>Ga0335075_10000834_pt1 | contig 52013 bp, 45 predicted proteins | sample Lox_Sample_24_FD_206723 | JGI IMG/M metagenome (GOLD analysis project Ga0335075, IMG submission 206723) | Soil microbial communities from Loxahatchee National Wildlife Refuge, Florida, United States - Lox_Sample_2.4 | ecosystem: Environmental > Terrestrial > Soil > Wetlands | place: USA... | reverse complement strand
CGGTGAAGCCATAGAGGAGATTGAGGCCCTGGGCCAGCGCGATGAAGGTCATCATGGCGAACAGCAGGGACTGGTTCGCGTACACCCGGGGCAATACCAGAAACAGCGCCGCCAGCACGAACAGCATGGCCACGCCGCCGCGGAGCGCGTGCCCCTGCACGTCTCAGGCCTCGCGGACCGCGCGGCCCAGCAGGCCCGCGGGGCGGACAAGAACGATCAGCACCAGCAATGCGTACGGCACGAGCGAGGACCAGGAGGGAAGATAGGTCTCCATCAGCATTGTTCCGAGCCCGAACACAAGCCCGCCCACCACGGTGCCGATCGGCCGACCGAGGGAGCCGATGATGATGATCGCGAACGAGGTGGTGGTCAGGCTCTCGCCCAGGCTCGGGCTCACCGAGCCCAGCAGGAACGGAACGAACACGCCGGCCATGCCGGCCAGCGCCAGTCCGATGATGAAGGCCAGCACCGAGACCTGATCGACGTCGATGCCGCTTGCCATCGCTTCCGCGCGGTTCGTCGTCACCGCCCGGGTCGCGTAGCCAAGCCGGGTTCGCGTCAGAAAGAGATAGAGCCCGAGGATAACGATCGCGCTGACCGCCGCGGCGATCCACCAGCTATCCGGGAAGGCCTGCCCCAGCACTGCCAGGCTTCCCGCCCCCAGCGCCTCGGCCGGCACCGAGCGCTGGCTCACTCCGAAGCCGAGGATCATCGCCGCGTCGATCATCTGTGCGAGGCCAAAGAAGAGGATGAAGGAGAGCATCTCCGGATCGCCGCTCTTCTGCAGCCGTGGCACCACCGCCCAGTACAGCGGATAGCCGATGACGACCGCCCCGAGGATCGCCAGCAGGATGCCGAAAGCCGGATTGAGGTTGAGGTCCTGGTACACCAGCCAGGCGCCAAACCCGCCCAGCACGACGAACTGCCCGTGCGCGAGGTTGATCATCCGCAGCACGCCGAAGATGAGATTCAGCCCGATCCCGACCAGGCTGAAGAAAATTCCGTAGAGCACTCCCCCGACGAGCGCGTATTCAAGGAGCGCCATTCTTCCTCCCCATGTGCGGCCGCTATCGGAACTCCGAACGAAGGGATAAAAGTTTTCTGGTTCTCTTTTTCAAAAGAGAACAATCTTCATGCCATTCCGCTCCCGAGCCTCATCGTCACGGGGCCGGGTAGACCAGTGTGCCGGTCGCCTTGTCCGGCGGATAGACGACCACGATCTTGTTGCCGGTCCCCTCGGAGTGAAACTTGTTGCCGGCCCCCTCGGGTTGAAGCTGGGCCACCGGCAGCAATTCCCCAAGCTGGGCGCCGTTTTCGTTGATCCTGAAATCGCCGACCAAGGTCGTCGTCTTGCCTGAGATATCCATCAGCGCCGAATGGAACGAGGCCTGCGTGAAGTCAGCAGCCGCACCCAGCATCTTCTCGATGATGACGCCGGCATTGTATCCGGCGACATTGAGAAAATTCGGCTCATTTCCCGTTGCCGCCTTGAAGGCGGAGACGAACGCCTCCGTGTTCATTCCGTCCGTCACCTTGCCGTAGGAGACAAGCGGCGCCGTCGGGTAGGTCAAGGTATAGGAAAGCGTCTTCGCCCCGACATTCTTCGTCAGCAGATTCAGAAGCTGGCCCGGGAAGACGGTGAACACCATGTTGAAATGCAATCCGCTCGAGGAAAGCGCGCGCAGGAACGCAATGTCGTTGTCGGGATAGCCGAACTCGAGCACGGCATCCGGCCGCCGCGCCGCCACGGTATGCAGCAGCACGAGGTAATTCGATTCGCTCGTCGGCACGGCACGGAAATAGACCGGGCTCTTCTTGCCATCGTCGAGGATGGACTTGAGCGTTTCCGCCTGCGAGGCGTCGAAATCGTTGGAGTCGTAGACGATCGCCACCCGGTGGATGTCCTTCTGCTCGAGCAGGAACGCCCCGAGCGCCTTGGGCCAGACGCTCGATGCCGGAAGGCTCACCAGCGCCAGATCGTCCGTCTTCGTCGTAAAGAAGTTCGCTCCCGTCCCGGTCGGGTCGATCAGCAGAACGTGGTGCTCGGCAGCCAGGGGAACCGCGACCGAGGTCAGAACGGATCCGAAATCCGCGACCAGCACGTCAACCTTGTTGTCGGTGATGAGCTGATTGTAGAGCGTCGTGGCGGTGCTGGTGGAGCTCTGGTCGTTGTAAGCAACGATCTTGACGGGAATCTTCTTGTCGAACGCCTTGACAAAGACGCCGCCTTCTTTGTTCACCCCCTGCGCCCAGAACTGCAGGCCGTGAAACTCGCTTTCGGAGGAGACGGCAAAGGGCCCGCTCGAAGCATAGAGCGTGCCGATGGTGATGGAAGCGGGCGCCGCTGCCGCCCGGCCCGTCCCCAGGCTGGCGAGCAGCAAAACGGCGATCGCGCCGAGAATCCGTACCATTCGTGCTGCCGGAATGCCGCTCATCTTGCCGCCTCCCCCTCGAGCGCGGCTTGCCGCGCCTGCCAATAATTAAAGCACCACCTCGCCCGCCGGCAAAGGGACCGCGGGTCCCGTGCCGACACCAGCCCGCGATCGCCCGACGCGGGTCAAGCACCGCTCAAAGAATCTCGCAGGCCTCGCCGAAGGAAAGGCGCGGCAAGCGCGGGAACAGCCCGGCCGGGTCGCCATGCCCGAGATTGCAGAGAAAATTCGACTTCCAGCCCCGATAGGCAAAGAACTCCTCGTCCACCTTCGCCTTGTCGAAGCCCGACATCGGCCCGCAATCGAGGCCGAGCGCTCGCGCCGCAATGATCAGGTACGCGCCCTGCAGCGTGCCGTTGCGGAAGGCGGTCTCGGCGGCGAACGCTTCATTGCCCGTAAACCAGGAGCGTGCATCCGGAGCGTGGGGAAAAAGATCAGGCAGCCGGTCGTAGAATCTCGGCTCATAGGCAACGATTACCGTGACCGGCGCGCTCATCGTCTTCTCGCGATTGCCGGGCGAGAGCGCCGGGCGAAGCCGCTCCTTCGCCTCCCGCGAGCGGAGAAAAAGAAAGCGCGCCGGCGAGGAGTTGGCCGATGTCGGGCCCCATTTGAGAAGATCGTAGAGGGCGTGCAGCGCCTCATCGCTGATCGGCTCGTCGCGGAACTTGTTGTGCGTGCGCGCGGCGCGGAAGATCGCCTCCAGCGCCGCCTCGTCGAGCGCCCCGCCGCGATCCTCCGCCCCCGGCGCCGCCGCGGCTTGCTCCACAGGCGCCTCGGCCGCCGGCGCTTCCTCCGCGGGCGTGTCCTCCACGGTGCCGGAACGCATGGTGTCCGCCGGCATGGTACCCGCAGCCACTGGCGCTTCGTCCACCGTCCCAGACGGCATCAGAGATCGACCTGTTCGACCGCCCTCACCTCGGGAATGTAATGGCGGAGCATGTTCTCGATGCCGTGCTTGAGGGTCGCGCGCGAAGAGGGACACCCGCTGCACGCGCCCTGCAGATAGAGCCTGACGACACCTTCCCGATAGCCGCGGAAGATGATGTCCCCGCCATCGCCGGCCACCGCCGGCCGCACGCGCGTATCAAGCAGCTCCTTGATCTGCAGGACGATCTCCTCGTCCTCCGGCGCAATCTCATCCTCGTCCAGCACGTCGGCATCGCCTTCCAGCACCGGCCGGCCGGACAGGAAATGCTCCATGATGGCACCCAGCACCTGCGGCTTGAGCGCCTGCCAGGACGTATCGTCGGTCTTGGTGACGGTGATGAAGTCGGCGCCGAGGAACACGCGCGCCACCCCCGGAAGCTCGAACAGGCCGAGCGCGAGCGGGCTCCTCGCGGCCGCCTCGTCCGAGGCGAAATCGGCGGTCGCGCCGCCCAGCACGTCGCGCCCGGGCAGGAACTTCAGCGTCGCGGGATTGGGAGTGCCTTCGGTCTCGATGAACATTGTCGTCCCTCTGTCAATCTCCGCATCGGAGCATCGTCTCCGCCGCTACATCGTCCCTCTTCCGCCCCCGCACAAGGGACTCTGTCCCGCCGGGCCGCCCTTCAGCCCCTGCTCTCAACCTCGGTGCGAAGCTGCCCGCAGGCGGCCAGGATGTCGCGCCCCCTCGGGGCCCGCACAGGCGCCGCAAAGCCCCCCTCGCGCACGATCGCGGCGAAGCGCGCGATGCGCCGCTCCGGGCTCGGGCTGAACCGGCTCCCCGGCCAGGGGTTGAACGGAATCAGGTTCACCTTCGCCGGAATGCCGCCGATCAGCCGCACGAGTTCGCGCGCCTCGGCATCCGAATCGTTGACGCCATCCAGCATCACGTACTCGAACGTGATGCGCCGAGCGTTCGAGCTTCCCGGGTAGCGCCGGCAGGCCGCCATCAGCTCGGCCAGCGGATATTTGCGGTTCAGCGGCACCAGCTCGTCGCGCAGCTCGTCCGTCACGGCGTGCAGGCTCACGGCAAGGTTGACACCCAGCTCCGCCCCGCAGCGGTCCATCATCGGCACCACGCCGGACGTCGAAAGCGTGATCCGCCTCCGCGACAGCGCGATCCCCTCCCCGTCCATGGCAATCTGCACGGCGCGCGCCGTCGCCTCGTAATTGTAGAGCGGCTCGCCCATCCCCATCAGCACGATGTTGGAAAGAAGCCGCGCCTCCCCGTTCGGGCTCGGCCATTCGCCGTACGCATCGCGCGCCGCCATGAACTGGCCGACGATCTCGGAAGCGGACAGGTTCCGCGCCAGAGGCTGCGTCCCGGTATGGCAGAACCGGCAGGAGAGCGTGCAGCCCACCTGCGTGGAAAGGCAGACGGCACCACGCTCTTCCTCGAGATCGGGAATATAGACCGTCTCCACCGCCTCGCCGTCGCGGAAGCGGAACAGGAATTTTCGCGTCCCGTCCGCGCTCTCCCGAACATTCGTGATCTCCGGGCGGAGAATCGCGAAATGCTCCGCGAGCAGCCGTTGCAGCCCCCGCGCAAGCGTGCTCATCCGGGCAAAATCGGTGACACCCTGATGGTAGATCCAGTGCCAGATCTGGCGCGCGCGGAATGCGGGCTGCCCGAGCGCGGCCAGTTCGGCCGCCAGCTCCTCACGCGAAAGCCCGACGATGTCCTTCCTCCCGTCGTCGAGCGTGGCAGGCGGCGGCGCGAACAGCGCGGCCTTGGCGAGGATCCGAGCGCGCTCCGCCTCGCCGGCAACAGCGAAGGCGGCGGCAGGCATTATTTCGGGCAGGCCTTCACGATCGCGTCATAGGCGTCTGTGAAGCCGTCCAGGTTGAAACTGTCACTCACCTTCACGCCGTGCGGTCCGGGCGAATGCACAACCGCGGTCACCCCGGCCTTGAAGGCACGCACCGCGGCCGCCCCGTCACGGGCAAACGCGGCGTTGCCGGCGGTATAGAGCGAAAGCACGGTGCCGCCCACGTTCAGCGTGACATTTGCGCTCTTCTCGTATGTGAATCCGGCGCTCAGCGCGGCTTCGTCGCGCACGCCGGGCCGCTGCGTCACGCTGAGCAGCACCTCGCCCCGATCCGGCACCACCCCGGTCGAGCTGGTCGGACGGGTGAACGCGTAGCAGATTTTCTGCCCCCCGGAATCGTACGTCGCCGCCGTCCAGCTCGAGAATGTCCCGAGCGGCGCCGGATTCGGTGTGGCGGGAGCCGGTGCCGCGGCCCGAGCAAGCGGGGCGGCCGCAACGGCAAAAGAGAGAACAAGGGGAAGCATGAGACGGGCGCGCATGGCGGCTGAGATAGAGCGGAGAGCCGCGGCGGGCAAGCGGCGGCTTGGCGCCTTCGGTCGGGCGGGCTATGCGGCGCCATGACCGCTCACCCCGCCGATGCGCTCGATGCCGGGCTGGCCGCGCAATACGAGGCCTATCCTTATCCGAAGCGCGATCCCGCCGATGAACGCCGCCGCCTCGTCGTCGGCAGCCCGAGCCATCTCCGCGAAATCGATTACTGGGTCTTCGGCGCCGCCAGGCCGCGATCAATTCCGCTCGATGCGCTGATCGCCGGCGGCGGCACGGGTGACGGGACGATCATGCTCGCCCAGCAGCTTGCCACCGCCGCCCGCCCCGGCCGCGTCGTCTATCTCGACCGCTCGGAGGCCGCGCGCACCATCGCCGGCGCCCGGGCCGCCGTCCGCGGCCTCACCAACATCGAATGGCGCACGGGCTCGCTTCTCGAGCTCGCCGAAAGCGGCCTCGGCCCATTCGATTACATCGACTGCTGCGGCGTGCTGCATCACCTGCCGGAGCCGGAAGCCGGCCTTGCCGCCCTTCTCTCCGTGCTCAAGCCGGAGGGCGGGCTCGGGCTGATGGTCTATGCGCCCTACGGCCGCACCGGCGTCGGCCCGCTGCAGGACGCGCTCCGCCTGCTCGCGCCCATCGAGGAGAAGCCGGCCGACCGCCTTGGCATCGCCAAGCGCCTGCTCCGCCATCTGCCGGAGACCGGATGGCTGCGGCGCAATCCGTACGTCGGCGATCATCTCGAGGGCGGCGATGCCGGGATCTATGACCTGCTCCTCAACCCCCGCGAGCGCACGTTCACCGTCCCCGAACTCGCCCGCATGCTCGATCGCGCCGGCCTCCGCATCACCGCGCTGATCGAGCCGATACGCTACGCGCCGGCAACCTGGCTGCCCGATCCGAAATTGCGCGCGCTCGCCCAATCGCTCGACGGCATCTCGAAGGCCGCGCTCGCCGAGGCCGTCACCGGCAACATGAGCACGCACATCGCCTATTGCGTGCGTAAGGCTTGGCCCGTCGTGCTGCCGGACCCGATGGATCCCGCCGCCGTCCCGGTGATGCGCGAGATCTCCGGCGCGGATCTCGCCAAATACATCCGCCCCGACGGCACGATGCCCTCTCTCTTCGACGGTCTCCGCGCGCTCGTGCCGATGCCCCCACTCACCGCGGCCATCCTCGCCCTCGTCGATGGCGAGCGGCGTGTCGCGGACATCGCCGCCGCCTTCGCCGGCCGCGGCATCGCCGAGCCCGAATTCCGCCGCGCCTGGGCGGAAACCTTCGCCACGCTCTCCAGCCTCAACCGCCTCCTCCTCGCCCCCCCCGCCTAAGCGTTAGGCCGACCGGGCCGAACAGCGCAGGCGCCATGGAAAGGCGGCGGATCCCCGCCCCGACCAGCCGCACCGCGATCCGCGGCTCTCCAGCCGCCTCGCCGCACACGGAAGTCGGCCGCCCGCCCTCCGCCGCCACCTGCCGGCAGAGCCCGATTACCGCCTCGTGCCCCGCATCGTGGAATCGCGCCAGCCGCGCATTGCCGCGATCCGCGGCCAGCACGTACTGCGTCAGGTCGTTCGTGCCGATCGAGTAGAAATCGCAAAGATCGCGGAACGTCGCGATCCGCAAGGCAGCGGCCGGCACCTCGACCATGATGCCAAGCCCGACCGGCCAGGCGTGCGGCACTCCCACAGCCAGGAGGTCGCGATGCGCGGCCCCCAGAAGATCGCGCGCCGCCGCCACTTCCGCGGGCTCGGTGACCATCGGCAGCATGATCCCAAGCTCATGCCCGCAACCGGCGCGCAGGAAGGCCCGAAGCTGGCTCGCGAACAGCGCCGGATGGGCCAGGGTCGCACGGATTCCCCGCACGCCCAGGAAGGGATTCTCCTCGTGCCCCAACGGCAGGAACGGGATCGGCTTGTCCGCCCCCGCATCGAGCGTCCGCAGAATGACCGGCCGCCCGCGCATCGGCTCGATCACTGCGGCAAGTGCTGCTGCCTGCTCCTCCTCCGAAGGAGGGTTCGCCCGCTCGAGGAACAGGAATTCGCTCCGCAGCAGCCCGATCCCCCGCGCGTCGGCGCGCCGCGCCGCCTGCGCCTCCTCGCTCGTCGCCGCGTTCGCCCAGAGTTCGACAACGCTTCCATCCGCAAGCGAAACGATTCCGCCAACCGTCGCATTTTCCTCCCGCGCCGCGCGGCGCTCGGCCTCCAGCATCGCGCGCGTCTCGTCATCCGGCTCGCGCCAGATGCGGCCCTCCGCGCCGTCGATGGCCAGGAGCGTTCCATCCGCGATCTCGCCGATCGAAAAAGCCCCGGCCACAGCGGGAATGCCGCGCGCCCTGAGCAGGATCGCGGCGTGCGTGGTCGCCCCGCCCGCCCGGTCGATCACGCCAAGAACCCTCGCAGGATCGAACGAAGCGGCGAGCGTTGGTGCCAGATCCTCGGCGATAACAATGCACGGCGCCATCCCCGCCGGCAGCCCGTCTGCCACCGCCACGCCGAGCGCGGCCAGCACCCGGAGCCCCGCATCCTTCAGATCGCTCGCCCGCGCGCTCAGGATCGGATCGTCCAGCGCGGCAATCCGCCCCGCCGCCTCCTCGACCGCCTCGGCCCAGGCCGGCGCGGCCGCAAGCTTCTCCTGCTCGATCAGCGCCAGCGCGCGTTCCAGCAGCGCCGGATCGTCGATCAACTCGCGCTGCGCCGCCAGGATCGCCGAACCGCCGCTCTCAATCCCGTCTCCCGCACGCGCCAGCGCCGCCACGAGTGCTGTCTTCGCCGCTTCCGGATCGCCCCTGCTGCGCGGAACCCTCGGAAATTCACGGCGCAGATTGAAGGCCGGGCCGATCGCGATGCCGGGCGAAACAGCAACCGGCCCCGCCCCGCTCCCCGCGCCTGCCGCCGGCTCCGCCTCCTGGCTCCCCGTCTCCTGGCCCCACATCTCCCGGCTCAGGATGCGTTCACTCGCCGCGAGCACCGCCGCCGCGCCCTCGCCCCGCGCGCTCACCCGAACCACCGCGCCGGCCCGCAGGTCGAGGCCCAGCATGGCAGTCAGGCTCACCGCGTCCGCCGCGCGCGCCGGATGATCCGCGGGCGAAATCGTGGCCCGCGCGCCGTGCACGCGCACGACCCTGGCAATCTCCGCCGCCGGGCGCATGTGCAGGCCGGCCGGATCGGCAATCCTCACCGTCCGCGCCCACTCCGCCCCGCCCACCCCCGCCTCGCCCACCGCCGCGCCGGCAATCCGTTCTTCTCCAGAAACATCGCCGCCCACCTGCGCCCGCTTCGGCCCCAACGCGCCCAGCGCCTCGTCGCGAACCGCGCCGAGCGGCGCGCCGCCGGCCGCGGCAACCGCGGCAGCCAGCGTCCCTTCGACGAACGGGCCGGCCGACAGCAGAACCCTCTCGCGCATCGCGGGATCGATGAGGTCGAGCGCGGTCTCGGCGCTGAGGATGGCGCTGCCGAGATCCATCAGCACCAGCGTGCCCGCCGCGGAATCGAGCGCCTCGATCGCCACCGCGATCTCCGTCGCATCCGTCCCGAGGTCGCTCCGATCCTCCCCCGCCCCCGCCGCGATCGCGATCCGCGCCGCCGCGCCCGCCATCTGCCGCGCCAATACGGCAACCGAATCCGCCAGCGTCCGGCTGTGCGAGACGAGGACGAGCCCGACCGCCCCGTCCGGCATGCGCGCGCTCAGCCCGCTTCCGCGAGCGAGCCGATCAGCAGCGCGGACGACGCGGCACCCGGATCGACATGGCCGATCGCCCGCTCCCCGAGATAGCTCGCCCGCCCCTTGCGCGCGATGAGCGGCGCCGTCGCCTCAGCCCCCGCCCGCGCGGCCGCGCTGGCCTCGGCCAGGCTTCCCCCGCGCCCCAGAACCTCGATCGCCGGCGTCAGCGCATCGACCATCGTCTTCTCGCCCGCCTCCGCCTTGCCGCGCATCCTGACCCCGGCGAGCCCCGCCGCCAGGCAGCGTGCCAGCGCCGCCGCGTCGAGTTCGGCTTCAGCGCCCGCCGCCTTGCCGGCCTCGAGGAAGAAGGTGCCGTAGAGCGGGCCGGAAGCACCGCCAACCGTGCCGATCAGGGTCATCCCGACCAGCCGGAACAGCGCGGCCGGCGTGCCCGGCGCCTCGGCCTCGAGTTTCTGCTCCACCTTATTGAAGCCGCGCGCCAGGTTGGCGCCGTGATCGCCGTCGCCAATCGCCGCATCCAGCCCCGTCAACTCCGCTTCGTGCTCTCTGATCGTCCCCGCCAGCCGGCGCATCCACGCGACCAGCGCAGCGTTGTCCCGCCTCGCAGCACCCTCGCCGCCCATCACGCGCCCCAGCGCATCGCCGGTGTCACCACCGGCGCGTCCCACGCCTTGCGCGTCTGGTCGTCGAGACGCAGCAGCGTGATGGACACCCCGGCCATTTCCAGGCTGGTCATGAACGGCCCGACCAGCCGCCGCGACACGGTGAGCCCGTGTTTCTCGGCGATCGCCTGCGCGGCCCGGTACACGATGTAAAGCTCGATCAGCGGTGTCGCGCCCATGCCGTTGACGAACAGCAGCACCTCGTCGCCCCGCCGGAACGGCAGATCCTCGAGAATCGGCTCCATCAGCATCTCGGCCACGCGGTCGGCCTTCTCGATCTTCATCCGCTTGCGCCCCGGCTCGCCATGGATGCCGATGCCGAATTCCATCTCGTCCTCGGCCAGCGCGAAGCTCGGCTTGCCGGCGTGTGGCACGGTGCAGGGCGTGAGTGCCAAGCCCATCGAGCGGGCGGCGCCGTTCACCGCGCCGCACAGCACCGCAACCCCTTCGAGATCCGCGCCCGCCTCCGCCGCTCCCCCGCAGATTTTCTCGGCGAGCACCGTGGCCCCGACCCCGCGCCGCCCGGCCGTGTAGAGGCTGTCCTTCACCGCGACGTCGTCGTCGATCACCACCTGCCTGACCTCGATTCCCTCTTCCTTGGCAAGCTCCGCCGCCATCTCGAAGTTCATCACGTCGCCCGTGTAGTTCTTGACGATGTGCAGCACCCCGGCGCCGCCGTTCACCGCCTTCGTCGCCTCTCTCATCTGGTCCGGCGTCGGGCTGGTGAAGATCGCGCCGGGGCAGGCCGCATCCAGCATGCCTCGCCCCACGAACCCGCCATGCATCGGCTCGTGGCCCGACCCGCCCCCCGAGACGAGCCCGACCTTGCCGCGCACCGGCGCATCAGCCCGCACGATGTAGTTCGGCTCGAAATGCACGCGGATCAGATCGTGATGCGCCGCCGCCATGCCGGCAAGCGCCTCCGCGACGACATTCTCTGCGCTGTTGATCAGTTTCTTCACCGTTTTCTCCCCTCTGCCGCCGCGCCTTCAGCCCACCCCGCCATGGGTTCGATATCGTGCGGCCGGGTGGGAAGCCGGCAGCAACGGCCCGCCGCCAAAGAGCTTCTCCCGATAGGTGCCCGCCGCATAGGCCGTCTTGTATGCGCCCCGTTCCTGCAAGACCGGGACGACGAGGTCAATGAACGCCTCCAGGCATTCCGGCATCACGGTGCGTGAGAGGTTGAACCCATCCACGTCCGCCTCCGCCATCCAGCCCTGCAGCGCATCGGCCACCTGCACGGGGTCGCCCACGATCGGCGGCTGGCGGCTGCCCAGCACCGATTGCTCCAGGAGCTTGCGCTTGGTCCAGGCGGGGCCGGCAACCCGGGTCATCGCCGCCACGTTCGACTGGATGGCATTGCTCGGGCCGGCCTGGATCGGTTCATCCATGCCGTAGCGCGCGAAGTCGATGCCAAGCGAGGAGGAGGCATGCGCCAGCGCCGCCTCGCTATCCGCATATGCCGCGTAGTCGGCCAGCAGGTCCCGTGCTTCCCGCTCCGTGCGGCCGACAACCACGGTCGCGCCCACCAGCACGCGGATCGGCCGTGGCGCCGCCCGCGCCCTGAGGTCGGCAACCAGCCTGCCCACGACGCCCGGGCTGGTGCCGTTGACGAACACGCACTCCGCGTGCCGCCCGGCGAAGGCGCGCCCCCGCTCGCTCGCGCCGGCCTGGTACAGCACAGGCGTCCGCTGCGGCGAGGGCTCGCACAGATGCGCGGCGCTGATCCGGTATTGCCGCCCCGCGTGCTCGATCCGCCGCACGCCGGCCGGATCGGTGAAGACGCCGCGCTCCCTCTCGCGCAAAACGGCTCCCTCCACCCAGCTTCCTTCCCAGAGGGCGTAGACGGCATCCATGTACTCATCGCCCAGATCGTAGCGGTCGTCGTGCGCCATCTGCCCGGCATAGCCCAGCGCCCGGGCCGCGCTGTCGAGATACCCTGTCACGACATTCCACCCGATGCGGCCCTTCGTCAGATGATCGAGCGTGCTCATCCGGCGGGCGAACAGGTAGGGTGGCTCATAAGCGAGGTTGCAGGTCACGCCGAAGCCGAGATGCTCTGTTGCCGCCGCCATCGCAGGCACCAGCATCAACGGGTCGAGCAGCGGCACCTGGACCGCGCCGCGCAGCGCCGCATCCGGGCCGCCCCCATAAACGTCGTAGATGCCCAGCACGTCGGCCAGGAACAGGCCGTCGAACAGCCCGCGCTCCAGAAGGCGCGCAAGATCGGTCCAGTGCTCCAGGCGCGCATACTCAGCACTCCGGTCACGCGGATGACGCCACATCCCCTGCTGGATGTGTCCCACGGTGGCCATGTCGAAAGCGTTCAGGAGCATCGGGCGCATCCCGGAATCCTCGCGCGTCCTCTGCGTCTCTGCCGGCGTCATAGGTAGCGACCCCGCTCGAGTATCTCCAACGTGTATGCGCGGTAGGTCATGCCGAGCGCCTCTGCGCGTGCAAGCCGCCGCAAGGCGATCTCGCGCGGAGCCGACCAGGCCCGCTTGTGCGCCCGCCGCCAGCACCACAGCCGCCACGACGCGTTCGGGTCCGGTTCCTCGAGCGGCGGTCCACCATTGTGCCCGATCCCCGCGAGATCAGCCTCGGTCGCGTCGCGGACGGCAAAGGACATCGGCACGCCTCCGGCGGATCGAGGGCTGGAAACCCCCTGCATCATCCACTATAGTTCCCTTATGTCTACCATGCAAGACGATGCCACCCTGACCGCCATGGAGCGCGGCCTCGCCGCCCGGCTGCGCGCCGAGCGCGAGGCGCACGGCTGGTCACTCTCGGACCTTGCCACCCGCTCCGGCGTCAGCCGCGCCATGATCAGCAAGGTCGAGCGCGCCGAGGCCAGCCCGACCGCGGCGCTGCTCGGGCGCCTGTCGGGCGCCTTCGGGCTGACCCTGTCCACCTTGCTTGCCCGGGTCGAAGCAGACGCTTCCGGCGCCGGACGCATCGCCAAGTCGGCCGCCCAGCCGCTTTGGCGCGACCCGGCCACGGGCTATCTCCGCCGTGCCGTGTCGCCCCCCGGCGCCGAGCCGGAACTGGTTCACGTCGCGCTTCCGCCGAAGGCGCGGGTCGCTTATCCGGCCGCCGCCTACGCGCACCTGCGCGGTCAGTGCATTTGGCTGCTCGCGGGCGAGCTTTTGTTCCGCGAGGGCGCAGTGGAACATTCCCTGCTCGCCGGCGACTGCCTGGCACTCGGGCCGCCAATGGACTGCGCGTTTCACAATCCCTCGGATGCCGTGCCTTGCACCTATCTCGTCGCCCTCTCGCGCGGCTGAATAGGAAGATCGTTCTCTTTTGAAAAAGAGAACCAGAAAACTTTTATCCTTTGTTTCGCAGTCCCGAGAGCGGCGCCGGGTCCGGAACATAGGGAAAGTCTTTTTGCTTCTTTTTCTTCAGAAAAAGAAGGCACTTCCTTTTCAGTGACTTTGGTTACGCCGCCGCCACGGAGCGGAATCGGAGCAGGGCCAGCACCAGGAAGACGGCGCCGATCAGCGCCACGATCGCGAACTCCGGCCAGACGGCGCCAAAGCCCGCGCCGCGGTAGAGGATTGCCTGGGCGAAGGAGACGAAATGAACCGTGGGCGATGCCTGCATGATGGTGGCGAGCCAATGCGGCATGCTCTCCAGCGGCGTGTTGGCACCCGAGAGCATCGCCAGCGGCAGATAGACCAGCAGAAAAAGCAGGCCGAGCTGCGGCATGGTGCGGGCAACGGTGCCCAGGAAGACGCCGACCGCGGTGGCGAAGAACAGGTAGATGGCGGTCCCCGCCAGGAACAGCGGAATCGATCCGGCAATCGGCACCCCCAGCACCCCGCGCAGCACGAAATAGAGCGAGCCCGCCACCGCAATGAGAATGACCAGCCCGTTGGCCCAGATTTTCGACATCGCGATCTCGAACGGCGTCACCGGCATGACCAAGAGATGATCCATCGTGCCGTGCTCGCGCTCTCGGATCACCGCCGCCCCGGCCAGCACGATCGCCAGCATGGTGACGCTGTTGATGACGCCCATGACGCTGGTGAACCAGGAGGTCTCGACATTCGGATTGAAGGCGATCCGCACCACCAGGTTGACCGGCGAAAGCGGCGTGCCTTCCGCCCGCGAGAGATAGTTCTGAATTTCCGTATTGATGATCTCGCTCGCGTACTCGGCGCCGAGACCCGCCTGCACCATCGCGGTCGCGTCGATGTCAAGCTGCACGGCCGGCTCTTCGCCGGCCAGCACGGAGCGCTCGAAACGCGGCGGGATGTCCACCACGAAGGTGTACCGCCCGGCATTCATCGCCGGCACGATGTCGCGCTCCGCGAGCGGCTGCGGCCTCAGGAAGTAGGGCGGCAGGAACGCCTGCGCGATCCGCCGCGACAGCACCGAATGGTCCTCGTCCACGATCGCGATCGAGGCGTTGTGGACTTCCTGCGAGCTGCTCTGCGATTGCGCGACGATGGCGACGGAGAAGCCGTAGATCACCAGCCCCAGCAGCACATAGTCGCGCACGAAGCTGCGCAGCTCCTTGGTGCCCAGCCAGAAGATGTTGGCCAGGCTCCGCATCCTACGCCTCCTGCTTGCGCAGCAGCAGCAGGCTCAGCGTCAGCAGGGCCGGCACGAACAGGGCAAGGGCGGAGATATCCGTTGCCAGGTCGGCGAAGCCGAGCCCCTTGGTGAATGTCCCGACGCTGACGGGAAGGTAATAGCTCATCGGGAAGAAGCGCCCCATGATCCGCGCCATCCCGGTCAGCGACGATACGGGGACGAGCATGCCCGCGAACATCGTGGCCGGCAGCACGGTCAGGATGGCGGTGCCGAACAGCGCCGCGATCTGCGTCCGGGCAAAGGCCGAGACCACCATGCCGTACGCCGTCGTCGCGGTGACGTAGATCAGCGTCGCCCCGACCAGCGTCGGGAAGCTTCCTTTGAGCGGCACCTGGAACACCACCAGCGCCATGCCGAACATCAGCGCGAAGTTCGCCATCGCAAGGCAGATATAGGGAACCTGCTTGCCCAGCAGGAACTCGAGCCGCGTCACCGGCGTCACGTAGAGATTGGTGATCGAGCCAAGCTCCTTTTCCCGCACCACGGCAAGCGCCATCAGGATGGCGGGAAACAGCGCCAGCTCCAGCGAGATGATCGCCGGCACCATCGCGTAGACGCTCTCGAAATTCTGGTTGTATTTGAGCCTGACTTCGATGTCGGCCGGCGGATTCGCCGGCGGCGGGCTAACCGCGATTGCGGGATCCGAGAGGTAGAGCTGGTGCATCGCCTCGAGATAGCCGCGGATGGTCTGCGCGATGAAGGGGCGCGCACCGTCGATCCAGGCCGCCACCCAGGCCGGACGGCCACGTGCGATATCGCGTCCGAAGCCGGGCGGGATCTCGATGGCGGCATCGATGCGGCCGTCGGCCAGGCGTCTTTCGAGATCGGCATAGTTCGTGAGCGGCGCCCGCTCGACGAAGTAGGCCGATCCACGCAGCTCCTCGAGATAGGTGCGGCTTTCGTGGCTGTGATCGTGGTCAAGGACCGCAAAGGTCAGCGCATTGACGTCCGTCGAGATGCCGAACCCGAACACCAGCATGAGAAACGCAGTGCCGAACAGGGCAAAGCCGAGCCGGATCGGATCGCGGATCAGTTCCAGCGATTCGCGAATCGTGCAGGCCAGCAGCCGGCGCATGCTGAAGGCGGACGCCCGGCCCGGGCGTGAAACCGCGCGCGTCTCGGCCGCCTCGGGCGGAGCGGCCGCCTCGCTCGCCCCGTTCGCTTCCTCCAGGTACCCGATGAACGCCTCCTCGAGCGTCGCCGCATGGCGCGCCGCGATCAGTCCCGCCAGGGTGTCGGTGGCCAGCACGCGGCCCGAGTCCATGAGCGAGATGCGGTCGCAGCGTGCCGCCTCGTTCATGAAGTGGGTGGAGACGAAGATCGTCACCAGCTTCTCGCGTGAGAGATCGATCAGCAGCTCCCAGAACTGGTCGCGCGCCAGCGGATCGACGCCCGAGGTCGGCTCGTCCAGGATCAGCACCTCGGGTTGGTGCACCACGGCGACGGCGAGCGAAAGCCGCTGGCGGATGCCGAGCGGCAGGCTCTGCGCAAGCTGGTCGATGTGCCCGGCAAGGCCGAACCGCTCGATCAGGTCATCGAGGCGTCCTGCTGCTTCGCGCCGCGGCAGGTGAAACAGACGCGCGTGAAGATCGAGATTCTGCCGGACCGTCAGTTCCGTATAAAGCGAAAACGACTGGGACATGTAGCCCACGCGTCGCCGCGCAGCGAGGTCGCCGGCATTCACGGGCCTGCCGAACAGCAGCGCCTCGCCTTCGCTTGCCGGCAGCAATCCGGCCAGCATCTTCATCGTCGTCGTCTTGCCGCAGCCGTTCGATCCGACAAAACCGAAAATCTCGCCGCGTTCGATGGTGAAGCTCACATGATCGACCGCGGTGAAGCCGCCGAAGCGGCGGGTGAGATGGCGGGCAACGATGACCGGCTCCGCCTCGATGACCTGCCGGGGCGGAATGCGCAGCCTGGCATGACCCCTGCCGGCTTCAGGCATCCCGGCCTCGGGCATCAGGGCGATGAAGGCGTCTTCCACCGAGGTGGCGCCGACATTCTCTTTCAGTGTCGCGGGCGTGCCCGCGGCGACCACGCGGCCGGCGTTCATCGCGACCAGCCAGTCGAAGTTTTCCGCCTCCTCCATGTACGCGGTGGCGACCAGGACGGAGAGGCCCGGACGGCGATCGCGGATGCGGCCGATCAGGGTCCAGAACTGCCTCCGCGAAAGCGGGTCGACGCCGGTCGTCGGCTCGTCGAGAATCAGCAGATCGGGATCATGGATCAGCGCGCAGCACAATCCGAGCTTCTGCTTCATTCCGCCGGAAAGCTTCCTGGCCGCGCGGCCCGCGAACGGGGCAAGGCCGGTGGCGGCCAGCAGTTCGGCAATCCGCGCTCTGCGTTCTTCGCGTCCCCGGCCGAACAGCCGCGCGAAATACGCGATGTTCTCGCTGATGCTGAGATCCGGATAGAGGTTCCTGCCGAGCCCCTGCGGCATGTAGGCGATGCGCGGACCCGTTTCGCTGCGATGCCGGGCATCGGCGATGTCGCCGCCCAGCACGCGCGCCGCGCCGGCCTGGATGCGCCGCGCGCCCGCGATGATCGCAAGCAGCGACGACTTGCCGACGCCGTCCGGGCCGATCAGGCCGACGATGCAGCCCGCGGGAAGCGACAGGCTGACATCGTCGAGCGCGATGGTCCTGCCGTAGCAGTGGCAGACCTGATCGAGAACGGCGACCGCCCCGGCCGATCCGCTCATCCCGACACGGCACCCGTGGCGGCCGGCGGCGGGCTCGGTGCCAGCCGTGCCGGCCAGGCGGTCGCCGGGTCGGTGCGCACATAGGCATCGCCGGGTAGTCCGCTCCGCACGATCGCCGCGCGCCCGGCCAGGCGATCGGGATCGATCCGCACCCGGATGCGGAACATCAGCTTGTCGCGTTCGTCCTTGGTCTCCACCATCTTCGGCGTGAACTGCGCCTGGCTCGCGACGAAAACGACTTTCGCCGGAATGACATGGTGCGGATAGGCGTCGAGCACGATTCGCGCCTCGGCGCCGATCCGCACGCGTCCGGCCTGCTCCGTCTGCAGGTAGATGTCCATGTAGACATAGGACGCATCGAGCATGGTGAACACCTTGCCGCCCGCCGGCAGGACTTCGCCCACATTGGCGACGCGGTATTCGATCGGACCGTCTTTCGGTGCGACAAGCTGGTTGTCGGCGATCTCCACGGCATAGTACTCGACCTGATACCGGGCAGCTTCGAGGGCGTGCTGCGCCGCCTCGGTCGCACGCTCGTCGCCATCGAGCGTGGCGAGCGCGCTGCTCAATCGCTGGGTCTGCTGGTCGAGCGTTTCCTGTGTCGCGAAACCCTTCGGAACCAGGTAGCTGGTCCGCGCAACCTCCTGCCGGTCGAGTTTCACAATCGCCTGCTGCGCGGCGAAGCTCTCCCTCGCCTGCTCGAGCAGCCGCTGATACTCCTGGACCATCTCCTGGTACTGTTTGAGCTGAGCCTGCAGGTCGCGCGTGTCCATCACCGCGACCACCTGGCCGGCCTTCACCAGGTCGCCTTCGTCGGCGTGCAACTCTAGAATCCGGCCGGCGAACTTGGTGTCGATATCCACCTCGTCCGCTTCCAGCCTGCCATTGCCCCAGACGATCCCGGGCGGCAGGGTCGGGCGCGAGCGGAGCCACCACCAGTAGCCGATTCCTCCCGCCGCGATCAGCACGACGAGGAGCGAGACGACGCGCCGGGGCCATCTTCTTGGCCTCCGCCGCGCCGGCAGGGCAGACACGACCGCCGGGAGATTCTCCCGCTCAGCCGGCATCTCCGCGGAAATGCCTTGGCGCACGGCCTCGCCCGACTGCTCGTGCGGTTGGGGATCGTCGCTGAGAGACTTGGGGCTCACGGAGAGGAATGAAACTCCGGCCCGCCTCCCTGCTGGCTGATCTGGATCAACGCCGATGCCGAAACCGCACGTGAGCCGGGCTGCCTTCAGGCCGCGTGGCGCTCGAGGAAATCGAGCGTCTTCTCGTTGAATTCGGCAACGCTCTCGTAGATCGGGGCATGGGCGCAGGTCTCGAAGACGATCATTTCGCTCCCGCCGATGCCGCCCGTCAGGGCGGATCCGAAACGGGTGGAGGTGACGGCATCGTGACGGCCGAAGGTGATCAGCGTGGGGGCGGTGATGGCGGGCAGTGCCGCTTCGGCGTCGTGCGCGATCACCGCGTCGGACTGGCGGAGGAAGGCATCGAGCGGCTGCGCCGGCCGCGACCGCACGAAGGAGGCGAGAGAGTCGATATAGTCCGGCTTCGCCGCGTAGAGTTCCGGTGTGAAGCACCAGGGGAATATTCCCTGGATTACCATCTCGGCCACGTTCCCGAGGGCCCTCGCCGTCGTCTGCCATCCCTGGACGACGACCTTGAGGAATGGGTCCGTCTTCGTCCAGCAGCTATGCAGCGAGAGCGATCGAACCTTTCGCGGGTGCCGGGCGGCGAGCCACAATCCGGTGGCGGCGCCGAGCGAAAGGCCGGAGATGTGCGCCTGCTCGATACCGATCGCCTGCATGAAGGCGGCGATGTCGTCGGCAAACAGTTGCGTCGAGTACGGGCCGGGCGGCTTGTCGGTCGCGCCTGCGCCGCGCGGATCGACCGAGATGCAGGTGAACCGTTTGGCATAGTCCGCAACCTGGAACGCGTAGCAGGCATTGTCCGCGGCGAGATAGGGAATCACCAGCAGCGGCTCGCCCGCGCCCTGCTGCTCGTAGTTCATGGTGATGTCATTGACCTTGACCGTGGGCATTTCCTCTTCCTCCTCGAAGCCTCACCGCAAATCGGGTGCCATCGTAATCTCCGAATTTTCCCTCCCCCTCCGGGAATCTCCCCCCTCTCTCTTCTTCTCCCCTCTCCCTCTGGGAGAGCCCACTTTTTCTTTCCCCCCTCTCTCTTTTTCCCCCCTCTCCCTCTGGGAGAGGGGTTGGGGGTGAGGGCGGCGGTGACGGCCGGCAGCGAATCACTCATCGACAAAACTGGACACTGGCTCCCCGGGTCGCTGACGCTGCGCCGGGCCGGGCGCTGCCGCAAGAGCGCCGCCCCGCGCCGAGGGCTCATCGCGAGCCCGTCACTCCGCAAGGTCGGCAAAGAGCGCGGTGGAGAGATATCGTTCCCCGTACGAGGGAACGACCGCAACGATCAGCTTGCCGGCGCTCTCCCGCCGCTTGGCCACCTCTATCGCCGCAAACAGCGCCGCCCCCGAAGAAATGCCCACCAGCAGTCCTTCCTCCTTGGCGGCCTGCCTTGCCGTCGCGAATGCATCGTCGTCCGTGACCTGGATGATCTCGTCGTAGACCGCGGTATTCAACACCGCCGGAACGAAGCCCGCGCCGATCCCTTGTATCTTGTGCGGACCCTTGGCGCCGCCGGACAGCACCGGCGAGCCGGCAGGCTCCACCGCGACGCACCGGAATTCCGGCTTCCTCGCCTTGATCACCTCGCCGACCCCGGTGATCGTGCCACCGGTGCCGATCCCCGAAACGAGAATGTCGGCCGTCCCGTCCGTGTCCCGCCAGATTTCCTCCGCCGTCGTGCGTCGATGGATTTCCGGGTTGGCCGGATTGTTGAACTGCTGCGGCATGAAGTGTCCCGGCGCCGCGGCCAGCTCCTCCGCCTTGCGGATCGCCCCGGCCATCCCCTCGCTGCCCGGCGTGAGAACAAGCTCGGCCCCATAGGCACGCAGCAGCACCCGGCGCTCCTTGCTCATCGTGTCCGGCATGGTGAGGAGGCACCGATAGCCCCTCGCCGCGCAGACCATCGCGAGCGCAATGCCGGTGTTGCCCGAGGTCGGCTCCACGATCACCGTGCCGGGTCCGATTTTGCCGTCCCGTTCCGCCGCCTCGATCATCGAGCCGCCGATCCGGTCCTTGACCGAACTCGCCGGATTGAAGAATTCGAGCTTGGCAACGATTGTTCCGGGCAGCCCGGCGGCGAGCCGGTTGATCCGCACCAGCGGCGTATTGCCGATCAGTTCGCAAATATCCTGGGCGATCCGCATTGCCTCCTCCTGTGTCACGGCCCGGCCCTATTGCCCTGCCGATGATCGGCGCGGCAGTCGGCCCTGCCGCAAGCGTTGCAGTGCGCGTCGCGACTTGCAATCCGGCCCCCGGCCGTCCGCTTCTGCGAGGGAAACACACGCGCTCACCGCTCCTTCGGCTCAGCGCGTGCCTCCCACTCGTTCCAACGCCGAACGCTCCCAATCGCCGAGGTCGGCCGCGGCTTCGTATGTGTTGGCCAGGAAACGCATCAGATCCTCATCAGGCGATGTCGCCTGCCGGACCGCGCCGCGATTGATCGCTATTACAGACTGGCACCCGCCGTGCTGGCGCGGCTTCATGCCGATCCGCGACGCGATCGGATCCTGCGCGGCATCTATGAGCAGACTGTCGTCCCGGCGAGCGAAGCCATCCGCGCCGAACGCACGGATGAAGCGCAACGCATTTTCCTTGGGCTTCTCGAGACCATGACGGCGGCTGCCTCCCACGACCACGGTCCCTCACGGGGACAGTCAAGAAAGGCACCTACATCGCGTTCTTCGCAACCCTAAGGATTTCAACCATGCTCGCGCCTCTCTCAGCGGAGAGAAGAAAGAGCGGCGGTCCCGCTGAGGATGCCGGGCGAGTCCCGTTCAGGGCCTCCTGCTACTCGGATGGAACTCCCTGGGAATAATAGCCGGCTGCCGGCCTCCGGCACTTTCTCGGCAATTGTGTGACCCGGGGCACACCGCTCGGGTCGGTCATCCCTGACAACGGCGGCCGCGCGCAGCAGCGCAGAACCCGTTCCAGGGAAAGCAACGGACATGAACGACTTCGAACGGCAGGCCCTCGCGTTTCGTCTGAACGAGCCGAACTTCTATGCGCGCAACCTGCGCGGTGCCGCGGTCTCGAGACGCCAACGGCGGAGATCTGAGACCGGCTTGCTGATCGCGTCCCAAAAAATCGAGTAGCGCCCAAGCTCGGCCGAGTCCGAATCGAACTCGAATCGAATTGCCGTCGGGTCCGGACCTGCCGCGAAGCTGTCTCTCCCGTCCCACCTCACCGCACGAAGGATTGCGCCATGCCCAACCATGACCTCATCTGGCCAACTGTCGAGTCCACGTACCCGGATTTCTACGGCGGGGCGGTGGTCGACCGCGGCAGAACCGGCAAGCGGGTGGCAGGCGGGGTCGCCACCGCTGCCTCGCTCGGTGTGACCGGGGCCGAGTTCGGAACCGGCACCTCGGCGCTCGCCGTGGGCGGAGCGATTGCGACCGGCGCCGCGGTTTCCGCAACCGGCGTCGGCCTCGTCGTCACCGCCGCCGCGCTGACCGTCGGCTCCATCGTCGTCAATGCACGTTCCATGATCAAGACGATCTCGCATTTCGAAAACCTCCGCGACATCCAGGCCGGCTACCAGGCCAAAAAGTACGATCGCTGCAGATGCCGCCGGGCGGGGGCTGACTTGGAGGACGATCACGACTGGATCGGCGACAAGATTCTTCCCTACATCATCGACCAGAAGACCGAGAAGGCTTTCAAGAAAGGGGTCGGCGCGGCCGGTCTCGGCGTGCTGACAACCCTCTATACGATGGGTCGCGCCGCCTACAAATCGCTCGCCTCGACGAAGGGTGTAAAGCGCAACCTCTACGCGCACGTGCTGTCCCGACACCTGATCACGCATGACTGTCCGCTTGTTGAGGCGATCGTGGCCGAGCTTCTTTCATGGAGCGAGATGGAGAGCCTGAAGATCAGGAATTCCGACATCGTCGGCGCCGCCATCGCCGACAAGATGAAGTCGGTCTGATGCCGGCGAGCATGCTTGGCGGCAATCCCGAAAATGCAGGCGGCCACGTTGAGATGCAAGAGTCTGAGATGATCGACCGCCCCCGGCGACGGCATGCACCACCGACGGCCGGCCCGCCATGGTCTCCCCTCGCGCGCGGCGGCTCGTCGGCGCCGGCCCATTGGGAGAGGTTGGCTGAAGCAGATTCCGCTTGGTTGACCAACGCGTGCGAGGGCTGATCGGCGCTGGAACGCGCTTGTGAGCGAATCGGCGCACTGCTACAAGCCTGCGCCCCGCACGCGGGACGACCTGAACGACAAAAAGGATGCGGCGCATGAAGCCAGTGGTGCGCGTGTCGATTCTGCGATGTCCGCCGGAGCGCTTTGCCGAGCTTCGGCAAATGATGGTGGAGGCCGATCCCGTCCTGCGTCCCGGTATCGAGGCCATGGCCGGATTGCTGGCCTTCTACGTCGGTACGGATGAGGCGACATCTTCACTGACGAATGTCAGCCTTTGGACCAACCTCGAAGCCGCCAAGCAGTTGGACACGTTCCAGCCGATGCTGGAACTGGGAAAACCATTCATTGCGAAGGGTGCGACGTTCGAGCGCCCGATCATGAACTACGCGACGCTGTGGCAACTGAAAGGTTCAGCGGCGTCTGGCGAAGCAGCGTCGTAGCGGTTCGCGGCCACCCGGTTCGCCCGCGCGCGCGACGCCCGGCGATCGAGGAGTTCCGCACCGGCGTCGTGTTGGATGAGTTGGTCCAACGAACCCGTCGCGGCAGGCAGTGGACGACCGACTGCTATCAATGGCTCTGCGACGCGCCGCTGCGCGGCGACGCCAAGGCGATCAACGTCAACCGGTTCATGATCGAGATCGTCAACCGCGCCGGCGAGGTGACCGACCGCAACAGCGTCATCACCGACCTGCCGGTCGGTCGCGGCACTGTCGCTGCCTTGGCGCTGCCTTGGCCGCGGCCGGACCGGCACGCTGGAAGGTCGAGAACGAAACGTTCAACGCGCTCGAGACCAAGGGGTACAACCGTGAACACAATTTCGGGCATTGCCCAAATATGCGCCCGACCTGAACGACATCGAACGCGTCCGGCATGACCTCGAGGCGCACCATCTCGCGCACCGGACGTTCGTCGATACTGACGACCTCGACCGTGCCATCCACCAGGCCGTCGGCGAATTGAACGCCGAGCCGATGGCCCTTGCGCTGGCCGAACCGCGAATCCCTGCTTCGCGAATCTCCACTTAATGCGTGTGCGGCACCAGTTCCCCGGGAATATCCGGCCGCGTCAGCCCGCCCCCCGCTATCCATTGCCGCGTCGCCTCCACCGCGCGGTCGATCAATTCCGGTCCGTGCGAAAAATCGAACGGTGAAACGCTCAGCGGGCAGAGCGTCGGCACGGTCAGCACCTCCGCGGTGCGGGATACCTCGCGCAGATCGCGCACCATCTGTTGCGCGATCACCAGGGTCAGTGCGTGCATCGCACCGGCCATGGCGCCGCGCGGCCGTTCCTTGAGCGCACACGCGAAGCCGGTCGGCAGGACGATGATCCGCCGCGCCCCCAGGAGTGCGGCGGTCAGGATCGGGGTGTTGTTCGCCACCGCTCCATCCATCAGCAATTCGCCCCCGATATGCACCAGCGGAAACGCAGCCGGGATGGCAGCGCTGGCAAGGAACGCGTCGACCACCGGCCCGGAAGACAGGCGCACCGTCTCCCCGCGCAGATTGGTCGCCACCATGTGGACCGGGATCGGCGCGTCTTCCAGCCGCTCGAACGGCACGTTATCCACCACCAGGCGACGCAGGTTGGTGGGATCGAACACCGCCTCTCCGCCGCGCAGGAGGCCGAACAGGCCGCGCCAGGTGACAGGGAACACGTCGTGGCGGCGAAGCCCCCGCCAGATCCCCTCCAGCCGCCCCACGCCGGCGAGATCGCGGCCGCCGGCGTAATAAGCGGCGTTGATCGCGCCGACCGATGCGCCGACCACCAGGTCGGCGATCACGCCGGCTTCCGTCAGCGCGCGCAGCATGCCCACCTGGACCGCGCCCAGGCTGCCGCCGCCGGCAAAGACGAAGGCTGTGGCTGCGGGAACGTCGGCCATTCTCTGCTCCTGCCCGAAAACCCGAAAGCCCTATCAGATAGGTAAGGATTTTCGCCATCCAAGCGGCCCGGCCGCTCTCGCGAGCGCCCATCGCTCCTTCGGCTCAGCGCGCGCCTCTCGCTCGTTCCAACGCCGAACGCTCCCAACGGCCAAGGTCGGCCGCGGCTTCGTATGTGCTGACCAGGAAGCGCATCAGGTCGTCATCGGGCGATGTCGCCTGGCGGACCGCGTCGTAGGGCAGGATGTGCTGCCCAAGACCCTCATCGTAGTACGCGCCAGCCGGAGAGATAGAAGCGGACGCAAAGTCGCCCGGCTCGGGATAGGCATAGCTGTAAAAGGCAGCTTTGCCGAACCCTCCGTTGCCCGGCCAGAAACCGGCGCTGCTCACCTCATGCGAGTACGCCTCCTCCATGACCCAGGCGCCCAGATTGGGCGAATCGCTGGATAATCCGGGCGCGACGCGCCCGGAGAAGCGGGTCACCGCCAGGTCGAAGCTGCCCCAGAAGAAATGCACCGGGCTCACTTTGCCGAGGAATTGGCTCCTGAAGCGGCTGAGAACCCGGTCCACCTGGATCAGGATCCGCCAGAACCTTGTTGCGTATTCCGGATCGTAGGCGGCGTGCGTCCTGTCCTGCTCGAACGGGACGGCATCCGGAATCTCGACCGGCATCGTCCAGACTCGGGTTTCCAGCCCCAGCCGCGCCAGGCGGCCCATGACTTCCGCATAGAAATCCGCAACCGTTCGTGGGCCGAGAGGAATGGTCTCGATTTCGCCGCTGCTCGTCTGCAGCTTCAGGCTGTGATCGATGAAGTCGAAATCGATCTGAAAACTCTGGCCGCCGTGATGAATCGGCGAAGTCGTCAGCCCGCGACAGGTGACGTACAAGGCGACCTGCCACCAATGATTGACCATCGGCGCGTGGGCAAGTCGTATCTTTCCCACCACCTGCGTCCACAGATGTAAGGTCGCGCAGGTGTCGGCCCATTCCGAGAGGGGGAGATCAGGCCAGTCTTCTTGATCGGATCGAGCCATTTGACGCGCCGCCATTTGACGCGCCATGGTACAGACCTCCAATCCGATTGCAATCGGGCTTGACTGAACCACGAACGCCCCGCCGGCGAAGCCGCCGGGTCCCGATCGGACGCGCCGGGTAAAGCCGCGGACGGGGGAGCAGTTCGCCGAAAAGGACCTTCGCGAATGGAGCGTCCTCTACGGGACGGGGCGCCCGCCCATCGGTTGCGGGGACACCTCCAGGCCGGCCGCGCCTTGCGGCCGCGCGCGCCCGAGCCCCGGGTGTTCCGGAAGCGTGGTCAGCGGATGCGGAACGATATCGAAGCTCGGATGAAACGAGCAGCCGATCAGCCTGGCCCGCTCGGTTGGCGAGGCATGGGACGGCGTCGCAACCGCGACTGCGGTCTCGACCGACATGCCCGGCCGCATCAGCGCCGCGTCGGCGTCGCTCCGGTTGAACCGGATGCGCACCGTGAAGCGGCGAACGATCTTCGTGAAATTCCCGGTCGCGTTGTCGGGTGGAATGAGCGCGAACTCCGAGCCCGAGGCCGGTGCGATGGATTCGACATATCCGCACAGGACCTTGCCGGGATAGGCGTCGACATTGATGCGCACGGGATCGCCCGGCTTCATCCGGCCGATCTGGGTCTCGCGATAATTGGCATCGATCCAAAGATTCGTGATCGGAACGATCGAGAAGATATGCATCCCGGCGGTCACGTATTCCCCGACACGGATATTCCGATCGGCGACGATGCCGTCGATCGGCGCCCAGATATCGGTGTCCCTGAGTGCGAATTTAGCCGAGAGCAGCGACGCTTCCGCCGCCGTGACCTGCGCCCTCGCCACCGCCGCGTTGGAGGCGATCACGCTGAGCCGCCCGCGCTCGTAGGCAAGGTTTGCAGTGGCCTGGTCGATGGCGGAATGGCCCTGGGCCGCGGCGGCGGTATCGGCATCGACGGTCGATTGGGCCGCGAAGCTCTGCGCCGCGAGCGTGCTGGCCCGCTCCAGCACGACATCCGCGTTCCTGCTCTCCGCCTGTGCCGCGCGCAAGGCGGCCGCGGCAACCCGTATCTTCGATTGCTGAAGCGTGCGCTGGGCGCCCACCTCGGCCAGGTTCGCCGCCGCCTGGTCGAGCGCGGCTTGTGCCTTCTCGACATCCATCCGGTAGTCCCGTGGGTCGATCCGCGCGATCGTCTGCGCCGCCTTGACCTTCATGTTGTCGTCGACCAGGACCTGCACAGCGAAGCCGGCCACCCGCGAGCTGACGATCGTGATGTCCCCGCGGACATAGGCATCGTCGGTGCTCTGCACCTCGCGCGAGCGGTCGTACCAGCGCCAACCGAGGAATGCCGCACCACCGGCCGCCGCAATCAGCACCAGCGCCAGCGCAACCCGCTGCAATCCCGCGATCATGTCGGTTCCCCGGCTGGGAGAGTATCGTGCGGCGGCGGTGCCGTCGCGCCCGCGCCCGCCGCCGGCCGCTTCTCACGCAGCCGCGGCAACATGAGCACCAGCACTGCCGATGCGGCCAGCACGCACCCGACGATCACGAACGAATCGGCAAAGGCGAGCACATAGGCTTGGTTCGCGGCCATCCCCGAAAGCACCTGCCATGCCTGAAGCTGGGCAAGGGCCGGATCACCGTGCATCGGCAGAAATGTAGCGACGAGCTCGTTGAAGCGCTCGGTCACCGCCGCGTTGGCGTTGTTGAAGGCATCGACAAGGATGGCGGAGTGGAACTTCTCGCGCCAGGTGATCAGCGATCCGATCACGGCGATGCCGAAGGTCTGCCCGACGATCCGGCTCAGGTTGAACAGCGTCGCGGCAGTCGGGCCCTGCTGCGGCGCGACGTCGCGTGTCGCGTAGAACAGCGTCGGCACCAGGAACAGTCCCTGCCCGAACCCGATCACGAGCATCGCGAGACGGAAATCCACCGCCTGCCAGGAGGGCGTGAGGCGGGTGCAGATGAACGCCCCGATCGCGAACAGCCCAAGACCCAGAGACAGCGGCACCCGCGCATCCCGGCGCGAAGCCCAGAACCACGCGAGCGGGAAGGCGATGCATTCGGCCCACAGCATCCAGATGTTCGCCTCCCCGATCTCCGGCAGGCGGCAGCCTTGCAGGCGCGTCAAGAGCTGCGGCACGACGAAGGCCGTCATCACCAGGCCGAAGCGGTAGAAGGTGGCAAGTGACACCGCCCAGCCAAAGCTGGGCTTCGCAAGCAGCGTGAGATCGACCAGCTTGTGCTTGCGCGATCCCAATAAAGCCAGAGTGACCGGGATGGCGATGGCGGCAAGGATGCCGGCCCGTCCGATGCTCGGATTCTCCAACCAGAAGAACCGGTCACCCTGTTTCATGAACAGGATCAGCGCGGCGAGGCCGATTGCCATGACCGGGTAGCTCACCCAGTCGATGTCCGAAACCCGCATCGCGGGCGCGGCCGGGCGCAGGAGCCAGGTGGCGAGCAGAAAGAGCGTCAGGGACCACGCGATGTCGAAGTAATAAAGACCCTGCCAGCCGAAACTGTCGATGAGGAACCCGCCCACGGAGGCAGCGACCGCCCCGGGCGCGCTCGAGGCGAAGGCGAAGACCGTCAGGCCGATGAGGCGCCTGGGACCGGCGGGCAACGTCGCCATGACGGTGACGAAGAGGAGCACCGAGAGAAGCCCGCTGCAGAAGCTCTGCATCGCCCGGAGCACGAGCAGATCGCCCTCGCCCGAAACGGTGAGACTGGCCAGCGCGAAAAGCGCGTAAAGGCCCGCGGTCCAGATGACCACCACGCGGAGCGAGAGAGCGCGCACGAGCAGCGCGGCAATCGGAATGGCGGCGACCTCGGCCATCGTTGCGACAGAGGCGATCCAGGACGCGCTGTCCGCCGAGAGGGAGAAGCCGCCGCCGACATCGGCGATCCCGAGATCCACCAGTTGCGATGAGATGCTCGAGCCGACCATCGCGATCGTGAGGACGCCGATCGCCTGGACCGCAACGCCGACGGGCGGCAGAGCCGCAGGCCCCGGCGCAGACGAGGCAGCATCAACGGCCACGGATCGCACCGATGCAGACACGACATGCCATGCCGTCTCGCTCCATTTGTCTGCTCGATCGCCGCCGAAGCAGGAGGCCGATGCCGGCCCGCCCCAGTCCTGTCAGCTTTGGGTCCTGTCAGCCTTGGGTCCTCTCAGCCGCGGGTCCTCTTAGACCAGCACTTTCAGCGCGGCCAATAGTGCCGCCGGATCGTACTGGCCCTGATAGACCGGCGGTGGCGCCGGGCCGCGCCGGAGCAGGCGATGGATCGCCTCCCACGCCGTGCGCGCGGAGCATTCGATGGTGAAGGCCAACTCCTTCGGAACGTCCACGAACTGGCCGAGCAGGCCCAGATTCGTTGCCCCCTCGGGAACCGGGCCGGGCTGGTCGCTCCGTTTGCGCGGCAGCCACACGCTGTTCACGTAGGGCAGATTGACGGGAATGCAGACCGAGGACGCCATGATCGCGTCCAACTGCTGCTCGAACCGCAATTGCCGCACGACCTCCTCCAGGATCTCTGCGCCGCTGCACGCAAGTCCCGGCTTCTTGATGAAGTCGCCACTGCGCCCCGGATACAGCAGAAAGCCCCACCACAGCTTCGTGCCGCGCGGCTGGGTGACGATTTCCGGCTGATGGAAGATCGTGACCGTGAGAAGCCAGCTTGAATCCTTCAGCGTCACCAGCCCGCCGCTTCCTGGCTCGCTCCCCGTCAGCGCCGTCATCTGCTCGAAGAATTCAGTCCCCGTCGTGGTGACCGCGAAGGTCACCCACTGTGTATCCGGCACGTGGGCGGCACCGAAGAACACGTCGGGATTGCCGAAATCCGTGCGCCCCGCCGCCAGGCGCTGCCATAGCGCCCAGAGCCGGCCGCTGCTTTGCGCACGCGGCGCCTCGGTCATCGATCCCACCGAGAGATCGGCGACCTGCGACCCGAGCGTCACCAGCACGACATCCTCCGCCGCAACGGCGACCGAGGTCGCCGTGCCGTCGCGTTGATACTCGATCCGGTCGACCGTGATCCGGCCAGGCGACGGCGCGAACCCGATGTCACTGACGAACGCGCCGGTCAGGAAATTCACGCCGCGTGGGCGAAGCCACGCCACCATCGGTTCGATGATCGCCTCGTACTGGTCGAAGCGCGTGCGCAGGACATGGGCCATGTCCGACAGATCCGGCAGCAAGGGCAGGAAGCGGTTCATGTAGCGCCGCATCTCCATGGCGCTGTGCTGCGGCAGCGGCCCCATGATCGTTGTCCAGAGCAGCCAGAATTCGGTGGCGAAGAATCCGGGCCGGAAGAATTCGTCGATGCGCCGTCCGTCCAGCATCGCCTCGGGCGTCAGCGCGAGCCGCACGAGATCGAGCCGGTCGCGGACGCTCAGGCCGAAATGCTTGCTGCGCACGATGCGGCCGTTGCGGTCGATGATGTGCGCGCGATCGTTGAACGGGTAGCGCTTGTTGAAGGCAAAAAAGTCATCCTTGACGGAAACCGCCGGATCCCCCGTCGACGGAATCGTCGCCAGCAGGTCGAACGTGCAGCGAAACTCCGCATCGAAGACGGAACCCGTCGGCAGGATGTAGCCGGCCGCCGCGCTGCCGGCCAACGAGAACGCGCCACCCAGCCATTCACCCGCCTCGTAGATCGTGATGTCCTCGCCGGACATCCCCGCGTTGCGGATAAGGTACGCGGCGGCTGCCAGCCCGCCGAAGCCACCCCCGACGATGTGCGCCTTCATCGACCTTCTCCCCCTTGCGCAGTGTCGTCACGAACCGTCTCCCGCTTCCGTGCATCGGCAGTGAATGTCAATGGACCTGGTCTCACGCCGCCGTGCTCCGCCGGCAAGCCTTCGAAGCCGTTCGGGAAGACTTCGTGTGGAACCTCGCCACGAGCGCGCAGCATCCCTGTGGACGGTTGCACAACGAAGGCGACGCGGGCAATGCCGGCCGCGCACGACCGCCCCGGACTCAGCCGGCTCTTCGATTTCAGAAGGTGATCAGGTCGTTGTGATAGACGATGACCTCGCCACGCTTTCGGTTGCCCCATTTGTGGTTCCAGGTCGGCTGACCGAAATGGTTGTACATGGAAAGAATCGCCTGGTGCACTGGATTGACGTTGTTGTATTTCGCCTGTGCGCGGGCAAGCTTTCCCACCTGGCCTACTCCCGGCTTTTGCCGATAGATGCCGCAGTGCGCGTAGCAGAAATGATCTGTCCAGAGCAGCGCCTGCGGATATTTCGGCCAGGGATCGACGATCACGACCTGGTCCGCCGGATCCGTGTTCGGCACGCCGATGGCGGCGTAGCAATGGTGCGAATAATCGGAATAGCAGAAGCAGGCAGTGGTGGTCGTGGGGAGTCGCTCGCGCAGCAGAAGGTAGGCAACGGCCGCCTGGTCCTGGCAGGTGCCGGAGCCGAAGGTGACGGCGGCTCCCGCCATGTGTTGAGCGCGGCCATAGTTTCCCTGGTAGAGTTGCTGGGTTAGGTATCCGCGCGCCTGGGTGTCCGTCTGGGTTGCGGTCCATGAGCCGACGTCGAATTTCTGGTTGCCCGAGCCATAGGGCAGCAGCCGGCGGACTTCGCGAATCACCGCATCGCCGAGCTTGATGTGCTCGAGCGTTTCGAACGGCACGAATTTGGAAGCCTTGGAGATGGCAACATCGGTTGTCCCGTCCTTCACGCTCGCTTTCTGGAGATCGAGTGCATGCGTCCACGGCATCGGGTATTCTCCTCGGTGCGGGCTCCCGCCACTGGCGGCCCACGCTTCCCGGGGCAATCGCGCCGCCCGCACAAGGACGGCAACAAACCGCTCCGATAGCGCGCCCAAAGCCCCTTTTCCGGCGACCGCCAAGCCACGATTCTAGCCGCTTCGGCCGCGGACGAATGTGGCGGGGCTCACAGTCGCGATCCGCCGAGCGCCCCCGCCGCCCTGTTCATTCCGCCTGCGACCCGCCCCCGCTACGTTGACTTCAGATCGTCCTCTCGGCCTCCCCGCGCGGCATGAATCCGCGCCGGCACCGCTCTTTCAACGCCATTTTGTGCCCCAGGTCACAGCCGGATGTTCCGGATTCTCCGACGCTGCGGTCGTCGAAACACGCAGCAACAGGAGAACGAGAATGCCGTCGCAGCAGGACGCCGAAGACCTCCTTCATCAGATCCGGAAGTATTTTTCCTCGGGCAACAAAAGCAACAACAAGCGCTATACCGACGATCGCTCCGGGCGCCTGCCGCCCGGCGCTTCGCTCACTGCGGCCAACCGCGAGGCCCAGGCCAACGCCAGCGCGACCGAGGTCATCTACTGGCGTGCCGAACGGGACAAGGCCGGGATGAGCGATGTTCAATTCGGCGAAATGATTTGGACCAAGGGCATCAAGTCCGGAAACTGCTGGGAACAGGCCTGCGTGGCCGCGTGGGGTGCGAAGCACTACGGCTTCACCAACTCGTTTACCTGCACCATCAGTGATCCCGGCGACCACGTCTTCGCGCTCGTCGACTACAAGAAGCCGGCTTGGAAGACCGCCAGCGACATGAAAACCGCCGGCGGCGAAGGCTGGATCGTCGATCCCTGGGCCAACACCTGCTGCCGGCCCAACGAGTATGTCGACCGGTTCACGGCGAAGATGCAGAAGTGGGCATCCGAGGGCAAGCGTATCTGGTACGACAGCAAGGCGAACAACTTCACTGGCTGGACGGATGCTCTGGCCTACAAATACCGAAACGGCTTCCTCACTGGCCCCTTGAGTTACACCCAATGTATTTAACCGCCGTTCGGCGTTGGCCATACACCTCGGAACGCCCGGGACTGGAGCGTTTCGCCGACGGAGCAGTGGGCGATGGAGCCATGGAGTGCCCCCGGTTTGGACCGGACCCCCGGCGTATTGAGGTGATCACCGGGACGGCCCGTCGGCGGTCTTGGTCGACCGAGCAGAAGCTGCGGATCATCGAGGAGACCCTGGCACCGGGAGAGACCATTTCCTCCATTGCCCGGCGCAACGGCGTGGCGCCCAACCTGCTCTACCGATGGCGGCGCCTCATGAGCAAAGGAGGCCCGACATCGGTTGTCCCATCCTTCACGCTCGCTTTCTGGAGATCAAGTGCATGCGCCCACGGCATCGGGCATTCTCCCGGTGTGGGCTCCCGCCACAAGCAGCCCATGGGCCAATCGCCCGCCCGCGGCAATCGCGCCGCCGGGGCAAGCACGCTAACTAATCGCTCCGGCAGCATGCCCAGCACCCGCTTCGCTGACCGCCAAGACACAACCATAGCCGCTTCAACCTTGGATGAATGTGGCGTGGTTCACAGTCGCGATCCGCTGAGCGCCCGCCGCCGCTTTTGGTCCATTCTGCCTGCGACTGACGTCACTCACGCTGCCGGCCGACTGTCCTTTCGCTCACCCCGGCGGCAGGACGCTCGAATTCCCGGAATCACGCGTGAATGACAAACATCCCCGGCCCGTCATCCCCTCTCCCTCTGGGAGAGGGGTAGGGGTGAGGGCGAGTCATTGATCCATGAAAGTCAGTACCAACCCATCCGGTGCGACACGTCCCATGTCCTATTGGCCCGGATCCGGCACCCACGGCACTCTCAGCCACGCGGACGGCCCCACGCTCGAACGGCACAGCGGCCGGAAGGCCCGCCGGCATGAATCCGCGCCGCAGCATCTTCTGCCGACCGCCCCACCACGACCGCTACCGGCCAGCTATCGTTCAGGGAACAAGAACTCTAGCAGCGACGCTCACCAAACCGAAAGCTCTGGCGGACGTCGCCCGCCGGTGAGACGCGAGTGAGCGTCTCGACGATGGTAAGCGCACGGATCTTCGTGCCGTCGAAGAGCTGGTCATGCACGAAGTCCATCGCCCAGATGTCGTTCGCAGCCGTCGCCATCGTGCGGTCGGATCGCAGCTTGGCTCTGACCCGTCGCTTGGGCGTTTTATGGCGCAGTTGCAGACCCATCTCGCGATCAAGACGGCAAATTCGCTTCGCGTTCACCTCCCAGCCCTCCCGTCTCAACAGCAGGTGAATGCGCCGATACCCGTCGCGCACTCGTGTCTCAGCGATCTCCTTGATCCTCCTCCGAAGCCCCGCCTGCTCGGGCCGTCGGGAGCGGTCATGATCGGTCGACCGATCGACCGGCAAGGCGCGGCAAGCCCGACGAATGCTCACCCGCCACGTGGCCCGCGCGTGATCGACCACCTGCCGCTTCCGAGCAGGCGTCATATTTTCCGGCGGATCACGTCCTGCAGCATCCCCTTGTCCAGCGACAGATCGGCCACGATCCGTTTAAGACGGCCGTTCTCTTCCTCGAGCTGCCTCAGCCGCTTCATCTCCGACGGCAGCAAGCCGCCATACTTGTTCCGCCAATTGTAGAAGCTGGCTTCGTTGATCCCGGCTTTGCGGCACACCTCTCCTACCGCCACGCCCCGCCGTCCGCGGGGCCGCATCTCCACCATCTCCAGGGACGCTAACATCTTGATTGTCCTTGGCATCCGAGCAATAGTGGTTTCCAAGCGCCAGCGGCGTTCCATGAAGCGTCGCGCCCGGCGCGGTTCCCACGACGCCGATAGGGCCGACAAAACGACTTAGCCGCGGCTCTGACAGCTCTCTACACTCGAGGCACTCGATCCCCGGGGCCGAAATCCGCCAATGAAAGGACAGCCGATGCCCAATCTCCGCAGATGCATGACAATCGCACTCATGGCGCCCCTTATTGCGGCTACGCTAGTGCTTTTAGTCGTCTCTGCGCCGCCAGCCGCAGCTGCGGCGAAAAAGCCCTATACGATGTATTTGTCCAACAATTTTGTGGGCAATGATTGGCGTGTTCTGATGGAGCGTGTTGCAAGAATCCTTGCTTCGGAACCGCCATTGGCAGGCCAGGTCGATCTCAAGATCGTTAACGCACCGCAGAACACACCGATCGCACAGATCCAACAGCTGAATAACATGATTGCAACCCGACCCGACGCCATTTTAATCGACGCGTCCTCCCCGAATGCCTTGAACGCCGTGATCCAGAAGGGTTGCAATGCCGGAATTCTCATGATTTCTTTCGATCAGATCGTGACAGCGCCCTGCGCGTACAAAATCGACGTCAATTGGGACGAAATTGCGCACTCGCAAGCCCAGTGGCTCGCCGAGGTTTTGCACGGCAAGGGAATCGTGTTTACCGATCAGGGAATTCCCGGCTTCCCCGTTTCGCTACGGTTTATCCGTGGATACGAAGCCGTTTTTTCCAAATATCCAGGGATAAAGATCGCTTGTCGTTTCACATCAAACGCTAATTTGGCCGACGAGCAGACGGGCGTTTCCGATTGTCTTGCTGGCCACCCGGATGTCAACGGCATCATGTCGCTGGGGTATGGAACCGGAGCGATGAATGCGCTCAAGGCCATCGGGAAACCGCCAGTTCCCATGACTGCGGTGACGTATAACGCAACTATGCTTGCCTGCGCCGAGGGGCATCAGCCGTGCATGCTCTATTCGGATCCGGTTTATCTAAGCGGCGAAGCAATGAAGCTGGCGGTCGAAATTCTCGACGGAAAGAAGCCGAATAAGCCAGAAGCGATTGTTGTTCACTCGCCATATTTCTACTCGAATACCAGCATCGTCAAAGTGGCCGGTATGAGTACGGACCCGATCAAAATCGTAGCAGATGTCAACGCCTTCCCCAATCTCTCGGGAAACATAGCCCTTCCCTTTTCCCCGCCCTGGGCGGCCATAACGCCTGAGCAGGCCATGGGCCGCTAACCAGAAACGGAGAGGGTGCAGGGATCGGCGAGGGTCACTTTGAGTGCATAGGGATGAAGGATCACGCGGTCGAGGTTGCTTCCCCTGCGGCTCTTGATGCGAAGGGAATCAGCAAGAGTTTCGGCGGCATCGCGGCGCTTCAACATGTGGACTTCTCCGGGTCTCCTGGTGAGGTTCATGGCCTGCTTGGTGAAAACGGGGCGGGCAAAAGTACGTTTATCAAGCTGATCGTGGGTGCCTTGCGCCCAGACGCGGGTACCATCAGCGTCTTTGGTGAGGCTTTGGGTGGTGGCCCACGACGAGCGCGCCGGCTAGGGGTGGCGGCAGTGCTGCAGGAAATTCCGCTGATCCCGGATCTCACCGTAGCTCAAAATATCTGGTTCCGTGATGAGCCAATGCATCGGCTCGGCATGATTTCCGAGCGACGGCTTCTGTCCATGACCAGGACTCTCTTTGAACGACTCGGTGTCGAAGGGATAGGCCCGAGCGCTTTGGTGCGTGAGTTGTCCCTGTCAAATCGTCAGGTCATCGCAATCTCTCGTTCGGTCGCCCATTCTCCTCGTGTTCTCATCTTCGACGAAGCTACCTCGGCACTGCCCCCCAAAGAGGTCGAATGGGCTCTCTCATTGGCCCGTGACATTGCGCGCCAGGGAGGATTGGTCATTTTTATTTCACATAGGCTGCGTGAGGTAAGGACTGTTGCGGATCGGATTACGATTTTCCGCAACTCCCGCGCGGTTGGAACCTATCGGACGGAGGAGGTTAGCGATGACAGGCTGATCACAGAGATGCTGGGGCGACCACCACAGATGCTGTACCCACCACCCCAAAGAACACGCACCACCCGCCTAATGCTGGAAGTGCGGGGGCTCAACGCAGGAGACCGCTTGAAAGACGTGGCACTTGACGTCCGGGAAGGAGAAATTCTTGGTATCGGAGGATTGGAGGGCCAAGGGCAGAACGAACTTCTGCTCGCGCTAGCGGGTTTGCGACCCGCCCGCGGGGAGATAAAGGTCAATGGCGTTGGAATGAATATCTCGAGCTCCCGGCAAGCACTCCGAGCCGGAATCGCCTTGATCCCCGAGGACCGTCAGAGTCAAGGCCTATTGCTGACGAAAAGCATTCGACACAACGTATCACTGTCGATCTTGGGTGGAATTACTCGATGGGGTGTTCTCAACCTGACCAAAGAGACGCACTTGGTCGAGTCCATGACAAAGAGGCTCAACGTCAAAGCGACAGACATTGATCAGATTGCGCGCACACTGTCGGGTGGAAACCAACAGAAGGTGCTTATGGCGCGTGTTCTCCTGACGAAGGCACGCATACTTCTTTTGAACGATCCGGCTCGTGGCGTAGATGTCGGGACGAAGGCGGACATTTTTGGATTGCTCCGGCAGCTTACCGCAGAAGGTTATGGCATCGTCTTGCACTCGACTGACTTTCAGGAGCTTGTTAACCTCTCGGATCGTCTCATGATCCTAAGAGGCGGGAGCATCAGCGCCATTCTCCAGGGCGACGACCTAACAGAAACCAACGCGCTCAGTGCGTCGGTCGGAAACTGGACCAATTGATTGACAGGACATAGTCTGGAATGACGCCGCCTGCACAAATCGAATCGCACAAGCGCCGACCGAGGTCGTGGCTAAGCGAAGTACCTATTCCAATGCCATACATCGCGTTGGCCATTCTTGTGGCGATGGTCACCACGCAGCGTCCGTCGTATTTGTCCGTCGCGCAGCTCAATCTCACTACTCTCGAGGCGTTCTCCCTCATCCTCGTGACCGTTGGCCAGACCATTGTGATATTGTCCGGAGGACTAGATCTCTCCGTCGGGGGAGTCATCAACCTCACCACAGTGCTGGCGGCCACGCAGTTCGGCCGTGGTGGCGCACACATGGTGGTGTGGATCCTCTTGCTACTTCTGCTCGGCCTCGCCATTGGCGCCGTCAACGGCGCTGTCGTCCGTCGTCTTCGTATGCAGCCGTTCGTTGTGACGCTCGCCACCTGGTCCATACTGAGTGGTGTTTCCCTGTTGATCCTGCCGACGCCGGGCGGACAGATCCCAGCCTCTTGGCTCAGCTTCGGTAATATGACGGTTGGCGGCCTCTCTATCTGGGTCATGGGGCTCGCCGGGATCGCGGTGTTCTGGGTCAGTTTCACCCGGCGCCCGCTCGGTCGCGCTATAAAGGCGCTTGGATCGAACTCGGAAGCCGCATACTTGGCCGGCGTCAGGGTTGCCCCCACAGTCGTCGGCGCCTACGCTTTGTGCGGGTTGTTCGCAGCGGCGTGCGGACTGTTCCTGACCACGCAGACCGGAGGCGGTTCTCCGATCATTGGCAACGACTTTGTCCTGCCGTCGGTAGCCGCGACCGCGATTGGAGGGACACGGCTCACTGGCGGTTTTGCAAGTCTCGCGGGCGCAATCGCCGGCGCGTACGTGCTGACCGTGATCAATGATGTCGTCTTTACGTTCGGCATCCCTCAGGCCTGGAGCATCGTGCTGAGCGGACTGCTCCTAGTCATGGCTGTTTTTCTCGGCGAACTCCGCGGCCTACTTCATCGCTGGGCATAATATGCGGATCGAATCCGGCACCGACCGTAACGACCGAGGTCTCACCAAGATGATGGGGGACCGCCTGAAGTGGGTTCGCCGAAACGTTGGGACTCTTGGCGCCTATGCCGTTGCGGTCATTTTATTTTCCGCGATAACGGCGTTCGTTCCGGGATTTGGGAGCGCTGCGCATATTCGGTTTCTCCTCCTCACCGCGGCCTTTGTCGGGGTCGTCGCGTTAGGGCAAACATTCGTCATTCTTGGTGGTGGCTTTGACCTTTCGATTCCCTGGACACTTAACGCGGTTTCGACCATTACGACCGCGTTGTGCCTTGGTCATGACACGCGTCTCCTGTGGGTGCTACCTCTCGTCTTCGGTCTTGCTGCGCTAATCGGACTCATTAACGGCGTCGGTGTAGCCATATTCCGCATCTCCCCCATAATTATGACGATGGCCATGAACGTGATTGGCCAAGGACTGGTTGTCCTCGGGTTTAGCGGACTCTCTTCGACAAAATCTCCACCACTGATAAGGGATATGGTGAATCGCGTCGTAGTCGAGTTACCGATCGGTGTTTGGATCTGGTTACTGTTGGCGGCGATTGCAACGATTCTCCTGAGCTTCACAGGGTTCGGGCGCCGCCTTTATGCGGTTGGCACCAATGACCAGGTCAGTCGATTTGCGGGGATAAACATCGCAGCCACTCGGATTGCGACGTACGTAATAAGCGGCGTGTGTGCGGGCATCGCAGGGCTGATGCTGACTGGATTTATCGGAGAGTCGTCGCTCGGGTTCGGCGATCCGTTCCTGTTCGCATCCGTCGCGGCGGTTGCTGTGGGAGGCGCGTCCGTGCTGGGCGGCCAAGGACACTACCTTGGCACGGTCGCGGGTGCGCTGATCCTGACCTTCCTTACCGGGCTGCTCCCCATACTGAATCTGGCACAGGGTTGGCTTGAGATCATCTACGGCCTGGCTATTCTCGTGACCGTTGGGATCGCCAACATGGAGCGTTTTCGTCTCGAGGCGTGAGTTGGTTTTGTTCCTAGCGACAACGAGAAGATCGATTCGCGTATTCATGAAATGAGGAGAACGACATGCTGCCATCCATCCCTTCGGGCGCACCGGGGCATGGCGCGAAATCAGTCGTTCGCGAGGTTCGCGCATATCTGGCAGGTGCTGGCGTCGATTTTGGAGAGAAGGCCAGTAGCAACTGGATGAATGGCCGAATAGCCGGTCCGCTCACGCATTTCCCAGAGTACCGTGAGAGCAAGCTGTCATGGGGGCGGGACGTTTTGGGCAGCGTCGTCGTTGAGGTGGAGGTAGCTTCGGGCGAGGTTGGCATTGGCGTGAGCACCGGCGGGCCACCCGCCTGTTGGATTATCGAAAACCACTTTGCTCGCCTGCTTGAAGGTCGCCAGGCGGGGGAAATCGACGTGCTTTGGGACGTGATGTGGAGGGCATCTCTTTACTATGGTCGCAAAGGAATTGCCATCCACGCACTGTCAGCGATTGATCTCGCGCTGTGGGATTTGAAGGGAAAGATGCGAGGCGAACCTGTTTTCGCAACATTGAACAATCGCGCCCGGAAGGAGCTGCCTCTTTATGCAACGACGCCAAGGCCGGACCTCGCTCAAGGAATGGGTTTCGTGGGCGGCAAGATGCCGTTGATTTACGGCCCAGCCGATGGCGATGAAGGTTTTGCCCTTAACCTCAAACTTGCCGAGCAGATGCGGTCGCGAACCGGCGGAGAATTCTTTTTGGCCTATGACGCCTGGCTCGCTCTGGATGTCGAGTATGCGCGCCGCCTGGTACCAGCGCTCGCCGAGCGTGGCTTTTGGTTTCTCGAGGACTTTCTCATCCCGGACGATTATGCTGGATTCTCGGACATTAAGCGGAGGTGCCCGCCTGGTTTTCATATAGCGACTGGCGAGCATGAATACACTGCATATGGGTTTAAGCTGCTCATTGAAAACCAATGCTGTGATATCATCCAGCCCGATGTGACTTGGTGTGGCGGCCTGACCGAGCTCCTGCGTATCGAGGCGAGTGCCGAGGCCGGTGGAGTGCGGCTTATTCCCCATGCATCGAGCGTGTACGCGTACCACTTCATGATGGGCCGCCCGGATCTCCCATTTGGGGAATTCGTCAACGCTTCGGATGACGGCGCGAGTATCGTGCCGATGTACGGCCCACTGTTCACCAATGAGCCGCTTCCGGAGGGGGGCGTGGTCAGGTTGTCGAGCGATCCCGGATTCGGCGTCGAGCTTAATCCTAAGCTGCGCCTTTCGCGGCCATTTCTGCATTGATCGTAGGCCGGTTTGTAAGGGGTCAGTAAGATGTCGGCGAGCAGCCAAGGCGACGTCGGTGAGCTTGTTGATTCTCACGTGCATTTCTGGGACCTGGGTCTACACCGATTCCGGTGGCTCGATCCAGACTTGCCGCCAACCAAACTGATGGGAGACCTGACGCCAATCCGAAGGAACTATTTGCTAGAGGACTATCTGAGCGACGCGCGCCCCGCATGTGTCACAAAGATTGTCCATGTCGAAGCGGGTATCGAGCCCGTAGACGCTGTACGTAATACGATTTGGCTGCAGGATCTCGCAACCAAAACCGGTTATCCACAGGCAATCGTTGCCCTGGTGGCGCTGGAAAGTCCCGACCTCCAGGAGACATTGGAGGCACATGGGCAGGCGGCGAATCTCCGTGGCGTGAGGCAGGCCCTAAACTGGGTAGCAGATCCCGCCAAATACCATGGGAGACTTCCGGATCGCCTCACCAATTCGGCGTGGAGAGCGGGTTTCGCTCTGCTTCGCCCGTTGGGTCTGTCGTTCGACATGCAACTTGACCCTGCTCAGATGCCAGAGGGCGCCGAGTTAGCGCGAGCATTCCCCGAGTCGCTGATAATAGTCGACCATGTTGGTATGCCCGTTGATCGTAGTGCGAAGGGAATGGAGTTATGGCGCCATGGCATGCGGCTACTGGCAGCGCAGCCTAATGTGGCGGTGAAGATTTCCGGGTTGGCAATGATTGACCCAGGCTGGACTCTCAAGAGCATTCGACCGCTCGTACGGGAGACGATTGAGATGTTTGGTGTCAATCGGGTTATGTTCGGAAGCAATTTTCCAGTTGATAAATTGAACGCAACGCTTCCGAATCTTATTTCCGCAATCCGAGCAGCAACAGCGGACCTCACTCCGGGTGAGCGCAGGCAGCTCTTTTCGCAAAACGCCTTACACTGGTACCGGATTATCGAGCCCTGACAAATCTATCAATTAGAGCGGTTTCGGATGAATTGGGATCGGACTTTCGGCGCGGGAAGCGGGTATGATTCATAGGCTTCCGGCGGAGGTCGGAGGCGAAGATGGCATGGCAGCGAGGACGATCTTATTCGCAAGATTTGCGTGATCGGGTGCTGGTGGCGGAGCGGTTCGCCGTCAGCGTTTCGTATGTGATCAAGGCCCGGCGGCGCCGGCTGCGGACGGGGATGGTAACGATCAAGACGCGGGGCTATCGCAGACCGCGATGAATTGCCGGATTGGAGAAAGCGATCCTGCGACAGGTCGAGCGGCGATCATCGGCGACACTGAGGGAATTGCGGGCCTGACTTTTGCGCAGGCACGGTGTTTCGGTGAGCATCGGCACGATGTGGAAGGCGCTGCGCGACCTCGGCCAGACGTTCAAAAAAAGTCGCTGCGGGCCAGTGAGCAGGCGCGGATGGACATTGCCGCGGCCTGCTGGCGCTGGCGCAGAAGACAGCGGCGATTGAACCCCCTGCATCTGGTCTTTCTTGACGAGACCTGGGCCAAGACGAACATGACGCCATTGCGGGGTCGCCGTCGCCGGGGCGAGCGGCTGCTCGACGCGGCGCCCTTCGGGCACTGGAATACCAGCACCTTCCTGGCCGGCTTGCGACACGATCGGATCATCGCCCCGGCCGTCCTCGATGGCGCGATCAACGGCGGCGGCTTCCGCGCCTGGGTCGAGCAGTTCCTCGCCCCCGCACTCCATCCAGGAAACATCGTGATCGCCGACAATCTCGGCAGCCACAAGTCGCAGGAGTCCGTCAGGCAATCGCGGACAGAGGCGCCCGCCTGCTGTTCCTGTCCGCTTATTCGCCCGATCTGAACCCGATCGAGCAGGTCTTCGCCAAGCTCAAAGCCTTGCTCCACCGCGCCGAACCGCGAACTCGCGCAAGCCTATGGAACAACATCGGCTCCTTGCTCGATCGCTTCACCCCCGGCGAATGCCAAAACTACTTCCAACACTGCGGATGCGGACAAACCAACTGAAATCGCCCTAAGGGCAATGGACGGAGTAACTTCTCAGTCCAGAGGACAATTTCTCAATCTAAGGGCAATCGTTATCTATTTGCAATCATTGAAAAAGCTCGTCTCAGTCCAAACGGCAACATGACACTGGGTATCTCGACCAAAGCGGCGATAGAGGCAAGTCACCAAAACCGTACAGCTGCTTGTCTATGCCCGGGCCCAATCGCAATTGGCTTCGAAAGCGGCGGAGGCGGCGATGACCGTGGCATCGTCGAAGCGACGGCCGGTCAGCATCAGGCCGATCGGGAGCCCGTCCTCGATGCCGCAGGGCAAGCTGATTGACGGATGGCCGGTCAAGTCCGCCACGCAGGTATTGCGCAACATGCTGAACGCCGTTTGCAGATTCTGAGAGATCGAGGCGTCGCGCGGCGGGATCGGCGTTGCTCGAATCGGCGTGGTCGGCATCGCCAGCAAGTGATACTCCTTTAGCGCCGCCTCGTACCCGGCAGTGATTTGCGGCCTGATGTTCTGGCCCCGATAGTAATAGCGGCTGAAATACGCCCGCCGCAAATATTCGCCTGTTAGCAGTACCGAGATCACCGTCGGCGGTAGGTCGTGCGGCCGTGAGCGCAAGCCTCTCGCGTACGCTTCTGCCAACTGTGTGTTGTACCAGCCGCTCCAATTGGTGCCACCACCACCAGCCTTGAGCATGAATTCCGTCGCACCTTGCATCATGATCGCGGTGTAGATATGCATGCCATCCAAATGTTCGGGCAGCGACAGCTCCTCGACGTCGGCTCCCATTGTCCGCAAGCGATCGAGCGCTGCTCGCACGCACTCATCAACGACAAGGTCTGACGCAGGCGGCCCTCCCTCCACTTCCGGCAACCCGAACCCTTCCGTCACGGCCGCAATTCGCAGCCCGCGCACACCACGGCTCAACGCGGGCAGGTAGTCGGTAGAGAGATCTATCGGAAAGACGCCGCGCTGGCGCGGATCGAGAGGGTCCGCGGTTGCTATCACCGAGAGCAGCCGCGCGATGCCCTCGCTGCTGCTGGCCATCGGGCCGATATGATCCATTGTGTGCTCGATCATGGCGCAGCCGGTATACGGCACGAGGCCATAGGTTGGCTTTAGACCATACACGCCTGACCACGAGGCGGGAATGCGAATCGATCCTCCCTGGTCGCCGCCCAGCGCGAGATCGACGTCGCCGGCCCCGATCGCGGCCGCGCTCCCGCAGGATGACGCGCCCGCATTGTGCGTGGGCCTGCGGGGATTGCGCACCGGTCCATGCGAGCAAAGATGGCCGCTTCCGGAAAAAGAATGGTCCTCGGTGTTGGTCTTGCCCGCGATCGTTGCGCCGGCATCAAGTAGGCGCGTGACCACCGTCGCATCCACGTCCGGGATGTAGCCCTCGAGCAGCCGCGTCCCGTTCATCATCGGCAGGCCGGCAACACAGATGGCGTCCTTGATGCCGATACGTGCGCCTTTGAGCGACCCAGACTGGGCTCCCTCGATCTCGCAACGCCAATACCAAGCATTCAAGGTATTTTCGGCCTCGCTCGGCCGCCAGCCGCTGTCGCGCTTGTACCGGACCGGAAGCTTGGGCTCGTTCATCTCCTCGACGCGGCGGCAGGAAAGAATGGCCGGCATCATCGCCGCGCGATACGCGGCAGCATCCTCGCGCGTCATCTCGATGCCGTACGCGCTGGCGATGTCGATGAGCGTCGTCACACTAGGCAGTTCGGGCCCGGTTGGCATTGCTCTTTTCCTTACCCTTGATTCCTGGAGGACGACATGGCCGGCATCACCTAGCGATTGAGGCTCCGGCGGATCGAAGCTAGGTGAAGCTCGCCACGTGCGATCTCGTTGATCACCACGGCCAGCACGATCATAAAGCCGACTGCGACTTCCTGCCAAAACGCCTGAACGTCGAGAAGGATGAGCCCGTTGCGGATCACGGCGATGATGAGGACTCCGCCGAGCGTTCCGACCGCACTGCCGGCGCCGCCCATCAACGACGTTCCGCCGACCACTGTCGCCGCCACGGCGTCGATTAGACTCGACGCACCGAAATTTCCATCGCCCGCATTGAGGCGCGAACTTAGCACGAGCCCGGCGATGCCGCCACACGCTCCACTGAGGGCGAAGGCGGCAATGATGACGCGATTGACCCGGACGCCGGCCATCTCCGCCGCCCGGCGCCCCCCGCCGCTGGCGTAGACCTCAATGCCGAACCGGGTCCTGGTGAGGATCAGATGGATGATCACGTAGAGCGTGAGCGCGACGATCGCCGGCACCGGCACCGGCCCGATCGAGCCCTGCCCAATAATTGAATAAAGCGGCGGAAATCCGACTACCGGACGGCCGTTGGTGAGCAGCAGGCCAATGCCGTGCGCAATACCGAGCATCGCCAGCGTCACGATGAACGACGGAATACGGAAGATCACTGTAGTGAGCCCGTTGAGCAGCCCTGCGACGACCCCCGCCAGCAGGCCGGCGAGCATGCCAATCCCGACCGGGCATCCCTCCTTGATGACGAGGACCGCGGCGACCGATCCGGTCATGCCGATCAGCGATCCGATAGAGAGGTCGATCTCGCCCGTGATCAGCACCACCGTCAGCCCCACGGCAACGATCGACCCGGCCGCTGCCTGCATCACGACATTCATCAGGTTGGCGACTGTGAGAAAGAAAGGCGACACGAACGATAGAACGATGCTCAAGACGAGGAGCCCAACATAGACGCTGGACACCCGGAACGCTGCTCCGACGACGCGCCTGAGGCCTCCGCCTCTGGGTTCTTTGGTCTGCGTCAACTCAGATGGCATAGCGCATGATCCTGTCCTCGCTCGCTCCCGCGCCGCCGACCTCGGCTACGATGCGGCCCCGCCGCATGACGAGAATGCGATCGACCCGACCGATGAGCTCCGGAATGTCCGAAGATATGACAAGAAGTGCGAGCCCATCCTCGGCGAGGCGCAAGAGCAGGTCCCAGATCTGATCCTTCGCGCCAACATCGACCCCCCGCGTCGGCTCGTCGAGAACAAGTACCCGCAGCTGTGCGGCGATCAGGCGTGCCAGTATGACCTTCTGCTGATTACCCCCGCTCAGCGCTCCGGCGGGGGTGCGGAGCCGCGCCGGTCGCACGCCCAGTCGGGCGCTCAGCTCACGTGCGACCGCCCGCATGTCCCGCAACCTGACGACGGTCCCCAGCCACAGGAACCGCCGCGCGACAGGAGCACGGCACAAGGCGCTGATGCCGATATTGAGGTCGATGCTCAAGCGATGGAAGATGCCGGCGCTCTTACGATCCTCCGTCGCATAGCCGATGCCGGCCCTGAGTGCCTCGGCGGGGGAGGCAGGCGCGATCGGATGGCCTTCTAGCGTGACGGTACCGGTGCTCGTCGTCCGCGCCCCGAAGAGGCACTCCGCCAGCTCTGTGCGCCCGGCCCCCACGAGTCCGGTGAGGCCCACAATCTCGCCCCGGCGCAGCTTGAAGGTCGCGTCCAGGACCTCGGGCGGGCTCGTAAGCCGCGTCACGTCTAGGCAGACGTCGCCGATCTCGCGGCCGCGCAGCTCCCGAAATGTCACTGACTTGCCAGTGATCAGTTCGGTGATCCGTTCACCGTCGAACTCGGCCGCCGGTCCTGATCCGGCTACGATGCCGTCCCGCAGCACTGTGACATAATCGGCAAGCTCGAACACCTCTTCGAGCCGATGCGATACATAAACGATTCCTATGCCGCCTGCGCGAAGCTGGCGGACGCGGGCGAACAGCTCATTCCGCTCGACGGGACCGAGCGAGGAGGTAGGCTCGTCAAACAGGATGACACGAAAATCGCCGTCCAGGGCTCGCGCGATCTCGAGAATCTGCGCCTGCGCGACGCTCAAATGTGAGGCGGAAGTGGTCGGTTCGAGCCCGCTCCCGATCGCCGCCAGCGTCCGTCCTGCCCGCCGGTGCAGCTCCTCGCGGTCGATAACGCCGAGCAGCCGCGCGACCTTGCCGCCGCGGATCGGCAGCCTACCGAGCGCGAGGTTAGTCGCAATGTCGAGCTGAGGAACGAAACTCAGCTCTTGGTGGATTGCATGGACGCCGGCCGCGCGTGCGTCGCGCGGCGAACCGAACTCCACTCGGGTGCGGCCGACCGTAAGGGTGCCGTCGTCAGGGGCGAGCACGCCCGTCAGGATATTGACGAGCGTGCTCTTCCCCGCACCATTCTCACCGAGGAGCGCATGCACCTGCCCGGGCAGCAGATCGAAATCCACCCCCTTCAGCGCAATCACGCCCGGGAAACGCTTGACGATGCCGCGCGCCATCACGATCGCTTGCGACCGGGAATCTCCGCGTTCGTCCGCCCTGGCGCCCATGCGATCCTCATTTGCACCCATTCTTCGCCGCCATGACGCGCGCCTCCACGTTCGGCGCGAGGTCGGGCGGAATACCTGACATATTGCCGGCGAGGACCGCCTGCGCAGTCGCACGGTCAATGCCTAAGGCCTGCGCTTTGATCACTTCAGGAATTTGATCGCCGGCCTTTAGCTTGATCGCGAGATCGACACTGGTGGCGCCAATCTCCCTTGGAAAGTCCATTACCGTGTAGTCGAGGCCGCCGCGCAGCATAGCGGCCAGCCCTTCGCAAGTGGCGTTGTGCCCGGCAAGTAGGATGTGCTTCTCGAGCCCCGATGCCTTGATTGCCTGCAGCGAGGAGAGGGCAATATCGTCGATGGCGGCATAGATGCCTTGAATGTCGGGATGCGCCGTTAGCATGTCGCCAGTGACGGTGAAGGCCCGCTGCGGATCCCAATCGGTAGGCTCGGACGCCACGAGCTTGGTAATGCCACCGGCCGCCAAGCCTTCTGTGAACCCAGTATCGAGCTCGACTCCGGCGGTGTCCGTGGGATTGCCTTCGACTAGGGCGACCTTCCCGCCCTTGCCCAGCTTGCCGGCCATCCACCTGCCGATCATGCGGCCGTCAGCCTCGAAATCGGGAGCGATTAGTGTGGCGTTCTTACCCTCGGACGCTGCGGAGAAGATGGCGATGACTGGAATCTTCGCGGCATTCGCTTTGAGGATAGCGGGCCCGACGGCGGCGGCGTCGATCGAGTCGTAAACGATCACATCGACATGCTCGGCGACGTAGTCTTCGATCGCGCTCGCCTGTTCGGCGCCGCTATAGGAGCCGGTCGTCAGGATCTCGACGTTGCCGAGCTCCTTCGCCCTCTGGTGGGCGCCGATATTGATGTTCGATATCGCCTCGTTCGAAAGATCGGGCAACACGAGACCGATGCGGATTTTGGGGCTGGCAGCGGCCGGAGGTGCCGCCGCCGTCATAAGTGTTGCAAGCAGTAGTGTTGCCAGTAGTCCCAGGCGCGCAACGTACTTCATTTAGTGACCCCCTTCATTTTGACGATCGCCAGAACGGCTCGCACGTGCGAGACTCAGAAAAGCTAAAACACCGGAATGCGGTGTCTCCAGGACGCCGTTTCGGTCGTTGGACCATGGGCACCGGCCAGGAGAGGGGGTACGGTGACCGGAGCATTGCGGCATCCCCTATGCTACGGCGCCAATCTGGCGCAAGCGGCTGGCCTCAGCTAGGGACAGCCCGAGTTCGTCCAGGATTTCATCAGTGTGCTCGCCGAGCGCCGGAGCGTGCCGCGTCGCCGGACCAGGCGTGCGGGAGAACGTGGCGGGTTTCGCCACGGCGCGGTATTCACCGAGTGTCGGGTGCGGCACCACAGCGACCATGCCCTCGGCAAGCGCCTGCGGATCATCGAACAGATCTTCCATCGGTCTGACGGCCGCGACGGGCACGCGCCCCTGCATAATCGTGGCCCATTCGGCCGCGCTTCTGCGTCGGAGTGCCGCATGAATCACGGGCAGTAACTCGTCTGCGCGTTCAGCGCGCTTGTGCATGTTGTCATAGCGAGGATCGGCGGCGAGTTCGGGCAACTCTAGTGCCTCGCAGAGCGCTTGCCAGAAATGGCCCGAATGCGCCGAGAGATAGATGAAGCCATCGCCGGTGGGATGGATTCCGGCGAGCCGCCCCGGCTGCAGATCGCGATCTACCTCGCGCGGCTCACCCTGGGCCCAGACGAAGCGCCCGGCCTGCATGACGAGAGCGGTGCGCAACAGTGATACGCCGACATACTGACCCTTGCCGCTGCGTTCGCGTTCATAGAGCGCCGCGATGACAGACATGGCGAGGAGCGCCGATGCGTAGTAGTCGACGATCGAGCCGCGGACGATCTGCGGTCGGCCCTCATCAGCCCCCTGGAAGGTGGCGATGCCCGACCAAGACTGCAGGACTTGGTCGAACCCAGCCGCGTCGCACAACGGGCCGCGGTCCCCGTAGCCAGTGAGCGCGCAGTAAATCAGCCTTGCATTTTTCTGCTTCAAGATCTCGTAACCGATTCCCAGTCGTGGGGGCACGCTGGGGCGGAAGTTCTCGACCAGCACGTCAGCGTCGACAACAAGGCGGTAGAGAAGCGCGCGTCCCTCCGCATGCTTGAGATTAACTACGATGCTGCGTTTGTTCTTGTTTGCCCCAATACATGCGCGGCTATGGCCCTTCAACGTCGTGGGATAGTTCCGCATCATCTCGCCGCCCGGCGGCTCGATCTTAATCACATCGGCTCCGAGATCCCCCAATAGGGCGCAACCGTACGGCCCGGCCAGATAACTGGTCAGATCGAGTACCCTGGTGCCGCTCAGCGGCCCGAGCGATCTGTCGAACCCGACCGGGTCTCGGGGCGGCATCGCGCGGCTCCAGTCGTCGCCGGGGCTCATGGCGCTCCCTCTGCCGGTCGAGAGTGTCCCTTGCCGCGCGAGAGCCCGGCGGCGGCGAGAATCTCTTCCGCTCGCGCGACAATCGGATAGTCCACCAGGCGACCATTGATGGTGAACGCGGCACGCTGCTCCCGCTCTGCCGCCCGCATACCGGCGACGACCCGCTCGGCCCATTCGATGTCCTCAGCCGTCGGCCTGAGAATCGCTTCCACGACCTCAATTTGTGATGGATGGATGACGAACTTGTTCTTGAAGCCGAGAGCAAGCGCTGCCCGTGTGTTGCGCGCCAAGCCGTCCAGATCCGCGAGATTGGGATAGACGCTGTCGATGGGAGAAGGCAGCCCGGCCGCGCGCGAAGCGATAACGAGGAGGGAGCGGGCGGTGCGCGATTCTTCCTCGCTCTCGCTCCAACCAACGCGCAAATCAGTCGCGAAGTCACCCGCGCCGAAGCAAAGCCGAAACGGACGCGACGGGGCCGCTTCGGCAATCTCGCGCAGCGCCACGATGCCGCGGGCGCTCTCGACGATCGCCAGCAACTCGACCGTACCGACGGGAACTCCCGCCGCGGCTTCGTGGGCGCAGATAAGCGCGTGCGCCTGCCGTACGCTGCCGGCTGACTCCGTCTTCGGCAGCACGATCCCGCGCAAGCCCTGCCGTACGACGATGGCGAGATCGGCCGCCCCGCAAGCCCGGCTAAAGGGCGTCGCGGCAGTCAGTGGGTTGATGCGAACAAAGCAGCGGCCCGGCGACTGATCGATGAGCTCGACGGCCCCGGATCGTGCGCGGTCTTTTCCAGCCAGCGGTACGGCATCCTCAAGATCGAGGACGAGCGTCTGCCGTCCCAGCGTTGCCGCCTTGCGGCGCAGCCTTTCGTCATGTGCGGGTACGAACAACAGCGAGAAGGGGAACGGGTTGGTCATGCTCCGTTCCTCCCTTCACCGTGGTCCATAGGCGTACCAAATCCGCCGCCACCCGCCGTGTGAATGGCCACGACGTCGCCGGGATTGAGCCGGATGAGCGAGCGCTTGGAGCCAAGCGGCACACCGTTGAGCATGCAGCTCGCTAGACCCCCCGGGCCGCCTCCGGCGAATCCCGCCGGCGGATGCACGAAGCGATCCGCGCGAACCCCCAGCGTTGCGGAATCGAGCACGCGCAGCACCTTGTGAATGCCCTTGCCTCCACGCCAGCGACCGGCGCCGGCGGAGCCGTCATCGAGATCAAGCCTCTCGACGACGAGCGGTGCCGCGGCCTCCAGAGCCTCGATCGGCACATTCATATTGTTCGTCGTATGAGTATCGATGCCGTCGATGCCGTCGCGGTCGCAGCGGCCGCCAAGGCCTCCGCCGAGCGCCTCGATGTAATGGAAATACCGTCCGGTACCGGACGCTCTGCCGCTGATCTGCACGACAAAGGTGTTGTCGCAGGAGGTCGCGATCGCGCGATGTGGCAATGCCTGCGATAGGCATTGCAGCACGACGTCCGCGGCGCGGCGCGCTGAGACGGCTCGCGCGTTGACCGCGGCCGGGGGCTGCGCGGCTAGGATGCTACCCTGTGGCACGTGGAGCGTAACGGGACGAAAACACCCCGCATTGGCCGGCACCGTTGGGCCGAAGCCTCCGATGATGCAGTACATCACGGCGGCGAAAGTCGACGAATATGGCGTGTTGATGGCGCCGCGGACCTGCGCATCGGTACCGGCGAAGTCTACAATCACGGAATCGCGCTGCACTTCGAGGCTAACCTCGATGCGGATCGATTGTCCGAGCGTGATACCGTCGTCATCGATGACATCGGTACCGCGATAGATTCCGTCGGGTACTGCAGCAATCGCCTGCCGCACTTGTCGCTCCGAGAAATCGAGAAGCTCGGCCATGCAAGCGCGCAGGGTCTCACTCGAGTATTTACCGGCCAGCTCACGCACACGCTCCCGTCCGATCTTGCAGGCGGCGAGCTGCGCACGCATATCGCCGAGAGTCATCTCGGGGGAACGCACGTTCAGCGCGATGATGCGGAACAGAAGATCGTTCGGTGTGCCTTGTTCGTAGAGGCGAACGCAGGGAATGCGGAGGCCCTCCTGAAAGATCTCCTGCGCATCACCGGGGCCGCTTCCAGGAGCCATGCCACCCACGTCGATTTGGTGAGCGAGGTTGACGGAAAAGCCGACCAGCTCCGGTCCGACGAAGATCGGAAGCATGAAGATGAAGTCTTGTAGATGGGAGCCACCTTCGGTCGGATCATTGACCATGAAGACATCACCGTCGCGCATCTTCGCCGCTGGCACGCGGTCCAGCAGGCTCGCCATGGCAGGCGTTAGTGCACCGAGGTGCATTGGCAGGGCCGATGCCTGTGCCACAACTTGCCCTACTGAGTCGAACAATGCACAAGAGCAGTCTCGCATCTCCTTCACGACGGGCGAATAGGCGCTGCGCATCAGCACCGTTTCCATCTCATCCGCTATGGCGATCAGGCGGTTCTTCACTACCTCGAAGGTGATCGGATCGACCGCCCCCATCGCTCAGAGCTCCAGGACGAGGTTGCGCGCTGGATCCGTCACGGAGCGCACATCGGGCGGAACAATCACGCTATGATGGTCGAACTCGATCACCGCGGGACCGCGTGTCTCGACGCCCGCGGCAAGACTCTCTCCGGCAAGGATTGGGCACGCGATGTGGCGGCCAAGGTCCGGAAAGAAGACGGCGCGTGCTTCGGCCGACGTCGCGGCGGCAGGAGTCCAAGCCGTCGTCATGGCGGCGCGCGGGCTACCGACCATAGCCGAACAGGAAGTGATGACGCGGAGATTCACCCATTCTGCGGGCTCGTGCTCGTCCGCATGTCCGTAGCGCCGCCGGTGTTCCGCTTCGAAGGCAGCACGGAGACGTGGGAATCCGGCTGGTGAGAGACTCTCTTCGGAGATCGGGACGAGCACTTCGTACGCTTGGCCCACATAGCGTACCTCGGCGAGCAGTTGCGTAGAAACCGAGGCGCGGCCGCCGATGCGCGCGAGCTCCACGCGGCTGTCACGCTCGAGCGCCGCCCGGACAGAGGTAATGCTGGGCAGCGAGTCAAGTGTGAGCGGCATGAGAACGGTGCGTGCTCGCTCGGTCCTCAGATCCGACAGCAGCATGCCGTAGGCTGAGCAA
>Ga0335075_10000833_pt1 | contig 52077 bp, 49 predicted proteins | sample Lox_Sample_24_FD_206723 | JGI IMG/M metagenome (GOLD analysis project Ga0335075, IMG submission 206723) | Soil microbial communities from Loxahatchee National Wildlife Refuge, Florida, United States - Lox_Sample_2.4 | ecosystem: Environmental > Terrestrial > Soil > Wetlands | place: USA... | reverse complement strand
AAGGCGGGCAAGGCGCTTGCCAAGCCGGTCCGGTGGGCAGCACGGCGGTTGCAGCGTGCCCTGGCCACTGTGCCTGACGCGGAGGACCGCGACAGCGCGATCCATCAGGCGCGCAAGGCCGCCAAACGGGCCCGGTACGCCGCAGAAGCAGCAGTGCCGGCACTCGGCAGGACCGCCGCGCGCCAGGTCTCACGGGCCAGGGAACTGCAGGACCTGCTCGGCGACCACCACGACAGCGTCGTCGCCCGCACAGTGCTGCTTGAACTCGCCCAACAGGCCCGGGCGGCCGGGGAGGACACCTTCACTTACGGCCTGATGTACCAGCGCCAAGCCTGCCACGCCGCCGAGATCGAGGAAGCCCTGCCACGCTTTGAGGCCGTTAAGTTACGCGACTACGGGCTACCGTGATCGGCGTGCTGCGTGATCTGACGGTGCTGGCCGCGAGGCTTGCGGCACGCTGGCTGTCGTGGGAAGCCATCTTCAGCCGATATAGGGCTACGAATACCCGGCTTGGTCAGTTGATGACTTGTATTCATCTTCCCGGCCGCGCCCATGCCAACTCAGCGTGGAACTGGGTGCGGCGATAAGCGAGGGTTCCCCTCAACCCGTTGTGCAGATAGGGACCAAAGGGCCCTACGAGCTCAGCCAGGTCGCGGCATTGCCTGACGGCTAGGTAAGGCCCATAACAGGCCTGATCGAGAGCGAGCTTTCCGACGGGAGCAGCCGATGTCTTCGGCCTGTTATACGAGTTGGTCGATGAGCAGTTGCGCACGGTACTCGCTAGATTCGTGGGAACGGATCCCGCGCCCGGCGGCGAGACAGACCACGGGCGACAGCCAGTGGACGACCGGGAGAATCACTACGAACTCGCGGTCGGCAACAGGAGCCGCAGCCGAGACCAATGGGATATCTGGGCCGCAGTCTTCATGGGGCTTATGCAAGACCCAGCTTTAACCTAATACGTGGCTGAGTGTTGGTCACGCGCTGCCGACGGCGGGTACAGATCTGGGTGATTTGCATGCCGCCGTAGGCGGCCTGGCTCCCTGCGGACGGCCGGTGGTTACCTGCGTCGTGTCGTTGCAGGCATCTGGCGGCTTGGCAGTCGGCTCCGTACGGACTGCCCTGCTTTGATCACCCGGAGTATCCCGGTGAGGGCGGACAGCCCGCCGATTCCGGCAAGCGCGCAGCTCATGTCCGGACCGTAGAGGAACAGCCCCTTCCAGTTCACCTTGAACACCGCAGTCGGCACGACAGTTACGGCCGCCGGGATACCGAACTCCCACAGCAGCGGCAGGGTCAGGCGGCGACCGTGTGCCTCAGCGCCGGGCCGCCGGGCCAGCCGCGCCAGCGACCAGCCCTCGGCAGCCACGGCGGCTGCCACGGCGGCGTCGAACCCGGCGTAGAAGATGCCGATACCGGTACCCTTCACCGTCCCGCCGGCCACCATCCCGGTCACGCTTTGCTCGATCGCCAGCAGCCCCGGCAACGCCCCGCCGTGGGTACCCACGTTGAACAGCACGACAACGCCCCAGTTCCCTCGCGGGACCAGGGCCATGCCTGCATGAGCGCCGGGTTCGTCGCCGGGATGGTAGGACGCGTCCACCCCGCCCCATGGGCCGGTAAACCAGCCCATGCCGTAGCCTGCGCCGGCAAACGCGCCTCGTTTCTGCGGCGGGCCCGGCCGCATCATCTCGGCGATCCCGGCCGCCGAGAGCACCGCCTGGCCGTGATAGCGTCCCCCGCCCTGGTACATGGCCAGATAGCGGCTCATATCCTCGGCCGTGGAGATAATGCCCCCGGTCGGAACCGTGCTGCCGTGCGGGGGTGCGTCGAAGGCGACCGGGAACCCGAACCAGTACCGGTAGCCGGACCCGAGCCCGTCGCGCTTAGCGTCCTTGATGGCGGTGTAGGTGTGATGCATGCTCAGCGGCTCGAAGATGTGCCTCTTCAGATAGGCCTCGAACGGCTCTCCGGCCGCCATCTCCACGACCAGCCCCAGCGTCGTGTAATTCAGGTTGGAGTACTCAAACGCCGCGCCGGGAGACCGGGCAAGCCTGGTCGCGGCCAGCGCCCGGACGGCAGGTTCCAACGGGTGCATCCCAGCGGCCAGTGTGGCTGCGCGACCGGCCCGCTCGGTCAGACCGCTGGTCTGACTCAACAGGTGACGGACGGTGAGCAGCGCGGACGCCTGCGGATCAGCCACCCGGAACCACGGGATGTAACGCTGGACCGGCGCATCCAGATCCATCTTCCCGGCCTCGGCTAGCTGCATGACCGCCAAGGCGGTGAAGGACTTGGAGGCCGACCCGATGAACAGCGGTGTCTGCGGCGTGAACGCCCGCCCGGAGTCATCAGCCCTACCGAAACCTCGCAGGTGCACGGGGCGGCCGTCGTGGACGATACCAACCGCCAGGCCCGGGATGCGAGCATCTTTCATCTGCCTCCGGATATACGCGTCGACCGCAGTAAAGCTGGGCGCGGCCGCTTCACTTACGGAAGCATGCTTCACCACGTCAGCATTGCACACCCGATGCTGACGATCGGCGGCGGCGAGCAGTTCCAGGTCGTCGTGATCGATGACGATGATCGTCGACCCGGCCTCTATGAGCCGGCTGGACACGCGCGCGGGGTTCCCGGCACGACGAGCTCATCAGCCGCCACGCAAGGCAAGATGCGAAACCCGGCAAGGAGCGGATCTTGCTCGATCTCAGGCAGTCCCGGGACCTACGTCCCTTCACGGGCCCCGAAAGGGCAGGTCATAATGGCTGGGTAGTTAGTCGCTAGCAAGCAAAGGAGAACGCGGCGTGACGCAGAGACCGCGGCGATGCATACGTCGGTGCCTCACCGGCTAGAACCTCCTGATCCGGATTCATGCCAGGACGCACGGCCAGCGGTGGGGGACATCCTCATCATCGACGGCGCTGGCATGGCGGGACTGCCCTTGCGCGGGACGATCGTCGCACTATCCGGCGACGACAGGACGCCGGGGTACCTGGTGCGCTGGACCGGAGGGGACTACGAATCATGGGTGATCCCCGGCCCGCGCGCTCGCATCGAAAAGCGTGGCTGACCCGTCGACGGAACGGCAGCGTGCCGGGCCAGCTGGACGCGCGGCTCACCTGTACAGCTCAGTCCGGGGCGTTGCGCGCAGAGTTCGTCGAGCCAGGCGCGGGCGGTGGCGTCGCCTGGGGGTCCGCATCAGACTCGGTTTGAAATCACGTCCGTTCCGTTTCCAGAATGCTGGATCAACGCAGATCATGGCAGGGACCGAAGTCCCCACGCCGGAATGGCCACGGGTCCCCGTGTCCTCCAACCCCGACCCCACTGTGGTTCGACCGGCACCCCCATCGCCCCGGCACCGGCCAGTACCGGGCGCCGGCCGCGGCGCCTCTGACCGATGCTTCCCGCATCCTGGCGCTCAGGCGTCGATCTCGTGGGGCTGCGGGTAAGAGGTCCAGTCAAGCTCGCGGGGGCGACTGGCGTGCCTTTCGGCGGGCGGCATGCGCCGGACGGCGAGCGCGCCGATGACCGCGGCAGCCAGACACGCTACTGCCCCAAGGCCTAGGCCGTAGCGAGGGCCAAGGCCGTCGGCGACCGCTCCCACCACCGGGCCGCCGATCGGGGTGCTGCCGCTGAACGTCACCGACCAGAGGGCCATTACCCTGCCCCGGAACTGCGGGTCAGCGGTGAGCTGCAACGTCGTGTTCCCTGTCGCCATGAACGTCGTGCTGAAGAACCCGGCAACCCCAAGCGCGGCCAGCTCACCGGGCAGCGCGGGAACCAGCGCCGCGGCGAGAATGGCACCGCCGAAACCGACCGCGGCCACCGTGAGCAGCGGCAGGCCTGTTCTGGCGAGGCCCGCCACAACCAGCCCGCCAGCGACGGCACCGGCGCCCATCGCCGCGGTCATAAACCCGTAGGTGCTAGCCCCGCCATGGAAGCTGACGTGGGCCAGCAGGGGCAGGGAGACCTGGAATTCGTAGGCCAGCGTACCGACGAGGGCCATCATCAGCAGGGGTACCAGCAGGCCCCGCGTGCCAGCCACGTACCGCAGCCCCTGCCGCAACTGACCGCTTTCGCGTCCCGCGGGCGGCGACGGACGCAGCTGCGCCGCTTTGATACTGGCCAGCGCGACGAGCACGGCCACAAAGCTGGCAGCGTTGGCCAGGAAGCACACGCCGATCCCGACGGTGGCGATGAGCACTCCTGCGACGGCGGGCCCGACGGCGCGAGAAGCGTTGGTGAGGACGCTGTTGAGGCTCACCGCGTTCTGCAGCCGGTCCCGCCCGACTAGCTCGGGAACGAAGCTCTGCCGTGCGGGCTGATCAACGGAATTGACCGTGCCCATGGCGGCAGCTAGGACGAAGACCATCCACAGCCGCACGGCATGCGTCACCGTCAGCAGGCCGAGGAGCAGCGCCAGCAGGCCCAGGGCGGACTGGGTTCCCAGCAGCAAGCCGCGCTTGCCGACCCGGTCGGCGACCAGCCCGCCGTAAGGCCCCAGCAGGAGGACTGGCAGGAACTGGGCGGCGGCAACCAGTCCGAGCAAGACGCCGGAGTTGGTGAGCTGCAGCACGAGCCAGGACTGCGCCACCACCTGCATCCACGTGCCAACCAGGCTGACCGCCTGGCCAGCGAAGTACAACCGGAAGTTGGGCACCGCCAGCGCAGCGAACACGCGGCCCGCGAACGGCTGGCGCGCGGGCCGGCTCGTTCCTGGCTCGTGATCTTTCACCGGTACGCATCGTCGCCGCTGGGGGGAACAGAGGCCAGTGCCGAAGGTCCTGGCACCGGGACATGCCGGATCTTGGCCTGTCCCATCCCCGGCGAGCCCGGGCGCCAGGTACGGACAACAGGCGCTCCTGCAGCATGCCGCTACTGGTGTTGTGAATGTTGCTCGTGATGTAATCCTCAGCTGGCGACCAGGGCCTTGACCGAGGCGGTGATTTCGGCCAGGCCGGCCTTGGCGTCGGAGAAGAACATCCCGGTCTTCGGGTTGGTGTACAGCTCGTTGTCGATCCCGGCGTAGCCGTGACCCATGGATCGCTTGATCACGATGATGCTCTTGGCCTGGTCCACGTTCAGGATCGGCATGCCGGACACCGGGTTGCCGGGACGGCGGGCGGCCGGGTTGGTGACATCGTTAGCGCCGACGACGAGGGCCACATCCGCGGTGGGGAACTCGGGGTTGGCGGCATCCATCTCTTTCAGGTCGGTGTAGGGCACGTTTGCCTCGGCCAGTAGCACGTTCATGTGACCGGGCATCCGGCCCGCCACCGGGTGGATGGCGAAGAACACTGTCGCGTGCTCGGCCAGCAGCGCGGCCAGCTCCGCCGCCTCGTGCTGAGCCTGCGCGGCGGCCAGCCCGTAGCCGGGGACGATGATGACCTTGCCGGCGTAGGCCAGCTGGATGGCCGCGTCTTCGGCGGTGATGCGCCGGATGCTGGCGCCCGCGCCAGCCGCAGCGGGCCCGGCGGCCGGGCCGCGGTCGCCGGTGCCGAAGCCGCCCATCATGACGCTGAGCACTGAGCGGTTCATGGCCTGGGCCATGAGCACGGTGAGGATGCCGCCGGAGGCGCCGACCAGCGCGCCGCCGATGATCAGGGCGCCGTTGTCGATCACGAAGCCGGCCACGGCCACCGCGAGGCCGGTAAAGGAGTTCAGCAAGGCGACGACCACGGGCATGTCCGCCCCGCCGATCGGCATCGTCATGGTGATGCCGAAGGCCAGGGCCGCGCACACGACCAGGATCAGCATGGCGGTGGAATCGTTTCCGGCCAGCAGGTAGCAGCCCGCCCCGATCCCGATGACGGTGAGGGCGGCGGTGATGAGGCGGGCCCCGGGGAAGACCACCGGACGTGAGCTGACCCAGCCTTGCAGTTTGCCCGCGGCGATCAGCGACCCGGAGAAAGTGACGGGCCCGATGATGACGTCGAGGACCGTCGCGATCATGACGCGGCTGGAGATGCCGGGGCTGCCGGCCAGGCGGACGAAGTCGCCGGCCGCCACCAGCGCGGCGGCGCCCCCGCCGACCGCGTTGAAGATGCTGACGACCTGCGGGACGTCGGTCATCTTGACCCGGCGGGCCATGGCCAGGCCGGCCGCCGCGCCGCCGACGCCACAGACCGACAGCACGACCCAGCCGGTCGTGGTGATGGTGCCGTCGTGGATGACGCCGGTCAGGGCGGCGGCCACCGCGACGATCATGCCCATCCAGGACAGCCGGCTGCCCTTGCGGGCCGTGGCCGGGGAGTTCATCAGGTGCAGTGCGACCACGAAGCCGACGGCGGCGACCAGGTAAGCGAGATCCACGGCGACGGTGACGACGTTCATGACATCTCCTTCGTCCCGTCGTGACTGACCGGCGCGGGCGGTTTGCGGAACATCTGCAGCATCCGGTCGGTGAGGCCGTAGCCACCCACGACGTTCATCCCGGCGAAGAACGCGGCCACGCCAGCAAGCACATAGCCCGTGACCGTCTGGGCCTGCGAGGCTGTCACGATGGCCCCGATGATGACGATGCCGTGGATAGCGTTGGACGCGGACATCAGCGGGGTGTGCAAGGTGGACGGCACCTTGGTGATGACCTCGTAGCCGACCAGGATGGCCAGCACGAACATGTAAATATCAGACATCAGGCCGGTGGTCATCGGATGCCTCCTGGGGCGGTCGCTGCGGGCAGGGCGGCCACCGCCGGGTGGAGCACCTTGCCCTGGTGGGTTACGACCACGCCGGCCTGGATCTCGTCGGCAGGATCGATGGTCAGCGTGCCGTCACGGACCAGCTCAGCCAGCAGCGCGACGACGTTATGGGAGTAGGCCGCGGAGGCGGCGGTGGGCATCTGAGCCGGCAGGTTGCCTGCGCCGATGATCAGCGCGCCGTTCTCGGTCAGCACCGTCTGGTCCGCCACTGAGCCTTCGATGTTCCCGCCCAGACGGCTGGCAGCCAAGTCGACCAGGACGGCGCCCGGCTGCATGCCCTTGACGGCCTCGGCCGTGACCAGCACCGGCGGGCGCCGGCCCGGCACCTGGGCTGTGGTGATGACCACATCGAAACGGGCGATCCGCGCGGCGAGCTCGGCCTGCTGCGCTGCCTGCTCCGCGGCCGTGAGCGCCCGGGCATACCCGCCCTCGCCCGCGCCGGACGCGACCGATTCGAGCATCAGGAACCTGGCACCGACGGATTCCACCTGATCGCGGGTCTCCGGCCGGATGTCGTAGCCGGTCACCACAGCCCCGAGCCGGCGTGCGGTGCCCATGGCCTGCAGGCCGGCCACGCCTGCGCCGAGCACGAGAACATTCGCGGGGCGGCTCGTCCCGGCCGCAGTGATCAGCATGGGGAAGAACCGGCCGAAACGATCAGCCGCGAGCAGCACCGCCTTATAGCCGGCCACGTTAGCCTGCGAGGTGAGCGCGTCCATGGACTGAGCCCGGCTCACGGTCCTCGGGAGCCCATCCAGGCTGATCGCGGTCACCCCGGCCACGGCCAGCTGCCGGGCCAGGTCCGGCTGGACCAGCGGCCGCAGCATGCCGATCACCGCCTGGCCCGCCCGCAACCGGGTGGTCGTCTCCTGCCCCGGCGTGCCGATGCCGACCACGATGCCAGCTCTGCGGATCGCCTCGTCCCGGCTGACAACTTCCGCGCCGGCTCGTTTGTAGGCGCTGTCGGGGAACCACGCCGCGGCACCGGCGCCGGACTCCACCAGGACGTGCGCCTGGGCGCGGGCCAGCACCGGGACTGACTCGGGTACCAGCGCGACACGCTGCTCGCCTGGTGCCGTCTCCCTGAGAACGCAGACGGTGACAGCCTTCTCCGGAATGGGTTGGCTCATGACAGTGGGTCTCCTTCGGCTGATCGGTGCGAGCTGCCCGGCGCAGCGGGCATAGCGGCGGTCTGCCGACGGGCGGTGAGCTCCGCGGACGAGGACGCCCAGGACCCGCTGACGGAACGGCGACCGCCGATGAAGTTCCCGCAACGAGGCTCGCCCTCCACCGGGCTGCCGACATCCCCAGCTCTCCGGCAGACCTTCGCCCGCGACCCGGTCACGACGATCATTGCGCGCTCCATTCGTCCAGCAGCAGTCAACGGCCTCCCTAGCGTCACCCCACCCCGAGCCGCGAACAGAACGCGAGAGCCGAACGCCTTTTGCCCTACGGACCAAGGTCCCGGGCGCAGCCTTGGGGATCACCGTCTGCGTCCCGGGCCCCGGTGATGGACCCCGGTCGAACCGTTCAGCGTTCCGGCTCACGTCAGGCTCTTGGGCCTGGCCGCCGGGACCTTGGACCCTGAAGGAAGCGCGGCAGGATCCGATAGGAGTCGAATAAGGAGGAAGACATGTCGTACGCAACAACAAATCCGTACACCGGCAAGGTCGAGGCGGAATTCCCGACCGCGACTGACGACGAGGTGAAGGCCGCTATCGGCGCAGCCGATGCTGCATTCCGGACGTGGCGGGAAAAGCCCATCAGCGAGCGTGTGCAAGTGCTCCACAACGCGGCTACGATCCTGCGCGACCGGCACACCGAATACGCGAAGATCCTGACGCTGGAAATGGGCAAGCTCATCGGCGAGGCGGAGGCCGAAGTCGAGCTGAGCGCGAAGATCCTGGAGTACTACGTCAAGAACGCCGAGGCGGAGCTCGCCCCGCGCAATCTGCCGGCCGAGGGCTTTGCTGATGGCGCCGTGCAGCTCGTGTATGAGCCGCTCGGCGTGCTTTATATCGTCGAGCCGTGGAATTTCCCGTACTACCAGATCGTCCGTATCGGCGCGCCGCAGCTCGCCGCCGGCAACACGGTGATCTTGAAGCACGCCTCGATCGTGCCGCAGGCCGCTGCGGCGTTCGAAGCGCTCTTCAGGCAGGCAGGCCTGCCTGATGGCGCGTTCATCAACCTGTACACGGGCCACGATCAAACCGAGCTGATCTTGTCCGACCCGCGTGTCAAGGGTGTCGCCCTGACCGGCAGCGAGGACGCCGGCGCAGCCGTCGCACAGGCCGCCGGCAAGTACCTCAAGAAGAGCACACTGGAGCTTGGCGGCGCCGACGCCTTCATCGTGCTCGACGATGCCGATCTGGACAAGGCGGTCGACTGGGCAGTGTTCGGCCGGCACTGGAACGGCGGCCAGGTGTGCGTCTCGTCCAAGCGCATGATCGTCGTCGATTCCGTCTACGACGAATTCCTGGAGAAGTACAAGGCCGGCGTGGCCGCGCTCAAGGCAGGCGACCCGCTCGACCCGGGGACGACGCTCGCTCCGCTTTCCTCAAAGGACGCGCAGTTGAGCCTGGGCAGGCAAGTGGAGCAGGCCATCGCCAACGGCGCGCACGCCGAGACGGTCGGCGAGCCAGTGCCTGCACAGGGCAACTTCTACCAGCCGACCATCATCACTGACATCACGCCCGGGAACCCGGCCTACTACGCTGAGTTCTTCGGCCCGGTCAGTCACGTCTACCGGGTGGCCGACGAGACCGCGGCGATCAAGCTCGCGAACGACTCGCCGTTCGGCCTCGGCGGATCGGTCTTCACCCGAGACATCGAGCGCGGCAAGCGCGTCGCGGCTCAGCTCGAAACCGGCATGGTGTACTTGAACCACCCGACAGGCGTCAAGGCGGATATCCCATTCGGCGGCGTCAAGCATTCCGGCTACGGCCACGAACTGATCGACCTCGGCATCCACGAGTTCGTCAACATCAAGCCCATCGTGAACACGCCTATCGGCGACGGATTCTAACGGGTTTCCTGCGGACTCTGTCATCTGGCCGACCGCGCTGAGAGCCCGGGCGGCGCGTTGGGGCTCCGGGCGGCCAATCTCGGCGCGGCCAGGCCAGGGATCACCCTGGATTGGCGAGTACTGGCTGACAGGCTCGGACACCGTTTCAGGCGTCATGGGGCCTCCCCGAGGCTGTACCCGGTGACGATATCGGCATGGATGCGGATGAGCTCATTCATGTCTCCCGCCCAGGGCCGCAGAACCGACTCGTAGCGGGCGGCCTCAGCGGGGTCTCGGATAAGGTGTGCGCTGCCCGTTACGATGACGCTCCAGCCGGTGCGGGTAGCAGGGTCGATGGCATCTGCTTCATACGCGACGATGACGCCCGCGCCGCTGGTGGCAGACACGATAGTGGAGCCCGGATGGCTGCGGATAACGATATCCTCCCCGTCCACTGTGTGGTTGACGGGCCTGATGGCCGGCAATGCGTGGCGGGTGAACACCACGCGGCCGAAGGGAACACCTGCCAGCAGCCGCATCGATCGTGCTCGGGTGAGTTCGGTGAGCCGCAGCGGGCTGGTTTCCATGTGTTCGCTTTTCCTTGGTTTCCCGGCAAGATCTGCGTTGGCATTGTCGCAGGGCTGCTCGCCGGGGCGGGTAGGGACGAAAGTCCCGTGCTGCCGGCTCAGGGGCTGCCGCCCATCCGGCTGACCAACTGGTCCCTGGTAACGCAGGACGGTCACGCCGATGTTTGGAGCATCCGCCGGCTGACCACGGTCAGCAGCTCGGAACTCAGTGATCGCAGCAGCTGCGAGTCATAATCCAGGACGCTCCACAGGACCTGTGCGGGCTACTGATCCATGGCGTGCCTGGCTGCGCCTACTGCAAGCGCAGCCCGCAGCGCGGTACGGCCACGGTGCAGGCACGACTTCACAGTTCCGACCGGGGGCCCGCGCTGCCTCTTGCGGTACCAGCTGATGAACGTGCTGGCCATGATGCGGTGCAGCCACGCGTTCAAGTTCGTGCCGGTCCCGAACGGGGCGGATGCCGCGAACGCCTTCGCGAGCGTCTCCCGCACCAGATCCTCCGCGTCCTCGGCGTTGCGGGTCATCCGGAATGCGGCCGGGTACAATCTGGCGGCCTGTCCGGTGAGCGCTTGGCGTTCAGCCCAGTCCGCGTGCCGCACTACAGGGTCACGAGCCTGGATAGTCCGCAGTTTCGCCGGAACTAGGAGCGCGACGAAGCCAGCTTGTTCTTCGCTTCGAGCAGGGCGTTACGCAGCTCACGGTAGGCGCTCTCCAGCCCGGTGCGCACCGTGTCCCCCGCGCTGCTTGCCGTCGTGATCCCGGCCTCCCACTGCTTCCTGGTGTCAGCCCACCTGCTGCGCAGCTGGTTCATCTTCGCGGTGAGCTTCTCGCTGGTCTCCAGCGCGCCGGTGTGCAGCTGGACCTCCAGATCGTCGACGCGACCCTGCCAGTACTCGATACGGCTCTTGATTAGCTGCTTGCGCAGCTCCGCCTGCTGAGCCTGGAGCTTGGCGATCTGCCTTTCCAGTTCTGGGATGCGGTCCTCTGGCATCGCAACCTCCATTTACCGTTGTGATATCCCCAGGCTCAGGGCCGTTGAGGAGTGCCGCCAGGGACCAAGGTCCGTAGTTCGAAGACCCCAGCTGGGGGTCTTTGGACCCTGGCCCGGCGCGCGGGCGCGCTGTCGGCTGGATCTGTGACTAACCGCGAGTTCCCGCAGGGCCCTCGATGACGGAGAAGCGGCCGCGCCGTCGGGATTCGTGGCTGTACATGCCGCTGGGCGCCGGCTTCTTCCTCGCCCTGGTGATGGCCGGCCTGCTGGTCGGGGTGCTCGCGTTCGATGCCCTGTCCTACGCCTATCGGCGCATCGGCATCAGCGTCGGCTGGATGGCCATCATCATGGCCGGCGCGCTGCTGGGCAGCCTGATCAACATCCCGGTCGCGCGGCTCCGAGCCGAGACCCGTGAGGTCAGCACGCCGGTCACGATATTCGGGGTCACCTACCGCGTCCCGGTGTCCGTGCGGACCGGGCGCACAACGATCGCGGTCAACGTGGGGGGCGCCATCGTGCCCTCGGCCGTCGCGATCTACCTGATCTGCCACGACAGCCTGCGGCTGAGCACGCTGTACGCCACGCTCATCGTCGTCGCGGTAGTGTTCGCGGTCGCTCGCCCGGTCCCTGGCGTCGGGATCGTCACCCCCTCGCTGGTCCCGCCGCTAATTGCCGCCCTGACCGCACTCTGGCTGGGCGGCCACGCCGTCGCTGCGGTGGCCTACGTGGCGGGCACGTTCGGCACCCTCGTGGGCGCTGACCTGCTCAACATGCCGCGGGTCCGCTCCCTCCAGGCCCCGGTCGTATCGGTTGGGGGCGCAGGCACATTCGACGGAGTCTTCCTCACCGGCCTTGCCGCCGTCCTGCTGGCATCGCTGTGAGGCTCTTAGTAACACGGAGGGCATGATGATCCATTCTCCCAGCTACAGGCGAACTGGACCGGTCAGCGGCGGCGATACGCACGTCCTATTCGGGCAGACGATGGGGTACGTCGCAATCACGGCCGGCTTTTTCGCGCTCGGCTCCTACGCCGGGCGCCAGCTGTCCTACGGATGGGCCTTCGTCTGGTTCATCGCAGCTTTCGCCTGCCTCGTCGGCATGAACTTCACGGTGCGGCGGTCCGGACCGGCCAGCACAGGGCTGCTGTTCGCGTTCGGGCTGCTGATGGGCCTCGCGATGGGGCCTACCATCGTCTACTACGCCAACGCGGACCCGCAGGCGCTGTGGGAGGCCGGCGGAGCTACTGCGCTGTTCATCGCCGGCTGCGGCGCGGCCGGCTACGCCACCCGGCGGGATCTGTCTCGCCTCGCCCGCGTGAGCTTCTGGGCGCTCATCGCCCTCATCGCGTTCGGCATCGTGATGATCTTCGTCCACATCCCCGGCGGCTCAGTCGCCTACTCGGTGATCGGCCTGGTGATCTTCGCGGGCCTGACCATGGTCGATTTCCAGCGGCTACGGCGCTCGACGGACCTTGACTCCGCGCCACTGATCGCCGCGTCGATCTTCCTCGACGCGCTGAACGTATTCCTGTTCTTCCTGCGCCTCTTCGCCCGGAACAGGGACTGAGAACCGGACGGTGCGCCGGAGTGGACCCGGAGTGGTCACCGTGGTGCCGTACTTGTTCGGCCTGCGCGCAGCTGACCTACCTGGCAGCGGACCGCGCCGGTTCTCGCGCGGCTCAGCCGACGGCGTCGTCGCATGCGTTCTCGCCCCCGTGTGTTCAGTTGTGCCCCGTCAAGGAGCTGGTGCCGCGCCGTCACCGCCACCGGTTGACGGCAGGACATGACCACGAGCGGCCAGCCCGACTGCGCCTCGCCGAGCACGCGCTCCGCCGGTCCGGCCTGGCCGGCCGACGTGAGGAGAGGCACTACTGCGTCATTGCGAAGTGAACGTGATGACTGACCAGCCATACGAGAGGGCCGCGTCCTTGAGTTCCAGAACGGTGGGTACGCGTCCGCCAGGCAGTGAGATGCCGAGCCGGCGCTGTGCCTTCTTCCAGCCAATGCGGCCGATCATGGCCTGATAGCTCACCGCCACCGCGGCAGGGTCCTCGACGAGCAGCGCATGCATGGGATGCAAGCCCCCGCGCAGCGTCACCTCGACGTCAGCTCCGCCGCGCAGGTTCACCCGCCACCTGGCGGCGGTGACGGCGGTGAACTCTCCTTCCATGTCCATGTCCACGTAGGCAACCGGGATGTCGTACCGGCGGCCGGTCTTGCGACCGGTCAGGTGCAGGACCAGGAGGGAGTCGTCAAGCATCCCGTGCAGCGGCGAGCCGAGGATCATCCGCACCAGCGGGGCGCCCAGCTTCAGGAGGACGGGCGGCGGCGCGGATCGTTTCACGACGCTTGTCATTACATACCACCTCCTATTTACTACCTTTCCCTGCGCGAGCCCGGGCACCAGGGGCCTTGGTCACCACTACCGGCTAGAGAACATGCTGACCCCTCACCGATGGCGATCCTTCCGGTAGCGCGATAAGCGGGCCTTCCCGCAGTCACGCCGGGCCCGTTCGGGCTGGACGCAGTGCTGGCTGACCGACCCGAGCAGCATCTCCGTGAACCCGCCGTGCCCGCGACTGCCCACCACCAGCAGGCTGGCGCCCTGCGCCCCGTCCAGCATTACGCGGGCTGGATGTCCCTCCACAACATGCTGCCGTACGGTCACGCCGCTGCCTGCCGTGACGATGCTGTCCACGGTCTCGCCGAGCGTCTTCGCGGCAAGGTCCTTGTAGCTGGCATCTTCGATCAGCCACCCGTAGCCGCCGTAACCGGATCGCGCCAGGCAATCACGACGTCCACCAGCGAGCCGGTCAGCGCAGCCTGCCGCACCGCCCAGCGCAGCGCCTCCCGGGACGACGGCGACCCGTCGATCCCGACCACGATCCTGCGGTCCTCGCGTCCCCGACCAGCGGCCACGTCGTGCTCCCCGATTCCTGCGGTCCGCCCGCCGTCAGGCATCGGCCCGCTGCCTGACGGCCATACAGAGGCGTTGCACCCTCCCGTGCCAGGACCTTCGACCCTCGATACCAGCATCGCCCCGGCCGATGCTGGCCTTATGGCGTCGACAAGAACCACCGTCGTGTTCCGTGCCACGCAGACCAACACGACTGAAGAGCTCCCCCGTTCCTCACCCACGATAACAACACCCGCTCACGACGGAAAAGCCGCAGCGTGAGCCGAGGAGGGATCATGACCATAGAGATTGCGATGCCAGAGGACTGGACCCCAGGGCAGTGCCTGGCCGTCCGTCAGCTGCTCCAGCACGCTGTGAATACCGCTCAGCCCGTTGTCGGGCTCATCCGCAAGAACGCCACGCCGGAACAGCTCCACGACGCCTACGTCCGCATCGAGGCCATGATCCGCGCGTCCGGCCTGGAGCCAGCACAAACTCGGGTCTCCTGACCCTGCCTGGAGTGGGCCTGAGCTGACACCTCAGATGACGGAAGGAAGCAAAAGATCATGCGAGGAGCTGTCATATACGCCCCGGGCGACGTCCGTGTCGTGGACCGTGAGGACCCGAAGATCCAGGCACCCACCGATGCCATCATCCGGGTCTCGGCGACCTGCGTGTGCGGGTCAGACCTGTGGGCCTACCGTGGCATCGATCCGGTCACCGAGCCGGCCCCGTTGGGCCACGAGTACGTCGGAATCGTCGAACAGATCGGCGACGAGGTGGAGAACGTCAAGCCGGGCCAGTTCGTCATCGGCTCGTTCTTCGCTTCTGACAACACGTGCGAGGTCTGCCAGGCCGGCTACCAGTCGTCCTGCATCCATCGTGTGGACATGAACACGAACGGCGCCCAGGCGGAGCGCCTGCGTATCCCGCTCGCCGACGGCACCCTGGTCGCCACGCCGGAGATCCCAGCCGACGACCAGATCCCGAGCCTGCTCGCCACGTCCGACGTGCTCGGCACCGGGTGGTTCGGCGCGGTTGCCGCCGATGCCGGATTCGGCAAAACTGTCGCGGTCGTGGTGACGGGGCGGTCGGCCTGCTCGCCGTGCTCGCGGCCAGGCAGCTACGTGCGGGCCGGATCATCGCGATGAGCCGCCACGATGCCCGGCAGAAACTCGCATACGAGTTCGGCGCGACCGACATCGTGACCGAACGAGGCGACAAAGGCGCGGCGATGATCAAGGAGCTCACTGGCGCGCTGGGCGCGCATTCGGTCATCGAGGCGGTCGGCACCCAGGAGTCGATGATGCAGGCAATCCGCTCTACCCGCCCCGGCGGGCATGTCGGCTACGTCGGCGTCCCTCACGCCGTTGAGCTGCCCGGAGAGGAGTTGTTCTTCTCTCACGTGCATCGACCCCGGCAGAGTGTTCGACCTCGAGCTTCCGCTTGAAGCGGCCGCCGAGGCCTACCGGGCCATGGACGAGCGCCGCGCCATCAAAGTCCTGCTCCGCTCCTGAGCCGCCCCAGAACCAGGGATCCTGGCGGTCTCAGCGCCTGGGACGGGGCAGTAGGGACCAAGGTCTTTTCGCATTCCGCAACAGGGAACCCGGGAACGGCTCGCCCGCCGAAACAGGGCGAAGATAGGCAGCCATGGCACTAGCAGCCGCCGGCCACTCCGGCCTCCCCCCAAGTGCGCTCGCTCATGAGAGTGAACGGATGTCTCAGGTTCTCATTCAGGCTGCCATCGGCGGCTTATCCGGCTGGTGCGGGCTGCGGGCCTGGGGTTTGGCGCGTGCCGCCGGGTCACGACCGGACAGTAGTGTCGCGGCCAGGCCGACTGCGCACTGCGCCAGAGCGGGCACCGGCAGGTGCCCGCCCGGGGCGAATCCGCCGATCGTGAGCTGAGCCAGGCCAGATAGCGAGGCAGCGAGGCCGGCGAACAGGAGAAGCGAGGACCAGGGCCTGGCCGGCCCGATCCCCGCGGGCAGGCGGCGCATCGGCCGTTCCGCCCACATGATGGCCGCGGTCAGCGGCACCAGCACAATGGTGAGGAGGGCGAGCCAGGCCGGGCGGAGTGCCCACCACTGCGCCGTCCCGATCGCGGGCTGGGGCATCACCCCGGTGCGGTAGAAAGCCGCGGCGATGGCGAGCACAGGCACGAAATGCCACAGATACACCGTCATCACCGCGTTGTTCAGCCGCTGGACACGGTGCCACCGGCGCGGCCTGGCCAACAGCCTAGTGGCGGCCGGCGCAGCAGCGAGGACTAGACCGGCCTGCGCGGCGGCGTACGCGACCAGCGCGGTCGACGGCGGGTTGGTGTTACCCGGACCAACCATGTCAACCTGGAACGCCCCGGAGGTCACCAGCCCGGCCAGCAAGGCGGCACCCCCGGCACCCAGCGCGTATGGGCGCCACCGGGCCCGGGTCAGCATCCCGTCCCGCCAGGCGAAGCCGCACTGGTGGATCGCACCCCACACCAGCAGGTAGTTGACGTACCCGATCCCCCGCAGGTGGGGCACGGCCATGAGCGCACTCACCAGGGCCGCCGCCGCGGCCATGGCGGCGGGTACCGTCAGGCCCCAGCGGCGGTGCGCGGCGAACATCACCGGGGTCAGAGCGATCAGCACCAGGTAAACCGGCAGGAACCACAGCTGCAAGGTGACCAGCCGGCCGGCCAGGGCGATCTCGGCCGGCGCCGTCTTCGCCACATTCGCCTGCGCGACCGACACGGATCCGACGGCGACGTACACCGCCGTCGGCCACCACAGACGCATCGCCCGGCGCTGTACCCACCAGTTCCATCGCTCTCCCTGAGCATGATGCGCCGTCCATGACAGGGCATTTACGTAGCCGCCGGCCAGGAAGAAAACCGGCATCACCTGGAACGCCCAGGTGACCCACCGTCCCCACTGGATGTAATCCAGGACGTTCAGGTCGGAGAACCGCCCGCCGGAATACGTGAGGCCGATTATCAGCCAGTGGCCGTACACGACGCAGCTGATGGCGAGCGGGCGCAGCAGGTCGAGGTAACGAATTCGTTCCACGCCGCGAACCTCCCACGACCCCAGGGACGTTCAGCCCGGGCCCGGCGGGATTGCCGCAGTGCGTGAACGAGCTGCTCATACCAAAAGTTCACGACGCGGCACTGCCGGACGGTAGGGGCAGAGGTCCCCGCCTGCTGGCCGCTAGCGACGCACTGCGTGCCGCGATGGAGCGCCACCGCCGCCCTTGTGGGGAGCGGTCCCGCGCAAGCCGTTACGGTGCGCCCGGTTCCGCGCTTACGAAAGCAGTCTCCCTCCTCCGTTAGCACAGGAAGGGGCGCGCCCTTCTTTTGCAGGGAGAGTTCTGGGGAGACCGAAGCGTTCTAGGACGCTGGCGGCGCACATGGTCATCGCTGCAGGGAGGGGCCGGTCAGGGTGAGGACGAGCAGGTTAAGAATCCGAGGCGGACGCGCGGATCACTGCGACCGGGCGGGGTGCGTAGTGCAGCATCGCCCGGGCTACTGAGCCGGGGTCCATTCGGTCAAGACCGCCGCGACCGCGGGAGCCGACCGCGTCAACTGGGCGTGTTCGGCGGCGGCCAGCAGCGCCTCGCGAGGTGAGCCAGGGTCCGCCTGCCGTATCACCTTGATGGCCGGGTGTTCATTCTGTCTGGCCATCAAGTCGCTGAAGTCTTCCTCAAGCTGCGTTCCCCCAAATGCCGATTCAGGGGCTGCCGCCCATGTGACTGATCAACTCGTCCTTGGTAACGCCGTGCCGCATGCCCCAGGTCCAGAGCTGATCAGTATCAACCTGGTCGGGCAGCTCATGCAGCGCCTCTTCCGCTAGATCGTGGAGTCCGAAACAACGCAGCCGGTCGACCACGTACTCTCTGCTGTATACATGATTCCTGTTGTTTTCCAACTTCGATCACCAAACTTTCGCCACAGCCTGACGCTCCCGTGGTGCATGCATCAGGGCACGTGGATCGCCGACATTGCAGCTGCCTCGGTCAGGACTGCTGATACCGGCTAAGACGTCAGCTGTCTCTGTCACCTCGAGACTCGCGCCTAATTAGATCTGCTACGAGCCTCACCTCCTGGCTACCAGCCAATGCCGCGACCCGGTGAGCTGGTAGGGCCGTTGGTCCCTGATCGGGCAGGCGCGGCCCTGCGGACGATCTGAGCACCCAGCGCTCGCCCCGGTCAGGAGTTCGGAGCTCAATGACTTCAGCAGCTGTTCGCCCTCGCCGGCTGACGTCCCCGAGGGACATGTCAGTTACCTCCGGCGAAGAGGAGTCACGACGGCGGGTATAGATCTGAGTGATTTGCATGCTGCCATAGGCGGCCTGGCTCCCCGCAGCCGGCCGGTGGTTACCTGCGTCGTGTCGTTGCAGGCATCTGGCGGCTTGGCGGTCGGCTCCGTACGGACTGCCCTGCTTTGATCACCCGGAGTATCCCGGTGAGGGCGGCCCGAAGCGACCATGAGCGCCCAGCAGCATTCCGTGCGACCCCTGTCGCGATCCCGGTGCTACGGACGTTTCGCCGCCACGGATGGATAGCTGAAGGTCAGATGACCAATGACCCTGCCAAGACCACCCGGATCGGGGTGTCATGGGGTTACAGATGGGTTTTCCGGCTGGGGAGGGAGGCGCGGTCCCATGATGAAGCACTCCATCGATACCAGCGCGTTCCCTCTCCACCCCTGCTACCAGGTCGTGAGGTCGCAGGACAATGGGCAGCCCGGGCGTGGCCAGAGCACTGATCATGGCGGCTAGTGACAGAGGCCCGGCGCGCGGGCTGCGGGCCGACGCGCTAGGGTTGCTCGACCTGGTTGTCATGGCCGTCGCCGGCAGCGCGCCCACATACTCGATAGCCGCCAGCACCGCTGCGCTGGTGGCCGCAGTCGGCCTCGCGGGGCCGGCCGCGCTGCTGTGGTGTGGCATCCCCATGCTCGGCATCGCGCTGGCGTACAGCTACCTGAACCGGATCGAGTCCAACGCCGGTGCCAGCTATGCGTGGGTCGGCCGGGTGCTGCATCCGGTACTCGGCTTCCTGTCCGGCTGGTCGCTGGTCGCCTCCGCGACGATCTTCATGGTCGCCGCGTGCCTACCCGCTGGGTCAGCTACCCTCGGCCTGTTCAGCGGCCGGCTGGCAGCCGCCACCCCGCTGGTCATCCTGACCGCCTCGGCATGGTTCGCCGCGATGGTCGCCCTGGCCATCCTCGGCGTCCGGCTGACCGTCCGGGCCCAGTGGATCATGTCCGGGACCGAGATCGGCATCCTGGTGCTCTTCGCCGTGCTCAGCCTGTACCACGCCGCGGCCCATCCCCTTGTGGAGTTCTCCTGGTCCTGGCTCGGGTTTAGCCGCTTCACCGGGCTGGGCGGCTTCGCGGCCGGCGCGCTGGTCGCCACGTTCTACTACTGGGGATGGGACGTCTCCTCCAACCTTGGCGAAGAAACCCGCGACAGCCAGCGCAACGTCGGACTCGCCGGTATCTCCGGTGTCTTGATCATCTTCGCCCTGTTCGAGGCGTTCACGATCGCGGTGAACATGTCCCTGGCGCCGGCCACGGTCCAGGCCAGAGCTGGCGATATCCTCGCCGTGCTCGGCCAGGACGCATGGCCAGGGCCGGGCGGCAAGCTGCTGGTGATCGCGGTCATGCTGTCTACCATCGGCAACCTGCAGACCACGTTGATCCAGGTAACCCGGACAATGCTCGCGATGGCCCGCGAGCGCACCCTCCCCGCCTGCCTCGCGTGGACGCTCCCGAAGCGCCGCACTCCATGGCTGGCCACCATGGTCGTTGCCGTTATCGCCCTGGGACTGTTCATCGGCTCCAACTACATCGGAGCGCTGAGCAGCATTCTGTCCGACGCTATCGCCGCCATTGGCCTGCAGATCACCGTCTATTACGGGCTGGCCGGACTCACCGTCGTCGTCGCCTTCCGCAAGCTGCTGTTCAAGTCCGCCAGGAATTTCCTGCTGATGGGCTTGTGGCCGCTGACCGGGGCCCTGTTCTTGTTCTGGGTCCTTGGCGAGTCGATCCCGGCTCACGCCGGGATCGTTGACGCGACCGGGCTCGGCGCCCTGGCTCTCGGCGTGATCCCGCTGGTCGTCTACTGGGTCAGGGGAAGCGCGTATTTCCGCCAGAAGCCGACCCTGGGCCGGGTGCCCCCGGGAACTGCCGTCGCTGTCTCGTCCACGCCAGCCGAACGCCCGCCCGGTCACGCGAGCCCAAGTCCGCGGAATAGGCCAAGGGCGATCAGAAGTGCGCCAGGACAACATGACCGCGGCAACCGCAAGCGGCGTTTCGCGGGACCGCTCATCTCAGCAGCCAGGCATTTCCGGCCCGGCTGAAAGCTAACGTGCGCGGCTTCCCGGCGTGCGCCAGTCCGCAGTAGGGGTTGCCTGGAGACCTGGGGTTGATACCCGCAGACACGTCCCTGCGTCCGGTGCGCCGACCGCATGACCGGCTCGGGCGCGGCCAGCCTGTACGTCCATGAGCACGTCGGCCGGCTACATCGGGCACTGGCCGGTCTTAGCCGGCGGCGTGCCCGGCCCTTCCGTGATGCCGCTGTTCGGTCTTTCTTACCTTGGCGGCTGCCACGCCCTCGTGGCCGACGGGTGCGGGCGGCTGGTGATGGACGCCGAACCAGAGCACGGTGAACAGCCCGGCGGCGAAGACGAGGCCCGCGGACACGTACAGCGCGGCGTGCAGGCCAGTGCCGAAGGCGCTGTAGGCCGCGTTGATGACTTCTTGTACGAGTTTGGCTTCGCTGGCCGGGCCGGCGCCCGCTGCGTGCTGGCTGGACGGCACCGTGCCGGTTTCGACGGCGGTGATCACGATGGACTGGAAGTTGGCCGGGATCCCCAGGTGCCGCAGGCTGGCGACGAGATTGGCGTTGAGCTGCGAGTTGACCAGCATGCCGAGGACCGCGACGCCGATGACGGCGCCGATCTCCCGGCTGGTGTTGGCGGCCGAGGCCGCCATGCCCGACCGCTGCGGCGGCACCGCGGACATCGCGGCCGAAGTGATCGGCGCGACCGTGCTGCCGACGCCGGCGCCGGTGATGGCCAGCGCGGCGGCGAGGGGCAGGTAGCCGGGGTGCGGGCTGATCGAGACGGCGGTGAGCAGCAGCCCGGCGGCGAATACCAGGCAGCCGCCGGAGATGGACCAGCGTGGCGCGGCGGTGCCCGCCCACCTGCCGGCCAGTACGGATGCGGTCGTCATCACGACGGTCATGGGCAGGAACACCAGGGCGATCTCGTAGCCGCTGTACCCGGCCACCTCGGCCAGGTACAGCGCGGTGAAGAAGAACACCGCGAACGTCGCGAAGTACGCGCAGAACGCCACGACATTGGCGGTGAGGAACCGGGGCACCCGCAGGTACCGCAGGTCGAGCAGGGGGTGCGCGGTGTGGTTCTCCCACCACAGGAACGCCAGGCCGGAGACCACACTGATGCCCAGCAGGGCGATGACGTGGGGCGCCGCGAACCCGGCGGTCTCGGCGTTGATCACCGCGAAGATCAGCGCGCTGAGCGCGGCGGCGCCGAAGGCGAAGCCGGGAATGTCGACGCGGTGCGCGTCGGGGTCGGAGTTCTCCGGCAGCACCGCCGCGCCGGCCGCAAGCGCGGCCGCCCCGAACGCGAGGTTGAACCAGAAGATCGCCCGCCAGTCCCACACACCGACCAGGGCGCCGCCGATGACCGGCCCGAGGGCGAGGGCGAGCCCGCACACCGCCGTCCACACCCCAATCGCCCGGTCGCGGATCCGCTTGGCCGGATACAGGTGGCGCAGCATCGAGAGCGTGCCGGGCTCGCTGGCCGCGGCCCCGATGCCCATAACCGCGCGCCCGCCAATGAGCACCTGGACGTTCGGCGCGAGCGCGCACAGGACCGACCCCGCGCAGAACACCGCCACCCCGGTGAGCATGACGCGCTTGCGGCCGAACTCGTCGCCGACCATGCCGAACGCGAGCATGGCGGCGGCAAAAGTGAGGGCGTACGCGCTGACCACCCACTGCAAGTAGGTCACCCCTGCGTGGAGGTCCCCCTGCACGCTGCCCAGGGCGACGCTCACCACGGTGTTGTCAAGGAAGGTCAGGAACAGCACGACCATTAGCACCATCAGCGCGGCCGGCTGCCGTCGGTCGGCGTCCGCGCCGCGCCCTGCGTGCAGGAATGCGGTCAACACACCGCTAGTTTCTCGGCCGCCGACGACCGCGTGCAGGGCCAGCTTCCCTGATGACGAGGGACCAAAGGCCTGCGCTCTCGTCCCGCCGGCCGGGTTGACGGACCGCCGCAGCAAGCTCAGCGGATGCGGCGACCAGGCTGAGCCTGCCCGGTGAGAACGCAACCGGAAATCCGGCGGCTAGGCGCGGAGTACCTGCTGGGTGATGCAGTGGATGTTGTCACCGCCGAGCAAGATCCCACGCGCCGGAACCTGATGACCTCGCTCCGAATAGCACCGGCCTCATGCCGACGACCGCTTGCCGAACTTCGGGTTCCGCTCTGGGTACTCGAGCTGAGCATCTTGGCTGAGCGCGGCTGAGAGAGGCGCCACGGTCCGTTCGGCGAAAACTTGGTAATGCCTGCTGGTGAGGGTCCCATCGTCAGGACGCCCCGTCACTGCCTGGCTATGCCGCGGCAGCAGCGGGCTCAGCAAGGAGCTGATCCCACAGGTCGCCGGCGAGATCAACCGTGGCCCCCGCCGCGTCCAGCGCGGCCCAGGAGGAACGGTAGTGGTGACCGCAGAGCCACAGGTCGACCGGGTATGGCCTGCCGGGTACTGGCGGCATCGAGACCCTGACGACCGGCCTGGCCGGGCAGCAGCAAGCCCTAGCGGGGACCGGGCGGCCGCCCGATTCGAGCCGCTCGTGCTCCGCAGCATTCAGGTGAGCCCACTGTGCTGGGTGCCTCTTAAACATGCTTCTAGCGTCCGCCGCTGAGGCTGTTGGACCGAAGGGCCCGAAGTCCCTTCTCGCTATGACGTTGGGCTCGTGAGCGATTACCCTCACCCGATCCTCGACGTGCCGCAGCAGACGCTGACGGCAGGCGAGTAGGGCCAGAGCGGGGTCGCGATCAAGGTTCAGCCGGGAAGCATGTACGGCCGGGTAGGGTGCCACACATGCTCAGGTCCGTGCGGCCGCACAGCCTCGAGCGCCTCCTTCACCGATTCACCTGTCAGCCCGGCGTTGCCGCCGCTTCCGGTGTCGATCACCGCCGCATCCGGCCACGGTTCCGCGATGGCTTCCATCTCCCTGGCGATCGCCTCGTCCGCGTCCGAGACTCTGCTGGTCCGGGTAGTCATCCGCGTAGCTGCCAAGTCCTGTGGCGCGGTGCAGCGCAGTTGCACTAGATCCGCGCTGGCATTGTGGGCCGCTTCCGCCGCCGCCGCTCGCTGCTGCGCAGAGATAAACGACGCGTCGACGATCACCGACTCACCTTGAGCGAGTAGGACAGCAGCGCAGCGCAGCAATTCGTCATAGGTGCGCTGGGTCCATTCGGCGGTGTAAATACCCTCACCAAAGCGCGCACGGGCGCTTGTCTCGGCGGAAAGCCCGGCCAGTTCCTTGCGGATGCGATCGCTGTTCAGGACCTTGAATCCGAACCGGCGGGCGATCGTGTCGGCCAGTGCGGACTTGCCAGTTCCCGGCAGCCCGCCGATCAGGACCAGGGTGACCGCGCTCGCCCGCAGGTGCCGCATGGTCACCTCGGCCAGGTGATACGCCTCGAAGCCCTCGGCCGGGTCGTCCTGGACGGCTCGCAGGCACGCGATCTTCATGCGGACAAACGCCCGGTAGGCCACGTAGTGGTGACGCAGGGCCCCCGGCGCCGGATCCCGGGAGTACTCGGCGTAGGCGGCCATGAAGTACTCGGCCAGCGCCGGGACGCCCAGCCGCTCCAGGTCCATAGCCAGGAACGCCGCGTCATCAAGCCCGTCCAGCCAGCGGAGCCGGTCATCGAAGTCCAGGCAGTCCAGGATCCGCGGCCCGTCGTCGAGGCAGAAGATGTCTTCGGCAAGCAGGTCGCCGTGCCCGTCAACGATCCGCCCATCCCGGATTCGGGCATCGAACAGCGGCGCGCGCCCGGCCAGGAACCGCATGACAAGCCGTTCCGTCTCGTCCAGGTCGGCGGGGACCGGCAGCTCGCGTGCTGCCAGACGTGCTTCTATCTGCCGGGTCTGGGCGATGTTGTCCGCCCAGCGGCGGCGCAGCGCGTCCTGGCTGCCCTGTTCGGCGACCTGCGGACCGCGATCAGCCTTTGCATGCTGCGCCGCGATCATCTGCGCCACACAGCGCAGCGGCGCTGCCACTTGCGCACGCGAACGGACTAGCGTCGACAACCGCCGCGCAGCGGGCATACGGCGCATCACTACCAGGTGATCGCAGGCCCGGCCGTCGGGGCCGCGGATCTCGGCCGTGCCCAGGTACACATCGGGCGCGAACCTGCGGTTGAGCTCCGTTTCCCGTGCGCATGCCGCCGCGCGAGCCTCCCGCGTACTGAAATCAAGGAAACCCAGGTTGACAGGCCTTTTCAGCTTGTAGGCCCGGTCACCGGCGAAATACACGACAGCTGAATGCGTCTCGGCAGCCTGCCCCCAGGGCTCTTGCGGCCAGTCCGCGGTCGGTGGAATCTGCCTAGTCACCCGCGTCATCCTCCTGACAGATCGATTTCCGTCTGCTAACAGTCGCTGGCGTCGGTTCGCCCCGCCAGAGACTTAGGTCCCGGCAACGGCCCTTGCGCATGGCGCCGGTTCCGGCTCACCGGCGGCGCTCGCTGAGGTGCGTCGGCGGTGAACGCGTTGTTTGTCGGCGCGAAGACCTGCACGCGGACCTTTGGCCCTAGCGCGCGGCTGCCACCTGACGGACCATCGGCAGCGGCGACAAGACCATGACGCTGCAGCGGACAGTCCGAGAGGAGGGCGCGCACGTGCCGCAGGTACGGGACTTCTTGAGCCGGTTCCGCCCGGCCGGCGCTCCTGGTGCCGGGCGCGCGTCCGTGCCCGCGGACCGGCACAGGGAGCTGGAATCGGAGGCTGGATCGGTACTGATGTTGCTGGACGGGCCGGCGACCGAGTGCGCCGGGATCATTACCGCGGGTCAGCGTGACGCCGAAGAGATCGTCCGCGTGGCCCGCAGCGAGGCCGACAGCATCATGTCGGTCGCCCGGCAGCGGGCCGCGGCCAGCACCACCGAGCTTGTACAGCAGGCAGTTTCGGCGGCGCGGACCGAGGCTGAGTCGATCAAGGCCGCGGGGGCAAGCGAAGCGGCAGCCATCCGGGAACGCGCGCGGCAGCGTCTTCCCGCGCTTGCGGACAGGGCAGTCGCCTTGGTGCGCGACATGGGCGAACCGGCCCGGCCGTCATGACGGCGGGGTGGGTCGCCGGCGCCGTCCGAGCGAAGGCGATGGCCAGGCGAGTGCTCGGCGCCGGGGCCGCGCGGCGGGTGGCGGCCAGCCAGTCACTACCGGAAGCGCAGCGGATGCTCCAGTCCACGCCGTTTCGCGACGCAGCTGAGGCTGGCCTGTCCCTCGCCTCAGCACAGCACGCGGTCGCCGCGACGATCCTGTGGGACCTGCGTGTTCTCGCGGGCTGGCTGCCGCGAGACGGAGTCAGCCTGCTGCGCCTGCTGGCGGGGTGGTTCGAAATAGCGAACGTCGACGAGCTCCTGCAGGCGCAGGCGGGACGGCAGGCCGGGCCAGAATTCCAGCTCGGCGCCTTGGCGACGGCGTGGCCGCGGCTCAGCGAGACGCGTAGCGCAGCCGAACTGCGCCGTGCGCTGGCTGCCTCCGCCTGGGGTGATCCGGGCGGGGACACGAGCCGGGACACCCGTCTTGCCATGCGAGCCAACTGGGCGGCACGCGTCGCCGCTTCGAGCGAGCGAGCCCGGACCTGGGCAACGGCGGCTGCGGTGATGCTGCGCTCCGCGGAGCCATCGGCTCCTGTTGGCGTCGCCACAGGTGGCGGCGCTGGCGGTCATGGCCGACTGCCGACGGCAGCGCGGCTGCCGAACCTCGGCCACCCGCGAACATCCGGGGCAGTGGCCGAGCCGATCGCAGAACCGTGGCGAGCCGAGGCGGACTGGTGGCATCGGGTGGAGGGCGAGGGCCGCGTGCTGCTGCGTTCCTCTGCGCTTGACAGTAGCCCGGTGCTTGGCGCGGTGGCGGTGATGGCGGCCGATGCACGACGTGTGCGTGCCGCCCTCGCCAGCGCTGCGCGCGGCGGCCAGGCGCTGGAGGACTACGATGCGGTGGTCTGACACGGCTCTGCCGGTGCGCATGCAGCGGATCGCCCTCGTTGCTCCGAGCACTGCGCTACGCGATGTGCTGGCGCAGGTCGCTGATGCGGCAGCGATGCAGATCGACCACGACGGCCGGTGGCGCGCGTCCGCTCGCACGTCCGGCCGCCCGCCGTACGACCGAATGCCGCAGCCTGCGCCACCGCTGATCTCCGTCGTCGCCGCGGATCCGGCGGAGCTGGAGCGCGCCGGCCGTTACGATCTGCTCGCTGGCGAGGCCGAGCTGCAAGGCCAGGCGACCGCAGCGCTGCGACGCTCAGGCGCGGCTGCCCTTGTCGGCTGGGTCCCGGTTAGCCGTCTGCCCGAGATCACTGCCGCGCTGGCCAAGTCGGGAGGCGCAGTCGTCCCGCTGGCGCAGCCAGCCTGGTCGAGCCCTCCGACCCTACTCGCTGAGCGCGGACTGCATCATGAGCTCACTCCGCTCGTGCAGACATACGGGACGGTGCCATACGCCGATGTTGACCCGAGCTGGCTGGCGTGGGCCAGTTACGTCGTCATGTTCGGCATGATGTTCGGCGATGCCGGTGAAGGTGTGCTGCTGATGGGTGCTGCCTTGGCGCTCTGGCTCGGCTGGCCCAGCTGGCTGCGCAAGTTCAGCGCAGCGTGGCCGTTCGTGGCCGGGGCCGGGCTGGCTGCCGTGGCATTCGGACTGCTGTACGGGGAGTGCTTCGGCCCGACCGGCCTGGTGCCCGTTCTGTGGCTCAGCCCGCTCGCGCAGCCGGTCACGCTGCTGCTGGCCGCAGCCGGCTTCGGCGCGATCCTGCTCGCGGGCGCCTACGCGCTCGGCACCATCAACCGGTGGCGGGAAGGGGGCTGGCGCTCTGCTGTGTACGCGCCGTCCGGGGTCGCAGGCAGCTGTGTGTTCCTCGGCGCGGCGGCGGCCGCCGCCGGGTGGCATTTCCATCAGGGCGGGTGGCTGGCAGCCGGCGGCCTCGTTGCCATCGCAGGGCTTTCGCTGGCATTCGCCGGCTTCCTGGCCGAGGCGGGCGGCCGTGGTGGTACAGCATTCATGCAGGCCGTGATCGAGTCGTTCGACCTGGTGGTGCGGCTGGGCTCGAACGTGGTCTCGTTCACCCGGCTGGCCGCGTTTGGCCTTACGCATGCCGCCCTCGGCCTGCTGGTGTGGGAGGGTACCCAGGCCCTGTGGCATCGTAGCGGCTTGTTCGCCGTGGCCAGCATTGTCGTGTTCGCAGCCGGGACGGCGCTCGCCTTCAGCCTCGAAGCGCTCATCGCGGCGATCCAGGCGCTCCGGCTGGAGTACTACGAGCTGTTCTCCCGTGTCTTCACCGAACAGGGAGAGCCGTTCCGGCCTTGGCATGTGCCTGTGGCGCGAACCGCGCCAGAGCGCCCAGTAGGCGAGCTAGCTCGCCTACCTGAGACGGAGGTGACACGTCCGTGATTGCTGCCTGGTTGCTTGGACTGCCGGTAGTCATCGTACCTGGGGCCATACTGGCCCGACTGGCGGCGCGCCGGCCACAGCGCGGCGCCTCGATTCTCGCCGTAACCGGGGTATTGCTCCTGGTGGGCGCTACCGTGCTGCTCGTGCTCACCCTGACCGGCGGGGCGGCGAGCGCGGCCAGCATGTCGGGCGGCGCGGCGAGCGTCGCCGGCAGCGCCAGCGCGAGCAACGCTGGTGCCCTTATCGGCGCCGCGGTCGCGGTAGCCGGGTCGACCATCGGCGCGGGGATCGCGGTAGCTTACACCGGTGCGGCGGCGCTGGCCGCCATGAGCGAACGGCCAGAATTGTTCGGCCGGGCCATGGTGGTGGTCGGGCTGGCCGAGGGTATCGCCATCTACGGCCTGATCATCGGGATCATCCTGGTGGGGAAGGCGTGACCGGCATGGCTACGGCAGCGGTCATCGGCGAGGCGCTCTCGGTCGAGGGGTACGCGCTGGCTGGTGTCATCGTGCTCGTGGCGGACAGCCAGGCCGAAGTGGCGGCCGCATGGGTCGCGCTCCCGCCGGACACGGCCCTGCTGATCATGACCACCCGCGCGGCGGGATGGCTGGCAGACCGGCTCGCCCAGCGCCCGGCTATCCTGACGGCTGTGCTGCGGCCATGACCGAAGCATCTGTACAAGCGGCACTCGAGCCGGTGCGGCAGCGGCTGCGACGCGACGCCGAGGAGCAGGCCGCCCGGTTGTGTGCGACCGCCCGCGAGCAGGCGGCCACGATCATCCGCCAGGCACGCGAGGACGCCGCAGCGGTGCTCGGCGAATCCAGAGCGGAGGCGGCGACGACCGCGGCCCCGGTGACGGCCGCCGAACTGCAGCGTGCGCGTGATACTGCCAGGACCACTGTGCTGGCCGCCCAGCGCGAGGCGTACGACGACTTGCGCATGCGTGTCCGGCGCGCAGTCGGCGCGCTCCCGGAGGAGCCGGGGTATGACCGGCTCCTCCAGCGAATCACGCGGCTCGCCGAGCAGGCGGCGGGCCCGAGTGCGCAGCTTGAGTCGCCGCCAGTCGGCGGCCTCATCGCCCGCTCAGACGGCATGATCGTCGACTGCTCACTCGTCCGCCTGGCCGACCTCGCCGTCGCCGAACTGGGCGCCGCCATCAGGGAGCTGTGGACGCCATGACTCCGGACGCGGCGCGCGTCGCCCGGGTGAACGGCCCCCTCGTCGAGGTGACTGGCCTGCAGCAGGCGGCGATGTCCGACCTCATCGAACTCGGCGATCACCGGCTGCCCGGCGAGGTGGTGGCCGTCCGCGGTGACGTGACGACGGTGCAGGCCTACGATTACACAGGCGGCCTCGCCCCTGGCCACCCTGCTCGGTCCCTAGGCCAGCCGCTGTCGGCTCTGCTCGGGCCGCACTTGCTCGGCGGGATCTTCGACGGCCTGCTCCGCTCGCTGACCGGGGCGCCCGCCTGGCTCGAGCCGGGGGTCACCGCTGCACCGGCCGCCGAGCGCGAGTTCGACTTCGCGCCCGCGGTGACCGACGGCACGATCGTCAGCGGCGGCACCACGCTGGGGACCGTGCCGACGGGGGCGATCGACTACCGCGTCCTCGTGCCTGCGGGGCTGGCCGGGCCGGTCGCTGACATCCGCCCCAGCGGGCCCCTCTCCCTTCATGCGGTCATCGCAACCGTCGGCGGCGTCCCGGTGCGCCTGGCCTCGGCCTGGCCGGTTCGCCGGCCCCGGCCCTACCAGGAGCGGCGAGTCGCCGACGCGCCCCTGGTCACCCGCCAGCGCGTGATAGACCTGCTGTTCCCCGTCACCAGGGGCGGCACGACCGCGGTGCCCGGAGGGTTCGGCACCGGCAAGACGATGCTGCTGCAGCAGATCACCAAGTGGTGCGACGCCGACGTGATCGTGTACGTCGGCTGCGGCGAGCGCGGTAACGAGCTGGCCGACATGCTTGACGACCTGGCGGGCTTGACCGACCCGCGGACCGGCGGGCCACTGGCGCAACGTACCGTCGTGATCGCCAACACCTCGAACATGCCGATGATGGCCCGCGAGGCCAGCATCTACAGCGCGGCCACGGTGGCCGAGCACTTCCGCGACATGGGCCTGGACACGGTGGTCATCGCCGACTCGACATCCCGGTGGGCCGAGGCCCTGCGTGAGTTCGCGTCGCGCAGCGGCGAGCTGCCAGCCGAGGAAGGATACCCGGCGAGCCTCGCCTCTGCGCTGGCAGCGTTCTACGAACGGGCCGGGTGCGTCGTCACCGCTGAAGGCCGTGAGGGCTCGGTGACGATCATCGGGGCGGTCTCGCCAGCCGGCGGTGACATGACCGAGCCCGTCACCACGTATACGCAGCGCTTCGTGCGCTGCCTGTGGTCGCTGGACCGCGACCTGGCCTACGCCCGGCACTACCCGGCCGTATCCTGGGGCGCGTCATTCTCACGCGACGACGATGTGGTCGCCGCCTGGCACGCCAGCCACGGCGATGCCGGCTGGGAGGAGCGCCGCACCCGGCTGGCCACGCTGCTCGCCGAAGCGGACCGGCTGGGCTCGCTCGCCGAGCTTATGGGCGTGAGCGCGCTCCCGCCGCCCGAGCGCGCCACGATCCTGGCCGGCCGGCTCATCCGGGAAGGCCTGCTCCAGCAGAACGCGCTCAGCGCCATTGACGCGTCGTGCGACAGCGACCGGGCATCCGCGCTGGCCCACGCCATCCTCGCCGTCGCCGACCGCTGTGTGGAACTTGCCAGGGCGGGCGTGCCGGCCGCGGAGATCGAGGAGGCGGACTTCTCGCCGGTCCTGCGTGCTCGGGAGGACGCCGCCAGCCCGGCAGACGTCGCCAACCGCGAGACGGCCATGCTCGCGACACTCGACCGGCTGAGCAAGCCGCCAGAGTCGCTGACCGAGCCCGCAGCGGAGGAGGGCAGTGCCTCATGACCGCGACGTGGGTACGGCCCGAGTACACCGACATCGCCGAGCTGCGCGGTCCGCTCCTAGTCGTGCGCGGCACGGCCGGGGTGGGCTGGGACGAGTTCGCGACCATCCGGGATGCTCGCGGAGGGGAACGCCACGGCCTGGTCCTGGAAGTAAATCGTGAACTAGCGGTTGTCCAGGTGCTTGAGGGCACGGCCGGCCTCAGCGCGAGCGGCACGCGGGTAGGGTTCAGCGGTTCGCCGCTGCGCATCCCGGTCGGCCCGGACTGGCTGGGGCGGGTCTGCACCGGGCGGGGCGAGCCGATGGACGGCGGGCCGCCGGTTACCGGCGAGACAACCGCAGCCGTCAACGGGTTCCCGATGAACCCAGTGGCACGCCAGCCGCCCGCCGAGCCGGTGCTAACCGGCATCTCGGTGATCGACGGCCTGACGACGCTGGTTCGCGGCCAGAAGCTACCCATTTTCTCGGTCGCAGGCCTGCCGCATCTCGACCTGGCAGCACAGCTAGCCGCCCAGGCGTCGGCCGGCGGCGAGCCATTTTGCGTGGTGTTCGCGGCGATGGGCCTCACTTACGCCGACGCCACCGCAGTGCGCAAAGTTCTCGACAAGCGGTCCGCCGCCGCGGAGCTTGTCCTGCTGCTCAACCTCGCGGACGCGCCGGTGATCGAGCGGATCCTCACCCCCAGGATTGCGCTCACAGTGGCCGAGCACCTCGCCTTCACGCTCGGCCGGCACGTGCTCGTCGTCATGGCGGACATGACGAACTACTGTGAGGCGCTCCGGGAAGTGTCCGCCGCCCGCGGCGAGATCCCGGCCCGCCGCGCGTATCCCGGTTACCTCTACAGCGACCTCGCGTCGCTTTACGAGCGGTGCGGCCGGATACGCGGTGCGCCGGGCTCGGTGACGCTGGTCCCGGTGCTGACCATGCCTGGCGGGGACATCACGCATCCGGTGCCGGATCTGACCGGCTACATCACCGAAGGCCAGATCGTGCTGTCACCGGAACTGTACGCCCGTGGCATCTATCCCCCGGTGGACGCGCTGTCCTCGCTGTCCAGGCTCATGCGGCACGGCGCGGGCCCAGGACTCACCAGGGACGACCACCTGGATGTCGCCGCGCAGGCGCTGGCCGCGCTCGCTGACGCCCGACGAGCCGCCGAACTGGCCGAGTTGGTTGGATCCGCGGCACTGAGCACGGCAGACCGGCGCTACCACGACTTCGACGAGGCTTTTGAAAGCAAGGTGATCAGCCAGCAGCGCACCGAGAACCGCTCGCTCGAGGACACGCTCGGCCGGGCCTGGCAAGCGCTCGGAGTGCTGCCCCGCCGCGAGCTGACGATGCTGTCGGCCACCGCGCTCGATGCCTACTATCCGCCAGATGACACCGAGGACGAGCGATGACGCCGCCGAAACTGACGGTGCCGCCTGGCCGGGCGGGGCGCATCTGGCTAGTGCGGCGCCTGGAGACCGCCCGGCGCGGCGCCAACCTGCTCGACCGCAAGCTGCACATCCTGCAGGGTGAGCTGGCCCGGTTGCAAGCGGCCGCCGCCGATACGGCTGCGCAGTGGGACAGGTGTCAGGCCGACGCGCGGACCTGGCTGCTGCGAGCGGCACTGCTCGAAGGCGAACGCGCCATCCGGCTGGCTGACGACGGCCAGGCTGCGGACGTACGGGTTGGCTACGAGACAACGATGGGCATCCGCTACCCGGCGACGGCAACATGTACCGTGCCGCCGACTGTCACCTGGGACAGCCCGGTCCTGGCGGGCGCCCGGCAGGCGCACCGCGCCGCGCTCACCGCAGCGGCCCGGCACGCCGCCGCCACCGCGTCCGTACGCCTGGTCGGTGACGAGGTCCGCGTCACCAGGTACCGCCTGCGGGCGATCCAGGACCGGTGGATTCCCGGCCTGGAGCAAGCGCTGGCCGACGTGAGTTTCACGATCGAGGAGCTTGAACGCTCCGATGCCGCCCGGCTACGGCTTGCCGCGGGCCTGGGCCCTGTGGGCATAGCCCCCAGGGCCCAGGAAGCGAGTAACTAAGCTTGGCGTTTAACCTCCCGGGCTCGGCGTGGTTTCCTGCGTCGTTTTCTTGATGGCGGCCTTGCCTACGTCGTGACGGGTGGCCGGGTGCCGGTTCTTCGAGCCGGGAGGTCTGCCGGGGCCGGGTTTGCCGGGTTTCGGTGCGGCTGTGAGAACGGGCAGTGTGCCGTGGATGGCCCGGAATCCCCGCCGGACCCGCGCGGGGGTCAGGCGGCCCGGCAGGGCCGGGCGCTGCCAGGGCAGGCGCAGGTCTGCAGCCAGGCCGCGGGCGAGCCAGAGCTGGGCGTAGCAGGCGAGGATCAGCCAGGTCCACCGGTCGGCGGCGGCGGGGTCGCGCAGTTTCGGCTTGGTCCAGCCGAGGACCTGCTTCAGGAACCGGAACGTATGTTCGATGTCAAACCGGCGCAGGAACGCCTGCCAGCAGCGGTTCACCTCATCGGGATCCGCGTCCGGGCAGGAGGTCTGCAGCCAGGCCGGCTTAGGGGCGCGATCGTGCGGCAGGTGCTCGACGGTCAGCTTGACCAGGGTGCCCTCGATGACCGGCAGTTCCCCCTGGTGGCCTGCCCAGGCGCCGCGGGCCTTCAGCTTGGGGTGCATGCGGTGCCAGGCGCGGGCGTCTGCGGCCCCGTACCGGGAGGTCTGCGTCGTGGTGTGCACGTCCGGCCCGGGGCAGGCGGCGTCATCGGAGAGCTTGAGCTCGCAGCCGTGCCGCATAGGCGGGCCCATCTGGCCGGGCCGGCGGGGCGGCGGCGCCTGCCGCAGCACCCGGTTGGTGCCCAGCCGCCCCAGCACCTGCACGGGAAGGTCCCGCAGCAGCCAGGCCAGCCGGGCCGGCTCGTAGCCGGCGTCGAAGATCACCATGATCTCCGGGTCGCCGTCGTGCCAGTGCCCGGCGGCGATGATCCGGTCGATGACCCCGCGGACCTGGGCGGCGGTCACCGCGGCCAGGTCGTCATCAGGACCCAGCCGGACCGCGTCCAGCAGCCGGGTCCACGACGTCCGGCCCGGTTCCAGCGCGGCTACCAGCGAGTACGGCCAGCCCGGGATCATCTGCGCGCTGTTGTTCCCCCGCCCGTAGCAGTGGCAGAACGACCGGCCCGGGCTGGTCGCCGCGTCCGGCCGCAGCCAGTTGCTCACATCGACCGCCAGCCGGATCCGGCCATCATCCCAGGCCGGCAGCGGCACCCCGGCCAGTGCCCAGCGCAGTCGCGAGACCTGCACTTTCCCGCAATTCAGCGCGTCGTACAAGGCGCCATGGCCGCGCTGATGCCCTGGCTCCAGCGACAATTCCGCCAGCATATGCACCCGGTCCTGCTTGCACAGCGCCGCGTCGCACAGCTCACACAGCGCGTCCGCCCGGGCGGTGAAGCACCGGTACAGCTCCCGGCGGAACCCTGCCAGCCGTTCCCATGCCCGATCTGTCTCGGCCCCGGCGCCCGCCCGGGCCTCCTCCCAGGCCATACTGAAAGCCACGGCCACCGCCCTGCGTCTTCAAGTTCTGTGGTGAGAACCCGAAGATGATGACGCGGTGGCCGTCTGTTATCACGGCGACACGCCGGACAGCACGGGCAAAGAGCTGCCAGGCAGACAGCACAGGTTAAACGCCAAGCTAAGGTGCGCGGAAACTGACTTTCGTCCCTGCCACAGCTATCACGAGGCTGGTCCGATGGGCTTATAGGGCCCTGTCAGCGGGCTTGGGCTAGCAACAAGGGAGTGGACTGTGTCTCGCGGAGACGATCACTTGGATTACCTGCTGAGATACCTGGGCGCTACGTACTACCAGACACTGCACGGTGATGCGGCGGCACGGGACGTAGCCCACGCGGTCGCTTCGGTAGAAGCGCAGCAGGCAGCCCGCCAAGCCTATGGGTCTCCGCTCCCACACTCCGGCCAGGACCGCCGCACCGGCCGGTGGCGCGTCGGGGACGTGATGCGGACTGACCCAGTTACCGTCCACCGCGACACACCAGCTCAGGAAATAGCCCGGCTGATGAGTCATCACCGCGTCAGTGCGGTACCCGTCATCACTGGGGTGAGCATAGTAGTCGGGGTAGTCTCCGAAGCCGACCTGCTGCAGTCCAAGACGGATCGCCACCAGTTCCCCGGCGCTCGCAGCCACAATGGGGATACCGCAGCGGACCTGATGACCGCGCCGGCCATCACCATCCGGCCGGATGCGCCCCTGGCCGCGGCCGCGCGGCTGATGCACCAGCATCAGATCCGGCTGCTTCCAGTTGTGAGTCCTGAGGAGAAACTGCTCGGGGTGGTGTCCCGCCGTAACCTGCTGAGTATCTTCCTGCGGCCCGACGACGAGATCGCCGATGAAGTCAGCGGCGTGCTCAGCGACCTGCTGGTGGTCGATCCGGACTTGGTCGCTGTGTCCGCACACGACGGGACCGTGACCCTGGCCGGTCAGGTGGCCAGCGAGGAAAGCCGCCACGCCGCCATCAGCGTGGCCGGAGACGTCGACGGAGTCGCGTGTGTGATCGACCAGCTCGCCGTTGCCGCCCCAGCGAGCAATCCAGACGACGGGCAGTAACTGCGCCACGTCTTGGCAGCCACTTCCAGGTCCGCGTGGTAGGGGCTGCTGGTCAGCCTGGAGGAGGCTGAGATGTCATTGCTCACTGGTGCCGCCGGCCTGGCTGGAGCTGGTGCGATGATCGTTTCGACAATGGCGTAAAGGAGCGCTCGGTATCGAAGAGGCGGCCGATGGTGGCAAGCCGGCGGCCGCCTTCGACGAAGCGGCAGGCAGCGAAGGCCGCTGCCGCGATCCTGCAACGATCGAGACAGCAAATAGCGGGAGGTGGCTCATGGCCAGGCAGACACCTGCGTACTTCCGTGCGGTGGCGGTCGACTTCGACGGCACCCTGACTGCCGGGCCGGTCGCGCCCGGGACGCTTGCCGCGCTCGCCGAGGCACGCGCACGGCAGATACGGGTGATCCTGGTCACCGGGCGGATCATAAGCGATCTGCGGACCGTGTTCCCGGAGGTCGACGACAGCATCGATGCCATCGTGGCAGAAAACGGCGCAGTCCTGGTTGCCCGTGCCGACATCCGGCGGCTGGCTGACCCCGTCCCTGCTGCCGTGAGCACGGGGCTGGCCGCCCGCGGTGTGGCCTGCCGGCGCGGGCGGGTGCTGGTGGCCTGCGCTGCCGCCGACGAGCCAGCCGCCTCAGCGGTGATCCGCGAGCTCGGCCTGGACTGTCAGCTGGTGCGTAACCGGGGCGAGCTGATGATCTTGCCGGCCGGAGTGACTAAGGGCACCGGCCTGATCGAGGCGCTGGGCGTGCTGGGCCTCTCGCGGCATAACGCCATCGGCGTCGGTGACGCCGAGAACGACCACAGCCTGCTGGAGGCCTGCGAGGTCGGCGTGGCGGTGGCCAACGCGGTCGACGCCCTCCGCGCTCACGCCGACGTCGTGCTGCCCTTGCCGGACGGCGACGGGGTAGCCGAGCTGCTCAGAGGACCCCTGCTGGCCGGGCGCGGGTACGTCCACCCGCGCCGCTGGCAGCTCACCCTGGGTACGGACGACCGCGGCGAAGCGGTGACCCTGCCCGCCTCTCAACTGAACATCGCTATTTGCGGCGGTACCGGCGAGGGCAAGTCGTACCTGGCCGGGCTGGTTCTCGAGCAGCTTGTGCAGCTCGGCTACTGCGTTGTCGTGTTCGACCCTGAGGGTGATCACCGGGGGCTCGGCGAGCTGCGCGGCGTGTACGTGACCGGGGGGCAGGAGGCCCGCCTCGCCGACCCCGCTGACGTCGTGCGCTTGCTGCGCGAGGGTTACGTCTCTGTGGTCATCGACCTGTCCCACCTCGACGCCGCCGGGCAGGCCGGATACGCGGCCCGCCTGAGCGGCGAAGTCGAAGCTCACCGCGCTGTGACCGGCCTCCCGCAGTGGGTAGCGGTGGACGAAGCGCACCGGCCGATCGGGCGGAACGGGGCCGCACGCCACATGGTCAACCCTGCCGCCAAGGGCTACCTGCTCGTTACCTGGCAGCCCGAGGAGTTGTCGGCCGACGCGCTCGCCGCCCTCGATGCTGTCATCACCCCTGGCTCGCCGGACCCCGCCAGCCAGTTCGTAGACCTCGCGGCGGCCGTAGCCGACACGTCCCGCGCAGAAATCGCCCGTCTCCTAGACGGACCCCCCGGGCGGGCGGTGCTGGCCTGGCGGCAGCACCCGCACCGGGCCGTGGCTTTCACCATCGGCTCCCGCGCTACCCGACATCTGCGCCATGAGCACAAGTACGGCCAGCATGGCGTGGAGCCTGCCCGCCAGTTCCACTTCCGCACCGAACCCGACATGCCCACCGGGGCGGTCGCCGCGAACCTCGCCGAACTGGAAGCCGAACTCGCCCGGTGCGACGAGGGGGTATTGCGTCACCACTGCCCAGGCCGGGACTTCTCCCGCTGGGTATCCGACGTCTTCCACGACAGGACGCTCGCCGCAGGCCTCAGCGCCGCCGAAGCCTCCCTCCCGGAACGAAGCCCCGGCGCAGTGGCCGAACAGGTACGCCTCGCGCTCATCGCAGCGCTGCAGGACCGGAATCCCCGCTGAACCCGGGCGTCACCGAATCCCGGATTACTACCACGGGGCAAGTGGCGTGGTGGACACAATGCTGCCCGACCGAACCGAGCAGGGCCTCGACGAAACCGCCATGACCGCGGCTGCCCACCACCAGCAAGTCGGCTCCCGCTGACGCGTCCAGCAGCACGCGGGCCGCGTTGCCCTCCACCACCTTGGATCGGATCGTGACCGGCTTATCTGGTTCGGCCATCTCGGCGATGGCAGAGGCGAGTACCTCTGCGGCGGTCTCCTCGAAGCTCACGTTCGGCGCAACAGGCACCGGGTACCCGTAATTAACAGGGAACTCCCAGGCGATGACTGCTTCCACCGCCGCGCCGGTGAGCCTGGCTTGCGTGATCGCCCAGGTCAGTGCTGACTTCGAGGGGATCGACCCGTCCACACCGACCACGATCTTGTGCTCGCGTTCACCAGAAGGGCGCGTGGTCAAATCTCCTCCCCCAGGTAGTCAGCGATCCTTGTCCCAGCGTTAGGCAGTTTCTCAGGCGCATCGCGGGCTTGTCACTGACTCGGCACCCAGTCAAGGCGGGGGCAAGCGCGGTCCAGCAGTCAAGCTAATCTTCACCGCACCCAGCCCGGCACTGCGGCCGCGTCTGGGATGCGGCAGTGCCAGTATTCTCGCTCGCCCAGCCCGCCAGTCTTTCGGGCCGCGGCGCTGGAGTTCCGGCGGTACAAGTGAGCGCGCCGGCCAACGTCCGCGCACACTTCTGTCCTTTTATCCAGTCTGTCCTTTTATCCAGAACGGCCCGTGGCGTCTCACCGCGACGCGTGCTGTCGTACCGTGTCACGCTCCACGCCCCTGCCCGACTGGTCCTATTCATGTCCGGGCATCGGCTGAAAGTCGCTGAGAAACCTCAAAGTTCTGTGATCTGACCCGCTTCCCTTCACACCCCATGCCAAGCGAGCGCCCAGTAAACGCCAGCGCCGACGATCATGCCGAGCGCCCAACTCAAATCCCCGCGGGTCAGGCCCGGGAAGTTGTTGGAGATCGGCCCGACGTAAGACGGGAACGCGAATGCGGCATTGATCCACATGAGCGCAGCGGCCATACCGGTCACCTGGGCGATAACAGTCGGCCAGTGGACGCCACCGTTCCGCCAGTAAAGCCCCACTTTCCTGGCCGTAATCGTGAAGGCGAACACGCCGAGCAGTTCAAGCATGATAGACGGGATCGCCCCGCCGAGCGCCGCGGCCCAGAATACCGGTGCCGCGCGCGTGTCTCGCGGCAGGTACCGCGAGTATCGTTGCCGTTCTCGGTCCAGCTCAGGCCGTCGGCCGAGATCAGCAACACCAACGCTGTCGTCCACACCGCGAACGACGCGGGGGCTACGTGAAAAGTCGACAGGTGCAGACGGTTGAACGTGAAGCCAGCCAGGACGGCGAAGAAGGCGATGAACACATAGGCCAGATAACGGAGGACCCTGCCAATGGTGGCGTGACCTGCGTGACCCAATTGAACAAAGCGACCAGCCGGTTGCCGTTTGGGCCGAATGGCGCCCGGCTGATCATGAAGGCGGTGGTACCGACCTTCGGGCCCTGCAGGCTCGCGAAACCGAGCAGAGAGTAGAACAGGTTGCCGATCAAAATGGCAGCGACCGCCTGCGCCACGGACAGGCCGAAGGTCATGATCAACGTGCCGTAGAACAGGAACTCCACATTGAATACCGCGCCAGCCCACAGCCAGAACAATGCGGACGGGCGCATCTTACGCTCCGCATCAGGGACCAGGTCAATCCCACGCTGTTCAAGCTTGAACGCGGCGTACTCCCGGGGAATCTCCTCCGGAGACGGCGGTCCGTTCTTATCCGGGCCGATGTCGCCACTCATCTGTCACTCCCGGTCAGCACCGCCAGCCTTGAACGTACCGTTCACAACGGTAAGAGCGTACGGTAACCGCGATCTTCCGCGGGCTCGGCCACCGGGTCCTTCCTCTAGGCCCCTAGGATGCGGCGCGCGGTGCCCGATCACGGTGATCGTCCGGGTCTGGGGGACGGGAGGTGTGAAGAGTCACCACGGAACCGTTCGGGATGAAAGTCAAGTTCCACCCTAGACGTGACTTGCGCCGTAGCCGCCTGGAAGCACTGTCGTTATCCTGGCCTAGACCGTCGGCAGGGAGGGGGCCGCTGGTGGAATCTCGTCCCGAGGATCTGATGCCGCAGCTGCGGCTGGACGAACTGCTCGCCGAGTTGCAGGGCCGGCTGCAGGCGGTGCTGGCCACCAGGGACCGGGTCCGAGGCCTGTTCGAAGCGGTCGTCGCCATCAGCTCCGGCCTGGATCTGGAACGCACACTGCGGCAGATCGTCGAGGCAGCGGCCGAGCTGGTAGACGCGTCTTACGGCGCACTCGGTGTCATCGGGCAGGAGATACGGCTAGCCGAGTTCATCCCTGTCGGCCTGAGCGCCGAAGAGATCGGGCAGATCCACCACTGGCCAGAAGGCCACGGGCTGCTCGGCCTACTGATTACCTATCCGCAGCCACTGCGCATAGCGGACATCAGCGCGCACGAGGCGTCCGCGGGTTTCCCCTCGGGGCACCCGCCGATGGGCAGTTTCCTCGGCGTCCCTGTCCGGGTACGGGACGAAGTGTTCGGCAATCTGTACATGACGAATAAGCGGGGCGGCGGTCAGTTCACCGATGACGACGAGGCGGTGCTCATCGCGCTTGGCGCCGCGGCCGGTGTCGCGGTGGACAACGCGCGGCTGTACGACGCCGCCCGCCGGAGCCAGCGGCTGATCCAGGCGAGTGCCGACGTCACCACCTCACTGCTTTCCGGCGCGAACCCAGGAGAGGTGCTGGCGAGCATCACCCGTCAGACACAGAAACTGTCGGGCTCCGACCTCACCGTCCTGGCGCTGCCGGACACCGAAGGCCGGAGGCTGACGATCGCCTACGCTGAGGGCGACGGCGCGGAGGAGGCGCGCGGACTGGTCTTCCCGGGCGCCGAGTCGCTGTCCGGGCAGGTGCTATCCAGCGGCATGCCTGTGACGAGCGCCGACTTCGCCGACGACGACCGCGCCGCCTCCGCAGTCCGACGCGTGATGAGCCACATCGGGCCCGCCGTGATTTTCCCGCTCGGCACGGCCGGCGACGGGCGCGGCGTGCTCACCATCGGACGGCGCCACGGCGCCCCCGCTTTCATGCCAGCCGAGGCGGCGCTGGCGGCCGCTTTCGCCGGGCAGGCCGCGGTCGCGCTCGAGCTCGCGGCCAGCCGCGCCGAAAGGGAACGCCTGTCGGTCTACGAAGACAGGGACCGAATAGCCCGTGACCTGCACGATGTTGTCATCCAGCGGCTGTATGCGACCGGCATGTCGCTCGAGGGAACGATGCAAATGATCACGAGTCCTGCCGCCAGCGGGCGCATCACGAACGCGGTTGAAGCACTGGACGAAACCATCAGGGAAATCCGCGGCAGCATCTTCGCACTTCAGCATCGCGAGACTGAAAGTCAGCCGGACCTGCGCGATCACGTCATAGGCCTCGTGGACGACATGACCTCGGCGCTCGGCTTCGCCCCCTCGCTGCGACTGGGGTCCGGCCTGCGCACCCCAGTCAGCGAGGACACGGCCGAGCAGGTACTAGCCGCACTGCGCGAGGCACTATCCAACACCGCCCGGCACGCCGCCGCGAGCAAGGTCGACGTGACGGTCGACATCGGCGACGGGATGCTGGTCCTCCAGGTCACCGACGACGGCACCGGCATCCCGGCCGGAACCAGGCAAAGCGGGCTGCGCAACCTGGCCGGCCGCGCGGAGAGCCTGGGCGGCACATTCGGGCTCCGCCCAGCCAATCCCGGCGCCGCCAGGCCAGGAACCATCCTCGAATGGCGGGTACCAGCCTAGGGCGAGGCTGGCAGGGACGGTGTGCCGGAGCTGGGTAGGGTGGCAGTTGCGCTGGCAAACGGCTTTGCTGTTGGGGTAGCGGTGTGATGCGCCGGTACCTGCTTGGATGCCTGGGTGGCAGATGCCCGCTGTGTAGCTGCCGAAGCTCTCGGGCGTCGCGGTGTCGGCGTGGAGCTAGCGGGAGCAGTCGGCTGACTGGATTCGCGGCCGGGCAGCGGTGCTAGGCCAGGCCGAACCAGCACGTAGACAGCCAAGGTCGCCAGGAAGAAAATGCAAAGCGCGAATGTCGACCGGCGCATGCGGAAGGGGCCTCGTATAATTTGGATGCGTCACGGGGGCGGATCACCGCGATCGGACAGGGCGCATAATGCGCCATCGCCACGGCTACCGAGCCCAGGTTCATATTGTCTAGGCCGCCGCGCCCGCGGCTGCCCACCACGAGCAGCTGCGCGTCCGCCGAAGCTGTCAGCAGCGCGGCACGCGGCGACCCGACCTCGAGCTGGCGCGTGACCGCCACAGCCGGATGCTCTTTCTCCTGTCCGTTCATTGCGTCGCTGAAGTCCTCTGCTATCCGATAGGCATTGCCGAAGATGCCGGGCGCGTCCATCTGCGCGCAGACTGCCAAGAGCGGAGCGTCGCGGAGTTCCGCCTCGCGGAAGGCGAACTCGAGCACGGCATGCGAGGCCGACGATCCGTCTACACCCGCCACGACTGGTCCCGGATTCTGGTTAGGATGCACCCACTGTCCGCGCGCTATCACCACTGGTCCGTGCCCCCGGCAGGCGAGCTGCCAGGCAACCGAGCCCAGGTGCAGCCCTGGTACGCCACCGTGGCCGTGAGAGCCGACCGCGACCAGTTCAGCGGTGCGGCTTTGCTCGCACAATAGCTCCCCGGCGGCGCGCCGGGCCAGCACCGGCACCACTCTGCCGGGGCCGAGGATCGACCTCGGGTACTGCAGCCCGCCTTCGAGGATTTCTTCGCCCCGCTGCCTGGCAAGGTCATAAACTCGTTCTTCCCTGAGTACCTCTAGGTAGTGCGGCGCCCATGCCAGGCAGACGGTCAGCTTGGCGCGGCGTGCCTCCGCCTCCCAGACAGCCCAGCGCAGCGCCTCATGGCTGCCTGGTGACCCGTCATATCCGGTCACGATTCCTTCTATCCCGGTCATGGCACCTCCTTGCGTTCTTTGCCGGGCCTCTTCGGTCCGGGGTTTACATTCCGGCTAACCTGCCGATGGCCTGCGGGCAGGGCTGGGCGGGCGGGCGCAGGTAGGGGGTGACGACTGCGGCGGAACCGCTTCCGGGATGCCACGTGTCCTCGTAGTCGGGCCACGGGCCCCCCACAACCGCCTCGCCTTCCACCACACGCGGCAGGGCCCCGCAAGACCAGAGGGCTTTGGTCCTTAGTCCGGGAGGCCGATCGCACGGTGCCAAGTGTCACGCGACGGGACCCTTTCGCTCTGATTCCGCGCGCCGCTTGAGAGCAGCCACACCGTCGGCCAGGCCATGCGGAGATGATGGCGCATGACGACGCCGACCTGGCCGACCGAGAACGGGCCCTTTGCCTCTACATCCCCGTGGATATTGCCGATGGTGTGAGGAGGTGCAGGGCTGCGAAAGAGAGGCCAGGAGATGATCAGTCGCATAGTGCTCGCCATCGACAATGACACGCCGGCTGAACCGGTGAAGATGGCCAGCGAACTCGCGGAGCTCACCGGTGCCAACGTCCTCGTCGTCCACTGCGATGAGCTGGACACCTACTTCGACACCGGGACCTGGCTCAAAGACGACACTGAGCTGAGGACAATCATCGGAACGGCGGTCACACAGCTCCGTGACCAGGGGGTCAAGGCCCGTGGGGTCACTGTGCGCACGGTTAGCCAGGAGGACACCGCTCAGGCCATCGCGCATCAAGGACCCGAGCCCGCATCCGACATCCTGGTTCTGGGGCTCCCTAGGTTTCACCACCTCGGCGGTCTCTTCATGGGAAGTGTCGCGGCCGACGTCGCGGCTCGCATTACCACGCCCTTGCTGCTGGTACCGTGTCGCTGACCTGCGCGATCGAGACTCCGCAAGCGACAGCATCAGGCTGGCCTCATGATGCCTGCGCCTGACCCCCAGCCGGCGTCCGGACGGTATCGCTACGCGGACCTGTTGCGGGTAGTGGCGATCGGTGCGGTGGCGTTCGGCCACTGGCTGCTGACCTCGCTGACCTACCGGGATGGGCGGCTGTCGGGCCTGGATGCGATCAACTTCATCAGCTGGGCCGGCTGGGTCACCCTGGCCTTCCAGGTGATGCCGGTCTTCTTCCTGGTCGGCGGGTACGTCCACGCCGACTCGTGGACCAGGCACCGGGAACGGGGAACCGACTGGGCCGTCTGGGTGCGGGTACACGCGATGGGCTTGCTGTGGCCGACGGCGGTGTACGTGACAGTGGCCGTCCTCGCCGTCGCGGTAGCACGCATGGCAGGTGCGAGCGCGGGCGAGCTGGCTCAGGCTGGCTGGCTGGTCGCGCTCCAGCTGTGGTTCCTGCCGGTGTACCTGATGCTGATCGCCCTGACCCCGGCGCTGGTGGCCGTTAACCGGCGGTGGGGCCTCGCGGTGCCCGCGGTGATGGCGCTCGGTGCTGCCGCGGTTGACGCGGGCGTGGTCGGCGCTCGCGTCCATGTCGTCGGCTACGCGAATTACCTGCTGGTATGGGGATCAATGTATGTGTGGGGGTTCGCCTGGCGCGACGGCACCCTGACTTGCCCGCGCTGGCGGCCGTACGCCCTCGCGGCCGCGGGCGTGGCGGCCCTGGCCGGCCTCACCAGCTTGGGGCCCTTCCCAGTGGACATGATCGGTGCTGGTGAGCGGGTCAGCAATACCAGCCCGCCCTCGATCGCGCTGCTGGCCTATGCGGCCGCCCAGGCCGGCCTGGTCCTGGCGGCGGCTCCCGCAGTGTCGCGGCTGCTCACCCGCCCTCGCTGGTGGCGGTTCGTCACCCGCCTCACCCCTGGAGTCATGCTCGTTTACCTGTGGCACATGATACCGGTGATCATTGTGGCGGTCGCTTTCTATCCGACCGAGGTGATGCCGCAGCCCCGGATCGGGTCGGCCGAGTGGTGGGAACTGCGACCGGCCTGGATTGCCCTGCTGGCCGTGATCCTGATCCCGCTCATCGCCGGCCTGCTCTGGGTTCACCGGCCCCTGCTGCGCGTGCTGCCAGACGGACTCCGATCCAGCCGGCCGTGGTCCCCGGCCGTCCTACTGGCCGGTCTGGCCGCCGTCGGGTTCGGGCTCGCAAGGCTCGCGATCGGCGGCTTCGCCCCCGGCGGCGGGCTGCCGGCACTCGCTCTCGGCGCCTGTGCGTTCGGCCTGCTGCTGACCCTGATGTCCGGCCCGCCTTCTCGCGGACACGGCCCGAGCACGCAGCCTGGCGCCGCGCCGCTGCATGCGGGCCCCAGCCCGCCCGCAGCGACATCCCCGCGCGCTGCCTGATTCCTGGAACTGCACGCGGACCTCACCATCACGGAACCGGCCAACCTGACGGGACGGGAATGACCTAAGCCACGCGGTACCGCCCGATCGGGCGGTACCGCACAGTGCCGGGCCCCCTTGCGCACCGGGCGTGACGGACTCGCAGGTATCGCGCACGGGCGGACCGCCGCGCAGTATGCTCATTGCCGACTCCGGCGGCCACCGTCCGGGCACCTGGCCAGCCCAGACGACAGGACAGGACTACCGCGAGCGGCCAGCCCGCCTGTACTACGCCCATAATCCGCTCGGCCAGGCCGGCCTGTCCACCACGTGTCACCAGCTCCGCGAGGAACCACGCAAGGAGGCCGATCATTATGCCGGTTACGACGGCGGAAACGGTCGGCCGCAGTCCCCAGGGCACCGACAGGCCGCGCCGCCAGGCCCCTCCCGGCCACGTCACCAGGGCCGCGAAGCCGATCCCCGCCCAGCACGCGTGCGCCAGCGAGCCCCCGGCGTGCTCGGGATTAGCCGCGACGAGCACGCCGGCCACGCCGCCCGCCATCAGGATGAGCCGTCCCGGTGCAGCGGCCGGCCGGAGCGCCAGCCCGGTTACGACCTCGCAAGCCCCAGCCGCCGCGAACGCAAGCGTCATCACCCACCGGTCGGCGGCGCCCAGCGCCGCGAGGGCACTGACAGTGCCAGCTACGGCGTTGAACGGACGCGGTTGTAGCGTGGCGGCGATCGTCCACCCGGTGACCAGCAGCAGAGGAGCCGCCAACGCCGAGACCACGCCCCACCACGGCACACCCGGGCTATCGTTCCCGCCCGCTGGTAGTGGCGCAGGTGCCGCTCTACCGCCCGGCGTAGCCTCGCTGACCATTCTCATCCGGCCGCCTCGTCATTTGCTTCATGGCACATGCCTCATTCACCATGCCCGTGCGAGGCTTCCCCGCGGCAGGGACCATGGTCTCCCCCCTGGCAACCCAACGTCCCGGCGCTCGCCAGATTCGTGAGCGGGCCGCACCGAACGCGTCCGGGCGCCGGAGTCGCCCCGACCCGTAGGGCCGGACCAGGCGCTCAGTAGGTAGCTCGGGAAATCCGCCCACTGAGGGCGTTTCGGTCCTGTCAGGGCTGGCGGCGGGATTGCGACGCCGGCAACCGGGTCCAGATGCCGCACGGCACCCGTGGTGCCGCTGCTGGTGCTACGGGCGGCCGGGGTCCAGCGCGCGAGACTCGGCGCCAGCGGGAGCGGGAGGCTCCCGGTCTCCGCGCCCCTCACTCCTCCCCTCCTCAGTCGGAGACGTGTCCAGCCCGGTGGGGCTGAATGCGATGGGACGCGGAGACGTTCCAGGTTGCGTTGGCCTGCTTCGGGCGGGACACGGGAGGGAGAACTGCAGCGGCGGGACTTCAAAGTACCTGCCGTGTGACGAAAGACCCTGGCCGGCCGCATCGGGGCGGGAGAGCCTGGCGTCCATGAGTGAGCCAGAGTTTGATTCCGTCACGACGGCTGCGGCTGAAGGGCTGCGCCGACTCGAGGCCCGGGTGGACGCGCTCGCCGAGGCGGTCGAGGTGCTTGCGCGCGGGCTTGAGGGCAGCCCGATGGCTGAGCCGGAGAACCCCAGAGCCGAGGAAGCTGCCAGGCGGGCCCATGAGCTGCTGCTCCTCGCGAAGCCGCGGCGACGCGACGGGTAGGCAGCCGACAGCCGCTTGCCGCCGCAGCGGGGCCGAGGGAGGCTGCGATGATCAGTTACGCGGATGTGGAGAAGCTGCGGGAGATGTACGCGCACGGATCGGCCGTGCTGTCGCTGTACCTGCCGGTGCCACTGGATCCTGCCGGGGTGCGGAGCCTGGCCGCCAGGGCCGGTGACCTGATGGCTGGCGTCAGTGCCGTCAGCCTGGACGGCCTGCGCACCGCAGGGGTCAGGCGCCCCGATCGCGATGCAGTGCGCGGCGCGCTGGCCGCGCACGGGCGTGACCGGCTCGGCCACACGGTCGCGTTCTTCGCCTATGAGGAGCTTGGCCTGTTCGAGGCCGTGCGACTGCCGTGCGTTCTCCTGGAACGCGCGGTCCTCGCGACCCGGCCGCATATCCGGCCGCTGCCCGCGGCGCTACAACGATGCCCGGACTACCGGGTCGCGATCGCGGACCGGCGGCATGCCTGGGTGCTGGCGCCGCGGTGGGCCGCCCGGGAGGCTAAGCAGCGCGGGGCCAAGCTGACGGTCTGCCATGCGTGGGCGCCGGATTACCTGGCGCTGCTCAGCGAGGCGCCGGTCTTCGATCTGGCGCAGTGCCGCGGTGAGGAGATCCTGAGCCTAGGCCTGCATTACGCCGAGATCACCGTTGGGTCCAGCGGCGTGTGGCCGCTGCTGATGCGCGGCTCGGACGCCTGTGTGCTGTGTGAGCACAGCCGTACCGCCGACATAGTGGTGGACTCCCGCGGCCGGGCATATCGCGGCGGCGAGGCGGCTGGGGCACACCACAGGCGCACGCCGGAAGCGGCGCTCCGGTAAGGCAGGCAGGAGCAGGGATGGGCACCACTGACGGACCTAAGCGGTGGTGGCCGGCCGTCGCGCCGGGCTTGGCCGTGCTGCGCGGTTACCGGCGGACATGGCTGTGCGGAGACCTGATCGCCGGGGTTACCGTGGCGGCGTACCTAGTCCCGCAGGTCATGGCGTACGCCGGGGTTGCCGGCCTGCCGCCGGTGGCCGGCTTGTGGGCAGCCGTGCCGCCGCTGGCCTGCTACGCGGTGCTGGGCTCGTCACGGCTGGTCTCGCTGGGGCCGGAGTCGACGACCGCGCTGATGACCGCCGTGGCCATCGGACCACTGGCCGCGGGCGACCCGGTGCGCTACGCAGAGCTGGCCACGATACTGGCGCTGCTGGTCGGCTCGCTGGCCGTGATGTCCTGGCTGGTGCGGCTAGGTTTCCTCGCGGACATGCTGTCGCGACCGGTGGTCGTGGGCTACCTGGCCGGCGTCGCGCTCATCATGGTCGCCGGGCAGCTTGGCCGACTCACCGGCGTGCGGGTCACCGGGGAGAGCTTCATCAGCCAGCTGACCTCGTTCGCGCGCGACCTGGCGCAGGTCAAGCCTGGGGATGTGGTGATCGCCGGGGCCGTGCTGGTATTCCTGTTCGCCGCCCGGGCTTGGTGGCCCTGGCTGCCCGGACCGCTAATGGCCGTCCTGCTGTCCACGGCCGCGTGCGCCGCCTTCGGGCTGGGCCGGCACGACGTGGCGCTCGCGGGACACCTCCCGGTCGGCCTGCCGGTGCCGGGAATCCCCCCGCTGAGCCTGCGTGAGGTCCGGGAGCTGATCCTGCCCGCACTCAGCGTGCTCCTCGTAGCCTTCAGCGACGATGTGCTGACCGCGCGGGCGTTCGAGCAGGCCGGCGAGACCATCGACGCCAACGCCGAGCTCCTGGCGCTCGGCGTCTCGAACGCCGGAGCCAGCCTGCTGCACGGATTCCCAGTCAGCAGCAGCGCCAGCAGAACCGCTGTCGCCCGTACGGCCGGGGCGCACACCCAGGCGTATTCGCTGGCCGCGCTGGCCTCGGTGCTCGGCGTGCTGCTGTTCGCCGGCCCTGTCTTGGCCTCGTTCCCGCTGCCCACGCTCGGCGCGATCGTCATCTACGCCGCCGTGCGCCTGATCGATGTCCGCGCGTTCCGCCGACTGGCCCGCTTCCGCCGCAGCGAATTCGTGCTGGCCCTAGCCGCCTGCGCGGCAGTCCTCGGGTTCAACATCCTGTACGGGGTACTTGCGGCCGTGGGCCTGTCGGTCGCGGACCTGTTGCGGCGGGTGGGCCGCCCCCACGACGCCATCCTCGGCCTGGTACCGGGGCTGGCGGGCATGCACGACCTCGACGACTACCCGCAGGCGCGCACGATCCCGGGTCTGGTGGTCTACCGGTACGACGCGCCGCTGTTCTTCGCCAACGCCCAGGACTTCCGCCGCCGCGCCCTCGCCGCTGCCGGTCAATGCACCGGGCCGGCGCGATGGTTCGTGCTGAACGTCGAGGCCAATGTGGAGGTCGACTACACCGCGCTGGAGGCCGTCGACGCAGTCCGCGACGAGCTCAGCCGCGGCGGGACCATCTTCGCGCTCGCCCGGGTCAAGCAGGACCTTCTCGATGACCTGCAGGCGTTCGGCCTCGCCCCCAAGATCGGCGCGCAGCGGATCTTCCCGACCCTGCCCACCGCGGTAGCCGCCTATCAGGAATGGGCGAAGCAGCACCCGCAGCCGGGACCGGGTGTCGCCGCCTGACCACGCACCCAGTCACGAGCGACGACGATAAGGCGAGCGGCCCGGCCGTCGACGGTGACCCCGCACGCGTCCTCGACCGCCAGGCACGCGCTCATCTGCTAGGCAACCGGGCAGATGCCGCAGATCCGGGCGGTGATGTCGGGCGGCTTAGTACAGGAGCGGCCGCGCAGGAACGCCTCGAAGAACCGGGGCGGCTCGTAGATGTCCGGCCGCACCTCCTCGACCCTGTTGTCACTGGCCCGGATGTACATGGCGCCCTCGCCCTCCACCCGGGCCAGCTCTGCGACCGACAGGACACGGTCGTCGTGGTGCGTTATCCCTCAAGCGTTCATGAGCGCACGCGGCCCTGGCAGGGGTCTCGGTCACCAGTTGCCAGGGTCCTTAGTCCCGGGCCGGGCGACTCAGACTTTGGGCCAGCTCACCCGATGACATAAGGCCCTACACCGGCACAGACGGCTTGATGTCAACTATTAGTAACAGTGGAACATGGCACGAGCTGATCGGTATCAGCCAGAAACGGGCGCGGCCCGCGGGATCAACTTCCCCGCGCGCAAGCAGTGTTCGACTCACTGCCGTGCCACTAGTGAGCGAGACGCTAGGGCGGGCCGCCGGAGACAGCGGTCCCGCTCCGGCGGGCCGTTTGCTGCGGGCTGTCAGTTCAGAACCTGACCGGATACCACGTCCGGCCCGCAATGGCCGTCCACATCAGATGACCATTGACCCGGATGCCGGATCCCCTGCCACGAGGCAGCCCGCCGGCGGAGCGTTCGGCGTCCGCCCCGGCATGGGTCGCTAATGGTGCAGCCGGAGCCGCCGAGCACGACATCTCTGGTGACGGACGCGAAGCTGGCGGCGGCCATTGGAAGCTGCCGCGCACTCTCAGCGAGGCGATGGGGACTGTACGTCCGGCCTGGACCGGTGAGGGCGCTGCTGCTGCGGCGGCGGCACCGCCGGTACCGGTCAGGCACGGCACGGTTAGTGCTCCCGCCGCCCCGGCAGCGACGAGTGCTTTCATGATGTGCATTTTCATCGCGGCCTCCTTCTTTCCCGCACAGCACGGCCAGGGCTAATCGTGTTCGATACACAAAGCGACCCGCCGCCATGCTGCTGATTTCACGCTTGAGCCGGCCGCAGTGGATGTCTAGAGCCGAGAGTCAGCAAGAGCAGGACCTCAGCCGTCGTTATGCGCAAGTCCACGGCGACCGGTTCGCCCTGACCGGACTGAATCTCAAACCCAGAATGGGGTGCCTCCCGTTTCTTTGTTGTGCTCCGGGTTTGCTGAGAAGGGCGATGTCCTGGAAGGCATCGGCATACGACCCATATGAATCGGGGGACCAAAGACCGAATTCGGGAGACCAAAGACAGCGGTGCGGTGCCGCATCCGTTAATAGAGTGCAATTGTCGTAGGATTTCCTCCGGCTGGAGGCGTCGTGGTGCGAAGAGGCACAATAGCGGCGATAGCCGCTGTGTTGCTGGCTGCCGCGGGGTGCCTGACCCCGCTGACGTCGCAGCAGCCTCTGACGCCGGTCCCCGCCCCGGCGAGCCCGCTGGTGGGTGTCTATGAGCCGGGGGCGCCGGGCAGCTGGTCGCAGATCGCGGAGTTCACCGCCGCGACCGGCGTGCAGCCCGGGATCGTTGTGTACTACTCGCCGTGGAACGACCCGTTCAGCAGCTCATTCGCGCAGACGGCCTGGGGTCGCGACGCCTACGTGCTCGTCCAGCTTCAGCCGAACGGCGTGACGCTGGCCTCCATCGCCGCGGGCGGCTCGGATGCTTACCTGCGTTCCTATGCGGACGCCGTCGTGGCGTTCGGCCATCCGGTGATCTTGTCCTTCGGGCACGAGATGAACGGGACCTGGTACTCCTGGGGCGACGGTCACACGTCGCCCGCGACGTTCGTGGCCGCCTGGCGCCATGTCGTGCGTGTCTTCCGCGCCGAGGGAGCGGCCAACGTCACCTGGCTGTGGACGGTCAACTCCGTCAACGGGGCGCCGGGCTCGCTGCGTCCGTGGTGGCCGGGCGCGGATTGGGTCAACTGGACCGGTGTCGACGGCTACTACTTCCGGGCCACGGACACCTTCGGCTCGGTGTTCGGTTCGACCATCCGCGACATCCGCGCGTTCAGCAGCGCGCCGCTGCTGATCGCCGAGACCGCCGTGGGCACCACTACGGACCGGGAGAGCCAGATCGGCGCGCTGTTCGCGGGCGTCCGTTCCGCGCATCTGGCCGGCGTGGTCTGGTTCGACGCGACACAGCACGCCGGCATCTACCACCAGAACTGGCGCCTCGAAGACGACGCTGACGCCTGCGCGGCGTTCACCACGGCAGCGGCGACGTACCCGGGCGCGGGAGACTCTCATGCTTGAAGCACTGGTGATCGCCGGGCTCGTCGCCGCGCCGCTTGGCTCCGCCGCGCTGTTCCTGCCAGCTAGGCACCATGCGCGGGCGGCGAGCGCCCGGGCGGCGATATGGCGGGTCATCCTGGCCGTCGCCGGCACCGCGGTGCTGGCCGCCGCGGCGGCCGGCGTGCTGTACCTGCTGAGAGCGACGGAAGAAAACCTCATCATCGGGAGCGGGGCCGTGGCGGTGGCCGGCCTGCTCTGGCTCCCGGTCACCAGGAGGTGGTCGCCACGGGCGCACCTGTGCTGGGCGTCGACCACCTACCTCTTCATCGTCTACCTGGTGTACGCGTTTGAGTGGACCTTCGCCAGCCACCTTGGCCCGGAAAGCACGGCCGGCGGCGTGCTGCTCTGCTGCCTTGAGGTGGTCGCCGCGCTGATGTGCTGCGCTTACCTGTGGGAGCTGTGCGACGCGCTCGGCACCCAGCACTGGCACCGCCGGCGCGCCCCGCTCGACCCGCGCCTGCGGGTGCCCACCGCGGCGCTGCGGGCGGTCGGCCCGGTCGCCGGTAACCCTCCGCCCCTGGTCAGCGTGCACGTCCCGGCCCATAACGAGCCGCCGGCCATGGTCATCGACACACTCCGGGCGCTGCTGCGCCTGGACTACCCCCGCGTGCAGATCGTCTGCATCGACGACAACACCGACGACGAGTGGCTGTGGCGCCCGGTCGAGTCCTGGTGCCGGCGGCACGGCGTCACGTTCAAGC
>Ga0335075_10000832_pt1 | contig 52082 bp, 50 predicted proteins | sample Lox_Sample_24_FD_206723 | JGI IMG/M metagenome (GOLD analysis project Ga0335075, IMG submission 206723) | Soil microbial communities from Loxahatchee National Wildlife Refuge, Florida, United States - Lox_Sample_2.4 | ecosystem: Environmental > Terrestrial > Soil > Wetlands | place: USA... | reverse complement strand
CGCAGCCGCCGTCGCCGACAACCACGCAACACTCGCTACCGGGCGCCCGCTACGGCTTACCCGGGCCGGACTTGCACCGGCTGGACCACGCCAGCTTGCCTGGCGCACAAGCAATCTCGTTCCAAGGAAGCCTCCTTCCGAAGAAGCCTCCGGACCGTCCGTGCGCCGACACGACCGGGGTTGCTTCGTCGCTTCGCTCCTCGCAATGACATGGTGGGGAAGGGTGCTGCGCTTCTCCGGTCCCTGGTACTAGCCCGGCGCCAAAGCAAGCAATCCCAGCCCCGTGGTCGTCGGCACCGCATAGTTGCGGTGCACGCGTTGCACCAACCCGCCCAATGCGCCGCGCATCGCCAGCCAGATGATCATCTCCACGCCCTCCGTGCCGCCGCGTTCCATCCAGTCCTGATGCGGCAACGCCGCCAGCGCTTCCGGCTCGCTCTCAAGCAGGTCCATGAAGCGATTGTCCCATTCGGGATTGACGAAGCCATAGCGCTCGCCATGCAACTGATGCGACAGGCCGCCGGTCCCCATCACCAGCACGCGCCGATCCTGCTCATAGCTCTCGATTGCACGCCGCACGGCCGCACCCAGGCGAAACAATCGCCGAGCCGTCGGCAGCGGATGTTGAATCACGTTGATGGCGATCGGCACCACTGGTATCGCGATCGCCGCATCGCCCAGCACCGGCAGTACCGAAAGAATGCCGTGGTCCACCGCCATGTCCTGGCAGATGGTCGGATCGAACTCGTCTTCCACCAGTGAGGATGCGAGATGCCAGGCAAACTCGGGATCGCCGCGCAGATCGGGCAGGTTGCGCTTGCCCCAGCCTTCGTCCGCCTGGCGGTGCACCTCGCCGACGCCCAGCGCGATCGTCGGATAGGCGTCGAAAAAGAACCTGTTCATATGGTCGTTGTAGAAGATCACCAGCAGGTCGGGCCGCAACGTCTCCATCCAGTGCTTCGCCGGTTCGAAGCCGGAAAAGACCGGCGCCCAGCGGTCGTCGCGCTGCAACCCCTTGTCCCACGCCGCGCCGATCGAGGGCGCGTGCGCACTGCCAATGCCGCCGATCACTCGTGCCATGGTCAGGTTCCCTCCCCTCGGCCGCTGGTGTGGCGGCCCACTTCCTGCAGGCTGCAACCCAACGCGCCGGCGATCTTGATAACCAGGTAGATGCTGCCGCCATGTTCCAGCATGCCGCGCCAGTCACGCCGCAGCACGAGGTCCACTTCGTCGTCGTCAAGCATCATCGTTCGCATATACCCCGCCGCGTCGGCGACGAAGCGCTCCCGATTGGCGGCGTCGGTCAGCGACATCGCCATGCGGTTGAGGCGATATCCCCGGCGCGATTGCTCGCCGGTGAAAACGATCGTGCCGGGACTCTGCATCGTTGCCGTCCTATTTCAGATGCCGGTCCCACATGGCGAAGATCTTCGACCAGGTGTTCTCCGCCGCCTGCGTGTCGTATACCGCGCGTTCCGGGAAGCAGAACCCATGATGCGTGCCGGGGAATACTTCCACGGTCGCCTTCACATCCGTCTTCTGCACTTCGTCTTTCAGCGCGCCGGGGATATGCGCCGGCACGGACTGGTCTGTCTCGGCGAACGCATAGTACAGCTCGCCCTTGATCTGCGGCAGCAGCTTGTGCGGCGAATCATCCTTGTCGGTGATGATTCCCACGCCATACAGCGACGCCGCCGCGGCCATCCGATGCGGGAATCTCGCCGATACCGTCGTGATGTATTGCCCGCTCATGCAATGCCCGACGCAGCCCAGCGGACCCGGCTTCGCCTTGTCCTGCGCATCGAACCACGCGATCATCGCAGCCGTATCGTCCGTGACCAGCGCATTGTTGATGCTGTTCATCGACGCGCGGATCACCGCCGACATCCCGTCGTCGCGCCGCGGGATGTCGAAGCGCACGGTGCCCAGCCGGTAGTACATGTCCGGCAGCAGGCAGAAATAGCCGTGCCGCGCGATGCGGCGCGCCATGTTGCGCAGTTCCTCGCGGATGCCCGGCGCGTCCATGTAGAAGATGATGGGCGGGAACGGCCCCGGTCCGTCGGGACAGGCAGCAAAGCTTGGCATCCGGCCATGCTTCGTTGTCACGATAACGTCTTGCTCGATCATCCCGCTTCCTCCCGCTGCTTGCGCGATACAACAGACGGCGCGCATCTTCGCGCGGTGCGGACGCGATTGGCAACGGGGGAGGGCGGCGGAGATGAGCGCGATCGACCAGGTGCTGCAGCAGGCGGTGGACTCGGGCGAGGTGCCCGGCGTGGTGGCGATGGCCGCCGACGACACGGGCGTGATCTACCAGGGCGCCTTTGGCCGCCGCAGCCTGGCCTCCGATGCGCCGATGACGCTGGACACGGTGTTCCGTATCGCCTCGATGACCAAGGCGATCACCGGCACCGCCGCGATGCAGATGGTGGAGCAAGGGAAACTGTCGCTGGACCAGCCGGCGGGCGAGATCGTGCCTTATCTGGCGGCACCGCAGGTGCTGGAGGGTTTTGACTCCGACGGCAAGCCGCTGCTGCGCCCGGCGCGGGAGAAGATCACGCTGCGGAAACTGCTGACGCACACATCGGGTTTCGTCTACGACACGTGGAACGCCAACATGGCGCGCTACGCGCGGGAGACCGGCATGCCGGCGGCGCGTACCGGCAAGCTGGCGGCGCTGCATGCGCCTCTGGGCTTCGAACCGGGCGAGCGCTGGGAATACGGCATCGGCATCGACTGGGCCGGCCGCATGGTGGAGGCGGTGAACGGCGGTGCGAACCTGGAAGTGTATATGCAGCAGGAAATCTTCGCCCCGCTGGGCATGCGCGACACCAGCTTCGATCCGCGTCCGGACTGGGCGTCGCGCACGGTGACGGTGCATGCGCGGCAGGCCGACGGCTCGCTGCGGCCGACCGAGGCCGCGCCGCCGCCCGCTGACCGCGAATTCTATCCCGGTGGCGGTGGGCTGCTCTCCACCGCACCGGATTATATTGCGTTCCTGCGGGCGTTGCTGGCGGGCGGCGGCGGCGTGCTGAAGCCGGAGACCGTGGCGCTGATGGCGCAGAACCATATGGGCGAGCTGAATGTGGGGCCGCTGACGACCTATAATCCGCTGTTCTCCAATGATGCGGAATTCTTCCCCGGGATGGATAAGAAATGGGGGCTGACGTTCATGATCAACACGCAGGATACGCCGAGCGGCCGGAGCGCGGGGAGCCTCGCGTGGGCCGGGATCAACAACACGTATTTCTGGCTGGATCTGAACAAGCGGGTGGCGGGGGTGCTGATGACGCAGATTCTGCCGTTTGCGGATGCGAAGGTGCTGGGGCTGCTGGATCGGTTCGAGGCGGCGGTGTATGCGGGGAGATAGAGGCTTGCCGGCGCGGCTGATGACCGCCGCGGGTCGTCGCCGTGGGTGGCTCGAGGGTAAGGGACATTGGTGAACAGCAATCACTGATCGTACAAGCGTCCCGGAACGCAGGCGCCGGGAGGTGGTGCAGGATCACACCTCAGCCTTGCGGCCGAGCGAAGCATTTATGAACTCCTATATTGCTACCATCAGGGCCACGGTTGAGCAGGCTCTGAAAAGCCTCGATTCGTCCATCAGTTGGGCTCTGACGGTGACGCTAGGTATTTTTGCGTTTATCATACATTCAGTCGGGTTGCGGTAATTTTGGAACGAACCAGCGAGACCTCGTGCTTGCTATAGTAAGTTTTTGCGTTGACAGCTTCGGTGGAAGACGTTCGGCGCCGCTTCGTAAAGCGCTACTTTCAAAGTCTTGCAGCAATCGATGTCCGAAAATACGGAACCATTCTACGCCTCGCGAACGGATTGATAACGGAATGGTTTTGTAGAATCACACGCAACTCTATTTTACAACGTCAGGAGAGTGCTAACGAGAGATTTTTCCAGGTGATTGCGTCAAAGGCATGGTCTCGCCTTTGCCTGTTGTCCGAGAAAGAATACCAAGCACGAGTCCAGCGGTTAAAGTCTGACCGGGAGGGATGGAAGCGACGAGGAGCTGCGCTACAATGGTTTAATTATTGGACTGTTTTGTACGCACAAAAGAGAGCGTCCGTTGATCGGTAACCCAACGTGGCGTACTTCGACTGTCATCGTCGGTTCGGATTGGCTTTCCTTATATCACACGGCATCCTTGCCCGCCCAAAGATACGCATAGCGGACAATGTTGCCGGGCGGCGAGCTCCTCCAGTTCGAGGAGGAAGTAATCCGGCGTGTCGGTGGCGATAAACGCCTGCTGATCTCGGCGTTTGAGCCTTTCGTATTCCGCGACGGAGGGTGGCATGTTCCGAGGGTGGCCAGCGCGGGTCACCACGAGCGGCCGCGTCAGACACTATCGATGCAATGGGGAGTTGGCGGACGAGATCGCCTGCGGTGGTTGTAACAGCGTCGGAATTCGGCCTATGAAGCCCCTCGAACGTAGAATACACATAGTTTGCATGCGCCATCTCTCGACATGCTCATGCACGCGCCAAATTCGATCGAGACCGTCGCTATCCCGCGACCCCACCAACCGGATAGAAGCTCGCCAGCGCCAAGGTGATCCCGGGCGGATCCAGCGTGACTTCGCCTTCCGCCAACACGCGCGTCTCGATTCGGTCACCGACACGCCGGTGATGAATCGCGCGGACAAGGTCGGCGAACACAATCAGATAGTGCTGGACGGAAGGTAGCTGAAAATAATCGGCCAGCTTGCGGCTGACATCGATCCGACGCGTGGTCGGCGACAGCACCTCGACAACGACCATCGCGTCCGGCACCGCGAGATTGTCGCCGGAGAGCGCGTCCGATCCGCACCGCACGATCACGTCCGGTTCGTAGTCGCTTTCACCAACCTCGATCGTCGGGCCGTCCACCAGCGCTTCACAGGGGAGGCCGCCGGCCTCGATCGCTGCCGCCAGGGCTCGATAAATCCGGCCCTTGATCCGGGTATGGCCGACGCGTTCCGGTGCCATCGCGACGACCCTGCCATCAATCCGTTCGTACCTGCCGGGGCGCCCCTCGGCCCAGACATGGTACTCGGCACGGCTCATCCACCCGTCCGGTTCGTCAACTTTCGCCAGAATATTCATCTCGTGGCCTTCTTTGCCAGCAGGCAAGGATAGCTTGGTCTCGCAGGCAGCGACAACAATCGATCGTTGCCATCGCTTCCGTCCATAATGTGTGGCCAACGGTGCAAAACTGCTTCGTCCGAACGACCGTCGGCCTCAGGCTGTCGCCGCTTACGCGCCGAGATACACCGTCCCATCCAGTATCCGCCGCGCCGTCCGCCCCAGCGCCGCCCGCCGCACCAACAACCCGCACATCGGCACTAGCCCCGACCCCAGCCTCCGTCTCGATCTCTCCCTTCGGGCCACCGCGCCGGCACGTTGTGGTGCGCTGCATGCCGGCCCGATCACCTTCACAGGCCCGCGCTCTTCAAGCCGCAGCAGCCCCGCCCCTATATCGTCAACCCCTCCTCCGCATCCTTCTCCCGTGCCGCCGGATCGCGCTCCGCCGCCGGCCCCCACCCCCCGCCACCACCCGAAAGCACATGGATTACGCTGCCCGAAGGCACCACCACACCCACCTCCTTGCTCCGCAGTTTGCGCGGCGCGGCACCGGGCGCGAGCAATGTGTAATCGTGCGGCGCGCCGTCGCACCCGCCCAGGATACCGCGCGCGCCGTGCACCACACCTTCGCCCGCGGTATTCGCCACCGCCGGGCCGGCGGTTTCCACCCGCAGCCGCATATCGCCGCCATAGCCGCCGCGTTGCCGCCCATCGCCCGCAGACCCAGGCCGATATTCGTGGGTCTCAAAGAACAGCGGAAAACGTTCTTCCGCCACTTCGATGGAACCGAATTTGATTCCGCCAGCGGAATGCCATTCGCCGATGGTGGAAAAGCCGTCGCCCGCCGCCGACCCGCCGCCGCCGGGACGCGCCTGGAACATATGCCAGATGAAGCGGCGGCCATTGCGCGGGTTCACCCCGTTCAGCGCAATGCGCAACCGGCGGCCCCACCCGCCCATCGCGCGCTCCGGACAGGCAGGCGCAAGAGCAACGATGATCGCCTCGATGATCTCATTCGAACAATGGCTCGTGCACATCGTGACCGGAGCGCCCTCGCGCGCCCAGACGATAGTGCCTTCGCGCAGCACGACCTTCAGCGGACGGAACGCGCCCTCATTCTTGGTTATTTCGGGATCGAGCAGAAAAGCGAAGGCCATCGCCACGGCGGATTGCGTGTTGGCAAACGACGAATTGATGAAGCCCGTGACCTGCGGATCGGAGTCCGTCAAATCCACCGTCACGTCGCTACCCTGCTTGGTGACGCGCGCGCGGATCACGATGTTGGTGCGGTCGAAGCCATCGTCGTCCAGCACCGCCTCGCCGTGATAAATCCCGTCCGCCCAGGATGCGACGATGGCGCGCGCGTGGCGCTCCGCGGCATCCAGCATTGCCTCCACGGCATCGCCCAGCGTGCCCGCGCCGAATTCTGCAATCACCGCGTTCAGGCGTTGCTCGCCCAGTTTCGCGGCACCGATCTGCGCCGCCAGGTCGCCGCGGAAGTCGCGCGGGTGGCGCACGTTCAGCGCCAGCATCTCCAGCAGGTCCTCGCGCAGCACGCCGTTTTCCGTCAGCCGCATCGGTGGAATGCGCAGGCCCTCGTGCCAGATTTCGGTGGCGGCGGGGTTGTAGGCGCCATGCGTCGCACCGCCGATATCGGAATGGTGCGCGCGCACCACCGACCAGAACATCAAGGCGCCGCCGGCGAACACGGGCACGAAGGCGGTCAGGTCCGGCAGATGGGACCCCCCGCGATACGGATCGTTCAGCAGATAGACATCGCCCGCTAAGGGGTTCGGAAAACGTTCCGCCAGCGCCTTCGCCGCCCAGGGCATGGCCCCGACATGCACCGGGATATGGTCCGCCTGTGCCACCAGCCGGCACTGCGCGTCGATCAGCGCGACGGAGAAGTCGCGCGAGGAATTCAGGATCTGCGAATAGGTGGTCCGCAGCATCGCCTCGCCCATTTCCTCGGCGATGGCGTTCAGGCGGTTCTGCAGCACGGCGACAGTGACGGGATCGATCATGGACGGGATGGTGGCAGGTTCGGTGCCGAACGAAAAGGCGCGCCGCTGGCGGCCTGGCTACAGCACACGCTGCCGGATAACTTCCTTCATCGATACGGCATTGAAATAGAGCAGTACCCCGATGCGGCAGCCGCCGAGACGCAGATAGGTGAGAAGCTGCGCCTCATGCAACGGCAGAATCTGCTCGACCGATTTCAGTTCGAGGATCACCGCATTGTCGACCATGATACCGGCCCGGCAGCCTTTGGCGGCAAAGCAAGACACCAGACACAGAGTTCCACCAAGCATGCCACGGAGTTCCACCGAGAAAATTCAATGCCGTTGCAAGGCATCGTGCAACACCAAGCCGATCGCGAGGCACGGGATGCAATGACTCTTTCTCCGTGAAACTCCGTGGCATACTCGGTGGAACTCCGTGTCCGCTTGCTTTGCCGCGGCCCGCACCGTCCCCCCTCCCGAGCATAATAGCCGCACGTCGCAGCACCGTTCCCCTCCCAACGAATTTGCCCACTCGCCCAGTCACCCAACGCGCACCCACTCCATAAGTGTGTCGGGCTCTCGTTCCTCATTGCCCCGGCCATCAGTATGCTCGACAACCCGGAACCCACGTGCAGCATAGAATCGCGCCGCACGCACATTGCGTTGAAACACCCAGAGAGGCAGAGATGCCTGGCCGTCCATCGCGTGCGACAGCAATGCGGTCCCGAGCCCTCGGCCATGATGGTCCGGATGGACATAGAGATGGTCCACCCAGCCCGGCCGCCAGACGCAGAAGCCTTCGATGCCGTTTCCCAACGCGACCCAGACCGTACAGCCCGTGAACACGTGGTCCCGAAAGAATCCAAGATCCTCGTCCGGACTGTGCAGGTCCGGAAGATAGGGCAGACACGTGCGCCGCACCAATCGAAACAACTTAGCGACGGTTTCAACATCCGCCGGCCCCGCAACCCTGGTCACGAATCGGCTGATGCGCGACATCACCCCCCGTCCAAGAATGCGAACGCCTGCTCCCCGACTACCGCGCCGCCATCCGCAACGCCCCATCCAGCCGAATCACCTCGCCATTCAAATACCTGTTCGTAACGACATGCAAAACCAAAGCCGCGTATTCCGAGGGATCTCCCAGCCGCGCCGGATAGGGCACGCTGTCGCCCAGGCTTTGCTTCACGTCCGGCGGCAGTCCCGCCACCATCGGCGTTTCGAACAATCCCGGCGCGATCGTCGCCACGCGCACGCCAAAGCGCGCCAGTTCGCGCGCGGCCGGCAGAGTCAGGCTCGCAACCCCACCTTTCGATGCTGCATAGGCAGCCTGCCCCACCTGCCCATCATACGCCGCGATGGAAGCGGTATTCACGATCACCCCGCGTTCGCCATCCTCCAAAGGCTCCAGCGCGCACATCGCCGCCGCCGACAGCCGCAGCAGGTTGAACGTGCCGATCAGGTTAATCCGGATGACACGCTCGAACGCATCGAGCTTCAACGGCCCGTCGCGTCCGACAATGCGCCCCGCGGTGCCGATGCCGGCGCAGTTCACCAGCACGCGTTCCACGCCCAGCGCGGCGCGCACGTCCACCAGTGCGGATTCGGCGGAAGCAGCATCGGCGACATCGCACACAGCCGCGACACCGCCGATCCGGGCCGCGATCGCCTGCGCTGCCTCATGGTTGATATCGAGCACGCCAACGCGGCAGCCCGCCGCCGCCAACATTGCCGCCGTGGCCGCGCCAAGGCCCGAGCCACCGCCGGTCACCACCGCTGCCTGTCCTTGCAGCAACATCCGCGATCTCCAACCGATTGTTTCGCCTCTCCTGTCATTGCAAAGGCGCCGGTGCAAGCCCCGCGGCGCCGCGTTCGGATGCCAGGCACCGTGACCAGGCGATCCCCCAATATACTGATTTGCCGCGAAACGAGCTTGCATGCGCGGCGCCGGTGCGGCATCGTTCCGGTCATGTCCATGCTTAAGCTGCCCCCGGCGCAGCTCCGCCGGTTCGCCGACAATGTCTGTTTCCATTTACGGCGCACCCACGAGGCGACGTTGCAGCATGCGGCTGACGCCCTCGCCGAAACCGCCCTGCTGCCGATCCACGTCGAGGTCTTGGCGTTCATCCATGACAATCCCGGGACGATACCCTCGGTTGTCGCAGACGCCCTGGGACGCGACCGTTCCAGCATTACCGGCATCCTGCGCACCTTGTCGGAGCAAGGCCTGATCGAACGCGGACGCACCATTCGCGACCGCCGCGCGGCGCTGTTGACGATCACGCCGGCGGGCGACGCGGCCCTCGGCCAGGCGCTTGCCCGCACCGCGGCCAGCGAGGCTGTGCTTGACCGCGTGCTGGGCCAGGACAAGCCTGCGTTCCTCGATCAGTTGCATCGCATCATGGCGGCACTGACGAAGGGGGATCGTTCCGATGAACCAGGCGATGACCTATGACGACGCCTACGCGGCGTGGCAGCACGATCCGGATGCGTGGTGGGCAGCAAAGGCCGAAGGCATCACGTGGGAAAAACGCTGGGATCGCGTGTTCGATCCGTCGCTCGGCCCGTACGGACAGTGGTTCGCCGGCGGACGGCTGAACACCTGCTATAACTGCATCGATCGCCACGTCTCCGCTGGTCGCGGCGAGCAACCCGCGCTGATCTGGGACAGCGCGATGACCGGCCGGATCGAGACCTTCACCTACGCGCAGATGCAGACCCGCACAGCGAAATTCGCCGGCGCCCTGGCCAAGCTGGGGGTGAGGCGCGGCGACCGCGTGGTGATCTACCTGCCGATGGTGCCCGAAGCGGCGGTGGCCATGCTCGCCTGCGCGCGGCTGGGCGCCATCCATTCGGTGGTGTTCGGCGGGTTCGCGGCGGCCGAGCTGGCCAGCCGCATCGCCGATGCACGGCCGAAGGTGATCGTGTCCGCGTCGTGCGGTCTCGAACCAGGCCGTGTGGTGCACTACAAGCCATTGCTCGATGCGGCGATCGCGCTCTCGCCGCACAAGCCGGATGCATGCCTGATCTTGCAACGCGAGCAAGCGCCATGCGCGCTGACGCCGGGGCGCGATTTCGATCTGGCGGAAGCGGAAGCCGCGGGCGAACCGCAGGACTGTGTGCCGGTGGCGGCCACCGATCCGTTATATATTCTATACACGTCGGGAACCACCGGACGGCCGAAAGGCGTGGTGCGCGACAATGGCGGCCATGCGGTGGTGCTGTGGAATTCGATGCGCATGCTGTACGGCGTCGAGGCAGGCGACGTTTACTGGGCGGCATCGGATGTCGGCTGGGTCGTCGGCCACAGCTACATCGTCTATGCGCCGCTGCTGCGCGGCTGCACCTCCGTCATGTACGAAGGCAAGCCCGTCGGCACGCCGGATGCCGGCGCGTTCTGGCGCGTGATCGCGCAGCACGGCGTGAAGGTGTTGTTCACCGCCCCCACGGCAATGCGCGCAATCAAGCAGCAGGATCCCAACGGAAAATTCCTGGCCACGCACGACCTCGGCAAATTCGAAGCCCTGTTCCTGGCCGGCGAACGCTGCGATCCGCCCACCGCGGAGTGGGCGGCGGCGCTGTTGCAGCGGCCCGTGGTCGATCACTGGTGGCAGACCGAGACCGGCTGGGCGATCACCAGCGGCTTCCGTGAATTCGGTCTTTTTCCATTTCATCCCGGCTCCGGCGGACGGCCGTGTCCCGGCTACGATCTGCAGGTGCTGGACGACGACGGCCACCTGATGCGACGCGGCGAGACCGGCAACCTGTGCGTCAAGCTGCCCTTGCCGCCCGGTTGCGCACCAACGCTGTGGCAGAACGACGATGGCTACCGCACGGCGTACCTGTCCGACTTCCCCGGCTGGTATCGCACCGGCGACGCGGGGGTCATCGATCCCAATGGCGACGTTTCGGTGATGGGGCGCACGGACGACGTGATCAACGTCGCCGGCCATCGGCTCTCCACCGGCCAGATGGAAGAAGTCCTGGCCTCGCATATCGACGTCGCGGAATGCGCCGTGGTTGGCGCGAGGGATGCGCTGAAGGGCCAGGCGCCGATCGGCCTTGTGGTGTTGAAATCCGGCGTGAACAGGCCGGAAGCGGAAATTTGCGCCGAGCTGGTGGCGATGGTCCGAGACCGCATCGGGCCGGTGGCGTCGTTCCGCGATGCGCGGGTGGTGCTGCGGCTGCCGAAGACACGCTCCGGCAAGATCCTGCGCGGCAGCATCCGCCGCATTGCCGATGGCGAGAGCGTCCCGGTGCCGCCGACGATCGAGGACCCCGCGGCCCTGGATGAAATTGGCCGTGTACTGGCGGGCGCGGGGCAGGGCTGATTGCGAACAACAAACCATGTCATTGCGAGGAGCGGAGCGACGAAGCAACCCCGTTCGTGGAACCCTTCAGACCGTCCGTGCGCCCGCACAACTGGGGTTGCTTCGTCACTCCGCTCCTCGCAATAACAGTGGGCGCGCGAATCACGCTTCGACGATAGCGGGTACGAGAGGGGACAGATGAGCCACACCGAAGCCGCGGCACTCAGCCCGGAAACAGTGCTGCGACAGATGAAGCAGAACGGCGTCACCGACATCGTCTGGCTGCCGGACAGCGAGACCAACTGGCTTTATTTGCTCATGGAGGCCGACCCCGACCTGCGCCTGATCGGCGTCACGCGCGAAGGCCATGCATGCTCCATTGCCGCCGGCTTGTTCGCCGGCGGGCGCAAGCCGATGATCCTGATACAGAACACCGGCATGATGGAGTCAGGCGATTCGATCCGCGGCTGGCTGATCGGGTTGCACGTACCCGTTGTGCTGATGGTGGGCTATCGCGGCTACACGCGGCACGGCGTGAACGCGGACACGGCCGCGACGTACACCGAGCGCTTTCTGATGGCGTTCAACATCCCCTTCTACCTGGTGGAGGGCGATGCGGATGCCGGCCGCATCTCGGTGGCGTTTGCCGAGGCGGAGAAGACGCAGCGGCCGGTCGTGGTGCTGGTCGGAGACGAGTACCACGGCTTCAACCGATAGGAGCCCGGCGCGATGATGCACATGGCAGACGTGGTCCGCGCGGTCGCGGAACATCGCGGCGACTCGATCGTGATCCCGGGCCGCAGCGGGCGCTATTGGGCGCAGATCAGCGAGACGGCGTTCGACCTGCCGCTCGGCGATCCTGCGATGGGCGGGCACGCCGGCTTCGCGCTTGGCGTGGCGCTGGCGCAGCCGAACCGGCGGGTGGTGTTGCTCGATTCCGAAGGCGACCTGCTGATGAGCCTGGGCATGCTGGCAACGATCGCCGAGCAAGCGCCGGCGAATTTCTACCATTTCGTGCTTGATAATGAAGTGTATGCCACCACCGGCGGTCAGCCGGTGCCGAATGCGAAGCACGTCGCGTATGACGTGCTGGCGCGCGGGGCGGGTTATCCGCGGGCCTTCGCTTTCACCGAACTGAATGCGTTCACGCGGGACCTGCCGGGGATTTTGCGTGCGCCCGGGCCGGTATTGGCCGCGGCGAAGGTGTTTCCCGAGATCGAGAACGAACCGATTGGCAAGCGCGTGCGCTGGCGCAAGCGGACCGCGGACAAAGTGGTGGCGGATTTGCGGAGCACGCTGACTGGCGGGTGAAGCCGTTACGGCCTGCCCGGCACCTTGGGCATCAAAGACGCACCAAGCCGGCTCGCGGGCACGTCAGGGCAACTCAGCCAATGCTGGCCTCGGGCGCAGAGAAACTCCGAAGCATCCTTCAAACCCGTAACGAAGCCGCCAAGACCGCCCAGAATAGCGCAGAGACCTATAATAAAAGCCAGTGCTTTTTGAAGGCGCGTGAAGCCGATCCGGGTTTCAACGCGCTTCTTGTCCCAGTACAGCCGATTGTTCGCGTCTATTCCCAGGCGGCCCAGATCCTCCACACTGATTTGCCGAATCGAAGATGCCCCATCTTCCGAATCGAGGTCGCTCATCTCGCATCGCCTTCAGAGCGTCTTATCAGTACCCGACCGTCGTTCCAGCTCGAGCACCCGATTTGCAAGACGTTCAACGACCTCGGCAAGATCGGTCATGGTCTTTTGCATGGACTTGACCACCTGGATCGTCTGGATCACTTCGCTGATCGGAGTAGCCGCCAATTTAGGAAAGCCGCTCGAGAAGTCTGCCGACCTTCCTCGATAGCTCATCGGCAGAGCTGCGCAAATCCGTCAGCAATTCTTGCGCCTCGGACTTCGCACCGGTGGCCCTCCGTTTCGCGGTTCCGCTGGCAGACCTTCCAGGTGCCTTTTTTTTTCGGACCGCCTTCCCCGCTTTCACTTTGGATATTGCCATCGCCTCTGCCCCGCCAGCCGCATCGTTTCCTCGTGACGATATGGTGGAGCTTCGCCGGTCACGCAAGGATCGCCGTCACCCGGGGCGCCGGGTCCCTATTCTCGGGTCGAAGATCAGGAGGCCGGCCGCGGCTCGCGGGCCTGGGGAAAACACACTTGCCGTTCACCCTTATCCCCGGCGTTTCGGTTGGTTCGCTTCGCAAGCAAACAGCGTCCAACCGGCCGCGTGGCTTAGGCCGCGGTGGCCGCGCACCATCGGAAAGACTACCCCCCGCACAACCCTTCAATCACATCAGCATGCAACGCGCCGATCTCGCGCTGCACCCAGTCCAGGAACGGCGACAAGCCCCGCGCGACCAGATCCGCCACCGCCTCGTGCGTCAGCGTCGCGCACAGATTGTCCACCCGTTCCAGCGCCCGCGCGCCGCCGCGCAAATGGTACCGCGTCCGCAACTGCGTCAGGTGCCATTCGATCTGCGACAGGTTCAGCGCCACCGAGCGCGGAAACGCCGTGTTGGCCACCAGGAACCCCGCGACCTCCACCGGCCGATAGCCGTGCGGATACTCGCGCCGGTAAGCGTGATACCCGCCGGCGGCCCGCAGCAGCGCATGCCACTTGCCGGCATCGACATCCGGATCGCCAGCCCCGGGCAGCGGCACCAGCAGATTGAACCGCGTATCGAGCAAGCGCGTGGTCTGGTCGGCGCGCTCCAGGTAGCGGCCGATCATGGTGAAATGCCAGCACTGGTCGCGATAGAACGTGCCCTCGCTGATCCCTACATGCGCCTGTGCGCCTTCCTTCAGCATGGCGCAGACGCCCGACATCCGGTCCGGTGCCAGGTCGGAGCCGGTCAGCGCGCGGATACGGCTGTGGAACACGTTGATCTGCAGCCACATCTCGGTGGAGATCAGCGCCCGCAACGTGCGCGCATTCTCCTTCGCCGCCGCGATCGCCGCCTGCACCGAGCTGGAATTGTCCGCATCCAGCAAATAGAACCGCGTAACGTTATCGTACGATACATGCGGATACCGCTTCAGAAAATCGATGGCATCGCCGTTGATGCGCAGGATCGTCAGCCAGTCGCTGTCGTCATGCGAAAAGGTCTTGGTGACGTCGAGCAAGCGGGCCAGGTTGTCGATACGCTCCATGTACCGCGCAAGCCACACCGCGCTGGCGGCATGGCGCGCAATCAGCCGCATGGTGCCGGTGACCGGCAGCGTCTCGCTCATGCCAGCACCCAGGTGTCCTTGGTGCCGCCGCCCTGCGACGAGTTCACCACCAGCGTGCCGGCACGCAGCGCGACGCGGGTCAGGCCGCCGGGCAGCACCCAGGTATCGCGACCGGTCACAGCGAACGGCCGCAGGTCGATATGGCGCGGCGCGACGCCGTCATCGGTCAGCGTCGGCGAGACCGACAGCTTCAGCGTCGGCTGGCTGATATAGTTGGCCGGGTCGGCAAGCAGACGGGCACGGAATTCGTCCAACTGCGCGCGGGTCGCGTGGGGGCCGATGATCAACCCGTAGCCGCCGGATTCGGCGACCGGCTTCACCACCAGCTCGGCCAGGTGATCCAGCGTATAGGAAAGCGCGTCGGGCTCGCCGCAAATATGCGTTTCGACGTTCGGCAAAATCGGGTCTTCCGCCAGGTAGTAGCGGATGATGCGCGGCATGTAGGCGTACACCGCCTTGTCGTCCGCCACGCCGGTGCCGACCGCGTTGGCAATGGCCACGTTGCCGCGCCGCCATGCTTCGATCAGGCCGCGCACGCCCAGCACGCTGTCGGGACGGAACACGTCGGGGTCCAGCGCATCGTCGTTCAGCCGGCGATAGATCGTGTGCACCGGCGCCAGCCCCGCCGTGGTGCGCATGAACACGCGGTGGTTCTCCACCACCAGGTCCTGGCCCTCCACCAGCGGCACGCCCATCTCGCGTGCCAGGAACACATGCTCGAAATAAGCCGAGTTGAAAATGCCGGGCGACAGCAGTACCACCTGCGGGTCCTGCACCGCCTGCGGCGAGATATCCACCAGCGCCTTGTGCAGGTGCAGGCCGTATTCATCGACACCGCGCACCTGCAAACCCGTCATCAGATCCGACAGCACGCGCTGCGTCATGTGGCGATTCTCCACCACATAGGAAACGCCGGACGGCGTGCGGGCATTGTCCTCCAGCACCATGAAACGGCCGGTCTCGTCGCGCACGATGTCGGTGCCGCAGATATGCACATAGGTGTTGAACGGCACATTGAAGCCGACCATCGTCTCGCAATAGGCGCCGTTGCCCAGCACCAGCGCGCGTGGCACGATCCCGTCGGCCAGGATCTTCCGGTCGTGGTAAATGTCGTGCAGGAACATGTTCAGCGCGCGCACGCGCTGGATGACGCCGGTCTCGATCTGCCGCCACTCCGGCGCGGTGATCACGCGCGGGATCAGGTCGAACGGCAGGATGCGGTCGATGGCGGTGGCGTCGGAATAGACAGTGAAGGTGATGCCGCGTTCCAGCAGGTCGCGCTCGGCATCCACGGCACGGCGGCGCAGCGAGTCTATGGGGAATTGTGCCAGCCGGGACCGCAGCAATTCCAGACCGGGATGCTGCGGCTGGCCGAGCCGCAGCGTCTCGCAGAAAAAACCGTTCGGGTCGTAGTTCTGTAACAGGCAGGCAGTCTCCGCCGCCGACGCTTGGGTCTGTCGTTGGCTTTGCGCGAAGGCGGTCTGCGTCATGCGGCGCTCCTGCTGCATTGCAGCAGCGTAAGCTTGAATCGGCGGCCGATGGAAGCGAATTGCGACGCAGCGATGACAGAATTTGCGAGGTTGCCGCGGCATCCGTCACGCGAACGCGGCGGCACGCGGCGGCGTGCGCATGTGTCGCCGCCCCTGGACGGCACGGCGCCTGCATGCGATGCCCGCGCGTGCCGGCAACGCACCCGCATCGGCGCCGCAACCTGTGGGCCGCAACTTGTGGAAGGAGTCCGCACCATGCGCATCGCCATCGTCGCCCCGGGTGGCGTCGGCGGGTATTTTGGCGGCCTGCTGGCAAAATCGGGCGAGACCGTCCTGGCATTGGCCCGCGGCGCCCATCTCGCGGCGATCCGCCAGCACGGCCTGCGGCTGCAAGGACCGAATGGCGACGAGACCGTGCGTTTCGAAGCCTCGGACAACGCCGCCGCGCTGGGCGTGGCGGACATCGTCTTGTTTGCCGTCAAGCTCTACCAGATCGAGCAAGCCGCCGGCGACGCCGCCCCCCTCTTCGGGCCACGCACGCTGGGCATTTCCTTGCTCAACGGCATCGGCGGCGCCGAAGCCGCCGCATCCGTCCTGCCGGGCGCGACGGTGCTGGGCGGCGTCGCCTGGGTGTCGGCGGTGATCGCGGAGCCGGGCGTCATTCGCTACAACACCGCGATGTCGTCGATCGAGTTCGGCGCGGCGAAGGATGCGGACGCACGCGCCACCTTGCTCGATTTCGCCGAGCGTTGCCGCCGCGCCGGCTTCGGTGCGCAGATGGTGGAGGACATTCGCGGCGCGCTGTGGAACAAGCTCATCGGGCTAGCGAGCAATGCCGCGCTGACCTCGGCGGCACGTTTGCCGGCCGGGCCGCTTTATACCGATCCCGACATTGTCGAGGTCGCGGCAGCGCTCGTCGCGGAAGCGACCTCCGTCGCCCGCGCACAGGGCGTCGACCTGCCGGCGGACATCGAGCAAACCTGGATCGGACGATTCAAGAATTTCCCGCCGCAGATGTACGCGTCGATGTACCACGACCTCGCCAAGGGCGGCCCGATCGAGGTGGAGGGACTCTCGGGCCATATCGTCCGCGAAGGCCGCCGGCTGGGCGTGCCGACGCCGCATCACGCCGCGCTCTATGCGGTGCTGAAGCCGCACCGCAACGGCATGCCGGCGATCGGGTAGCGGCACTTCGTGCCGCCGGCGCGAAGTGCGCCGACCTGGAAGATGCGTGCCTCAATGCAGGCGCCGTGTACTCGCCCGAACGAAATCGCCCCGCCGCTACACCCCTCCCAATGATGGGCGGTAGCGCGCCCGCAACGGCTTGAGCGCGGCAATCGCCAGCAGCGCGGTCAGCGCGTCCGCGGCGATGCAGACATAGAAAACGATGGTCCATGATCCCGCGGCCCCGTGCAGCAACGACGCCAGCGGACCGCCGAAGATCGAGCCAATTCCCTGGGCGATATAGAGACACCCATAATTCCGCGTCGCGTGGCGCGTGCCGAATGTGTCGGTCAACGTCGAGGGGAACAGGGAAAAGATCTCGCCCCAGCCGAAGAACACGACGCCGGACAGCAGCACGAACAATACCGGGTCGCCGCGGGTCGCGAGCCAGATAGCCATCGCCGCCGCCTCCAGCGCGAAGGCAAGACACATGGTGTTCTCGCGGCCGATGCGGTCGGAGACGAAGCCGAAGAAGGGCCGCGTCAGCCCGTTGGTGAAGCGGTCGATCGTCAGCGCCAGCGGCAGTGCCGCGGCCCCCCAGACCATCAGCTTCGCCACGCCGAACTCGGTGGCGAAATTCGCCATCTGGGAAATGACCATCAGGCCAGAGGTGGACATCATCGTCATCATCACGAACATCAGCCAGAAGATCGGCGTCTTCAGCATCGTGACGGTGTCGCTGCCCTGGCCGGTTTCCTCGCGCGCCGGTATCGGCGGCGCTTTCAGCCCCAGGGCGGCGACGAAGCCGACCGCGGCGAAGATCGCGCCGTATTGCAGCATCGTCGCCTGGTAGCCGGCGCGGACGATGGAGCCGGCGATCGGGAACGTGGTGAGGATGGCGCCAAAGCCATAGCCGGCGGCCACGATGCCGGTGGCGAGGCCGCGCTTGTCGGGGAACCAGCCGACCATCTGGCCGACCACGCCGACATAGACGATGCCGGTGCCCAGCCCGCCCAGCACGCCGTAGGTCAGGTACAGCATGGTCAGCGACCCGGCATGCGCTGCCAGCATCCAGGACAGCCCGGTCAGCAGTCCGCCGGCGGCGATCAGCCGGCGCGGGCCGAAGCGGTCCACCAGCCAGCCCTGGAACGGCGAGAAGAAGGTCTGCAGCACGATCAGCAGCGAGAACGTCACCTGGATCGCCGCCGGCGCGGCGCCCAGCGTGGCGCCGAGCGGGTGGGTGAACAAGGTCCAGACGTATTGCGGGCTCGAGATCGCCATCATGCAGATCAGCCCGAGCACAAGCTGGACCCAGCGGGTGGCGGAGCGGGACAGGTCGAGGGGCTGGCTGGCGACGGACTGGCTCACGATGGCTCCTGGCGAGGCGTTGGACGTCTCGGGGGAAGCAAGCCACGGGCCACGCACAAATCGGGTCGATGATGATCAGGCGCGCAATCGGCCGCGTCGTGCTGCCCCCAAACCGGGCAGAACGGCGCAAATCAGGGCATCAGCGGGTGCGCCGCCGATGCCGGGCTAATCGACGGAGAAGCTCGTGCCGCATCCGCACGCGGACTTCGCGTTCGGGTTGCGGACCGAAAAATGGCTGCCCATCAACTCGTCGGTGAAGTCCAGTTCCGCGCCGGACAGCAGGTCCAGGCTGACCGGATCGACCAGCACACGGACCCCACTATGCTCGATCACCAGATCGTCGTCCTGCTGCGACTGGTCGAGCTCGAACCGGTACTGGAAGCCAGAGCACCCGCCGGCCAGCACGGCAACGCGCAGGGCGGCTTGCGATCCCTCGGCAGCGACGATCTCGGCGATGCGGGCGGCGGCGCGGTCGGATACGGCGAACTGTTGCATGCAGGAAAGATAGGCGCTCCGGCGGCGGAATTGAAGCCTGTCACGCCGCGGTGTAAGCCCGTAAGGCATGGTAAGCCCGTAAAACATGAGCCTCGCGCCGTATGCCGTCCAGACGGCCACCAGCCGCGGCCGGCTGCACCCGGAGCCGGAGGCGCCCACGCGCTCGCCGTTCCAGCGCGACCGCGACCGCGTGATCCACAGCTCGGCATTCCGCAAGCTGCAATACAAGACCCAGGTGTTCGTCAACCACGAGGGCGATTTCTACCGCACCCGCCTGACCCACTCGATCGAGGTGGCGCAGATCGCCCGTTCCGTCGCGCGCGAGCTGGGATTGGACGAGGACCTGACCGAGGCACTGGCGCTGGCCCACGATCTCGGCCATCCGCCGTTCGGCCACGCCGGCGAGGAGGCGCTGAACCTGGCAATGAAGCCGTTCGGCGGCTTCGACCACAACGCCCAGTCGCTGCGCGTGGTGACGATGCTGGAAAGCCGCTACGCCGGCTGGGACGGCCTGAACCTGACCTGGGAAACGCTGGAGGGCCTGGCCAAGCACAATGGCCCGCTGCGCAACCCGCCCGCCTACATCGCGGAATACAACGAACGCCACAAGCTGGACCTGAACTCGCACGCGTCGGCCGAGGCGCAGGTGGCCGCGATCGCCGACGATGTCGCCTACCACAGCCACGACATCGACGACGGCCTGCGTGCCCGCTTGTTCGCCGTGGACGATCTGTCGCACCTGCCGGTGCTGCGCGAGGCCCTGGCCGAGGCACGCATGTCCAGCCTGGACGTGCCCCCGCCGCGGCTGCGCCACGAAATGATCCGCCGCGTGATCAACGCCATGGTCTCCGACCTGATCAGCGAGACCCGCCGCCGCCTGGCCAAGCTGGACCCGAAGGATGCCGACGCGGTGCGCCGCGGCAGGCAGCGCGTGGTGGCGTTCAGCCCGCCGATGGCGGAAGCCCACGCCGTGATCAAGGACTTTCTGTTCTCGCGCATGTACCGCCACTGGCGGGTGAACCGCATGACCACCAAGGCTCGCCGCCTGACCGAGGAACTCTTCCGCCTGCTGCACGCCGATCCGTCTTTGCTGCCCGACGACTGGCGGGCACGCGCCGGCGAAGGCGCCACGCATCGCGCCGCGATCATCGTCGGGGATTACGTAGCGGGCATGACCGACCGCTACGCGATGGACGAGCACCGGCGGCTGACGGATATTGGAGTCAGCGGGTGACATCGAGTGGCTGCAGGAGCGCGCACTTGGCGTCGCGACCCCTGGCGTCGCATCGCACGGCTTGATTTCATGCCGGATCAGGCATAACTGGCACCACTGGCCCGATGGCACGATCCACGGTCGCGGCGAATCCCAAGCCGGTACGCTGGGTGGGTAGCAGCAAAGAGGATCTCAGCGGTTTCCCTGCCGAGGTACGCCGGCGGGCCGGCGGCGCACTGTGGGATGCGCAAATCGGCAACAAGGCAACATATGCAAAGCCGTTGAAGGGTTTTGGCGACGCGGCAATCCTGGAGGTGGTGGATGACTTCGACGGCAACACCTACCGCGCGGTGTACACGGTGCGCTTCACGCGCGCCGTTTATGTGCTGCATGCCTTCATGAAAAAGGCGCGCCGCGGGATAGCGACGCCAAAGACTGAATTGAACCTCATCAGCGAGCGGCTCAAGCGGGCTGAACAGGACTATCGACAATGGTTGGCAAAAGAACAGAAGACATCCCGGTAACGGCGAGCAGCGGCAACGTGTTCGCTGATATGGGCTTGCCGGAGCCAGAGGATGAACTGACCAAGGCACAGCTCGCCAGCCGAATTCGTGAGATCATTCACCGCCGCCGGCTGACACAGGCTGCCGCGGCGGCATTGATGGGTATCGACCAACCGAAGGTATCTGCATTATTGAACGGCAGGCTGGCAAACTTCTCCAGCGATCGCTTGATGCGGCTGTTGACGACGTTGGGACAGGATATCGACATCTCGATCAAAGCAACGCCGCGCGGCCGCGTGCATGGCCGCATCCGGGTGGTCGATGAGGCGCGGGCGTGATGATGCCGCACACTGATGATTTGCGGCAATGACGGAGCAAGCATGACCCACGATCTCTACGCCGCCATGCGCGACATCGTCCTCGACGCGCTGCGCGCCATTGTCCCCGATCTCCCGGACGATATTGCCGCACGGGTCGAAGTTTCCCCCACGCGCGATCCGGCGCATGGCGACATGGCGACCAACGCGGCGATGGTCGCCGCCAAGGCCGCCCGCCAGCCGCCCGCCAAGCTCGCCGCGGCCCTGGCAGAGCACTTGAACCGCCGGCTGGAGATCGACAACGCAAGCGTTGCCGGCCCAGGCTTCGTCAACCTCCGCCTCGATCCCGCAATGTTCCGCGCCCTGCTCCCGGACATCCTCACCGCCGGCGAAGCCTATGGCGACAGCAGCCTCGGCGCCGGCACGCGGATCAACGTCGAATACGTCTCCGCCAATCCCACCGGCCCCATGCATATCGGCCACTGCCGCGGCGCCGTGGTCGGCGACGCGCTCGCCAACCTGCTGATCAAGGCCGGCCACGACGTGACCAAGGAGTACTATACCAACGACGCCGGCGCACAGGTCACCGCGCTCGCCTGGGCCGCCTACTGGCGCTACCTGCAGGCGATCGGCACGCCACTCACCGAGGAAGATTTCTCCAACGAAGTCCCCGGCGGCCTGCAGTACCGCGGCGAATACCTGATCCCGATCGGCGAAAAACTCGCGGCGCTCTACGGCCCCACGCTCGCGCTGCCCGACCGTGGCATCGCCGCGCCCGAGGTTTGGCTCGACACCGTGCGCGACTTCACCATCGACGCCATGATGGCGGAAATCCGCGACGACCTGGCCGCACTCGGCGTGGCGCAGGACGTATTCAGTTCCGAACGCGCACTGGTCGCCAGCGGCGCAGCCGATGCGGTGATCGACCGCCTCGCCCAGCAGGGGCTGATCTACGAAGGCGTCCTGGACCCGCCCAAAGGCAAGACCCCCGACGACTGGGAACCCCGCCCCCAGACCCTGTTCCGCGCCACAAGGTTCGGCGACGACGTGGACCGCCCGCTGCGCAAATCCGACGGCAGCAACACGTATTTTGCCAACGACATCGCCTACCACGCCGACAAGCTCGATCGCGGCTTCGATGTGCTGATCGACGTGCTCGGCGCCGACCACGGCGGCTACGTCAAGCGCATGGACGCGGCTGTGAAGGCGCTCGCCGCCAACCGCGCCGCCCGCTTCGAGGCGGTGCTGTGCCAGATGGTCCGCGTCGTGCGCGGCGGCCAGCCGGTGCGCATGTCGAAGCGCGCCGGAACCTACGTCACCCTGCGCGACCTGCTGGACGAAGTCGGCAAGGACGCCGTCCGCTTCACCATGCTGACCCGCAAGGCCGACGCGCAGATGGAATTCGACCTCGACCAGGCGGTGGCGCAGACCCGCGACAACCCGGTCTTCTACGTCCAGTATGCGCATGCCCGCTGCCGCTCCGTCCTCCGCGCCGCGGCGGACATGTTCGCCCCGGACCAGGTCACCGATGATGCGCTGGCGGGCGTGGCGCTGGACAGCCTGGAAGCCCCCGAGGAACTGGCGCTGATCCGCCGCCTCGCCACCTGGCCACGCACCGTCGAAGCTGCGGCAGAGGCGCGGGAACCGCACCGGATCGCGTTTTTTCTCTATGACTTGGCAGGCGATTTTCATATGCTGTGGAACCGAGGCAAGGACGCGGCCACGCTGCGCTTCCTGCAAGCCGGCCGGCCCGCGGAAACGCTCGCCCGGCTGGCTCTGGTGGCGGCGACGGCAGTGACGATCCGCTCCGGCCTCGCGGTGATGGGCGTCACGCCCGTCGAGGAAATGCGTTAGGCGCCCGCTGCGGCGCCGGAGGTATGGCGCCGTGTCCGACGATCTCAGCATCCCCAGCCCCACCTATCGCGTGCCACGCCATCGGCGCGGCATGGATCCGGGCACACGGAGGCTGGCACTCATCGCCGCCGGGATCGGCGGCTTCCTGATCGTGGTCGGCGGCGGCTGGCACATGCTGTCCCGCCACACCGGCGCCGTGCCGGTCATCTGGGCCGAGCCGGGGCCGATCCGCGTGAAGCCAGCCAATCCAGGCGGCCTGCAGGTGGCCGGCACCAACAACGACATCTTCTCGGGCGGGCTCGACACCAGCGACCCCAGGCTCGCTCCGCCGCCGCAGACGCCTGACCCGCGGCTGTTGCAGGCGATGGAGGCACCCAAGCCCGCCGCCGCTCCGGCGGTTGCGGCGCAGCCCGCCGCCACGCCATCGGCCCCGGCAGCCGCGGTTCCGGCAGCCGCCCCACCGCCAGCGCCGGTCCAGGCGTCACGCGAGGCGCCAGCCGCTCCGGCAGCGCAGGCGGAGCAAACGCGGGCCGTGCAGGCCGCGGCGTCCACGCCGCCCCCGCATGCGTTTGAAACGCTGGCCGCGACGGCAGCTTCGCATCCCGCCCCCGGCGGCGAGGGTGTGCAGGTGCAGCTCGCAGCCTTGTCAACCGAACAAGCAGCGCACGAGGAATGGGGCTTGCTGCTGCACCGTTGGCCCGACCTGCTGCGCGGCCACCCTCCGTCGTTCAGCCGGATCGCCCACGACGGGCACGTGTTCTGGCGTGTGCGCGCCAGCGGATTCGAGGACCTGTCGGACGCAGCCGTGTTCTGCGAGCGGATTCGCGCCCACGGCGGCGGCTGCTCCGTGGCGGATTTCTGACAGCCTGCCTCCGAACGGCAATGTTATACTTCGCTGCCTCAAGGGAAAATATTCCATATGGGGTTATATTTCCTAGGACCAGCTTTGGCGGCACTGGAACCTGCGGCGGCTTCGCTACCCGCCGGAATATCCGCTCGAACTCCTCCGGGTCCTCGGACGCGCCATGTTCGCGGGCGGCTTCGATGAAGCGTTCCCGTTGGGGCTTTTCATTCGGGTCGGGCGGGTTTGCGGGCTGGCATGTCGACAAGAAAGACACACCACCTCGGAACGAAAAGCCCGAGTCATTCGGCACAGCGCTCTTGACCCCTCCCTCACGTTTCGGTGACATGGCCAAAATGGGAGGATAGTCATGGCCGCATTGCAATTGAACCTCGACGCGCTTCTCTTTGATCTGGAGAACCCGCGCATCAGCAAGGCAGGGAGTCAGCGCGACGCCCTTCAGAAAATCATTGAGGATCAGGACCTAAAGCTAGTTGTTCTGGCGGAAAGCATCGTCGAGGATGGCCTAAACCCGATGGATCGCTGGCTCGTCCTCAAATCTCCAACCGGGCGGACCCGATACACGGTCCTGGAGGGGAATCGCCGGTTAGCGGCCCTTCGGCTCCTACGCAATCCGGCCGCCATGACCGACCTGGAAGTGCGAAGCGCCGTTAAGAAGCAGTTCGAGCAACTCGCCGCCCGTTTCGACTTGTCGGCTGTCGAGCCGTTGGATTGCTTCGAAGTCAGCGAACGCACCGCAGCGACGACGTGGCTCAACCAGCGGCACACCGGGGAGAACAGGGGTAGCGGGATAGTCAATTGGGGCGGCGTGGCTACAGCTAGATTCCGGGGGCGCGATCCTGCGCTCCAAGCGTTCGACTTCGTTCTGAACTACGGCAGCCTGACAGACGAAGAGAAGGAGAAGCTTCAAGACTACTTCCCGCTTTCCACACTGGACAGGCTGCTATCTACCCCAGATGTCCGGGCGCAAATCGGGGTAGATGTCAGCCGCGGGAAGCTCACTACGGCCCTCCCTGCAACAGAAGTCATCAAGCCTCTCCGCAAAATAGCATTAGAGTTATCAGAGCAAGTGATCAATGTCTCGGCGTTGAAGAGCAAGGAGCAGCAAGTTGAATATGTATCCAAACTTGGTACAGACCTGCCTGACCTGACAAAGAAAGCCGCCGCTTCTCGGGCCATCGACGAAATGGGCGAGCAGGACTTCAGAACGACGCCAGCCGCGAAACCCGTAACCATCACCAGACCAAAAGCTCCCCCCGTTCGCCGGACGCTTATTCCCAGAGAGTGCTATCTGACAGTATCAAACCCAAAAATCGCTGAAATCGTAAGAGAACTCCGCCGTCTTTTGCTTTCTGACTATCCCCATTCTATTTCAGTACTATTTCGCGTATTTCTTGAACAATCTGTTGATCATTATCTAGATAAGTCTGGGATACCTCTAAAAGTTGCAACTCCAGGCGGCCCGAAAGACAAGACTCTACGAGTGAAAGTCGGTGAGGCCGTGAAAGAAATGGCAAAAAATGGGACCCCAGCGAAGGATCTAATCGGAGTATCGAAGGGAATAGTTGACCAGAATAGCCCATTACATATTGACACCCTACATGCCTATATTCATAATCGATTCTACTCTCCGAGCGACCGAGACCTGAAGGTGGCGTGGGACAACGCGCAACTCTTCTTTGTGAATATATGGAAATGAGGGTGCTAGGTCTGACTCCACCGCCTCCGCGGCGCCTAGTCCACTACACCCCCCTCCGCTATCCTGGAGGAAAGGGAAAGCTTGCGCCTTACATAAAACAAGTAATCAAAGAAAACGGACTGCTGGACGGTGAGTATGTCGAGCCGTACGCAGGAGGGGCGGCGGTCGCGTTGGAGCTTCTGTTCCATGAGTATGTATCTCACATTCACATCAATGACGTGAGCCGGCCGATCTATGCTTTCTGGAACAGCGTGTTGAATCACACTGATCGGCTGTGCCAACTGATCCGCGACACGCCCCTGGACCTGAGAGCTTGGGATGTGCAAAAGCGGGCGTTTGCAGCCGCTGACTCTGCCGACGATGTAGCGCTGGGGTTTGCTACATTCTACCTAAATCGCACGAACCGGTCTGGCATCCTGAATGGGGGCGCGATCGGCGGACGAGATCAAACCGGACCGTGGAAGATTGACGCCCGGTTTAGCAGGGAGGAACTGATATTCCGGGTGGAGTCGATAGCGAAGATGGGGGGTCGAATCAGCCTCTCTGGGCTGGACGCACTGGAGTTTCTGAGGGCTGGCCTTCGCGCGTGGCCAGCCAAAACTCTGATCTACCTTGACCCCCCGTACTATACCAAGGGAAGGGATCTATATTATGATTTTTACCAGCACGAAGACCACGTGAAGGTTGCGGCCTTTGCCGTGACCAAGCTTGTCCGGCAGCGTTGGATCGTGTCATACGACAATGAGGCCGCCATCCGCGATCTGTACAAGGGCCACCAGACCATCAGTTACAGCCTTGGTTACAGCGCGAGGGACGCCCGTGAGGGAGCCGAAGTGATGTTCTTCAGCGACTCCTTGCACGTACCGCCGCTTGTTGGGCCGTTCAGCCTGATACTAGACCCAACCGCGACCAAGGACTCGCCACCATCAACTGGGCGTCGAGTTCGACGGCGATAGTGCCAACTCTCCGTGCCGAGGGTCCGCGATATGCGACCCTCTACGCCACGGCTGATCCCGCGTCGCCGGCTTAGGCGGAAGCCCCCGCTGCCCGCCCTCCACCAGCTTGTCGGTAAGTCAGCATCTTGCCAGCAATGCCCATCAGCGCCTTCTCCATGCGCTCAGTGTCATTGAAACCAGTCGCGATCCGGTTGGTGTAGTGGAAATCGAACTCTGCCAAGTAGCGATGGAGATGCGCTTCCGAGACGTGCTGATAAATGCCGTAAATACCGCGCTTGAGGAAATGCCCTTCAATAGTGTTGGTGTAGTCGGTCCCGAGAACGTATTGTTTCTGCGAGTGATTGACCACTCCACGATCAGCAAAGGAATATGAGCCATAGGCGTTGGACTCGTGGGTCTGGAAGCTGGAGTCGGTGTGAGCGTGCTTCGCGATGATGGGTCGAATGTTGGCTGCGGTCACGTTCGGAATATGGAAGGAGCGGACCCCACCGCCGTGCTGGACCAGCGCCAAGACTGCCTGCTTTTCGCCCGGCGGCTTATAGGCGCGGCTTGTGGACTTCCGCCCGATGAAAGTTTGATCCGCTTCCACGAATTCGCCCGCGCCACCCATCGGCTCTACGCCCAAGTCCGTCATCGCTGCCCTGATCCTGTGGCCGAGGAACCACGCGCTTTTCAAGATAATGCCGAGGATGCGGCGCAACTGGTTGGCACTGAAACCCTTCTTGCTGCTGCACATCAGGTGCATGCCCTGGAGCCAAACCCGAAGCGGAATACGGCTGGACTCCATGACCGTGCCCGCTCGCCGCAAGCTTCGTCCCGGCAGAGGCCCGGCAGAGGCCCGGGCTGATGCCAGCAGACGGGGCGGCTATGCTGCCGCGCATGCACGCCGCCATCGTCGGTATCGCCGGCCCCACGCTCCTCCCAGACGAAGCCACCCTGTTCCGCCGCCACCCCCCGGCCGGCGTCATCCTGTTCGCGCGCAATATCCAGGATCCGCCGCAGCTCGCCGCCCTGATCGCATCGCTGCGGCGCGTCCTGCCGCGCAAGGCAGTGCTGATGGTGGACCAGGAAGGCGGCCGCGTCGCACGTCTCCGCCCGACCCACTGGCGCGCGCACCCGCAAGCCGCCGCCATCGGCCGCTTGTTCGCGTCAAACCGCCGCGCCGGGCTGCGCGCGGCGTTCGTCACCGGCGCGCTGATCGGCCTCGATTGCCGCGCGGCCGGCTTCGACGTGGCCACCGCGCCGGTGCTGGACCTGGGCATCGCGGGCGCCAGCAACGTGATCGGCGATCGCGCCTTCGCCGCCGACCCGGTCGCCGTCGCCCGGCTGGGCCGCGCCACGGCCTCCGGCCTGCTGGCCGCCGGCATCCAACCGGTCGGCAAGCACGCCCCCGGCCACGGCCGCGCCCTGGTCGATTCCCATCTCGCCTTGCCGCGCGTGCATGCCGGCGATCTGCGCGCCGATCTGCTGCCCTTCGCGCAGAATACGCATCTGCCCTGGCTGATGACGGCCCATATCGTCTATGCCGCGTGGGACCCGCTGCGGCCGGCGACCGTGTCGCCGGCGGTGATCAAGGGTATCATCCGCGGACGGCTCGGCTTCGGAGGCATTGTGACAAGCGACGACCTGGCGATGCAGGCGCTGACCGGCACGCCCGCCCAACGGGCGGCAGCAGCCCTCGCGGCCGGCTGCGACATTGCGCTCTACTGCGCCGGCGACCTGGAACCGACAGCGGAGTTGCTCGCCGCGGCGCCGGCATTGACGCCGGACGCTGTCGCCCGGCTGGACGCCGCATGGGCTCTGGCGGAATCGCGGCGCCGTCCGCTGGACCCGCGCGCCCTCGCGGCCGAGCAAGAGCGGCTGCTGGCGTGAGCGACATCCTGACACAGATTGTGCTTGGCGTGTTCGCGGTCGGGCTGGCGATCATCCCGCATGAGTTGGCGCACGGCTACGCCGCCCTCGCGTTGGGCGATGATACCGCGCGCGCAGCGGGGCGATTGTCGCTGAACCCGCTGCGGCATGTGGATCGGGTGGGCACCATCCTGCTGCCCGGGTTCCTGCTGATCTCGCAATTGCTGCTGCCGCCCCACCAGGTTCGATTCATGTTCGGATGGGCGAAGCCCGTACCGATCGGCAACTGGAAGTTCCGTGATCCCAGGCGAGGCATGGCCCTCGTTGCCGCTGCCGGGCCCTTGATGAACTTCTTTCTCGCCTGGGTCGGAGCGCTGCTGATGCCCGTCCCGTCCGGCCCATTGCCTGCAGGGATCGATCCGCTGGATGCGGCGGTCGCACAGCACCCCCTGATCGGGCTCTTTCTGTTCTATTTCATTCTCACCAACCTGGTGCTGGGTCTGTTCAACCTGTTGCCGATCCCGCCGCTGGATGGCGGACGCATCGCGGTCGGGGTGCTGCCGCTGCCCTTGGCACAGCGCTGGGCACGGCTGGAGCGTGCCGGCATCGTGGTGGTGATCCTGCTGATATTTGTGCTGCCCCTGTTGCTTGGCCAGTTCGGCATCGCGTTCGACCCGTTCCGGGCGGCGCTCGAGACCGTGGTGCCCTGGGCCTTCCACATATTGTTCCTGCTGTCCGGCCACGGCGCCAGCCTCGGCCAGGCGGTGCAGCATGTGTGACATAGAAAACCTCTCCCGCAGCAGCGGGAGAGGTCGCCGCGGAGCGGCGGGTGAGGGTGCTGCGGCCCCGGTGATTTTTCTCCATGCTCTCGCTGGAGAACCTTAGGTGCCTGACGCGGCACCCTCCCCCGCCGAACGTCGCGCCCAGATATCTCCCGCACAAAGTGCCGGAGATGTCGATCTCGTCCTCCACCTGGAAGGCTTCGACGGCCCGCTCGATCTCTTGCTCGAGCTCGCCCGCACCCAGAAAGTGGACCTGGCCAAGATCTCCATCCTCGCCTTGGTGGAGCAATACCTGGCCGTCATCGAAGGCGCCCGCCGCGTGCGGCTGGAACTGGCGGCCGACTGGCTGGTGATGGCGGCGTGGCTGACCTGGCTGAAATCCCGCCTGCTGCTGCCCCCGGACACGCTCGGTGCCGAGGAAGCAGAAGAGGCTGCCGAAGTCCTCGCCCTGCGCCTGCGCGACCTCTCCGCCATCCGCGCGGCTGCGGCGTGGCTCGGCGCAAGGCCGCAGCTCGGCCACGACGTGTTCGCCCGCGGTGCCCCCGAGGACCACACGGAAATCGACCGGTCCCGGCTCGCGCTGGACCTTGGGTCCCTGGTGCGCGCCTATCTCGGCGCGGTGCGCCGCGGCACCAAATCCCGCCGTTACCAGCCGCGCCCGCTGACGTTATGGACCGTGCAGGACGCGCTGCACCGGCTCGCCGCCTTGGTCGGCAGCCTGCCCGACTGGACCAGCCTGGAACGCTTCCTCCCCGACCATCTCGTGAGCGCCACCGAGCGCCGGGCGGCCATGGCCAGCACGCTGATGGCCGGCCTGGAAATGGCCCGCGGCGGTGCCGTCCGGCTGCGTCAGGACCATGAATTCGGCCCCATCCTGGTGCGCCGCAGCCGCGCAGGAGTAGAGGAAAGCGCATGAGCGATGACCCGACTCCCTCTCCCGCGCCAGGTGCGGTGGAGGGATGGGGCAAGGGTGCCGCGAGCGCTTCCGAACCCCAACACCAGTCCTCGACCGGTTCGCAAGAAGAAGCGCAAATCCCTGCGGAAGCGGCGCAATCCCCCGTAGAAGAAGCGCATTCTCCGACGGAAGCGGCGCAATCCCCAGCGGAAACGGCGCAACCCTCCACGGAAGCGGCGCCATCCCCCGCGGAAACGGCGCAACCCTCCGCGGAAGCAGCACGATCCTCTCTGGAACAGCCGCAATCACCCGCGGACGACGAACCATCCCCCGTCGGGCAGGCACAAATTCCCTCGGAAGGGCCGGCTGGGGCTCGGCCGCCGGCGGAACACCGGCAAGACCTGGAAGAAGCCTTCGCCGGCACCCAGCCCGAAGCCCAACCCGCGACGAGCCCCGCAAATGCCGCCCCCGATGACGCTGCCGGCCCTCCAGCCGAAACGCCGACCCCTGCCGATACGGGACCGGACGAGGAGTCCCTCCGTCTGGCCGAAGCGCTGGTGTTTGCCGCCGCCGCCCCGGTCAGCGCCCGCGCCCTGTCCCAGCTCCTGCCCGACACCATGGACGCCGACGCCGTGATCGCCGCGCTCCGCGACCGCTATGCCGGCCGCGGCGTCGAGCTGGTGGAAACCGCCGGCGGGGTCCAGTTCCGCACCGCCCCCGACCTCGCCCCCCGCCTGCGCAAGGTCATCGAGGTGCCGCGCAAGCTGCCGCGCGTCGCCATGGAGACGCTCGCCATCATCGCCTACCACCAGCCCTGCACCCGGGCCGAGATCGAAGAAATCCGCGGCACCAGCCTGTCTCAGCAGACGCTGGACGCGCTGCTGGAGGCCAATCTCGTCGCCCCCAAGGGCCGTCGCGAAGTCCCCGGCCGACCGACGCTCTGGGGCACCACCCCGCAATTCCTCGCCCAGTTCGGCCTGAAGGACATCCGCGACCTGCCGCAACGCGGCGACCTGCTCCTGGAGCCGCCCAAACCCTCTGGCGTGTCCGATGCGCCGCCGCTGACCCCGGATTTCCCCGAGCCGCCGGCAGACGGCCCCCCAGCCGGGGAAACCGGCAGCGCCGCGCTTTCGCAGGGGTGACGGATGGAATACATGCCGGGCCATCCGGTCCCGTTCTTGCCAGGCTTGACCCGAGAGCCGCCGGGATAGCCAATCGGAAGGGATACCGCGCCGACACAGCCGTCGGCCCTGTTGAGCGAGTGGAATGTTCGATTTCGCCTGGTCCGAGATTGGCCTGATCGCCGCCGTCGCCCTGATCCTGATCGGGCCGAAGGACATGCCGGTCGCCATCCGCACCATCACCGACATGATCAAGAAGGCCCGGCGCATGGCGTCGGAGTTCCAGACCCATGTCGATGAGATGATGCGCGAGGCCGACCTGGGGGACGTGCGCGACCAGATCAACGCCATCCGCAATTTCGACGTCCGCGGCGAGATCACGCGCCGCATCGACCCGGACCACTCCCTCCGTGACACCTTCGCCGGCAATCCGCTGGAGCCGGCGCCGGCATCGGACGTGCTAGCGGCGCCCGCCCCGGTGGAGGAAGCCGCGGTGGCGGAGCTCGAGCCGATCGTACTGCCCGCGCCCGAATCGCCGGAGCAATCAACCACACAGCATCCATCCGCACCGGCCTTTATTCCCCCAGAATTCGTGCCGCAAGCGGAGACCAATTCCGCCAATGCCGAGGTCCCCGCTTTCATTCCCCCTCAGGTCGTGCGAGACGGCTCGCACCCCGCCGCTTGATCTGAACACGGACGACTGACAACCGACGACTGGTCCATGGCCGACATCGAAGCACCCGACGATCCGATCAACGACAAGCCGATGCCGCTGCTCGACCACCTGGTGGAACTGCGGCGGCGGCTGATGTGGTCGATCGCGGCGTTCTTCGTTGCGTTCATCTTTTGCTACGCGATCTCCAACCGGATCTATTATTTCCTCGCTGAACCGCTGGCGGCGGTGCTGCGCGCGCAGGGCCAGCCCGACCCGCACCTGATCTACACGCAGCTCTACGAGGCATTCTTCACCCGCATCAAGGTCGCGGTGTTCGGCGGGGCGTTCATCGGCTTTCCCGTCATCGCCAGCCAGATCTACATGTTCATCGCCCCCGGCCTGTACCGCAGCGAGAAACGTGCGCTGTTGCCCTTCCTGATCGCCACGCCGGTCCTGTTCTTGATGGGCGCGGCACTGGCGTACTATTTCGTGTTTCCCTTCGCCTGGAAGTTCTTCGCCAGCTTCTCGTCGATGACCGGCGGCGGCGGCGTGCCGATCGAGCTGCTGCCGCGGGTGTCCGACTACCTGGACCTGGTGATGAAGCTGATCTTCGCGTTCGGCATCACCTTCGAACTGCCGGTGCTGCTGACTCTGCTGGCGAAAGTCGGGATCGTCACGTCGAAGGGACTGAAGCGCTACCGGCGCTATGCCTGGGTGGGGATGTTCGTCATCGCCGCCGTCCTGGCCCCGCCGGACGTCATCACGCAGAGCGGCCTGGCCTTGCCGCTGATCGCGCTGTACGAGGTTTCCATTCTCGCGGCGAAGATGGTCGAGCCGAAACCGGTCGAGGTGTAGCTCGGCCAGCAGGCCCGGCCACGGCAACGCCAGGCCTTGACCGCCGCCATGATGATGTTATCATGACATGATACATGCCGGAGGCTGCCATATCCGACGATCATGCGCTGGAGTTCCTGTTGGCGTTTGACGGTCGCATCCATCATCTGGAGCAAGGCTATTGGCTCAAATTCGAGATCAAGCGGTTGGCGGCTACGCCTGAGCGGCCGCATGGGCTGCGCTACTCTTTCACGCTGCATGGACCGGACGGCAAGCGACTGGTGGGATTCGACAATGCGCATGGGGTTCCGTCAAAGGGTTCGCGCTTCCGCAAACCGCCGGTAGAGCATGATCATTGGCACCGAACGGAGAACGATGCGGGACGGCCTTACCGGTTCGCCGGCGTCGATCAGTTACTCGCTGACTTCGAATCGGAGGTGATGAGCGTGCTAGATGCGCACGGCGTGGGCCGTTTCGTCGTGAGCGAAAGTGATATTACGGAAAGAGGGTCACGATGAAAGTACAACCCATGAAGGAATTGCTTGCGCAGATGCGAGCCGTCGCGCGCGGCGAAATGATCGCACCGGCTGATGCGGCCGAGCCAAGCGTGGAGTCTGCCGAGGCGCTGCTGCGTTTGCTCACGCCGGACAACCGTAACCTTCTGCGCACCATCCGTGACGCCAAACCGCAGTCCATCGCGGAGCTGGCGCGCCTGACCAATCGAGCAGAACCCAACCTGGTGAGAACCCTGGGTAAGCTGGAGGCATTCGGCCTGCTTGAAATGCGGACCATCAACCGGCGCCGTGTGCCCACAGCCAAGGTTGGGATGCTGCACGTCGAGATCGACCCTTACGCCATGCGCGACCGGATCGAGGCCAGTCCGGCCGGCGGCTGACATTTCCATGATCTCCTTGCCATGATGTTTGAAGCCGCTAGCAGGTGCCGACCCATGCATGACATCCGCGCCATTCGCGCCGATCCCGCCGCCTTCGATGCCGCCATGGCGCGGCGCGGCCTGCCGCCCACCGCGCCGGATCTCCTGGCGCTCGACACCGAACGCCGCGCCGTCCTGACCACGTTGCAGGAGAAGCAGGCCCGCCGCAACGCGCTGTCGAAGGAAGTCGGCCAGCAGAAGCGCGCCGGCGCCGATACCGCCGCGCTGGAAGCCGAAGCCGCCGCCCTGCGTGGCGAAATGGAGGGGTTGGAGAAGCGCGCCGGCGAGCTCGAGGCGGCGACGAAGCGCATCCTGGAATCGCTGCCCAATATCCTGGACCCCGACGTGCCGGACGGTCCCGACGAATCCGCCAATGTCGTGCTGAAGCAGGTCGGCGAGCCGCGCGATCTCGGCTTCCAGCCGAAGCAGCATTTCGAACTCGGCGAGGCGATGGGGCTGATGGATTTCGCCACCGCCGCCAGGCTCGCCGGCACCCGCTTCGTTGTCCTGCGCGGTGCGTTGGCGCGGCTGGAACGCGCGCTGGGCCAGTTCATGATCGACCTGCACACGCGCGAGCATGGCTATACCGAGCTGGCAGTGCCATCCCTGGTGAACGAGGCCGCGATGTTCGGCACCAACCAGTTGCCGAAATTCGCCGAGGATTCGTTCCACACCACTGACGGGCGCTGGCTGATCCCCACGGCCGAAGTGCCGCTGACCAACACCGTGGCCGGCGAGATCGTTCCGGAAAAGGATCTGCCCATCCGCATCACCGCGCTGACCGATTGTTATCGCGCCGAGGCCGGTGCCGCCGGCCGCGACACGCGCGGCATGCTGCGCCAGCACCAGTTCCGAAAAGTCGAGATGGTGTCGATCGTCCACCCCGATCAAAGTGTTTCGGAGCAGGAACGGATGACCGGCTGCGCGGAGAAGGTGTTGAGCCTGCTTGAAATCCCGTTCCGCCGCGTCGTGCTGTCCGCGGGCGATACCGGATTTGGCGCGGCGCGCACGTTCGACCTGGAAGTCTGGCTCCCCGGCCAGCAGGCCTGGCGCGAGATCAGCTCCTGCTCCAACTGCCGCGACTTTCAGGCGCGGCGCATGAACGCGCGCTTCCGCGCCGCCGACGGCAAGGGCATCGCCAACGTCCACACGCTGAACGGCTCCGGCGTCGCCGTGGGGCGCGCGCTGATCGCGGTGATGGAGAACCACCAGCAGGCGGACGGCTCGATCCTGATCCCGGAGGTGCTGTGGCCGTACACGGCCGGCGTGGAGCGGATCGGGCCGGCGTAACCGGACCGAACCGAGGCAGCCGGCCTCTTCCGCGGCTCGCGTCAAGGGTTTGTTTGCATTTTCCATGCTATGGCAGGGCGTCAGCGCTTGACGCTTAGACCGGGCCCAGCCATCCGGGTGGATGGCTGAATGGGAGCAGGGCCGATTCGCCCGAGGTTGTCGGATGCCGGTGTTGAGCCGCCGCAAGGTCCATCCAGGTTTCGACTTCGCCCCATTGGTGGAGCAATCCGCCGGTCAGATCTTTCTCGGGGACGCGTTCGACCTGTTTGACCGTCTCGCTGACGAGTCGGTGGATATGATCGTGACATCTCCGCCATACTGGGGCCATCGGGAATACGGGCTGGAGCACAATTGGAACTTCTTTAACAACATTCAGAACATCACAGCGAACTTTACCACGGAGTCACCCGGATACGCCTGGTACCGGGACCACGACGGCGTTCTTGGTCTGGAGCCCTATCCCGAGTGGTACGTCGCCCATCTTTGTGAAATTTTCCAAAAAGCGCACAGATGCCTGAAGCCATCAGGTTCCGTCTGGGTCAATATCGGAGACACATATTTCGCGCGCTGGGCCAGCATCCGCGAGAACGGTCGCCAGGGATTGTCGAACCAGGGACGTATCCGGCGCAAAACACCGATGGGAGGCATCCGGCAGGAGAAGCAGCTTCTTCTTGTACCCTCGCGCTTCGCGATTGCGATGCAGGAAGCCGGCTGGATCCTCCGGAACGACCTGATCTGGCACAAGCCAAATGCGACCCCGCGCCCGGAGGGCGACAGGCTCCGTCTGGCACACGAGCACTTCTTCCACTTCGTGAAGCGGCCCAAGGAGGGCCGCGCCGCCTATTACTACGATTCCCGCTTTGCCGAACCGCGCCAGAGCGATGTCGTTACGGTCAACGTAGCGGCGGGCGAGGAAGGTCACACGGCGACGTTCCCGCGCAATCTCATTATCCCGCGTATATTGTCGTCGTCGCCACCCGGCGGGCTCGTGCTCGATCCCTTCTGCGGGACCGGACGTGCGCTTGAAGTCGCTTTGGAGTTCGGACGGCAAATCATCGGATTCGACAAGTGCGAAGACTTCTGGAAGGTCGCGCGGGAGAAGGTGAACGGCATGGCGAGACCTGCAAGGCCGGCTCGCAAGGAGTCCGGCAACTATATCAGCGAGTGGTTCGGCCGCCGTGTCTATCCAGTGGTCAAACTCGACGGTATCAAATCGATATCGGGCGCCAACAAGGACGTATGTCCGTTCCTGACGGAAGCTCTCGCGCGAAAGACCGAATGCTGGAAGTCTGCGAATTCCAAGGGCGTCTGCACGATCAGCTCGGTCAGCAACCGCACAAGGCAGGATTGGCTTGTTTGCCCGCACCGCGTGATCCACACGGATATTGTGAAAGAGAGCTGCGCCAGGATCTTCGGCACGGCCGCTGCCGGAAGATATCCTGTTCCTGTCTCTGCTCTCGCCACCGCCGAGAGACTTGAGTCTTTCAAGACCGAGATCAGAAAAACCGGCAGCGGCTTTCTGTTCTTTCAAGACAAATTGGGGGGCGAGATTTCTTTCGGCGGCACCGATAAGAGCCCGGAAATGGCATTTGACATAACCCTGGTCGAGATCTTGCCCCAGCCGGCAGGACAGTTCGCATTGGGGCGCTACGGGATCATGGAAATTCAGACCATGGATTTTCATGGCAGTTACAGGGACGCAGTCTCTGCGCTCAACAATGCTCTCGACCTCCACGGAGACGCATTTCCGACGACCCTCCAGCTTAACATCGATTGGGCGGGGCGCGGTGTCGAGGGGCCGAACATTGCGAACGTCTTCAAGCGGACATTCTATCAGATGATGATCAAGTTCCAACTTTCAACTGGTGCGGCCGCTGCCGGGACTGTCCTCGCGCTGCCGCGTTCGGTATGGGATAGCTGGCAGCCGTTTCTGGGTGCTCCCGTGCTGGTTCCGACAACCGATGGTGACTTTGCAATCGCCGGCGCACCAGAAAGCGCGCTGAATTCGTACATCTGCCTGTTTGATTTGGATGCATCGGCAGGCGATCCCGATCCTGATGCAACCGGCGTCGCCGGCGCAAAGGACATTTCTCCGGTTCGAATTCAGTCATATATCCGCGTCGATCCGCAGACCCTTGCACATTATGCATTTGCCGAGGTTCCCAAGGAGATTCTGAACAATATATCCGGGATGGACCTGATCATGGCGAGCATCCGTACGCGCCTTGCCCGCTGGTGGCCGGAAATCTCTCCTGGGGATTGAACATGCCTCAGCCGATGCGGCAATAGCGCAGGCCCCGCGCCAGCCAGCAGCCAACATCGATCGCATCCATGTCGCGCTGCACCGCGAGGGTCCAATCGCCCGGCGGCGTATGGTCCAGCGCGCGCGGGCACGGCAGCGCCCACAGGTCCGCAGCAATCGGGTCCAGCAACTCCATCCGCCCCCGGCCCAGGAACCCGGAGAAGCCGCCATACAACGTGCCGCCGGCGTCTATGATCGTGAGCTCGGCGTCCAGTTCGTCGCAGCGATAGCGCCCGGCGATGTCCGGCACCGGCGCACCTGCGCTTCGTTGCAGCAGCGTCCGGGAGTTTTCCTGCGGTCGTACCATCTCCAGCCCGTCGGGAACCAGGCGAATCCGCGTTCCGCCCTGGCTGGTGGCCGTCCCGTCCGGCTGCGGATCGAGGCGTTCGGGGGAATGGCCGTAGCGCAGGCGCAGATGCCCGTCCGCGAAGGTATCGATGCGGGCCGCCAGACCGGTGTCCGGATCAACCCAGGCGCCCGTCCCGTCCGGCAACGGCGCGGGTGCGGGCGGGCGCGGACGCTCGATGTCCAACGCAGCGGCGAGAACGTCAAACGCGGCCTCGCGCGCATCCGCCATGTGGTTGAACATCACCACCACCGAAATACGGTCCTGCGGCCCATGCAGGCGATGGCTGCGCCAGCCGCGCAGCGCACCGCCGTGGCCGGTATACGCGCGACCGAACTCGGTGCCGCGGTTGAGGCCGAAGCCGTACGGCGACGGCGCGCCATCGGCAAACGCCGCGGGCGCGGTGAGGCGGCCGTACAGCGACGCGGCATCGTCGCGCGTCGCGTCGATGTGGCGTTCCCACGCGATCATGTCGTCCAGGCTGGCGCCGAGCCCGGCATCGCCGGTCCAGATGATGCGGTTCTCGGCAGGGCGGAACCCGGAGGATTGCGTGCCTTCATAGCCCTCGGCGCCATCGGGCAGGGCGCGCGTATCCGCGGCGAGGATCGCGCTGCCCATGCCGGCGCGATCGAAGATGTGGGCGCGCAGCAGCTCCGCGAAGGAACGCCCGGTGCGGTGCTGCATCATGTCGGCCAGCAAACGGAAATTCTGGTTGGCGTAGGAATAGTGTGTGCCGGAAGCGAACTGCAGCGTGCGTGCGCCGGAGATGACGCGCGCCGCCTCGGCGTCGGCGAAGGGCGATTCAGCAGGCGCTCCGTGCAGCATGGCGACGGCCCAGTAGTCGCGCAGGCCGGACTGATTGTGGCAGAGCTGCAAAGTCGTGGGCGGGGAGTGCTGCAAATTCGGCAGGCGGGCGCACAGATCGGCGTCCAGCAGGGCCGGGTCCGGGAACCGGTCCAGCAGCACGGCGCAGGTGAACTGCTTGGTGATGGAACAAAGGCGGAACATGGTGGCTGGGGTGAAAGCCAGGCGGCGCTCGGCGTTGGCGTAGCCCCAGGCGTGCCGGACCACGGTCTCGCCGGCACGCAGCACGGCGACGGCGCCGCCGGGACCGGGATAGGTCCGCGGAAGGGATGCGACGGCGCTGTCGAGGCGGGAGGGCATCGGAAGAAATCGCTTACCGCGCCAGCCCTTCGGCGCCGGCGGGCACGTCGTAGAAGGCCAGCGTCATCGACACGCTGCTGTAAAAGCCCATCAGGCACGTGACATCGGTGATGCCCTCGTGGCCCAGCGCCTTCACCGCGCGGTCGTACAGCCCTTTCGAGACCCAGCGCGCATGGATCAGCGCGATCGCCATCTCGTAGACGACTTGCTCGCGCTCGTCCTCGAACGAGGTCGGCAGGCCGGACAGCATGGCCTCGACCTTGTCGTCCGGCAGTCCGGCTGCCTTGCCCGCGCGCTCATGCGCGTTGGTCGGATAGGCCGCGTGGAAATGCGCTGTCGTCACGACGACGGCGATCTCGCGCTCACGCTCGCTGAGCGAATAGCCGGTGCGGAAATAGGCGCCCAGGGGGGCCATCACCTTCGCCAGTTTGGGGTTGTGGACGTAGATCTTGTTAGGCCCGGGCAGGCGGCCGCGGGTCTCCATCAGCAGGTTGTAGGCTTCCTTCTGCGCCGGCGTCATCGCGTCGAGCGGGAGTTCGGCGTAACGGCCGAAGCTGGGGGTGTCGGGCATTTGGGGTCTCCTCCTGGGGTGGGGTGTCGACCGCCATCATGCGTGAGATTTATCCGGCCCGCACCTGCCGCCATACCGGATGCCGCCGTGCCGGATGCTGCTGCACCGGGTGCCGCTTGACCGGGTCTATGAACGTGAAGGTCGCAAGGCCTTCACGGCCAGCCAATCACGACCCCTCCGGCAATCGCCGCCCCTCCAGGAATCGCCGAAACGGCCACGGGCCGGTGATCACGTTCACGTCGTCCGGCGGTGGCGCGCGCGAATGCCAGATGCGGATCTGGCCATTCGCCAGTTCGCCGAAGCTTCGGTAATTATAGGCCGTCGACAAGGTGTAAGGATTGAACCCCAGTTGCTCCATCGCCACCGCGAAATACGGCTGATCGCCCCAGGCCGTCGCATCGCAGGGCGCTCTGGTACACAGATTGTGCCACTTGCGCATGACGGCCCAGGCCCGGGGCGCACGGGTAAAGAAGATCACCCCGGTATTGTATTGCAGAATGTCGCGCGGCGGCACGCCCAAGGCTGCCGCCTGACTGGCAAATCCCCAGAAATGTTCAAGGCTGTAGGCCGCGGACTGGGCGGCAGCGATTCCGTAGATCTCGGCTTTTTCGAACCCGAGACTCACGTCCAACAGAATGTAAGTATCGCTGTCAAGGAACAGAAATGATCCGTATTCGGGTGGCAGCAGGGCAAACATTTCCGACTTGGCCAATTGCCCCGGCAGTTGGAACGCATGCTCTATGACGCGTTCGAACGGCGCATCCTGCGGCAGGAACCGCCGCGACGCAGCGTTCGTGATCAACAGTCGGTCGGTTTTCATCAGCCCGGCTGTTCGCGCGCTGGTCACGGCTTCGCGCACATGCGGTTCGCCCCAGGCAACGTAGACGATCGCCCGCTTTGCGCGTGCCATCACCGGCTCTGCTGCCGCCTGTTGCCGGCCAACGCCAGCGCGCGCGCCAGCCTGGGATGCGATTCCGGGATGGCGAGAAGGTCGAAGAACGTGCCGCCGGCAGCGACGTTGGGCAATTCGACGAGTTCGAACCGGTCATGAGTCGAATTGCGCTCGCCCGCGTTGCGGAAAAGACGGTACGAATGGCTGCGCAGAAAATCGTCGGCCTGCGTGGGGGTGGTGCCATGACGTGCGTATTGCTCGGCGGAAATTTCCAGGTACAGCAGCGGCCGGTCGGCATCGATCATCGCGGCGGCCGAGCGCAGCACCGAAAGTTCCATCCCTTCGACGTCGATCTTGATAAGCGAGACGCGGCGGCTTTCGCTGCTCGCCCGATGCACGTCATCCAGCCGCACTGCCGCGGTGCCGGAAGCGCTTTCGGCAAGCCAGGTCGCCCCGGAATTTCCGGCTGTCGTCTGCGTGAAATAGGTCAATCCCGTGTCGGCGATGGCGATGTTCAAAGGCGAGCCGTTCCCGGCCAGCCCGCGCGATTCCAAATTGCGTCGCAGCAGCGCAAAATGACCGGCATCCGCCTCTATGGCGATGACGCGGCCGGTGCTGCCGGCCGCCGCGGCCAGCGGCAACGCGAACGTGCCGATATGCGCGCCGACGTCGTAGATCAGGTCGCCGGGGTCCACGAACGCCATCAGCATCGCCAGTTCGTTGCGGGTATGCGCACCGAAATCGCGAAGCTGTTGCGTGATCAGGTCGTCGTGATAAGCGAGCAATGGGCCGAAGTTCGAATCGACCACGGCAATGCCCGCGCCCTCCATGCCGGCCAGCGCGCCCGGTTGCGGCAATTCGTGGAACTGCACCGGCGGCACATGCGGCACCAGCAGCGAATTCCGCAGCTTCGCGCGGGCAGCGATGAAGATCGCGCGGCTGCGGCCGGCCGGCGCGGCGGCAGGCCGCCAGTCCAGCCGGAACTGGTCGTGCAATGGCTGGGTCAACGGCATGTAGGCATGGTCGAACAATTCGGCCAGCCGATTGAACACCCACCGCCGCGACGGGTAGCACGCTGCTCCGCTGATCGAATTGGTCGGGTCAACCGGGTCTTCGGAATGAAAGACAACTTCGTCATCCTCCACGCCGTAGGCGACCGCGGTTTCCACCAGCAGCAACTCCGTGCACAGCCGGGCAATGTTCTGCAACGCACGCTGCGGCTCACCCAAATGATACAGCAATCCATAGCAGAACCCAATCTGGTGCGGCGAAATATCGGTGCGATCGGCCAGCGAATACACATCGCTCTCTACGATGCGCAAATGTGCCGGCGGCCAGAACGCGTTGTTATGGTATCGTTCACGGAATGCTTCGATGTTCTCGCGGCGCGGTTCCACGCTGGTGACCGTGCAGCCGCGATCGAGGAAAAACGCGGTCAGGTCGCCGATCCCGGCGCCGATCTCCAACACGGTCTTGCCGGACAGCGGCAACATCAGCGTCGCCAGATGTTCCAGCCGCCGCGCGTCCATCCGAAGATAGCGAAGATTATGAAAAGCGCTTTCGGCGGCCACGATGTCGGACTTTCGGTTGGCGCGATGCCACGGTGTCGAACTTTGGTTGGTGCGACGCAGAATCCGGACGCCGGGAGGCGTGGCGCCATCATCTCATTGCGACACCTGCCTGGCCAAGGCAACCTCAATCCGTTGCGCGCACCACCGTCGATGCAAACGGCCCGCCCCGAGCGCGACCTACCCAAGCCCCCAGAACCGCACGATCTCCGTTACCGCATCCACCTTCCCCGCCACCGCGAATTGCGATGGCCGGCCGGTGTCTTCGCCGATCGCCCAGGCATGCCCCAGCCGCGGCAGCATCCACAACTCAACCGCGTCACCCCACCGCAGATGATGCGCGGCTTGCCGGGTCGGCGTGTCGGACACGCCATGCAATGCCCGCCATTGCGCCGCCAGGTTCGCGCCGTTCTGCGGCACGACCACCTTGTCCGACTCGCCCTGCCAGATCGAAAGCCGCGGCCACACCCCGCTATAATCCGGCGGCGCCACACGGCGCGCCCGGGACACCCATTCCCCCGGCGTCACGTCCTTGCCGCCATGCGCCATCGTGGTCAGCGCCTGCACCATGGACGTGGCCTCGCCCACCGGCAGCCCCGCGAACGACGCGCCGGCCGAAAACAGTTCCGGATAGGCAATCAGCAGGGCGGCGGCCATCGCGCCACCGGCCGATAGTCCCGCCACGAAGACGCGGCCGCGATCCGATTGCAGGCGGGCGGTCATGGCCGCAACCATGGCCGCGATCGAGGCAGCCTCGCCATGCCCGCGCCGGGTCTCGGCCAGGTGGAACCAGTGGAAGCACCGCTGGCGGTTGTTTGCCTCCTGTTGCTCTGGCAGCAGCAGCGGCAGGTGCAGGCGATCCGCCAGGTCCGTCCAGCCCGCCTCGGCGGCGAAATCAGCGGCGTCCTGGCCGCAGCCATGCAGCAGCACGATCAAGGGGGCGCCAGGCCGTACCGCCCGCGCCGGCAGATAGGCCCGCAGTCGCAGCCGGCCCGGATTGGCGCCGAACTCGCGCATCACCACGAACCGCCCCGGCACCGGCGGACTCGACTCCCGCACCGCAGGGCCATGCTCGCGCACCCGCGCGGCCATCGCCCGCGATGCGATCCCAACCCCACGCCGCAGCGAGTGCAGACCCGACGGCCAATCCATGCGCAGCCTCTCCGTGACCGACCTGGGCCGATATGCTGCGACGCAGCATCAAATCAACCCGGATCGCGTCACGGTGTGGCTGCGCCCCACGAGGCGCAGCCCCGCTCCACCAGGTTACCTGCTCACCTTGATGTGTTGATGCAGGAATTCGGCGACCTTCGCCAGCGGCGCCGCGCTCGCCCGTTCCGATTGCTCCACGATCATCAGGTCGATGTTGCCGCCTGCCTTGCGGTAATTGGCGGTGAAGCGCTCCGGCTCGGTCCCGGAGAAGCTGGAGTCCGCATCGTGGTAGTCGTGCACCGGGTCGGGCCGGCCTTGCAGCCACAGCGCCGGCGGAAGCTGCACCTTCTCGCCCTTCTCCAGCGCCAGCATCGGATTGCCCTCGGCCATGGCGGCTTCTGTCTTCCAATACGTGTCGTGCCGCTGCGGGATGCTGCCCACCCAGGCCGGCGGATTGGCGCTGTCGCGTGCCCGCAGCGCATGGCGATAGCGGGACAGCGGGTTGATCACCGGCCACAGCATGGCGACGGCGCGCACCGATGCATCGTGCCCGCCGGCCAGCGGGATCGACGCATACCGCGTATCGTTCGGCCGCATGGCCGCCAGCATCGCGAGATGCCCGCCGCTCGACTGGCCGGCGACGCCGATCAGGTCGGCGCGCGTGTCCAGCTCGCCCGCGTTCGCCTTCACCCAGCGGATGGCATAGTTGATGTCGATCAGCGAGGTCGGATAACCGTCGGCGGCATGGCGGAAATCGATCGCCGCCACCGCGAGACCGGCGCGCGCGAAAGCTTCCGCATAGGTGTTGCACTCATTCAGATCGCCGTTGCACCAGGCGCCGCCGTGCAGCTCCACAATGGCGGGGAACGGCCCCTTGCCCTGTGGAATGTAAAGGCGCGCCATCATGCGGCGGTCGCCGTGGCGGAGATACTCGACGTCGCGCGTAACGAATTCATGGACCTGCGATGGCATGTAGATTCCTCCTGCTGCGTTGGTTCTGGTAGCCGATCGAGCGGTATGCCAGGGAAGGCTACGCCATTTTCCCGCGTACCGAAACAGGGAGCGACACACGGAGCGACCACCGGCAGCCGGCGGAGATGCAGGGCGATCGCATTTGGCTGCGACCGGGGCAGCGCACCTCCTTCAGCGGGCTGGCCCGCCAGGCCGGTGCGGCGTGCAGCAAAGATATTATAACACAGAGCCCACAGAAAAAGCTAAAGCCACAGAGCACACAGAAAAGCCTTGGCAGAAAATTATTATTCTCTCTGCGCCCTCTGTGGCTTAAGCTTTTTCTGTGCGCTCTGTGTTAAAATAACTTTCTTGCTAACGCACCAATCATCGCGAGCTACTCGACGAAAGCCACAGCCCCCCTCGCCAAACATGCGACAAGTCACAGGCGCCCGCCCCGGGCAGCAACGGCGATCGAGCGATCAGCCTGATTGGCCGGCTGGCTGCGTACTACCCAGACCGCACCGCCAGCGATTCGAACCGCACCGACACCGCCGCACTGGCGATCACCGCCACGTCGCCCGATGTCTCGTCCGGCACATCCAGCCCGCCTTTCACCACCTTTACCGTCGCCCGGCCATGCGGCAGCGACGCTTGCACCGCCGCCGCGTCCACCCGCTCCGGCCGTTGCACGCCGATCGTCACGTCCACCAGCATCGTCCGCGACTCCAGCCCCAGCGACCGGATCAGGCTGAGCGAACTGTGGTGCAACGCGTCCTGCACGGCACGCAGTGCGGCCTTGGTATAATCGCCGCCGTGCAGATCGTTGCCGGCGCCCATCTCCAGGATCACCCGCTTGGATGGCATGTGACTCCCCCTTATGCAACGTCCAGCCGCACCACCGCGGCGGCATGTGCGAGAACGGTGGAATTGGTCCCCGCATCGTTGGGGATTTCCAGGCCGCCCTCGACCACGTGCACTGTCCCGGTGCCATGCGGCAGCACGGCCAGCACCGCCGCCTTGTCCACTTTCTCCGGATGCGGCACGCCGATGGTCACCTCCACCTGCATCGCATCGACATCCTGGCCGAGCGCATCCGCGACGCTCAACGAATTGTGCCACAGAGCGTCGCGCAGGGCGCGCACCGCCGCCTTGGTGTAATCGGCGCCGCGGATATCGGTGCCCATGCCGATTTGCAGCACCATGCGCTTCAGGGCCATGTCATGCTCCGTGGGAAAAGCGAGCGTCTCGCTATCTGTCCCGGAACTATGCGAGGCTTTGCGGCAGGTATCAACGGCCCGCCGCGCAACCTTCTCCGTCAGGATCGAGCGCCGCATCAGCAGCACCGTCACCACGTGCGCGGTGGCGCAGAACGATCTCGCCGCGTAACCAAGCGCACCGGCAATAACGGACCCCCGGGCCGCATCCGCGCCAGCGGCCCCCGGGACACGGCGCGTCTCATCCGTTAGCATGGCCGCCATAAGCAGCCGGCATCGGAAAGAACCTGCCGGACCATGAAGGAGCGCCGAATGTTCGAACTTTCCGAAGAACACCGCATGCTGCAGGACCTGGTGGCGAAATTCGTCGACCGGGAACTGATCCCGCTGGAAAAGCCAATCCTCGCGCGCGAAATGTCCGGACAGAAGGCCGCCCTCAGCGCGGAAGAAGAAGACCGCCTGCTGGCCCAGTGCCGTGAACTCGGCCTGTGGGGTCTCGACGTGCCCGAGGAATTCGGCGGCGCCAACCTGCCCACGGTCGCACTGGTCGGCGTTTACGAGGAGCAAGGCCGCACCTGCGTGCCGTTCACCTTCCCGCCGGACAGCCCGAACCTGCACATGCTGATGGCGGTCGCGAACCAGGAGCAACGCCGCAAATACCTGGAACCCTACGCGCGCGGCGAGGCCCACGCAGCGATCGCGATTTCCGAGCCCGGCGCCGGCGGCGATCCGGCCGGAATGACCACGCGCGCGGTGAAGAACGGCGGCGACTGGGTGATCAACGGACGGAAGATCTGGGTCAGCCGCGTGCCGCAAGCGGATTTCGTGATCGTCATGGCGCGCACCGGCGAGGGGAAGCGCCACGAAGGCGTCACCGCCTTCATCGTGGACCGCGGCACCAAGGGATTCATCATAGAACGCGAGATCCCCATGCTCGGTGGCCAGCGGACCTATGAACTCGTGTTCGAGGATTGCCGCATCCCCGCCGGACAGCTTCTCGGCACGGAAGGCAAGGGTTTCGCGCCGATGCAGTTGCGGCTGACGGTGCGGCGCGTGCAGATCGGCGCCTGGTGCGTCGGTATCGCGCGGCGCGCGCTGGACATGATGGTAGAGCATGCGAAGCAGCGCGTCACCTTCGGTGCACGGCTGGCGGACCGGCAGGCGATCCAGTGGTGGATCGCCGACGCCGCCATGAAAATCCACGCCTGCCGCCTGATGGTCTACGATGCGGCGGCCAAGACCGATGCCGGCCAGGACGTCCGCACCGAAGCCTCGATGGTGAAGTTGTACGGCACCGAGATGGCCACCGAGATCGTCGATCATGCCATGCAGACCTTCGGTGCCATGGGCGTCGCGAAGGAGCTGCCGTTGCAGCTTCTGGCGCAAAAGGTGCGCACGATGCGCGTCTACGAGGGACCTTCGGAAGTGCACCGAATGGCAATCGCCCGCCGCATCATCGGGCGCTGACACCCGCCGCCAAATCAGCCCCTCCCGTCAGGACCGGGTCAAGCCGCCAAGGCCCCGCCATGCCATCCGCCCGATCGGCGCGGCAGGCCGGCCCGGCCGCCCCCGTCCATGACGGCACCGGCACGACTCTCGCCATCCCCGCAGCCTCGCGAGAATCACCGCAAGTTCCGGAGTGCGCCGCGGCTTGCAGCGGCTATGTTAGGTGAATGCACGCCCCTTACACCCCTGCCATCCCGGCCGATCAGCTTGCCGCCAGCCTGGCCGAGCATGGCGCCGCCACGCTTTCCTTGCTCAAGCCCGCGGTCTGCCGCGAACTCGCCGCGCTGTACGACGATGACTCGCGCTTTCGCAGCCGGGTGATCATGCAACGGCACAATTTCGGCCGCGGCGAGTACAAGTATTTCGCCAATCCCCTGCCAAAACCCGTCGCATCGCTGCGAGCTGCTCTCTATCCCCCGCTCGCCACGATTGCCAACGCCTGGCGGGAGGCACTCGGGGAAGACGGGAACTTTCCGCCGACGCTGGATGCGTTCCTCGCCACATGCCACGCCGCGGGACAGACGCGCCCGACACCGTTGCTGCTGCGCTACGGTCCCGACGACTACAACTGCCTGCACCAGGACCTGTACGGCCCGTTAGTGTTCCCGCTGCAGCTCACGGTGCTGCTGAGCGAGCCAGGTTCGGACTTCACCGGCGGCGAGTTCGTGCTGGTGGAGCAGCGCCCGCGCGCGCAGTCACGCCCGATTGTCGTGCCGCTCGGGATTGGCGATGCGGTGGTATTCCCGGTGCATCACCGGCCAGTGAAGGGCACGCGTGGCACCTATCGGGTCACCATGCGCCACGGCGTCAGCCGCGTGCGCACCGGACGGCGGCACACGCTTGGGATCATCTTTCACGACGCAGCGTGACATCGAAATTCAGTCAACAGGCCGCGCCACGCCGCCGCGCGATAACACGGACCGTGCGTCCGGCCGCCAAACGGCCAGCACCCACGCGATCTCCCGAAGACCAAAACAGGGGCTGTGCCGGCCGCAAAAAAAATCTTCTCGCGGCCAGTTATGGGGGTTGACAGGTGTTAGTTAGTGCCCGATAATGGGCGCCATGGTCACTGCACACGAAACTTCTCACCTTGCTGCCCAACCCCCCAAAGGGATTGGTGCGCGCCTCCTCCGCCGGTTCGGCGGTGCGGTGCGCAACGCTATCACCGGCGGCCTGGCTCTCGCCGGTGCTCTGCGACGCCCCGCTGCGTCGCAATCCGCAATCGGCCACGCCGTGGGCCGAAATGCCGACGCGTGCCCCGCGTCCGGGCAGGCGCCCCGCGCGCGCCGGTCGCACGCTGATTCCCCTGTCGCGGCAGTCCAGTCGGTCCAGCGCAACGGCGTCACGCAATTGCCCGGCCGCAACCACACCCCGCCCGCGCCGGTCAGCCGCACACTGTTCCCCAGCGACCGCAACGCCCGCTTCACCCCGAAGACAGTTCCCGGCCTCGGCCCCGAACTCTGCGCAGCCCTCAACACGCCGCTCGAGAACCTTGATCCCGCGATCCTGCGCGTGCTGCTTGCCTCGTTCGCCCAGGCGATGGCGCAGTCCATGCCGTCCGAGTCCGGCATGGTGGATGCGCAGGAATTGTATGCCGCGCTGTGGGGCCGCCTGGCGACCGTGCTCGACGAAGCAAGTCCGGATGCGTCGCGGGCCGATGCACCGATGACCTCGATGGAGGCACTGCCGGACGCGCCAGTCGCGCCGCCGGATCCGCTGACCCAAGCATCACCCTTCGCGCCGCCCGATTCGTTACCGAACGTCCCCCTGGTGTCGCCGGCGCCTTCGCCCGAGGCAGAAGCGGCAGTCCTGCCGCACCACGTCGAGATCGCCACCGTCGCACCTCCGAATATTCCAGAAACCGTGGCGTTGCCGGGACCTGCCGCGCAGCGCCGCCGCCCGATCTCCGCCCGCACGTCATTCCGGATAAGCATCTTATCGGTTTTCCGCCGCTGCGTGCGACTCTCGCCCGGCTTCATCTCACTTGTCCGCTGCGGCTCACTGCAAACTCCGCCGCCGCGGCACTGGTTCTACGCCGCGCGCGCCAGTCCCGCCTGATCTTGTGAGATCCTGCGCCTGGTCGGGCGCACATCTGAGGCAAATGCACGGGGCCGCCGCACGGCAGTCCCGCCGTCCCGATTCGTGCCAGGCCAATCTCTGCATACGGGGGACGCGCCCTGGTGTCCGCGACCAGGTGGTTGGCCATTTTGTGAGCAAGTCGGATTGCGCGTTGGCTGAGACGGCGGTGCCTGGCAATGCAACCGGCTCGGAAGGCCAGGCAGCACCTCTGCACTGAGGTTTTGACAGGTTCGATGCGGGGCTGCCCTGAACTGCCTGCCCGTCAAGATTGGGCTTGATGCGGTAAAGCCGGTTCCGACCCATTGCAAACATCCCGGGCGGGACGCGGGGCATCACCGGTCGCGCGCCAATCGTGGTGTGGAAGACGTCGGTCCCCGAGCCAGGGCACGCCCGTACCTGAAAACGGATGGTTTTGGACACACCAAGCCGACCGGTGAAAACCACGGTTGAAAGCCAGCTTCCGGCGACGGTCAGCGAGGGGGATTTCTGAACGGTGCAGATGATCGCCATCGGAGTGTCTGGATGCCCGTCTCGGTCACTCTGACCGAGGTGGATCAGGGACCACAGCCCGGTCAAGCCGGGCTGCCGGATGTTGGAACGATGTAATGGCCGGTGCTATAATGGTCGGGACGGTGCAGTCGGGGACGGCGATGACCATCGAGAGTGTGGGGGCTGCCGGACCCTTTTTGGACTCAGTACATCAATGCCGGACGACCACTACATCGCCCAGACATACTTGAAGCACTTCGTCGGGCCGTCCGGGATGCTGCGCGCTTACCGGAAGTCTGATGGCGCGACCTTCCCGTGCCGGCCAAGGGACATTTGCCACGAGCCGAACGGGGACATAATCCCCGACTTCCTTTCGGAGCCGGGATACCTGGGCGATTACCGGGCCGAGTTCGAGCCGCTCTGGAACAGTGGGATCGCAGCCCTCGAAGCGCGATCCCTCGACATGCGCGATAAGCTACACATTGCTGGATATTGGGCGCAACTCTTGGTGTGTACCCCGACATGGACTCGCGTTGCCGCCGAGAAATACAATCACTACGTTGTAAATACCGTCTCTGCCTACAACACGATTTCGGCCGAGAGGGGAGAGCCGAGCGAGACGTTGAGTGCGGCTATTCAGGATGTGGAGCGCGGGGAAATCGTGTTGCAGACGGAAGCAGACTTCGTCCGAGCCGAGAGCGCACGAAGCGTTTTGAAATTCGCGTGGGCGCTCTACAATGCCGACTGGGACGTGTACGAGAACAACACGCATACGGAATATCTAACGAGCGACAACCCAGCATCGTTTGAAGATCAGGGGGATACATGGGAACCTCCTGGGCGCGTTCCTTTCGTCCGGTATTTACCCGTGACGCCGAGGTTATGCCTGACGTGCGACCTCACTCGGAATCCTGAAAGGTTCATACACACGGAGCAGGACTTTGCGCAGGAACCGAAGGGGACAGTCCAAGGCGGGTTCGTAGATTTGGAAACCGTCCAGAAGATAAATACCTGCACCGCCAAATGCGCTGAGGATTTGGTGTTGAGCAGCGTTGAAAGCGACTACGCCCGTGATCTCACCGTTCTTCACTCCAGGTTCCACGTCGAGACAGAATTCAATCGGTTTAGGACAGGCAATGGTTTCGTTATCGCAAATCGCACACGCGCTGTCGAGCGCAAGGTCTGACTCAAGCAAGAGGTGACAATGCAGCGCATTCCGGATTGGCCGCTCAAAACGCTGTTTGCCAAATTTCGAAGGCGATCTTATCGATAGATTCTGCGTCCAACGGCCCAGGGAAAAGATATTCATCTGCTCCTTGCTTTTGCCTTTTCAGTATCCCTTTTTTGATCAGAAAGGAGAGTACGGTAGTTGCAAGACCATACAAATTCTGATCTAACACCATGTATAAGTTAGATTGTTTGAGAATTCTCTTTTCTGTGAAGAGATTTAGTACCTGAAGAAGCGTGTACTTAACGAAAGGTATGAATTCCCTGTCATATTGAGATACACGACGAAACTCACTAGAATCGATGCCATCCCAAGCCTTCATGTGTGCGGGTAGCGTGACACTGTTTGCATAGTGTTGTGACGCCTCTGACTTAGCTTCCCAATTAATCGAAGCATATTCGCCGCGCGATAGCATAAAACGGTCAAATAGCCGGTGATGAGTAGGGCAAAATATTAAAATGTTATTCGGTTCTGAAGACCCACCTAATTGGCTGGGAATAATGTGGCATCGGTCTGTCGAACGGTTTTCCCCACAAACCTCGCACGCGATATTACGCGATTTGATTATGCCTTCAAGTTGAATATCTGCTTTTATGCGCGACATGTGCTGATGAATATCGTCATCGCTAAAGTTCTGGAACTTTCTGTTTTCCAGACCAATGAAAAAGGCATGAAATATCATCTTGTCAATTACGCGATGCGCATTGAATGTCAGAGGCTCAGCAATCTTTGCGAATTCCTCGACACGAGTGGTTAGCTCAGTAAGCTTTTCAAGAAAAAGGGGGACTTTCTCCATGAGATCGAGAATATGTCTTAGCTCGACCTCGTCGTGAGGGACGACCGGATACCGTCCGAATACCTCCCGAATTCCCTTATCAATCTCCATCCGCCGCCCCTCCAACGCCCTAGTTGCCGAAATGCCCGTCGTTTCGGGTTGCACCGCCCCTACCATCGCAGCACTGGCTAGTTCATCGCCACATGAGATGCTCTTCATCCTTAAGAGGACGGCCACTTCGCTGCTGCGTCGCCGTAGAGGTTTGAAAGTCCTTCAAGGCCACTTCCCAACGTCCATTTGAATAGCGGTATGTTCCTGGAGGCTCCTGACCCTTGATCTCGATGACCGTTCCATCTCGTGGGGCATCTTTGATGGGCTTCCATCCCTGCTTAGCTGACATGATCACCTCACAGAAAATAGGACGTTGCGTGGTCGCTTCAGGGGTTTAGCTCCAGGCAACTGTCGATCGCGTTCCGTGCGCAAATGAGCATGATGCGATTGTAAGCATTCACGCATGCTCGTCGGTCGCGGAAGAATACCTGATCCTGGCCGTTGCTGGATAGTTGAGGCACGACAGCGCGGCCATCCGAGTAGCGAGCGTCAGGTAGTCCGCGATCTTGCGCGAATTGCGCTGGTGTCCACGGGGGCTGCATGCAACCGCCATTAAGCCAATACCAGCCTGACGCGTGCGCGCATGGCGCAAACGCTAGAAGCCCAGCGACTATCGCGAGTCGTCGCATGTCACACTCTGCTGGTGGGGCCGCTCCTCGAAATCGTGGCGTGGCTCGCGTTGTAGCTGCGGGCGATCCCCCGCACCTGCTCGTGCGGCGGCGGCAGCCCCCACACTCTCGATGGTCATCGCCGTCCCCGACTGCACCGTCCCGACCATTATAGCACCGGCCATTACATCGTTCCAACATCCGGCAGCCCGGCTTGACCGGGC
>Ga0335075_10000831_pt1 | contig 52124 bp, 40 predicted proteins | sample Lox_Sample_24_FD_206723 | JGI IMG/M metagenome (GOLD analysis project Ga0335075, IMG submission 206723) | Soil microbial communities from Loxahatchee National Wildlife Refuge, Florida, United States - Lox_Sample_2.4 | ecosystem: Environmental > Terrestrial > Soil > Wetlands | place: USA... | reverse complement strand
CGGTTACGCCAACTTCCTTCAGTTGCTCATCGAAACTCAGACGATGGGTGCATCGATCATTGTCGATACAATGATCGGTCGCATCGCGCGAGTTTCGATTTCCAGTTTCCTGGTGGTCTTACCGCGAGGGTCACACCCGTTCCCATCCCGAACACGGAAGTTAAGCCTCGCTGGGCCGATGATACTGCGCTGGAAACGACGCGGGAACGTAGGTCGCCGCCAGGATTAGTTTTCAAGGCCGCATTCGCAGTTCGCGAGTGCGGCCTTTTTTTTTGCTGCGGACACAAGGATTATGCGGGAAGCGGTTTCGATTTCTCCATGATCCAGACTTGGACGGAATTCCCAGGAGTCGCCGAGTTCACGGCCCGGTGCGGAGAGCGTTGCAACGGGCGCACGAGGCACAACGCGCTGAACAGCTCTTGAAGCGGCGTTTGCCTACTGCGCATATCCGGGCATACGCCGAACGATGAAGACGGTAGTGCGCAGAACGATGCCCAACCGACGCTGCTCCCGGGCGCCGCACCTGTAGTGCTGCGGTCCCAGGAATGCGCCTTCGATTGAGCGTCAGGGATGCGGCGCTACGTTAGCGCGTATTTTTTGATTTCGGAGAGCAGGTTTTCAGCAGCTTGCGGGACGGCTACTTCTCCGCTGAGGATCTCGTGCGTGCTCGCATTCGGCCCGTACATGGCGACGTCGGCGTCATCGTCCGGCTCAAAGACAGCGCCATTGAGGCTGATACCGGCGAATAATCCCCGGCTTCGCGAATAGGTAAGTATTTCGGCGTGGAGTTCGAGGTCGGTCGAGGCGCCCACGTGGCGTCCCACCGGGCCAGCGGCCGCGGTGGCATCGCCGCCGATTTTGAATTTATCGCTCAAAAGTTTTGTCAAACCGTCGCGATTGCGGAAAACCAAGATCAAGTCGGTGGAAGAGCCGCCCCACTGAAAGCCAAAACTTCCGCCACTGATCATCACGAACGCCGGCGCGCTCCAGTGCGTTTGCAGATGGTTTCCGATGCGGCAGGTAACCAGCCCTTTTCCGTATTGCCCTCCGACGAAGAAGGCGAAGCGCTTGTCGCCGGGAATAATGGCGATGCAAGCGGCGGATTGGATCACATCGAGCGGGATGGAGCTGTCCGGCGTATCGACGATATCCTGGAAAATGTCGGTGGAGCTGGCGATGCGGGCGAGATCGTCGTTGCGAGTGGAACCGGCGAACGCGGGCGCAGCCAGACCAAGAACCAAGGAAAGGCAAATCGCAAGATGGAGGCGCATATTCACACGTGAGATGACGCGTCCGCTCATATGGTTGGCAGGGATTATCTGTCCCGCGATGCAGAGCGAGACGATGTATTGTACCCGAGCCCGCAGCTCAATGCGCCCACGGGAACGGTGGTCGCCCGAAAAGCGATCTTTCGATTTCGCGTGGAGCAACAATTTCGGCCGAATCGAGACTCGAATTCCACCCGTGAAGGGCGCCGCTGCGTCATGGCGAGCTTTGCGGACCTCGTCGCCGGCTGCTCAGCAATCCTCGCTCACCGCTAATCACCGATCACTCTTCGCTAGTAGATGTCGTACTGCTCCCAGTGCAGGGTAGGATCGGCCTGGATGATGGCGCTCTTTTTGCACCAAGTTTCGAGCTCCTCGATAAGCGCGGACTCGCGAGTCTTGAGTGCCTTGGCGATTTCCGGATGGACGCGCAGGGTGATGCTGCCGGAGACGATATCCGGAGCCATCTTGCGCGCTTCGGTCTGGATGTCGTAGCAGAGCGTGGGAATCGACTTGACCATTCCCGATCCGGTGCAATAGGGGCAGGGCTGGCACAGCGTGCGTTCGAGAGCCTGTTTGGTGCGCTTGCGAGTGATGGCGATCAGTCCGAATTCGTTGAAGCGCAGCATTTTGGATGGGGCGCGGTCGGTGCGCAAGGCGTCTTCGAGCGCGGCCATCACCTTTTCGCGGTTGCGGCGATCTTCCATGTCGATGAAGTCGATGACGATGATGCCGCCGAGGTCGCGCAGGCGCATCTGGCGGACAATCTCCTTGGCGGCCTCGAGGTTGGTGCGGACGATGGTGTCTTCCAGACGATTGGAGCCCTTGCCGACGAATTTGCCAGTGTTGACGTCGATGGCGACTAGCGCTTCGGTGTGGTTGATGACGATGTAGCCGCCGGATTTGAGCCACACTTTCGGACGCAGGCCCTTTTCAATTTCCTGTTGGATCCCGAACTCCTCGAAGATCGGCGTCTCTTTGGAATACAGCTTCACGCGATTCGCAAGGCTCGACTGAAAGCGGCTGATAAATTCGGTGACCTTGGTGTAAGTCTCCTCGGAATCGACCCAGATGGCGGTGTAGTCGGAATTCATATGGTCGCGCAGGATGCGCTCGACAAGGTTGAGATCGCGGTGGAGCAGGGCAGGAGCCTTGCGCTGCTCGGAGCGCGATTTGATTTCGGACCAGGTGTGAGTGAGGAATTCCACGTCGGCACGGACTTCTTCGGGCGCTGCGGCGGCCGCTGCGGTACGCACAATAAATCCGCCGGGCGCGTTGCCTTTCGCGTCGTTGACTAGGTGGCGAAGGCGCGAGCGCTCCTCGGCGGAAGCGATTTTGCGCGAGACGCCGCTATGGTCGAGCGTCGGCATATAGACCAGGTAGCGTCCGGGAAGGGCCACGTGGCTGGTGATGCGTGCGCCCTTCTTGCCGAGAGGCTCCTTGGCGATCTGAACGATAATTTCCTGGCCCTGCTTCAGCAAGTCGGCGATCAGTTGCGGGCGCCGGTTTTGCGGGCGATGGTGGCCGTGGCTAGGGCGTCCATGATGCGGACGGCGTCCTCGATCCCGGTCGCGATCGCGGCCGCGCCTCGGGTTCGGATGCTGCATGCGGGGGCGGAAATCGTCGCGAACGCGCGCTGCGAAGGGCTGGCGTTCGGATTGCGGTTGTGGAATTTGTTCGCCTGGATGTTCGCCGCTGCGCTCACCAAACGACTCGCCTGCGTGGTAGCCCACTTCTTCGCCGATTCGCTCAGGGTCGCCATCGGCGGCCATCGGTTCCATTTCTTCGGCGGAGTCGTGCACATGCTGGACATCGGAAAGCGGCTCGTGTTCGAACTCCTCGCCCGGGTGTTCCGCGTGCTCGGGTTCGTATGGTGCGCGCGCTTCGTCTGCTGCGAGACGCTCTTCGTGCTCGTCGGGTTCCTCGTGTTCGTCGTGTCCGGGGTGAGCCTCGTGGGCGGCGGCTTCGGATTCCTGCTGACGTTCGGCCTCTTCGCTTTGCGCTTCGGCAACGTGCTCGGCGATGGCGGCAGCCTCGTCCTCAGTCAGATCGGGGTGCTGCTGGTGCAGGTGGTGCTCGATTTCTTGGCGCGATTCTTCACGGCCCGAGTCGCGAACTTCTTCGCGTGCTTCTTCCTGAGCCTCTTCGTGTTCATGATCTTCGGTGAAAAGAGCTGCGGCTAATTCGACGCGTTCTTCCGCCGGGGGCTCGGCTGGCGGCTTAGGCGATTCGTGGCGTGATTTGGCGAGGCTTTCTCCGGGCAGCGGTTCGAGTCCAGAGGCGAGCGGAGCGCTGCGTTCACGATGTTCGAAGCCATGCGCCGGAGGACGGAAGCGCTGTTCGGACACACCAGCGGCGGAGTCGCTTGAGGGTGGCGCGGTTTCGCTCGGCGCTTTTGGCTCATGCAAAGCGGGCGCTTCGGCTGCGGCGGGCTCGGCCGCGGGAGCTGCGTTTAGAGAGGTATCTTCGGCCAGTGAGACTGACTCGGGAGCGCTGGCCGGATTGTCCTTGAACCGCGCGAGCGATTCGCCGGGCAAAAGCACGGGAACGTACGGCTCGGAGGGCGTGGATGCGTCCGCCGGCTCCTCATGTCGGCGCGGCGAGGCATATTTCGACGGCGGCAGTTCACGGCCGTAGCGGCGATCTCCGCCCCCTGGTCCGCCTCGTCCACCCCGTCGGCCAAAGCGTCCGCCGCGTCCACCACGGCGCCCGAAATCTCGGCCCCCATGGTGGCGGCCTTCGGATCGTCCGCGATTTTCGCCGAATGACTCTGGGCGTGGCGTAGATGGCGCAGGCGCGGCCAAGGAGCTGTTGCCGGGCTGCGGTGGTTCGGCCGCGGCTTGTGGAGGCGTATCCGCGTGATGCGCAGCCGTTTCGGGAGCAACGGATTCGACGTCAGGCGGCTCGACGGCAGCAGTGCCCCCGCCGTTCGCGGGGAACACCTGCCCGCCTTGCTCCTGCATTTTTTGGGATTTGTCCTCTACGGTGGCGACGATGGGCTCGAACTCTTCGATACCTTCCAAGAAATCAGTAACATACAGGAAAGCGTCGCTATCCAGCCCGATTTCGACGAAGGCCGATTGCATGCCAGGCAACACGCGGGTGACGCGGCCTTTGTAGATGCTGCCGACTAGAGCGAACTCTTTTTCGCGCTCGACATAATACTCACAAAGCTGTCCTTCTTCCAAGATGGCGACCCGCGTCTCGTGCGGGTTCGCCGAAATGACCATTTCCTTCGGCATAAAAACTCCTCAAAGGAGCAGCGGACTGCGGCGTCGCGAAGGGGCGCTGATAGCGCCCGGCGCACATTGCGCGAGGCGGCATGTGCGCCTGCCTCGGGCCGCTCAGGAAAGAGCCGTGTGGTGAATTCGCCTTCCTCATCCGTGCGTCCTCAACTCGATATCACAAAAATTGAAATTTAGAACTCTAATTCGCAAAACTCGAAACTGATTTCCGGCTGGACCAAAGGCAGGGCCAGCGCGGACACAGCATAAAACGGCCCCAAAGCGCTGAGCGCCTCGGTGGGCGCATGCCGGAAAGCTTCGCTCAATTGACGAAGCGCCTCATGCGAACGTTCATCACCAGACCCAAAGCCAAAAATACAAAGGCTATGGACGAGCCGCCGTAACTCATCAACGGCAGGGGGATGCCGGTAACCGGCATGTAGCCAATGACCATCGACGCGTTCACCAAAACGTGAAAGCCCAGGATCGCCGTGACCCCCATCACCGTATACATGCCGGCTCGATCCTTGGCCTTCTGCGCGTTGTCCACCAGCCTTAAGATCAGGCCGAGGTACAAGAGCAGAACCAAGCAAACACCGATGAAGCCTTGCTCTTCGGCCAGAGCGGCCAGGATAAAATCCGAGTACCGCACGGGCACGAAGCCCAACTGATTCTGGCTGCCTTTACCGAATCCCTTGCCCCAGAAGCCCCCGGAACCGACGGCGATCTCCGATTGCAGGATCTGATAGCCGGCTCCCCGGGGATTATCCTCGGGATGGAGGAAAGTCTGAATGCGCTGCTGTTGGTACGGTTTCAGATGCCGGCGCATGTTCCACGCCAAGGGAACCAGCAGCGCGATTACCACCAATCCTACAGCCAAGTGCTTCCACTGAACTCCGGCAAGAAAAATTCCGACCACCGCCACGGGAACGAGAACCATTGCCGTCCCCAAGTCGGGCTGCTTCAATATCAAGACTACCGGAATCAGCGTCAAAGCGCCAACCTTCGCTAAATCCGCCAACGTGAGCCGATCGGTGCGCACGTCGGTGAAGAAGCGCGCCAGCACTATGATTATAATCAACTTCATGATCTCTGACACTTGCAAATTAACCAAGCCGCCAAGTGAGATCCAGCGCTTGGCGCCCAGCCGCGAATAGCCGAGCACGAGAACCACGAGCAAACTAGCGATTCCAAAAGCGTAGATCGCGGGCGCTTGATCGAGCAGGCTGTGATAGTCGATCATGGAAATGAGGCACATGCCGGTGACGCCGATGCCGATCCACATTAACTGCTTCCATTGCATCCCGGCGAGGGCGCTGGCGTGCGTGGATGAATAGATTTCCAGCACACCAAGGACGCTGATGGCCGCCACGATGGCGAGCAGAACCCAATCAAAATCCTGAAAACGAGGACGGTCTTTCACTGTTGCTGCGCTCCTGCGGTCACTGGTGCTGTGCTCCTGCTGGCGCCGCCGCACGTAGTGCCGGCGCGCCGGGAACCCCCGTCCCGGCGGCAACCAAGGGATGCGCGGCGCTGGATATCTGCCGAGCGCTTTCCGCCGTGCTGACCGGCGGCTGTTGTTGTTCGGGATGCATTTCGTCGTAGTAGGCTTTCACCACATCGCGGACGATGGGCGCGGCCGAAGTGCTGCCCCAGCCGCCCTTCTGAACCAGCGCGGCCACCACGATGTCAGGATTCTCGCGCGGCTCGTAGCCGACGAACCAGCCGTTTTCCTTGAGGTGCTTACCGAGGCGATCCTGCAAATCGTAGCTCTCTGTCTGGGCCGTGCCTGTCTTCCCGCAAAACTCGATGTTCTTCAATTTCACGAGTTCCGACGTGGTGCCGTCCGGCTCGTTGACGACGCCGTACATCCCGGCGGTAATCTGGTCCACAGTATTCTGGGAAATGGGGAAGCGCGTTTCTTTTACGTCCGGATCGTCTTTTAACAAATGCGGCTGGACGAGGTTGCCGCCGCTGGCGACGGCCGCGATCATGCGCGCGAGTTGGATTGGCGTAGCTTCGACGGCACCCTGTCCGATAGCCACGGATATCGTAGAGCCGGGATACCACTTGTGATGGTACACGCGCTGAACCCAGGCTTCCGAAGGGACTAGCCCCGGCTCTTCGCCCGGCAGATCGATTCCGGTCAGATGGCCGAGTCCTAGGGCGTTGGCGTAATAGCTGATGCGATCGATGCCGAGGAGCTGACCGACGTGATAGAAGTACACGTCGCAAGAGGCAACAATGGCTTTGTGGAGATCCACTTCGCCATGCGGGTGATCGCAGTGGAAGGTGCGTCCGTAAAAGACGGCGTAACCGGGACAGAAAGCCGTGTAGGTAGCCGGAATGGCTTTCGATTCGAGCATGGCTGTGGCCATGACGATTTTGAACACCGAACCGGGAGCGAGTTGCGCCTGGATGGCGCGATTAAGCAGCGGGGTATCGGGATCGGTATTGAGCTGCCGCCATTCTTGCGGAGAGATACGGACGGAAAAATCATTCGGGTCGAAAGTGGGGCGGCTGACCATGGCCAGCACCGCGCCGGTGTGCGCGTCCAGCGCCACCACGGCGCCTTCCTTGCCGTCCATATCGTGCTCGGCCACCTGCTGGAGGTTAAAGTCGATGGTCAGCTGGATGGGCTTGCCGGGAATGGGATCGATGTTGTCGAGGGTGCGAACCACCTTGCCGACGCTATCGACGACGACGCGGCGCATGCCGTCGGTACCTTCGAGTTGGTCGTTGTATTCCTTTTCCAAGCCGGCTTTCCCGACGATATCGCCGGGACGGTAGCGTCCGTCGCTCGCATCCAGTTCCCTGGCGGAGACTTCTCCGACATAGCCGATGGCATTGGCGAGCATCTCGCCGTAAGGATAGTGGCGGCGCTGGACCATCATCAGATCAAGAATGGGAATATCGACGCGATGAGACTCGACGAAGGCGATGTCCGCCTGACTGGCTTCCGGTTTGATGATCACCGGCATGAAGCGCGGCTCGCCGCGGGCGGCTTCGAGCTGCGCCTTCATATCCTCCGGGGTAATGTTCAAGCCCAGTTCGACTTGCGGGAGATATTTTTCGATCAGTTTCGGATTATCGCGAAGGAGCAGGATGCTGAAGGACGGATAGCTATCGACGAGCACGCGCCCATTGCGATCGAGCATGGCGCCGCGCGGAGCGATAATGGGGATCGAGCGGATGCCGTTTTTTTCGGCCAGGTCGGCGTAGTGGTCAGACTGGACGACTTGCAGCTTCCAAAAGCCAACCAGGAGAAAGATCACGAAGGCTACCGACACATACGAGAACAGCGTCAGCCGACCCTGGGGAATCCTACCATCGTTCACATTCCACGAAGACAACGGAACTCCTCTACCACCGCAGCACCCAAAGCCGGCGTGCTGGGCTCCCGCCGAGCGCACACGAGCGCGATCGAAATGCTACGAATCGAGAAAAAATATCCTGCTGAAACTCGAAACTCTACGCTACCACTCGCGGAGAGGAACTCGCAAGATGCTTATGTCCATTCGGTCAATGGCACGTGCCCAATTGCTAGGTCATACTCGGATACTCTTCGTCCCGCGTGTGGACCTGATTCCAGCCAGGGTGAGTCGGGCCCGAGTCTCAGTCCGATTCAACGTGGATATCGGAACCAACGCGAGCAGCGTCGCGAGAAGGACCAGCGAGTCGCTCGGGGCTCGGAAGCTAATTTTCGCGATCACGACGCGCGGCGGAGGCGGTCAAGGAGCGAAAAGAGGACCACGGCGACAGAGGCGCTGACTAGCGAGACGATCAGCAGATGAATCGTGAAAAAGGGCGTGGGGCGATTGAGCAGGACACGTTCGGTGAACGCGAGCACGCCTTGATGAACGTGATAGAGCACGAAGACCAGTGCGAAGCGGCTGGCCGGGTGCTCGGTGTCGATGCGCGCGCCGACCGATGAGGCGATGAAGCCAACGATCGTTTTGGCGATGCCGTAGAGGCCGATGGGATTATCGTGGCTGAGCGCGTCTTGCGCGATGCCGATGCACGCGCCGAGCAACATGCCGGAAACAGGGCTGCGCTTGCTGACCCCAAAATAAATGGTGACCAGCAGCGGGAGGTCGGCAAATTCCGACCAGCGTCCGTAGCGGTGAAGGAACGCCTGAAGGACGATGGCCAGCAGAGCGACTACGGTGACCACTCCACCGTAATACTTATGGACTTCGATGTTGGATTCGGCCTGCATTCCGGAATTGTAGGTGTAGGCCATTAGGGACGTCCTATGGAAGGTGCGGAGGGTTTTGCCGCGCGAGAGTCCGGCTTCGCCACGGAGGAAACCGACGAAGCAGAGGCGGTCGCCGCTGGCCCCGTAGCCGATGCGGGCCCGACGGGCTGCGTTGCAGGTTGGGGCGGCAGGCCGACCACGACGTTCCCGGCGCTCTGGTTAGCGCCCGGATGAAGATCCTCTTGCGAAAGCAATACAATCACGTCTTCCAAGCGGTCGAGGCGCGCTGCCGTGTTCACGTAAATGGTCTGGAATGGGTAGCCGGGCTTGGAGCCGGCGACGGTGCCGATCAGCAATCCCTTGGGGAAAATACGATCTTCTCCGGAAGTGAGAATTACTTCGCCCGGATGAACCTTTTCATCGTTGGTGACGTAAGCCATCACTGGTTCGGGATCGCCATCACCCTTGAGAATGCCCTGCGTGCGGGTGTCGGAAAAGAGCGCGCCGACTCCGCTATCGCGGTCATTGACCAGCAGAATCTGCGCGGTGCCGGGGGTAACTTCGACGATTTTGCCGACGATGCCGGTGGGCGTGATCACCGCATCGTTCCGCCGAATGCCGCTGCGTTCGCCTTTGTTGATGAACAGCGTGTGTGAGGAAGGGTCGGCGCTGCCGCCGATCACTTGCGCGGCGAGCATCGGAGCCTCTTGGTGCGCTTCGCGAAAATCGAGAAGCGCGCTCAAGCGCTTGGCTTCGGCGGCCTGGCTTTCGAGTTCCTGATTGCGAAGTTCGAGCTGGCCGAGCTCTTGCTGCAGGCGCAAATTCTGGGCGTGCGCTCCGCGGAGCGCGATGTAGCCGCTCCAAATATCGCCGATTCCGGAAAACGTGGAGCTGGCGCCCTTTTCGCCGGGGGTGACGATTTCCGACGCCCAATAACGGATCAGGCGCACGTTGCTATTACGCTTGATTTGAAAAGCGAGCAACAAGATTTGCGCCACCACAAGAGTGGCCAAAAGAGCGAGCGGCCGATGACGGGTGAGGATCTCAGGCATGGAGGAGCCTCACATTCGTGCGGCGCATGCAGCATGAGCTAGGAGTCGATTGAAGCAGCGGCCAAGCGGCGCGTTGCGTTGGCCGCGCCGAAAGTCGAGAGTGCGAGTTCAACGGCATACTCATACGACGGGATCCCTAACTAATCAGAAGATTGAATCAATATCGATCGAGTGCCATCGATCGAGTTAGTCTATCGATACCAGGCGCAGCAACCGGAAGTCGCTGAGCATTTTGCCGGTGCCCAGCACCACGGATGCGAGTGGGTCATCCGCGATGGAAACGGGCAGGCCGGTTTCTTCCCGAATTCGTTTGTCGAGATTCTTGATCAGCGCGCCGCCGCCGGTGAGCACGATGCCGCGGTCACTGATGTCCGCGGAAAGTTCTGGAGGAGTGCGTTCGAGAGCGACGCGAATAGCATTGACGATCGTGGAGATATTTTCGGAAAGCGCTTCGCGGATTTCGCTGTCATCAATGGTCACGGTGCGCGGAACGCCTTCGATCAAGTTGCGGCCCTTTACCTCCAGGGTGAGCGGTTTTTCGAGCGGGTAGGCCGAGCCGATCTCCATTTTAATTTGTTCGGCGGTGCGTTCGCCGACCAGCAAATTGTATTTGCGCTTGAGGTAGTGCATCACCGATTCGTCCATTTCGTTGCCGGCCACACGAACCGAGCGCGAGTAGACGATGCCGCTCATGGAGATCACGGCGATATCGGTGGTGCCGCCGCCGATATCGACAACCATGTTGCCGGAGGGCTCTTCGATGGGCAGACCCGCGCCGATGGCTGCGGCCATGGCTTGTTCGACGAGGTACACTTCGCTGGCGCGGGCGCGATAGGCTGAGTCCTGCACGGCGCGCTTTTCAACAGGCGTGATCTCGCTGGGAACACCGATGACGATCCGCGGATGCACCAGAACGCGGCGGTTGTGCGCCTTCTGAATGAAATAGGTGAGCATCTTTTCGGTGACTTTGAAGTCAGCGATCACGCCGTCCTTCATGGGCTTGATGGCCACGACGTTGCCCGGTGTGCGACCGAGCATTTCCTTGGCCTCGCGGCCAACCGCCACCACATCACCGCTATTTTTATTAATAGCGACGATGGAAGGCTCGTTGACGACGATGCCCTTTGTCTTGGCGAAAACCAGTGTGTTGGCGGTTCCCAGATCGATGGCCAGGTCGGATGAAAACAGACTGAAGACCGACCGCATGTTATAGCCGTTCTTATTCACTTAGTGCTTCCCCCTCAGAGCCCTTTGATCGCCGCTGCGGCGGCGCGCGCTTCTGAAATCTTGCGTAGTTACGGAATCACAACATCGACGCGCTTGATCGCGGTTCCGCCCCTTCGATTTTGCCCGGTAATCACGATTGTATGACTGCCCCGCGTCATTGGTTGGGTAAAGAAACGGAAACGACCGTCGGACTGGATATCAGCCACTTGTTCGCCATTGATGATCAGCGCCGCGCCGGGCTCGGTGCGGCCGATTACCTCGACGACGTTCCCTTCCAGTTCGGTGTCATCCACTTGGAGCAGCATTTGCTGCTCTTTGCCTTGCGCCGCGAGAATGAATTTATAGGAATCGCTGGAATCGCTGAAGTTGCCTTTATCGTCGATCGCACGCACGCGCCAGAAATAATCGCCCGGCGGCAGGCCGGTGACATCGTAAAACGTGTCGGCGGTTTTCTGGTCCACCACCACGTGGTTGAACATCGTGGTGGTGCCGACCTGAATTTCATAAGTCTTGGCCGTGGGCGAAGCGCTCCATTGGAAGTGCACCGGCGAGTGCTTGGGATCGGCGACGATAATCGGCTGCAAATCGAGCGGCGAGACGAGCTCCGGCGGCGCCAGGATTTGCGTGGTTACCACGTTGCCGCCCTTGACGGGGAAGGTGGCGCGTTCGTACTGGCCGATGTCGACGTGCTGATCGCCGCGGTCCAGAACCGCGCTGCCGGAATCGATGGTGATCTGTTGTTCGTTATTCTTCGGATCGCTGACCACTGCCGCGCGGCTGTTGGCGTTGACGGAAGCGACGGCGTTCTCAAAGGAAACTTGGGCCTTCGATCCAGCCACTGGCCAGCTGCCGGTGAGCAAGTCCACCTGCCCGGAGGTGATATGCACGCCCACCTGCGTGGCCTGGTTCTGGTTTACCACGTTTTCCTCGACGGTAACCAGAGTGTCGCCCTTTACGGTGTAGGTGGTGCCGTCGGCAAATACGATGCGGGCGACACCTTCGGGGCCGGTTTGAATCAGGTCGCCCTTGTCGAGGGTGATTTGATAATCAGCGGTGACCCACTGAACGGAGTTCGCTTTCTTCACCTGCACTTTACCATCGAGATTGATGAAGCGCGCCTGACGGCCGCCGGTCTGCGTGGCGACGCCGGTGTTGGGAGGAGCAACGGCGTGGTCGATGGCCTGCATGATTTTGCTGGACGCTTCGGGAAAAACCAAATAGGTCAGCGACAAAACGATGGCGGTCAGGACCACGATGTACAGCACCACGGTGCGGTATTTCACCGTGTGCCAGTACACTTCTACACGCGAGACATTCGGCCGGTTGGCCGCGCTAATTTTTTGATTTGTCATTCGCGTTTCGCGCCGAACCGCCAATTTAGCATAGGGGTATAGGCCGTTCAACACGACGGAGACGCGGTTGCGAATCCGCTAATACCCGTTAGCACCGAAAATGCGGGGTTTTTCGCGCGGTTGCGGAAAACGGCGAAAAAATATTTTCGCGGCCGGCGGAAGTTGCGCGCGAGCCGTCCGAAATCCATATTGGAAGTTGACCAGGCTGGAAGATTTGAGGAGACTAGTAGCCTCATAGCTTGCACTTCATCCCGCCGCGCGTTTTTTTGCGGTCCGCGACCCCGGGAAGAAAATTTTTTCGACGAGGACGAACGATGAGTGAAGAAATCGGCGAGCTTTTGCCGCCGGAGCGATTGATGTTGACGCCGGGGCCCTCTTGCGTGGACCCGCGCGTGTACCGAGCCATGGCCGCGCCGATCGTGGGTCACATGGATCCTTGGTTCACGGCGATGATGGATGACGTGCAGACGCTCCTCCGCCGCGTGTTCCAGACCCGCAACCACCTGACCTTTCCCATTTCCGCGTCGGGTTCGGGCGGGATCGAAGCGGCGGTCGCCAACGTGCTGGAATCCGGCGACGAGTGCATCGTGTGCGTGAATGGAGCGTTTTCGGAGCGCATGGCGGTGATCGCCGAGCGCATTCCGGCGAAAGTGATCCGCGTGGAAGCGCCGTACGGGCGCACCGTGGATCCGCAGGACGTGATCCGCGCGGGCAAGGGAAAGAAGATCAAATTCGTGGGGCTGACGCACGGCGAGACGTCTTCGGGAATCGTGCAACGCATCGAGGATTACCGCAAGGCAGCGGACGAATTGGGAGCGCTGCTGATCGTGGACACCGTTGCGACACTCGCGGGAGTGCCCCTCGACGTGGATCGGCAAGGCATCGACATTTGCTTCAGCGGCGCTCAGAAAGCGATCAGCGCGCCTCCGGGCATGGCGCCGATCACCGTGAACGAGCGGGTCGAGAAAGCGATGCAAGCGCGCAAGGAACCGGTACGCAGTTGGTATTTCGATTTGGCTCCGGCGATGACGTATTGGGGCAAAGATCGTTTGTATCATCACACCCCGCCGATCACGCTGATCTACGGAATGCGCGAGGCCTTGCGGCTGGTGTTGGAAGAGGGTTTAGAGGCGCGTTGGGAACGGCACGCGCAGTGCCAGCAGATGTTGACTGCGGGCCTAGAGGCGATGGGCTTGGAGCTGTATGTGAAGAACGCCGCGGATCGGTTGATCACCGTAACGGCCGTCAACATTCCGAGCGGAATTACCGACAAGCCCGTTCGCAAACAGCTGCTCGACGAGTTCAATATCGAGATTGCCGGCGGGTTGGGTCCTTTGGGTGGGAAGATTTGGCGCATCGGATTGATGGGCTATTCGGCGCAGACTTGGAACGTGATGCGATTTTTGGCGTCGTTGGAGAAAACGCTGCTCGATCAGGGCTTGCGCGTGCCTGCAGGTGCGGGCGAAGCGGCTGCCATTCGCGTGCTGCGTGAGGCTACGCAACCAGCGACGTCGGGCGCGAGGAAGTAGCGTTAACGGTTCGCGGTATGCGGCGGACGTTACCGGTTGAAGAGTCTGTGTGAATAGGCGGCAGCGTCAGCGGCTAAAGCGCTGATTGTTCCGTTTTGTATTTCATGGCTGAAGCTATGACATACAAAGATGCTCCTGTTTTCTCACAGATTTCGACGCCGAAACTCGTTTGCGCGCCCCAAGACGTGACGCGCAAGAGTTTTTCGGATGCGAGGAGGCTGCGTGGCGAAAGGTGTCTTGTATCCCACGATTGCGAATGCGGGCGCGATGAGCGAGTTCATCGGGGCGTTCGATATTCCATCTAAAGTGACTGATTTCGTATATCACTGCCGTTTCTCGCATTGTTGGAATGCTATCGCCACGCGCCACAGTGACACGATGGATTGCAAATTCTTCGTCGATGGCAAAGGGGTGATCGTCGGTCTCTCGCATCTCGGGTTTGTGGCGTTTCGGGAAAAGAGCGGCCGGAATCCGAGCGACCGGGAAGCCAGCTACATTGCCGCGGAATATCTTCGCGAACGGCTGGAACAGGAAGACGAGCACTCGCTCTACGATGTTTCGGCTGCGGACGTCACTCGCATCATCGAACGGCTCGGAATCCAGTAGCATTGCTTCTCCACTTCGCTTTAGGCGAACGTGGAACCGCCCTCAAAGCCGAAAAAGCGCATCCTTATACCGGTTCCCGCGTCTATTGGTCCCCGCGCATAAAAAGCGGGGTCGGGATAATATCGCCCGGGCGGAACTCCCGCTGCGGCTACCGGCTGGCGGCGCGGTGCTGTTGCTGGCGGCCCGAGCTGAAGAGTTCGAGCATGGCTTTATTGAAGGCGGGAATGTCGTCCGGTTTGCGCGCGGAGACGAGGTTGCCGTCGGTGACCGCTTCGGAATCGACCCATTCGGCGCCCGCATTGCGCAGATCGGTTTTGATCGAAGGCCACGATGCGATCTTCCGGCCCTTGGCGGCGCCAGCCTCGGCGATCATCCACGGGCCGTGGCAAATCGCCGCGACCGGTTTTTTTGAATCGAAGAAAGATTTCACGAAGGCGACGGCTTTTGGTTCCATGCGGAGCTTATCCGGATTCATTACGCCTCCGGGCAGAAGCAGGGCGTCGAAATGTTCGGGGCGCGCTTGATCGAGTGATTCATCGACTTTCACGCTTTCGCCCCAATCCTTGAATTTCCATCCCCGAATTTCTTCGCCCTTCGATTTCGGAGAAACCACGCTCGTTTGCGCTCCGGCTTCATCGAGCGCTTTGCGCGGTTCGGTAAGTTCCACCTGCTCGAAACCATCGGTGGCGAGAATTGCGACTTTCAGCCCGTGGACAGAAGGCATAGACGACCTCCAAAAATAATTTCGTGCGGCCCGACTTCCCGTTGCCGGAAGCGGTCGCTTTCCCATCACAACATCTTGCGCCCGCGCGTCGCAATCGGGTCATGGCCGTACACTCGCGCCGGATGGCTCCGTGCCGACGTAGCGCGGCGTAATTGGCCGAAACTGTTTCCATGACGCGCTTTACACCGATTCAGGCCAGCCGTATGCTAGGGCAAAAGCGCGGAAGCGACTCTTCGACGCCGGACCGGAGGAAACTTGTCACCTTTATCGTTTGCGCTGATCGGGCTGGTGGTGATTGCGCTGTTCGCGGTTTTCGCCATCGGTACGTACAACCGGCTGGTCAGCCTGCGCGTGCAGTGCGACAACGCATGGTCGGATATCGACGTGCAGCTCAAGCGCCGCTACGACCTGATTCCGAACCTGGTGGAAACGGTGAAGGGCTACGCCGCCCACGAGAAGACGACTCTCGAAGGCGTGGTGCAAGCGCGCAATCAAGCGATGACCGCGCAAGGGCCCGCCGCAAAAGCGGGAGCCGAGACGGCGCTGACCGCCGCACTTAGACAAGTATTTGCGCTGGCCGAGGCGTATCCGCAATTACGCGCGGTGGAGAGTTTCAATCAGCTGCAAGGTTCGTTGAACATGATCGAAGACACGATTCAAAACGCGCGGCGCTACTACAACGCCGTGGTGCGCGACTTCAACACGAAAATCGCGCAGTTCCCGTCCAATATCATGGCCAACATGTTCAACTTTAAAGCGCGTGAGTTTTTCGAGATTGGCGCGCCCGCGGAACGGGAAGCTCCGAAAGTAAGTTTTGGGAGCACCACGGGCGGCCCATCCAGCGGAGCGAGCCCTGGCCCGGCCGGCAGCGCCGTGTAGGCGGCCGACTTGATGCCCCGTTCGCGGTATTTCCTCCTTCCAATTCTTCTGCTCTTTGCGCTGGCGCTGCCCGCGGCGGCGCGCCAGCTGGTTATCCGCCATTTCGATGAACGGGTCACGATTGACCGGAACGCGTCGATCGACGTGGCGGAAACGATCGACGTGCAATTCATCGGCGGGCCGTGGCACGGCATCTACCGCGAAATTCCCGTCGATTACACTTCGCCTTCGGGCCTGAATTATTCGCTGTTTCTGCAGCCTCTCTCCGTGACGACTGATGACGGCCAGCCGCTGCGGTATGAAACCAGCCACCAGGGGCGGTATCTGCGATTCAAGATTTACGTTCCGAACGCGGACGATTCTACGAAGACCGTAATCATTCGTTACCGCGTGCGCGACGCGGTACGGTTCTTTAGCGATCACGACGAGCTCTACTGGAATGTGACCGGCGATCAGTGGGATGCGCCGATCGAAGCGGCCTCGGCGCATATCGAGCTGCCGGCCGGCGTGACGGGGCTGCGGGCGACCGCCTATACCGGCGTGTACGGGTCGCGCGAGCAGCAAGCGCAGGTCACGGTGCAGGGAAACGCCGTCGATATTCAGGACACGCAGCCGTTGGGATACCGCGAAGGGCTGACCGCGGTGGTTGGCTGGGACAAAGGTTTTGTGTTTCCGCCGAGCGGCGCGGAAAAAACTTGGCTTTTCATTCGCAGTAATTGGCCGTTTTTTATTCCAATCATCGTGTTTTTCGTGATGCTGTGGCTGTGGTGGACGCGCGGGCGCGATCCGGAGCGCGATTCGATCACGGTGCAATACGATCCGCCGGATCAGCTGTCGCCCGGCGAGTGCGGCACGCTGGTGGATGACGAAGCGGGAATGCGCGACATCACTGCCACACTTGTGGATCTGGCCGTCAACGGCTACATGACCATCGAGCAGAAGCAGAATGGCGGCATGATGGGATTGATGCACCGGCATGATTACGTCTTTCATTTGAAGAAGCCGCCTGCCGAGTGGGCTGCGGCCAGGCCGCACGAACAGGAAATGCTCGGGGCGATTTTCGCGTCGGGCGAGGCTGCGGATGTGCCGCTGGCGGATTTGCAGAACCGTTTCTATACGCACATTTCCGCGATCAAGGACTACCTTTTTGATTCGCTGGTGGAGAAGGGGTACTACCTGCACCGGCCGGATGTGGTGCGGCAATCGTACATTGGCGTGGGAGTGCTGATCGGATTTTTGCTGGCGGCGGGATCGGGCTGGCTCGAAGGCGTGACGGGCGTAGCGTCGTTCACCTGGATTATCACAGGCATCGTGACGGGAGCCGTGATTTGCGGGATTGGATGGTTCATGCCGGCGCGGACGATTGCGGGCGCGAAAACCTATGCGCAGGTGCTCGGGTTCGAACAGTTTCTGGGGCGGGTGGAAAAAGACCGCATCGAACGCCTGGAAAAGACGCCGGAACTTTTCGAGAAATATTTGCCGTACGCCATGGCGCTGCGCGTGGAGAAGGGCTGGGTGCAACAGTTTCAAGGAATTGCCATGCAGCCGCCGGCGTGGTTCCAGGGCTATTGGGGCGGCGGATTCATGCCGTACCTGCTGGTGAATGATTTGACGGCGATGTCGTTCGCGGCTGGATCGGTGATGGCGTCGGCGCCGCGCAGCATCGCGGGCGGGGGTGGCTCCGGCTTCGGCGGCGGAGGGATGGCCGGGGGCGGATTTGGTGGCGGCGGCGGGGGCGGGTTTTAGCGTCGATTGGCCACAGAGGCACGGAGACACAGAGGATATACGGATTCTTCTGCGCGGGAAACCTACGCGATCTTCCCATGCGAAATGTGCTCGAAGTGATGCGCCGCGACGTTCCGGGTAGGCGTATACGCCATCGTTTGTTTTCAGTGAGTTAGGTGCGTTTCTACTCGATTGACTGTTCCGGGTAGAAATGGGTGATATCGGGGCGGGAAAAGCGCAGAAAAGGCGAAGGCAATTCGGGGCGGCCGGCGCAAGCGCGCGATGCCGTCCTGACCGGTTTCGAATTTTGTCCGCGCCATTCATTGGTTTTGCCAGATCACCCTCGCGCCCTCCATTTGCTGGCCAACCTGCTTCTGCTTCCAACTGATCTCCGGCTACTTCGAATTTCGGAGACCGCTTGCACCTCATGCCGACGGTAGCGCGGGGAATAACAAAAAAGCTACCGGTCTGAAGGACAGGTCGGAGTACATGGCTCAGGTTTTGCCGTTGCGTGGCGCGGCTGCTGCGTTCGCGGTTTGCCATGGCGTTGAATCTGCGACATAGACCGCACTCGCGCTATTTTGCTGGCGGTTTCGGCGGCGCTGAAGTAACAGCAGATTCCTCGTCTCTGCGCTCCTTCGGAATGACACGTTGTTTATTGTGAGCTCGACCGTTGTGAGGACGGGGGTGAGTTAGGAGCATGCGTTTTCACGTTGGCGGCACGCGGGGTCGCATGCGCTAAGTGGCCAAGCCGCGAATCTCAATTACGGCGCTACGTTTTAACCGTCGCGGCGGCTTCAGGAGGGATTCTTCGGCGAGCCTCGTCGGCTCGCCTCAGAATGACGGCGATTGGGTTTTGGGGGCGCAAAAGCGCAGCGCGCATAAAACGTGCCCGTGAAGCCGGCGCGAACGGCGCCAGCGGGTTGGGGAGGTAACAGCAGATTCCTCGTCTCTTCGCTCCTTCGGAATGACACGTTGTTAATCATGCGCTCGACTATCCTTCGACCATTTGTGAGGATGGGGGTGAGTTAGGAGCATGCGCTTGCGCGTGGCGGCACGCGGGGTCGCATGCGCTAAGTGGCCAAGCCGCGAATCTCAACTACGTCGCTACGTTTTAACCGTCGCGGCGGCTTCAGGAGGGATTCTTCGGCGAGCCTCGTCGGCTCGCCTCAGAATGACAGCGATTGCGCGTGGGGGCGCAAAAAACGCGGCGCGCAGAGAGCGATGTCCGTGAAGCCGGTGCGAGTGGCGCCAGCGGCGCGGGCAAGTAACAGCAGATTCCTCGTCGCTTCGCTCCGTCGGAATGACACGGTTGTTTATTTGTGTGCTCGACTATTTGTGAGGAAGGGGGCGAGTTGCGAGCGCAGTTGAGATTCGCGGATCGGGGCCTTCGGGAGTGCGAGCCGCCGCGCTCCGCATGACGGGCGCGAAGTGGGCGACCTGAAGGTCGCCGCTACATGAACTGAAAGCGAAATGCCCGCGAGACCGGAGCTTTTGGCTCCAGCCGCGCGGGCATTTGCCGAACTTGGCGACCGATCAAGAGAATGCGTGAAACAATCCTGCCGGCCGCGTACGAGCGGTTGGTTAGGGCAGGGCAAAGACGTGGACTATGGTGCCTGCGCTGATGGCCACGTATTGTTTGCCGTCTTTGCCTTCGTAGCTCATCGGATCGTTGCCGTTGCCGCCGAGGTCCGTGGTCCACAGCAGCTTGCCGGTGTGGGAATCGTAGGCACGGAACATTCCGTCGGTAGTGGCGCCGTCGAAGACCAAGCCGCCTGCGGTGGCCATCGGACCGGCGCTGCTGCCGTTGCCGGTTTTTTCCTTATCCGGCGGAAGGCCCTTGGTGATTCCAGCAACGTCGGACCAGGCGATTTCGCCGGTATTGGCATTAACGGCGGTCAGCTTGCCCCATGGCGGTTTCTGGCAGGGCCAGTTGCCGATGGGCTTTCCGTCGGCGTCCTTTGCGACTGCGGAAAAACCGGCGTAAGGGCCCGGGCCGAGAACGCTGGCACGGTCATAAGGCTGATTGGAACCTTCGGTGCCGCGACCATAATTCATGCCGGGCTTCTTCACCTCAAGATAACCCATCAGGGAGTTGTCGTGCGTATGCACGAAGACGTAGCCGTCCGTAGGATCCACGGCCACGCCGCCCCAGTTCACACCACCCGTGCCGCCTGGGAACTGAATGGTGGAATGTACGGGCGTGCCTTCCTTATGGAAATTCCATCCGGTAAACGGGCCCTCGTTGCGGAGACCTCCCGACTTTTCCTCGAGCGCGCGGCAAGCCGCGGCGTGCTGCGGCGTGGTGTCTTCCGCGGTGACGATATCGGAAGGCTTGTAACTAACGCGCGCCAGCGGCGGAGGCTTCAGCGGAAAGGGTTGCGTCGGTGAATACCATTCGCCGGGCACATCGCCTGGGGCGACTGGCCGCTCCTGAACGCCGAAAACCGGTTTTCCGTTTTTGCGGTTGAAGATGAATAGGTACGCGGACTTGTTCATCCCGATGACCACGGGCACTTTCTTGCCGTTGTGGTCGATGGTGAAAAGGGACGGACCCACATCCATATCCTGGTCCCAAAGCGGATGATGGATGGTCTGGAAATACCATTTCAGTTTTCCGGTGGAGGCATTCAGAGCAACGAGAGAGTTGCCGAAGAGATTATTTCCGGGCCGGCCGCCGCCATAGTAGTTAGGATTCGGGCCCGGCACCGGTATGTACAGGGTGTTGGTTTTCGGATCGACGGATAGCACCCAATTCCACACGTTGTCTCCGGAGCGGTCCTTCCAACTGCCATTGAGCCACGTGTCGTTGCCCAATTCGCCGGGCCGGGGGACGGTGTGAAAGACCCACAGCTTTTTGCCGGTCTTGACGTCGAATGCGCGCGAATCTCCTGGAGGCCCGGTGGGCGTTGCGGGGTCATCGGCGCCGATGAACATCATGTCCTTGTAAACGGTGGGAATACCGCCATATCCGACGTCGATCGTGAGAATGCCGCCGTCGCCAAAGCTGGATACCAAGTTTCCGGTGGCAGCGTCGAGCTCTAAAATCTTTTTGTCGAGCGCGTCGACGATGAGTCGCGGCGGATCGTTTTTGTCGCCGGGCCAGTAGGCTACGCCGCGAGTGGAAAGCATCGCGTTACAGTCGTGGCTCCAGATTACTTTTCCGGAATCCGCATCGACGGCCACAACGCTCCGGCCGGCGGGCATGTACATCACGCCGTTCACCACGATCGGCGTCACTTCGAAGAAACCGCGTGCCCCCAATTTGTACGTCCAAACTTCCTTGAGATTCGCCACGTTGCTGGCGTTGATTTGCGTGAGCGGCGAAAACCCGTCGCTAGCCAGGCTGTTCCGGTAACTCGGCCAGTCGCCGGCGGTGTATTTATATTGTTGCGCCCGGCTGGCGGGCGTCAGAGACGCGCACAGGACACCCGCAGCTAAAACAGAAAACCGTCGAAATCGCATGTATCGATTTTCCTCCCCCTCAATCAGACCCGCGCTATCACCCCGCGGTTACATCTGTTACGGTGCGTTTGGAGAAATTTGCCGCAGGCATACTACCCTAGGCGCTACCGCGAAGGGAATCGACAAATGGGGCTCGCCACAGAGAGACGGAGGCACGGAGCAAAACTGGCGCAGCCGCCCCGTTCAAGAGGCCGCTGCGCCAGTGGTTCTTAGAGTGGAGCCATAGTTAGGGCAGGGCGTAAACGTGGACTGTGCTACCTGCGGAAATGGCCACGTACTGCTTGCCGTCCTTGCCTTCGTAGGTCATTGGATCGTTGCCGTTGCCGCCGAGATCGGTGACCCACAGCAGCTTGCCGTTGTGGGAATTGTAGGCGCGGAACATGCCGTCGGTGGTGGCGCCGTCGAAGACCAAGCCGCCAGCGGTGGCTATGGGACCGGCGCTGCTTCCGTTTCCGGTGTGCTCCTGGTCGGGAGGCAGACCCTTGGTGATTCCGGCGACGTCTGACCAGGCGATATTGCCGGTGTTGGCGTTCACGGCGATGAGCTTGCCCCAGGGCGGTTTCTGGCAGGGCCAATCGCCGATCATTTTGCCTTGGGCGCTTTTCTCCGGCGCCGCAAAGCTGAAGTAGGGGCCAGCGCCGAGGACGCTGCCGCGGTCGTAGGGCTGCGTCGAGCCTTGCGTGCCACGGCCGTAATTCTGACCGGCCTTCTTCTTCTCAATCCAGCCGATCAGGGCTTGATCGTGCGTATGGACGAAGACGTAGCCATCAGTGGGATCGACGGCGGCGCCGCCCCAGTTCGTGCCACCGGTGCCGCCGGGGAATTGAATGTTGCTGTGAACGATAGGCGCGCCGTCCTGGTGGAAATTCCACCCGGTGTAGGGGCCGGAGGGGTAAAAGCCGCCGAATTTCTTCACCAACGCCCGGCAGGCTGCAGCGTGTTGGGGGGTGGTTTCCGCAGCGGTCACCAAGTCCGAAGGCCTATAGCTGATGCGCGCGAGCGGAGGCGGCTTGAGCGGGAACGGCTGGGTGGGCGAATACCACTCTCCGGGAACGTCTCCCTTGAGTACGGGGCGCTCCTTGTATCCGAACACCGGCTTGCCGGTATCGCGGTTGAGGATGAACATCCAGGCGGATTTGTTTATAGCGACGACCACCGGGATTGTCTTGCCGTGGCGCTGGATGTTGAAGAACGTGGGACCGGCGGACATGTCCTGATCCCACAGGCCGTGATGGATGGTTTGGAAATACCACTTCAGTTTGCCGGTGGTGGCATTCACAGCTACCAGGGAATTGCCGAACAGATTGTCTCCAGGACGCCCGCCGCCGTAATAGTTTGGTGGAGGGCCGCTGACGGGCAAAAACAGCGTGTCGGTCTTCGGATTGAGAGCGAAATAAAAGCTCCAGACATTGGTGCTGGAGCGGTCTTTCCAACTGCCGTTCAACCACGTGTCGTTGCCGACCTGGCCGGGCAACGGGACGGTGCGAAAGGTCCATAGGATTTTGCCAGTTTTGACGTCGAGCGCTCGCGGATCTCCCGGAGGGCCAACCGGCAACGCTCCGGTGTTCGCGCCGATATACATGGTGTCTTTATAAATGGTGGGAGCGCCGTCATAGCCGACGTCGAGTTGCAGGATGCCGTTGTCGCCGAAACTGGGGACGACCCTTCCGGTAGCGGCATCGAGTTCGATGATTCGTTTGCCATAGGTAGTGAAAATGATGCGCGGCGGATCGTTTTGGTCGCCGGGCCAGTAGGCGACGCTGCGGGTAGAGGGTTGATCGTGAACAACCTCGTAGCTCCAAATTTGCTTGCCGCTATCGGCGTCCACGGCCACAACGTCGCGGCCGGCGGGCATGTACATCACGCCGTCGATGACGATGGGCGTGACTTCAGAAAAACCATGCGGCGCCAGCTGGTAAGACCAAGCCTCTTTGAGATTGGCAACATTGCTGGTATCAATCTGCTTGAGCTGCGAGTAGCCGGTGCCAGCCAAATCGCCGCGATACATCGGCCAGTTTGCAGCGGCGCTTTCTTGTTGCGCGCGGCTGGCGGGCGCGGCGAACGACACAATAATCGCGCTAGCGGCTAAAGCAGAAAACCATCGAAATCGCATCGATCAATTGCCTCCTTAGATTCAGACCCGCGCAATCTTGTTGCGGTTACGTGCTTTCGCGCCGGACGGGAAGAAATTTACCGCACGCATGCGCACGCGATAGCCGCGCAGTGAACGAACACGCGCAGCCGATCTCTGGATAACGGCGGAGCAGACGTCCAAGGGCCGGCTTTCGGCGAGCGCTAGAAAAACTTTTCGGAATCGAGCAGGATGGTGACTGGACCGTCGTTGGTGAGCTCGACCGACATGTGCGCCTGAAAAACTCCCGTGCCAACGGGCACGCGAAGCGCTTCCAAGGATTGGATGAATTTTTCGTACAAGAGTTTGCCTTGTTCGGGAGGGGCCGCCTGGATGAAGCTTGGGCGACGCTGCCCGCGGGCGTCGCCATAGAGCGTGAATTGCGAAACGGCCAGCGCAGCGCCGCCGATATCGAGAAGCGACAAATTCATTTTTCCTTGCGGATCGTCAAAGATGCGCAGGTTGACGATTTTTTCGGCCATGGAGGCGGCCGTCTCGGGATCGTCGTGCCGGCCGACGGCGAGGAGCGCGACGAGGCCTTTGGCGATTTCACCGGTGACGCGGCCATCGACGAGGACGCGGGCTTGGGTGACGCGTTGAATGACTGCGCGCATTTCGGTGATTACCTCCCGTGTGTTCTGCGTGCGTTGCAAAGTCGTTCCGCAAGGGCAAAAACGCAGCGCGCGCGAGTTCGATATCGCAAACTATAACCGGGCCCACGAGGCTTCTTTTTGCTGTCTTGACCGCTCGTGGTCGCGGCAAATCTCCACGCGGCAGCGCGCATGCGTATTGGCGCGCTGCGATTTTACTCCGCAGCGGCTCGCGTTGACGCGATGCCCGCACCAACTCAAAATAGAGAACCTTTATGAGCGATCCTGAAGTTACTTTCCAACAACCGAAACCAACGCCGAAGCGCTGGCTTACGCGTGGAGTGCTTGGCATCAGCCTCGCCAGTTTGTTTTCGGACTGGGGACACGAAGCGGCCACCGCGATTCTACCCGCATTCTTGATCACGGTGGGCGCACCGGCGGTTGCTCTCGGTGTGATCGAAGGCGTGGCGGATGGGCTTTCGAGCTTTTCGAAACTGGCCGGCGGATGGATCGCGGACCATCCGGAATGGCGGAAGCCGACCGGCATCATCGGATATTGCGCGACGGCGGTGACTACATTCGCGTACTCGTTCGCGCAGAGCTGGCCGTTCGTGTTGTTGCTGCGCGGGCTGGGTTGGATTGGCCGAGGCAGCCGCGGGCCTTCGCGCGATTCGCTGCTGGCGGATTCGGTGGATGTGAGCCAGGCGGGGCGCGCCTTTGGATTCGAGCGCGCGATGGATTCGTTGGGCGCGGTCTTTGGCCCCATCTGCGCGCTCGCGCTGATTGGGGTGGTTGGTGCGCGCGGGGTATTGCGGTGGACTCTGCTGCCCGGACTGATCGCCGCAGCGAGCTTCGCGTTCCTGGCGCCGGCGGGCAAGCGGTGGGAGGGCCATCGTGCGCCTAGCATTCGCGCGGGTTTCGGGCAGCTGCCAAAGTCGTTTTGGTATTTTCTGGCGGGCGTGTTTGCGCACGGCGTGGGAGATTTCGCTCCGACACTTCTGATTCTGCGCGCCACGCAGATTCTGACGCCGCGATTCGGGACGACGCGCGCCACGACCATCGCCATCGCCCTGTACACGTTTCACAACGTGGTCAATTCGGCGGCGTCATATCCCGCAGGCGCGCTGGGAGACAAACTGGGCAAGCGTGGATTGCTGGCCATCGGATATTTGGTGGCGGCGGTGGCGTACGGCGGATTTATTTTTGAGAAGCCGACGCTGCCGGCCCTGGCCGTGCTGTTCGCGCTGGCGGGAGTTCACGGCGGCTTTCAATCGTCGCTGGAAAAATCGGTGGCCGCGGAAATTTTGCCGCGCGCGAACCGCGGCTCGGGATTCGGAGTGCTTGCCGCAGCGAATGGCTTGGGGGACGTGGCCTCAAGCGTGGTGGTGGGGGCGCTGTGGTCGATGGTCAGTCCGGCGGCGGGATTCGCGTATGCTGCCGGGTTCACGGCGTTAGGCGCGGGCCTGGTTTTCTGGTTCCGAGGACGCAGTTCGACGGTAGCAGCGGCGCCAGTTTAGAGGCGGACCTGGGTGCCGCTGGCCGCATTCAGCTGCTCGGTGGCGGTGGCGTTTAGCCTACTCGCAGGAATGGTGTGGCGCGATCCGTCAGCGGCAATGTAAACGATGTTGTCGCCGACGCGGGTGAAGGCGATGGCTTCAATTTTCGTCCCGTTCTGTAGCACCAATGTGAAGTTGCTGACGTTAGGCAGGGGAGTAGCAGGCTGCGGTGGGACAGCGGGTTCCTGAGCAACTGGCTGTTTCGCTTGTTCTTGCAGAACGATCACTGTGGGCTGTGGGGGCTGCGACGATTCTTGCACTTGGCCCGTTGCGGTTTCGGGGGCTGGCACGATGTAACCACCACCGCCATCCAGAAGGTAATAGCCCCCCGCACCGTAACCGCCCGTAGCGCGGGCTGCTTGCTCGGCCGAGGCGATTTCCCATTGTGTTTGCGGGTCAATAAAAGCTTTTATCCCGAGATCGCTATTAATCGCATTCAGGTAAGAATAGTCGAAGCCTAGCCCCGGGACAGGATTGACTAGCTGGCCCAGCGTTCCTCCCGAACCTCCGTATCCGGAGCCAAATTGATTGCCGAAGCCGGGAGGGGGAGGGCCGAAACTGACTGGGGGCAGGCCCAGAGTGTCGGCCTGGTATGGCCGCGTAGCGTATGAAATAGAACTTTGTGCCGAGCGGAGAAGATGGGTCGCTCGAGGCATTCGCATGACCCGCATAGGCGGACGCGCTTGGCCTGCCATTCGCATTTGGGCGGTCGCCGAAAACGGCGCGAGCGATAGAAGCCCGAGAACTCCGGACACCAACACGACTCTGCCGTGGACTTTCATGGCGGCCTCTCTTCTACAGCATAAGACGCCACGGAGCGAGGCGCGGTTGCAGTTTGGACTCGGAGGTTAGCGGGGGCACGACTTGGAGGTCACTTGCGGGCCGGACGAGGGCCCGGCGGACTGGTGGCGGGCACGGAGCACGGTGTGCTGCTGCGGTGCCTCCGGGCTGCGCATGAGAAACCCGCGCGTTTGCTTTGGTAGGCTGCGCGGGATGTGCTATAAACGTCGCTCCTGAGGAGTTTGCAAATGACGGAGCAGGATGGGCTTGGGCGGCTGGCTGAACAGCCCATTGAAGTTTCGCGGCCGGTTCCGGCGAGCGGCGCGGCCGAAGCAGAAATTGCTTCGAATTACTGTCCGCGGTGCGAAGCGCGCCTGACGGCACGGAGCTGCAAGCTGATCTGCCCGTCCTGCGGCTATTATATGTCCTGCTCCGATTTTTACTGAGCACGAGTGGACGAGCGGTCCCGCCGGTTGGTTTTCTGTTTTCCGGCAAGCGACAGCATTCGATTTTGAATGGAAACTTTGAGGAGGCGTGAACGTGGCACTGCGAATGACCGACCGGGAAGTGAATGGAGTGACCGTGATCGACCTCGAAGGGCGCATCGTGCTTGGCGAGGAAAGCAACTCATTCCGCGAAAAAGTGAAGGGGTTGCTAGCGGCGGGCAAGAAAAAAATCGTGCTGAACCTTGCCAATGTCACCTACATTGATAGCGCGGGGCTAGGCACGCTGGTAGCGACCTTCCACAGCGCGCGATCTCAGGGAGCGATGCTGAAGTTGGCCAACCTGGGGCAAAAATTCAAAGAAGTGTTGCAGGTGACCAAGCTGATGACGGTTTTCGATACCTACGAGAGCGAAGCGGCGGCGGTGCAGAGCTTCGGAGCGTAGTTCCGCAGGGCGAAGTGTTCACGAACTCGACAGCGCGGCCGGGCGAATGCTCGGTCGCGCTTTTTTTGTCACCAGTGTAGTCCTGGAAACCGTCTCAACGTCTCCCGAATGCGGCGCGATTATTTCAGAGATGCGGCGGCTTCAGCTGTGGGGGCGTCGACGCGGCCTTCGAGCCGGTAAATCGCGACTCCGCTTAAGAGCTTGGGATAAAAGTCGGTGGACTTTTGTGGCATTACATCGCCGCCCAAAGCGATTTCAGCAACCTGGCCGATGCGCACGGGATTAATCAGGAAGGCGACCTGCGCCTCGCCGCGATCGACAGCGGCAAGCGCAGCATCGGCTTCGCGTTCGTATGTGATGTTCTTTTCGGAAGCGACCGCTTCCGCGGTGATCCCCAAACCTTTTTCGAGAATCAAGCGATGGAGCACAACCACGTCGAGTCCGCGCTGCGCTTCAGTGATATCGGGCAGCAGCTCTTCGAGATCGGCATCACGGCGGAGCATGAAGATGTAGAACGCCCGAGCGCTTTCCAGCGCAGCGGGATAGACGCCAATCGCGCGGCGGCCGTGATGATGGCCGGTGAGGTCCTTCAGGAACTCAGCGTATGCGGCGGCGCGGGCAGCGTCATTTTCGAATGGGTAGGAATACCAATCGAAATAGGGTTGCAGATCCTTGCGAAAGCGATCGAAATCGAAATTGGGCAGATTCGAGACCAGCCGGTGAGTGGGCAGGATCACCAATCCCGCGGAATGCGTGTTGACGAAGGTGGCCATGGCGAATTCCGAAGCGGCGAAGGGATCGATCTTTCCGGTGCGCTCGCGGAATTCGTTGCGAAGGTGCAGGGCGGTTTCGTAGCGATGATGGCCGTCGGCGATGATGAGCTTTTTGTCTGCCATGGCGGCGCGGATGCGGTCAATGAATCCGCCATCTGAGACGGGCCACACGCGATGGATCACGCCATATTCATCGGTCAGTTCCAGCGGCTTGGCAGCGCGCGAGGCTTCTTCGAGCCAGCGGTCAATTTGCAGCGCACGATCATCATAGAGAAAAAAGAGCTGGCCGGTTTGGGCGCGCATTTGCCGCAGCAGTTCGATGCGATCGGCCTTGGGAGCGGAGAGGGTGTGTTCGTGGCGGAAAACAACGCCGTCTCGATAGTCCTGCAGCCGGGCCAGGGCGATGAAACCGATGCGGACCCGGCGGGTCTTCGAGCCGGGAACCTGAAATTCCTGCGAGTAGATGTAGATTGACGGCGCGGAATCCTGCACCACGATTTTTTCCGCGATCCATTGGCGCAGAGTTTCCGCGGCACGCGTATAGACGTTGTTTTCAGCGCCGTCCTTCAGGGATACGCGACCCTTTTCGATGGCGATCAGATTGTAGGGGCTGGCGGCGTAATAGCGATCCTGCATCGCAGGAGTGATTTTGTCATACGGCTGGGTGAGGACATCTTTCAAGGAGACGCGGTTCGGATCGAAGCGAAAAGCGCGAAACGGTTGAATTTCAGCCATGGGGCCTCTTGCGAACCGAATGTTCGCTGCAAAACGGAAATATTGTACAGCGGAAGCCAGCATGGCCCAAAGAGCAATGCAATGGCTCCTCGATCCAACCTCCAGACATAGCGCGATTTAGCGCAGGGGCAATATACTTTCGTCAGGGTTCGTGCAGCACTGTTCGCAATCTCACGTGAGCAGAATGCGCAGTCAGAAAGCGGGCACATTCTGGATTGGAAGCTGCGGCTAAGAGCCACATCATCGTCGAGGTTTTTCCATGAGTTTGGGTAAGTGAAGAGGACCGTTAGGCAACGCCGCAGCCAGAGGTGGCGGTTGCAGTCGTCACGTTGGGACACGCTGCTCCGCAAGCATTTCAGAACTAGAAATGGAATTGAAATTCATTACGAAGACCGTGGTGTACGAGTGCTCGGGCTCTCCGGCGGATGGTGATCGGGGCTGGCCAGGACCGGAAGGCGGTGGATGGCAGCTGGCGAGTTCCCGGTCGGTGCAGGAGGTTTTCGGGAATGATCCGCAACGGCTGCAACGTTTCCGGTGTTATCTGAAGGCCAACTACACCGGCCTGTTTCTGGTGCGCGGCGGTCAGTGGATTTCTTACGGCTGGTACAGCCATCCGCGTAGCGGTGGCCCTCCACACTTGCCGCGCTGGAGCGGTAGGCTGGGAGCGTGTTGGATTTTCGGGTGCCATACGCACCCCCATTTCCGCCAGCGTGGGTATTACAAGCAGATGCTTGCCAGGCTGGCTACACTGATCCAACAACGCGAGCTTACCGTGGAAACCTATATCGATGCGCATCTGAATAACGCCGCGTCACGTAGGGCCATCTTGGCGGCCGGCTTCCGGCCGTGCGGCGTTGCGACCACTTATCGCGGATGGGCGCCGCTAGTGGGCAGCTATGTGCTGATGGGGAGTTGGCATCGCCAGGAGGCGCACCCGGAGATCAGCGGCGGAATGCTGCCCGTTGCGGCTGCGGCTATGTCGGGCGCAGTTCCGACATCCGGCAGAGTAACCTTCAAGGAATGAATTCGATGAGCGGCTGCGAACGCGTGGCGCCGATCCAGATTGGCGGAACCAGAAGCTACGAGGGACGCCAGAAGCGGGGACTGGGCCGGGTGAATTCAACGCCAATACGGACTTTCCCGTGCGACCGGCGAGCCACGTGGACCACACGGCACTCCTGCTCGGCCTGATTGACGGTGTTGGTTAGAAACAGCCGCTGACCGCGCGAAACAACGGACTCCACGGCAATGAGGCAGCCGCGTTCGTTGACGTCGATCGTGGTGGCTTCCTCGTGAAATGGCTGCTTTTCAGCGTCAGAGCCATATACCAGCAGCGCTACCTGATGAGCTTGGCGCGTTCTGCCGCGACGCTCCCAAACGTTGAAGGTGGTCCCCTGATTCTCGCCGGAGTTGTTCGAAGCGGATCGCTGGCGTTCGGCCTGCTTAATGGCTTCCCATAGACGGCTCAAAGGTCGTCTCCCAAGTGACGAATACGTCGCAGCGTCAACAATAGCGGATCGCGTATAAGTACGGCAGATGGAGGTTTGCGATTGTTTTCGTGATGGTAACGGTCCGATGGAGCTTTAATCTCTCCCAGCGGTCCCGATTGCAAGTGCACGCGCCGGGCAATAATGTCGCGTCCTCTTATTGTCCTCGCGAGTGACACACGCGGGCGCCGCGCATAGAATCAAGAATTGCTGTAACTAGGGGAATCGTTGTCACAACGTAGCGACGGCAGAGGGTCCCGCGGACCGAACGGTAAGTACACCGCCGTACGCGTGCTGATGTTCGATTTGGATGGCACGCTCATTGATTCGCGGCTGGATTTGGCGCATTCCGTGAACGCGACGCTGAGGCATATGGGGCGGGCGGAGCTCTCTCACGAAGCGATTTACAAGCTGGTGGGCAGCGGAGCGGCGATTCTAGTGCAGCGCGCGCTCGGGAAGGGCGCGAGCGAGGACGAATCGCAGCGCGGACTGGAATATTTCCTCGCTTATTACCGCGAGCACATGCTCGACAACACCGTCACGTATCCAGGGGTGCGCGAAGGGCTGGAACTGCTGAAAGAGCGTCCCATGGCGGTGCTCACTAATAAACCGGTGAAATTCAGCCAGGCGATTCTCGACGGCCTGGGGCTATCGCGATATTTTCGCGTGGTGTACGGAGGAAACAGCTTTGGCACGAAGAAGCCCGATCCGGAAGGCGCGCGCGTGGTGCTGAAGGATTTTCAAGCGTCGCCTGTCGAAGCGATGCTGGTGGGCGATTCCGAAGTGGACGTTCGCACCGCGCGCAACGCGGGAATTTGGTGCTGCGGCGTGAGCTACGGACTGGGCCCGGAGGGATTTCGCGCGCACCCGCCTGACTTGCTGCTCGACAGTTTGACGGAATTGCCGGAGCACCTTGCTCCGGTGGGAGATTGAGTTACCGTTCGCCCGGTTCCCGCAGGCGGGCGATTGAACTTCCGTCCGCAAGGCCGGCCATCGCGGCGATTAAAGAATCTGTTCGAGAGTCGAGAATATCTACCCGTGGAAAAACACGTGGGCAAATGCAACTTCAGCAGTACGACTTGCGCGAATTGAGTTAACCTGTGGCGCGCATTTGAAAGTATATGGGTGCGAAGCCGCGGTTGCGCGAACGGTTCTCTTCGGGAAAGGCGCATGAATGAAATTACGCTGGATTGTACTGATCCTGTTGTTACTAGCTGTGGCGGGCGGAGTGGCGGCGTGGCTCGTGCGGATGAACAAGATTCCCACGAACGTGGCCTACGTGACGGACGAAGATGGCGGCATTCAAATCATCGATTTAACGACGTTGGAGGTGGTGAAACGAGTGAATCCGCCCAACGTGGCGCCGCGCGGGCTGGGGCTGACGTTCGACGGAAAGTATCTGTTCACGGCGAACATGAACACCGCTGATGCGACGGTGTTCGACACGCGCGGCATGCGAATGAAGCTGGTGAAGCGCGTTCACGTGGGCGACAATCCCGAGTTCGTGAAGATCAATCCGAGCGGGACGGCGATGTTCACGTCCTATGAGCCGGGGTCGTCGGGCGGCCCTCCCGTTCCAGGCCAGGAACAAGAGGAAGAACAAGGGCCGCCTTCGCAGATCGTTTCGTTCAGCACCCAGGATTGGGCGCGCGAGACGGACTTCACGGCGGGAGTTTCGACGGAGGGATTGGAGTTTTCCGCGGACGGATCGAAGCTCATCGTCGCCAACGAAGCGCAGAATTCGCTGGGGATATACGACACGTCCAATGGAAAGCTGCTCCAACTTATTGACCTCTCGAAAATCGGGCGCCGGCCGCGCGGGGTGAAGCGTTCGCCCCTGAATAACGGATACGCGGTGACCATGGAAGGCTCCGGCACGCTGGTGATCCTCGATCCAAATTTCAAGGTGGAGCGCTGGATTCAGACCGACGCGAAGCCGTATGGCGTGGCGTTCGACAAAAGCGGCAAACGGATTTTCGTGTCCGCGGCGGCGGCGCAAACGTTGCAAGTGTTTGACGCGGACTCGCTAAAACAAATCGGACAGACGGCGATCGGCAAGCGCTGCTGGCATTTCACGTTCACGCCCGATGGCTCAAAGCTGCTGATGGCCTGCGGGCGGTCCGATAATGTTTACGTGATTGATGCCAACACCTACAAGACGCTGAAAATCCTTACGGGATTTCAGACTCCTTGGGGAATTTTGGCGTATCCGCGATCTTACGGCAGCCTTGGGTTGCCCTGAGCAAAGGCGCGGGCCTTTGCTCGAACTCCGCGCGGAGGTTCTTGACACCGTTCGCGCGGCTGTGATATTTCGCCAAGCCTCACGCTGAACAATCTAGCCCGGGGGTGGAGATGAACGCGATGCGTCGATGTGCTCTTCGTGTGCCGCTGAGTCGAGTGTGGATATTTGCCGTTGGCGGAATTTTAGCGATAGCAGTGGGCATGTGCGCTGCGTCCACGCGCGCCGCGGCCGCCAAAAGCCCGAAGCGAGGGGCATCGCAAGTGGCATCGCATGCAGCGGATCGGATTTGCGGGCGCGGCTGTCTCGATGGCTTTGTGGACAACTACCTGGCCGCGCTCGTAGCCCACAAGCCCACGGACGTGGCGTTCGCGCCGGACGTGAGGTTCACCGAACAAACGGCGGTGCTGAAAATCGGCCAGGGCACGTGGGGCACGTTCAACGGCATCGGCGATTTCAAGCTGCACTTTGACGACGTGGCACGCGGGGAAGCCGGCTACATCGGAACCATGAAAGAATGGGGCTATCCGGTGATTTTTTGCCTGCGGCTGAAGGTGACCGGCGGGCAAATCGCCGAAGTGGAAGACTTCGTGGTGCGCGATGAGGACGCGGCCAAAAAGCTGGACGCGATGCAGCCGAATCCGCTCTTCACTGAAGACGTGCCGCCAGCGCAGCGCGAGAGCCGGGCGGAGCTGGTGAAGATCGCCAACATGTATTTTTCCGGCTTGCAACAAGACACCGGGAAGGGCGATTACCCGTTCGCGGCCGATTGCAACCGTATCGAAAACGCGACGCAGACGACCAATAACCCGCAGGCTGCCACGTCAAACGTGTACAACCCTGCATCGGCGATCATGAAGCTCGGTTGCAAGGCACAATTCGAGACCGGGTTTTTCAAGGTGGATACCAAGATCAGCGAGCGCCGCTTCGTGATCGTGGATCCCGCGCGCGGCTTGGCATTTGCGTTCGCATTTTTCAATCATGCCGGTACGCTGAAGACGATTACTTTGACGAACGGCGAGACTTTCCCCAGTACGGTCCGCCATCCGTTCACGTGGGAAATCGGCGAACTTTTCAAAATCGAGAATGGCAAGATTCGGCAGATTCAAGCGGTGCTGACCGAGGAGCCGTACGGCATCCGCTCCGGATGGGGGCCGGATGGGCTGCAGCCGCCCGCGCCAAAGCCGCTGCCGTTGGAAGCGGATGCCGCGTCGAAATGCGACGGCAAATGCCTGGATGAAATGATGGACCGGTTCCGCGCGGCGCTGATCGCGCACGATCCGTCGCTGCTGCCGATGACCGAGAATGTCCGGTACACGGAAAATGGGCAGGTGCTCAAAATTGGTGACGGCCTGTGGGGTACGCTCACCGGATGGGGCAGCTACAAGCTGTACATCGACGATCCCGAAGATGGCGAAGCAGGTTTCGTCGGTGAAAGCTTCGAGGCCGGGATGCCGGGGCTGCTGTGCGCGCGGCTGCGCGTGGTGAACGGCAAAGTGAGCCAGATCGAGGTGCTCGATACCCGCAAGGAGACGCCGACGGGCTTCACGCAGCCGGAAGGACTGACGAACCCGAAAGTGGCGCCGAAGCTGGCGTCATTTTTTGAAGAGATTCCGGAGAGCGAGCGCGAATCGAAACAGGACTTGATCGCGCAGACCGATCTTTATTTTGATGGGATCGAGAAGAGCAACGGTAATATCGTGCCATGGGCGCCGGGAGTGATTCGCGTCGAAAATGGGACGCAGACGTGCCCGTCGTCTTTTGGCCAAGCCGCGAAAAACGGGCCGCTTAGTTGCTCGAAACAGTTGGATACGCATCTATTCGAGTACATCTTCCCGATTTCGCCCCGGCGGTACATGGTGGTGGATCGCGCGCATGGGATCGTATTGGGCGCGTTCATGTTCAACACACCGGGGACGGCCGAGTACGTGAACGTGCCGGGCGTGGGGAAAGTGCGGGAATCGCGCGCGGCGCTGCGGCCGTTCAGCGAAGAAGTAGATGAGATTTTCAAAATCAAGGACGGGAAGATTGAAGCGATCATCGCGGTGATGACCGGACTGCCGTTTGGAGATACCTCCGGCTGGACGCAATCGCTGCGGTAATTCTGAAGTCCTCATACGCGCTGATATCGTGGCAAATGATACGGCTCGACAAATCCGTTGACCTTACGAATGTTTCGTTCGACGGCTTTGTTCGGTTTATTTTTGACCGGAACCCAAGCCCAGGCTCAACGTCAGTACATGACCGGCATCCGTGGTACTTTCACGCCGACGTGACGTTCGGATCGGAAACAGTTTGCGCCCACTACGTGAAACTATTTCTGGCGCCGGAATTTCTTGTCACGCGCTATACGAAAGCTCAGCTGGAGGAAGGCTTTTGGGCCGTGCAAGGTCCGAATCTCAAGTGCTCCGCGTACAGCATAATCTTTGAATCTGATGCGACGCTGTCGTCTCGTAAAGAATGTATCCGCTCGATGACGCAATTGTTCGAACGCCTGTTTGTAGCTGAGCCCCTCGACACTTCGGTCCAAATGTGGTGGGATTCGTTCTGTTATGACTGGCAGTGCGGCAACCGTAAGCGAGAACGCGGTGGAGACGATATGGAGCTGCAGGATGTCTTGTTCGAGACGCTCTCTCGTGTCCTCGCAACTGAGTCCGAGATATGTCAGGCGGCGGCATTGCATGGCCTCGGCCATTTGCGTCACCCCCTTACGCGGGACCTTATCGACGCCTTTCTTCGTGAGCACTCCTCACTAACGCCCGCACAAATTGAACACGCGCGGTCGGCCGCGAGGTTCGACATTCTGTAGCGCGGCGGAGTAATCACGCGCGGGATTTGCATACTCCCCGGCATACCGTGTTCGCAAGCGCTGAAAACTAAGCGCCGCCGTAAAGCAAACGGGTGTAAAGTGAGCGCGATGGAGCCTAGCGCGAGCCTCGTTATAACCGGAAGCAGCGCGGCGCAACTGACGCTGGAAGTAATGAATCCGCGCGGCGAGACGCCTCCGCCGCCGACCATTGGCATCAATGCGCGCGTGCGCGATTTTGCCGGGGAAAAGATCGTGCTGGTGGACAACGGCAAATTTGGCGCCGGGAATTTTCTGGAAGTGCTCGGCGAAATGCTGAAGCAGAAGTATCCCGCCGCAACGATCGTGATGTATCCGAAGCCTGCCGCGCAGACAATCACCGCTCTTCCCGACTGGTATCCGACGGTGAAGCAGCAGGGCGATCTTTTCGTTTTCGGCGTGGGCGATTGAGGGAGCTGCACGTGGTGGGGTTCCCACGACTCAATCGAAATCGAGAAGTCAGGCCTTCCCGGCGTTTACATCGCCACGACTGAGTTTTTGGAAGACGCCAAATCCGCGGCGCTCGATCGCGGCATGCCCGCATTGCGCGCAGTCGATCTATCTTCGGACACCTACTATCGCGCACGGGCGAGCCGGGATGAGTTGCGGCCGATTGTCGCGGCGAAAGTTGCTGACATCGTTGACGCACTCACGCGGCCTTTGACGGCGGACGAAGAGCATCCGGCGCAAGTGACCGGCGCGCGGCAGGCGGACAACATTCGCGTGGGCGGGAAGAATTTCCTGGACGCGCAGGAAAACCTGAATCAACTATTCCTCGAAAACCATTGGGCCGATGGGCTGCCGATTGTGCCGCCAACGCCTGAACTAGTGAAGGCGATGCTTGGCGGAACGAAGCGCGCGCCGGAGGAAGTGCTCGGCCCGGTGGCTCCCAAGAATGGCACGGCGACCGTGGAGAAAATCGCGATCAACGCGGTGATGGCCGGCGCCAGACCACAATATTTTCCGGTGATTCTGGCGGCGATGGACGCATTCACGAACAAGAATTACGATTTGACTCACGTACAAGCTTCCACCGGTTCGTTCACGCCGGTGGTGATGGTGGACGGCCCAATCTCGCAGGAATTGGGATTTAACTCAGGCATCGGCATGCTGGGTCACGGCTGGCGCGCGAACAGCACGGTGGGGCGCGCGCTGCGGCTGGCGTTGCTCAACCTGGGACAGACCTGGCCGCAGGTAAATGATATGGCGCTGACCGGGCGGCTGGAGGCGTACACCTTCTTCACATTTGCCGAGGACACGGAGCGCAGCCCGTGGGAGCCGTACCACGTGAGCCGCGGATTCCAGCCGGGCGACAGCACGGTGACGGTCGCCACTGCGTTCAATCCGGTAATTTTCGGCGGCGGGGCGGTGGCGCCTTGGACGGGACAGGGCGTGATCGATCAGATGGCCGAGCGCATCAGGAGCAGCGGAGTGCGTTGGCCTCACGCGCAGACGCATATTCTGGTGCTGATTCCGGATTGCGCGGCCGATCTGGCGAAGGCCGGCTACACGCGAAAATCTTTGCAGGAATATCTCTACGAGCAAACTCGCGTCGCTTATGAAAAGTTGGCGAAAGAGGGGTTTTTCGGGCAAGGGACGGAAGAAGAGTTTATCCGCGGATGCGTCGCGGACGGGCGGATTCGACCGGAACGCGCGCGGATCTTCCTGGAAAACTTGAAGCCCGGAGGGCGTGTGCCGGTGGTGCAAAGCCCGGAGGATTTTCACGTTTTCGTGGCCGGCGGCTCGCCGGGATACGATTTGCTGTTCAGCTATCCCGGGACGAATCACGCGAACGAGACGATGAAAATCACGGGCGCCACGTTGACGAAGTCCGGACGTTAACGCGAAATCAGGAACCGCGCATTTCAAAACTAAGGGTCTCCCGCGGCGCGACGGCTGTTCCAGAATGCCCGTCTGAAATTTCCGCAGCCGCGAATCATCGAATCATGGTAAAAGATTTGGTTGCGTTTCTGCACGGCGCGCCGGTGGGGGCGCGCTGGATTGCGGGGGGGATTGTGCTGAAGAAGCTTTCGATTGTTTTTATATTGAGTTGTTTTTTTGTGATTGCCGCGCACGCGCAGTATCCGCCCAGGCCGCCGAAACCCACTCCCGAAGAGCTCGCCGCCGTGGCCCAAGGGAAAACCATCTTTCAGCAGAATTGCGCGGTATGCCACGGCACGAACTTAACGGGTGGCCGCGGACCGGACCTGATTCGCTCTGATTTAGTTCGCCAAGATAAGGATGGGAACCTGATCGGCCCGGTCGTCAGCAACGGTCGTATCGACAAGGGTATGCCGTCGTTCCCCTCGCTTAGCCCGGAAGAGATCCGCGACCTGGCCGCGTACATTCACTCTGAGGTCACGATTTTTGACCTGCACACGCGAATGCCGGGGGGCTATCCCAACGACATTCCGCCGTCGCAGCTGGCGACGGGCAGCGCCGCGGCTGGCAAGGCCTTCTTTTACGGTGCAGGCCATTGCTCCGACTGCCATTCGCCGACGGGCGATCTGGCCCATATCGCCTCACGATACCCAAAGCCAACGACGCTGGAGCAGCTGTTCATCAATCCAGCGGGAACGCTTGCGTTTTCGCCGACTTACCGCAAGGGAGTCTCCATTACCGCGACCGTGACGCTGAAGAATGGCCAAACCATGGAGGGCCCGCTGCTGCAAAACGGCGAATTCTACGTGAGCATCACTGGCCCAGACGACTGGAACCACACGTGGCCACGCAGCGACGTCAAGAGCGTCGTGGTGCACAACCCCGTCCAGGCGCACATCGATATGCTTCCGAAATGGACGAACCAAGAAATGCACGACATGTTTACGTACCTGGAGACCTTAAAGTGAAGCGCCTGACTGTGGTCCCAACCATTTTGATTTTGCTTGCCCTTGGGCTCGCCTGGGCGCCGCGCTCGCGCGCGCAGGGGCTCGACAATATTTCTGTACTCAACGATCCGCCTACAAAGATGTGGCCCACGTACAACGGCGATTACAGCGGACGCCGGTACAGCCCGCTCAATCAGATCAATGAAAGGAACGTGAAGTCGCTGGCGCTGGGCTGGGCCTTTCAGACGGGCGCGCGTTCGCTCGAAACCATGCCGCTCGAAGTCCACGGCATCATGTACATCACCGCCGGGAACGAAATGTGGGCCGTCGATGCGCTCACCGGCCGGCAGATCTGGCACTTCACCAGCGGTCGTCCTGGCGGCAGCAACAAAGGCGCGGCGATGTACAAAGACAAGCTGTACATGACCACGCCGGACGACAACCTTCTGTGCATCGACGCGAAAACGGGGAAGCAACTCTGGAGCATTCCGATCGATGATCCCACGCTCAAGGCATTCGGCGGAAGCGCGCCGCTCGTCGTAAAGAATCACATCATCGTCGGAACGGGCGGAGATACCGCGGACCTTCCCGGGTTTTTGCTGGCCGTGGACCCAGATACCGGAAAAATTCAGTGGCGATTTGACGTCATGCCCAAGCCGGGCACTCCCGCGTGGAATACCTGGCCGCACGACACCGATGTGGTCACCCGCGGCGGCGGCATGACGTGGATCACCGGCACCTACGATCCCAAGTTGAATCTACTGTACTGGGGCACAGGCAATCCGCATCCAGTGGAGAACGGCGCGGCGCGCGTGGGCGCAAATCTTTACACGTGCTCGATCGTGGCGCTCGATCCGGACACCGGAAAGCTGGTCTGGTATTTCCAGGGCTCGCCGCACGATACCCACGATTGGGACATGAACATGACGCCGGTGCTTTTCAACGGCACGTGGCACGGAAAACCGCGCGAGCTGCTGGCGCAGGCCGGCAAGAACGGGATGTTCTTCGTCCTCGATCGCACCAATGGCAAAGATCTGCTCTCGGAATCCTTCGTCCAGACCAACTGGTACAGCGGTCTGAACAAGCGCGGCGAGCCAATTCCGGACCCGATCCGCGAGCCGCAGCCAGACGGCACGCTGGTGTGGGGCAGCACCGGCACGGATTGGCAGGCGCCAAGCTTTGATCCGCAGACCGGACTTTTTTACGTCAACTCCCAGCAGTCGTTCGGAGTCTTCTACCTTACCATGCCGGGTATCCACGCTGAAGGTTGGGCCGGTCGCGACTTCTTTCTCTACTCGAAGTCGATGATGAAGGCCATCGACTACCAAACCGGCAAAATTAAATGGGTTCACGATTATCCCGGCCGGGAAGGCTTGGAGGGCGTTCTAACGACCGGCGGACATCTGGTGTTTTCGGGCGGCAGCTACGATGATGTGATCGCCTTGGACGCCGCCACCGGCAAAACCGTGTGGCACACCTTTGTTGGCGGGGGGATGAGCACTGCGCCCATGACCTACGAACTGTTCGGCCGGCAATACGTAGTGTTCCCCGCAGGTGGCACTGTTTTCGCTTTCGCGCTGCCGAGTTCGGCCGCAGCCAGTGCTCCCGTGAAACCGCAGGGGAACTAATAGCGGCCTCCTCAGCCGCACTGTAACCGGGTAGCGCGCAATACGTCTAAGTTGATAGGCGGACAAGGAACGGCATTGATGTTAGGCCGCTCCTATTGTCGACGATCCCGCCGGGTTCCTCAACGGTCGATGACTCGAAAGTACCGGCCCTTGACACCCGCGGAAGCGCTGACTAACATCCCGCTAAGAAGGTGTGGTATCGGTGTTTAGCGATGCATTGGCCGGGCAAGAGCGGTGGACCAGGAACGAGGCGCGATTTCAAGAAGCGCCAACGGTGCCGATCGGGTTTGTGCCCGGGGGAATCTTAGGAATCAACCCAGGAATCTAAATACTGAAGGCGACGCTCCGGTGGTTCGCGATTGGGAGGGAGTCATGACGAAGTGGATTGTTGTGGCGTGCATCATGCTCGGAATGGCGATGTCCGCCCCGATGGTATCAGCGCAAGATCAAAGCAGCATGGATCAGGGTCCAATGGATCCTACGATGATGGAGGCTCCTCCGCCGACTTTCATTAAGCCCGCGGAAGTGCTGCAAATGATGAAGGACCACGACAAGTCCTTCTTGTTGGTCGATACCCAGCCGGCGATGGCGTACGACCAGTCGCACATTCCGGGCGCGTTCAACTACCCGTTCCAGGAGCGCCTGACGCCGCCGATTCCGCTCCCGCGCGATAAGACGCTGATCCTCTACTGCCCGTGCACGCACGACGAAGACTCGATCAGCATGGCCAAGAAGCTGGCAGAGTTTGGATATTACAACGTGAAGATTCTCGAAGGCGGTTGGTACAAGTGGGAAGCGCTGAAGTATCCGGTGGCTGGCACGCAGCCGAATCCGGATGCCACGGATGCTTCGACCACGCAGCCTGCCGCTACGACGACTGACACTGCGTCCAGCAGCGGCCCGCTCACTTCCGGCCGTCCGGTCGGCGCTGTTACTCCGTCGTTCCGGGTAATCGATGTGACCGGCAAGTACAAGGGACAGCAGACCTGCTACGTTTGCGAATACGGTGATGCTCCCACGATCCTGGCGTTCTTCGATAAGCCGAGCGATCAGAATGCCAATCTCATCGTGAAGCTCAACAAGCTGGTGGCGGAAAATTCGCAGAAGAACCTCAAGGGTGTGGTGGTGATGGTCGACGGCCAAAGCTCCAAGGAATGGCTGGAGAAGCTGGCTGCGGAGAAGGGCATCAAGATTCCCATGGTGTACCTGCTGCAAGGTCCGCACGACTTAGGCGTCCGCCTCTACCATATCAACACGGCTGCGGATAATACGTTCCTGGTGAACGACAAGCGCACCGTGCAAACGAACCTTGTGAACGTCAACAACTTCACCGAGGTGGCGCAGGCCACCACGAAGATGCTCGGGGGCGAATAGCCTACATGGCAAACTCCCGGCGCATCTCGTCGATGAAAACAATCTCGGTCGCGCTGGCCGCCTTGGTGCTGCTGATTGCGGGCATCAAGGCGGCTCCCGCGCGGGCCGACTACCAAGCGTCGTTCAAGGTGATCACACCGGATCAGTTGAAGGACGTGATCGCCGCGAACAAGGGCAAAGTCGTGTACCTCAATTTTTTCGCTACCTACTGCGTACCGTGCCGCTCCGAATTTCCGGATATCGTCAAGCTGCAGAAGGAACTCGGATCGCAGGGCCTTCAGGTGATCGAGGTTTCAATGAACGATCATACGGACCCTTCGGACAACGCGGCGATGAAGCAGTATCTCGAAAAGATGCAGCCCACATTCCCGGTTTACATCGCGTCTTCCGTGGATGACTCGTTCTACTCGGCTGTGAATCCGAAGTGGGAAAAAGACGGCGAAGCGTTGCCGATGACCACCATCTACAATCGCGATGGCAGTCCCGTTGATTACTACGAGAAAGCTCTCAACCTTCAGCAGATGGAGCAGGACGTAAAGCCTCTTTTGGCTGCGAAGTAGCGGCCGGCGCCTCCAGCCGGATACCAGCAGCAACGAACAAGAGACAATCGGCGAACCGCCCGCGGCGAACGCGGGCGGTTTCGTTTTTAGGCGAGGCTTCCGAGGGAACGTGGTTGCGTGCGCCCTCCCTTAGCAACGATGGGGTAAACGCCCCATTGTGTACACTTAACTTTCGACCTAGCCTCGATTGTAGGGATAGTCGCAGAGCGATTCCCGCGATACGAGGCAACGGTATGGCCAGCATGGCGTTGGCTGAATCAGCGACGCAACAGCACGATCACAGCGTTCAGTTCTACACCACTGACGAGTTCCTGCTCGACGATCTCGGCGAGTTTATAGGTACGGCCCTCTCCGAGGGCTGTTCGGCGGTGGTTGTATGCACAAAACGCCATCACGAAGGTTTGCTGGCGAAGCTTCACGCCCGCAATGTCGATCTGCCGTCGGTGATTTCGCAAGGCCGGTACCAATATTTTGAAGCGAGCGAGTTTTTGTCGCGCATCCAGAGCGAGGGAAGACTCGATCGGCTCCGCTTTCTGGACCAGGCCGGCGCAGTCGTGGGGCGCGCATCCGCTGCCTCACGCACCGAGAATCATCGCGTGGTAGTTTTTGGAGAAATGGTGGCTCTGCTGTGGGCCCAAGGTAATTCCGAGGTCGCCATCGATCTCGAAAAAGCCTGGAACTCCCTGGCCCAGACGTATTGCTTCTCGCTGCGCTGCGCCTATCCCATGAACGTCTTCTCCAGCGGCGACGACTCGGCGCCGTTTCTAAATATCTGCAACCTGCATTCACAGGTGATTCCCGCGGGAACCCACACGGAATTTCCGGCGCAAGACAGCCGCCTGCGCGAACTGCTTTTTCTTCAGCAACAGGCCAATGTCAATCAGTCCGAAGCACAGCGGCAGCATCGGGAGCAGAAGTTCAAGTCATTCGTGGAAGCGGTGCAAGACTACGCGATTTTTATGCTTGATCCCAAGGGCCATGTGACAAGTTGGAGCGCGGGGGCCCAGCGAATCAAGGGTTATAAGGAATCGGAAATCCTGGGCCGGCATTTTTCGTGTTTTTATCCTGCCGACGCAATCGAGAAAGGCACGCCGCGAAGGCTTCTCGACCTCGCCGCGGCCACCGGGCGGGCGGAAGACGAGGGCTGGCGTGTGCGCAAAGACGGACGTCGCTTTTGGGCTTGGGTTACCATCACCGCGATTCGAGATCAGGCCGGCCATCTCGTGGGCTTCGGTAAGGTGACGCGGGATTTGACCGAGCGCAAGCGAGCCGAAGAGTTCATTCGCCAGCAAGAAGAACGCTTTCAGATGTTCGTTCACGCCGTGCAGGACTATGCCATTTTTATGCTCGATCCGCAGGGCCACATCGCTACCTGGAATCTCGGCGCCGAGCGGCTCAAGGGATACGAAGCCAGCGAGATTATCGGAAAACACTTTTCAATCTTTTATCCAGAGAACGAGCGGAAAGAAAAACCGGAGCGCGAGTTGAAAATAGCCGCCAAGGAGGGCCGCTTTGAGGATGAGGGCTGGCGCCTGCGCAAGGACGGGTCCCGGTTTTGGGCCAACGTTGTTATCACCGCCATTCGCGATGATGCCGGGCGGCTGATCGGGTACGGCAAAGTAACGCGAGACCTGACCGATCGTATGCTGGCGCTCAAGGCGCTGACGGAGTCTGAGGCCAAGCTGCGTCAGTCCGAGAAGTCGCTTCGGGAACTGTCTCTGCACTTGTTGCGCTCCCAGGATGAAGAGCGCCGGCACATCGGCCGCGAAATGCACGATAGCCTCGGCCAATATCTCTCTGTGTTGAAATTGAAACTTGAATCCATGGCCGTTCCGGAGGGGCATTCCGGCGAAGTGAACGGCTGCATCGAGTTGCTCGACAGCTGCCTCAAGGAGGTCCGCACTGTTTCATACCTCTTGTACCCTCCGATGCTAGAGGAATTGGGACTGAAATCAGCGGTCCAGTGGTACCTGGCTGGTTTTTCCAAACGCAGCGGCATCAGGATTGACTTCCAAGTTCCCGAGGACTTCGGCCGCATCGGCAGGGATGCGGAGTTGGTTTTGTTCCGGGTGCTGCAGGAGGCGTTGACGAATGTGCAGCGGCACTCCGGCAGCAGCACGGCGGTGATTCGGATTTGCTCGATGGGAGATTCGGTAGTTCTGGAAGTGGAAGATCATGGTCACGGACTTCCGTCAGTTCTACTTAATCAGGGCAACCTCGACTGGGGGACGGCCTCTGGCGGAGTTGGTCTCCGAGGAATGAGGGAGCGTCTACAGCAGCTCGGCGGAGCGCTCGACGTCTGCTCTGGCTTTGCCGGAACATCGGTTCGCGCAACAGTGCCGCTGCACAATCAGACTTAGAGATAGGTAATACCAGATGTTGAAAATAGAAATTTCTGTCATGGCGACGGCGAAAGACAAAGCGCGAATCGTACTAGTGGATGACCACGAAGTGTTGCGCGAAGGCGTGCGGGCTCTGTTTGCCAAGTTGCGTCCGCAATGGGAAATCTGCGGCGAGGGTACGGACGGTGAACAGGCTATCGCTCTTACTCACGCACTGGAGCCGGACATTGTGATTTTGGATATCAGCATGCCCCGCGTTAGCGGGCTGGAGGCGTGTGCTCGGATGCGCAAAATTGGCCTAAAGGCTCCGGTGCTGATTTTCACCACCCATGAGTCGGAAAGTCTGGCAGACGAGGTGCGCAAGGTCGGGGCGCAAGGATTCGTGCTGAAAACGCAGGCGGCCCGCAGTCTGGTACTGGCCATTGATACGATCTTGAACGGAGGAGTGTTTTTCGGCGAACCTCAAGAGCAGCCCAAAGCGGCCGCGGAGGACCGCCCAAAGCCTGGGATTATGCGCCGACGCCGGATCTTGCACGCGAGCTAAACGACGGCAGGCTTCCCGCTGCGCGTGCATCTGCCAAGAGAAAATACTTCAGGATTCACTTCCGGCTGCAGGTGTTTTCGCAATTGGCGCTGCCGGCAAATCGATGCCCAAAAACTTCGCGGCGTTGAGTAGAAGAATCTTTGGCCGCACGGACTCTTTCAGCGGCAGCTCGGCGAACTCCGCGAGCCAGCGCTCCGGGGTCATCATCGGAAAATCGGTGCCGAAGAACGCTTTGTCCTGCACCAGAGTGTTGATGTTATGCACCGTTGATGCGGGGAAATACTTCGGCGCCCATCCGGAAAGATCCATGTAGGTGTTGCCTTTATGGCGCAGCACGGCGAGTTGATCGTCGTGCCATGGCCAAGAAGGATGCGCCATGATGATGCGCATCTCCGGAAACCACGCCGCCAGATTGTCGATGTAGGGAATCGGCTTGCAGTATTCGAGCACGATGCCCTTTCCGCCCGGTGATCCAGCAGCAACCGCCGTGGTGCCGGTGTGAAAAATCACCGGCAGCTTCAGCCGGACGATTTCTTCATAGATCGGAAAGAACCGCTCGTTGGTAGGATCGAAGCCCTGCGCCGCCTGTTGAAATTTCATTCCCCGGAGGCCCATATCCGCGCAGCGCTTCACTTCGTCAACGGCAACTTTTCCTTTCCAGGGATCAACGCTGCCGAAGCCGATGAACGTCTGCGGATATTTCTTCATCCAGCCGGCAGTTTCGGAATTGTCGATCTTGATGCCGGATCGCGTTTCGCCATCGACATCGAAGATCACCGCCATCATGTCCATGCTCTGATACATCTCCGCCATGCCATCCGGATCGCTCGACCACTTGCCCGTGTTCATGGGCAGACCGGCCTTGATGGTCGGCGCCCACCCCTGCTTGGCGCGCTCGCCGGTAAGAATGTGGACATGCATGTCGATAGCTTTAAGCACGGGAGGACCTTTCGGAAAGTTTCCTGGCGGAAATTACGCCGCCATCGGAACGCCCTTGATGTGTTCCGGGATATCCATTTCGCGGTAGTCTTTGGCCACTTTCAATGGCGCGCCAGTCTGCGATTGCACGTCGGAAACGCTGATGCCGGGCGCGCATTCGCGAAGCAGCAAGCCTTCGGGAGTCACGTCGATCAGCGCCATGTCGGTGTAGATGCGTGTCACGCAGTGCGGCGCCGTAAGCGGCAGGGTGCAGGCCTTCAAAATCTTCGGCTGCCCCTTCGTGCTGACGTGCGTCATGGTGACCCACACATTCTTGATGCCGAAGGCTAGATCCATAGCGCCGCCCACGCCCGGAACCTTCGCGCCGGGCGTGCGCCAGTTGGCCAGGTCACCGTTAGCGGCTACTTCCAGCGCGCCGAGAACGGTATGCGTAATATGGCCGCCGCGGACCATGGCAAACGACATAGGATGATCGAAGAAGCAGCCGCCCGGAAGCATGGTCACGTACTGCTTGCCGGCATTGATCAGGTCCACATCTTCGGTTCCAGGCTCGGCCAGAGGTCCCATGCCCAAAATGCCGTTCTCGCTGTGAAAGAGAATCTCTTTATCCGGAGATAGGTACGAGGACACCTGGGTCGGGATTCCGATCCCGAGGTTGACGTAGCTGCCGTCCGGCAGATCGCAAGCTACTCGATAGGCAATGCCGTCGCGTGTGAGTTTCAATGGATTCTCCCCTTGGCTGATTGCGGTTCCTTCGCCGCCGCGATTACTTTGGCGGGCCGATTTCGATGAGTTTTGGGTGGCGCGGGCAGTGCACCAGTTTGTCGACGAAGAGTCCCGGCGTGTGGACATCTTCCGCGTCAATGCCGCCGACGGGAACGAGCTCATCCACTTCCGCGAGCGTCACATTTCCAGCCATGGCCATGGCGATGTTGAAATTTCGCATGGCTTTGCGGAACTGCAAATTGCCGAGCCGATCGCCGCGATGCGCGCGAATCATGGCGAAATCGGCGTGCAGCGGCTTTTCGAACACGTAGTCGCGGCCATCGATCGTGCGCGTCTCTTTTCCCTTGGCGAGTTCAGTGCCCGCGGAAGTAGGTGTAAAAAATCCACCAAGCCCCGCCCCCGCTGCGCGGATCCGTTCGGCCAGCGTGCCTTGCGGGACTAGTTCGAGTTCGATTTGCCCCTTCAAATACAGTTCCTGAAAATAGACGGCGCCCGGATTATTGGGGAACGAAGCGGTCACTTTTCGCACGCGCCCGTCTTTAATCAAGCCGCCCAGCGCCCAATCTCCGGCGCCAGCGCCGTTGTGAATCACCGCCAGATCCTTCACGCCTTTACGCCGCACAGCTTCCAGCAGCTGGCCGGGCAGGCCGGGGTCGCCGAATCCGCCGAGCATCAGCGTGGCGCCGTCAAACACCTGTTCTACTGCTTCATCGCAAGTTTTTAGCGTTTTGTCTATCACGTGTGGTCCCTGAATGCGCCAGAAATCCTAGCACGCGACGCGGTGGATGTTCAATGCGGTATGAAGGTTACAGAACGCATAGCACCGGCTTGGTGCAGGGACGCATCAACTCGCAGCCGCGGGAACGGGCCATTTTTTGTGACGATTAGAACTCGAAGCGCATGGCGAGCTGAATTTCGCGCTTCGGAAAATCGGACGTGAACGCGAGTGGTGTGCTGGGATTGGCGATCTCGCCGCCGGGCAGCGCCGTGCCGGGCTTAATGCCCATGCACGTTGAAAGTTGTGGCGCCGTTTCCACCGTAAGCGGTTGGCAATCCGAAGAACGGTCCGACCACGTTGTTCACACTGGCATAGTTGGTGCGATTGAACAGATTGAAGGCCTGCGCCATGAATTGGAGCGATCGCGATTCGCCGAGCTTGTACTTCCAGTTCAGCGCCATATCGAAGTCGATCATGTTGGGACCGAGGCCGGTATCGCGCGCGGAGCCGATGGGACGATCGTTGGTCGGATGATTGTCGCCATTCACTTCGCTGCCGGCCAGCAGATTGAAAGGATGGCCGCTGTTATAGGTGAAAATGGGCGAAAGCTCGAAGCCGGAAAGGATGCGCTGTTTCCAGGGACTGTCTGCGACGGCGGCGACCACAACTTTATTGCGCTGGTCGAATTCCGAAAGCGCGCGCTCGGCATTCAGGTCGGTCTCGTCCTCCGGCGCGTAATCGCTGTTAAAGTCCGTGGTCGTATCGAACGCTTTGCTGTACGTGTAGTTGGCCATCAAAGTGAAATAGCTGTTGTACTGCTTCTTGATTTCGAAAATTCCGCCCTCATAAAGGGCGGACGCCGCGGAGCTGTAGCGGTTGTTCTGCGCGATCAGCGGGTTCACAAAGCAGGCGAATGGGTTCGCGGCGCACGGAGATGGCAGCGAGGTCAGGATGCTGTAAGGGTCGGCCGCCGAATCGGTATTCCAGTCGCGATATGTGGCAGTCCTGCCGTTGGCGAGCGGCAGCGTTACTTCGGGAGCGGGAAGAATGTTGGTATCCAGCGCCACAGGCAGATGCAGCGTGTGCGAATAGATGAAGCTGCCGGAAATGGAAAGTCCGGGCGCGATTTCGCGCTCGATTCCGAACTCGGCCTGTTGCGAATACGGGTCCTGATAATTTGGCTGATCGCTGAAGAGCACGGAAGCTGGCGGAATTGCGCCACTGTTGGTGATGGGCGCGCCGATCAGTGGGGAGAGCGCCGCGGGCGTGATGCAAGCGGCATTCCCGGGCGTGGGGGTGGTGCACTGGACCAAACCTTGCGCGAATAGTCCGCCGAAAACGGTTGCCGACGTATAGGTGGGATTGGGATTTAGATAGACGCCGAGATTCGAGGGATAGCCGGTCAGTGGGACCACGTAGATTCCGATCTTACGGTTGCAGGGGCTGCTGCCGTTGCCGGGGAAAATGGGGAAATTCAAGATTCCGCACGTCCCAATCGCATTCGCTACCTGATTTCCAGAGCCGTGATTTTCGACCGAACTGCCATTGGCGTTCAGCACGCCAAGCGTGTTGTCCACATCGGGGATTTGGAAATAGGTGGTGCCGTAGAAGATTCCGTACCCGGCGCGAATTACCGTCTTGCGATCCCCGAAGGGATCCCAGGCGAAGGAGATTCGCGGCGCGACGTTGTTGTAGTCGCTATTGAGCGGCGCGGGTTCGGTGTCCATCTCGTATCGCAGGCCATAATTGAATGTGAAGGTGGGTGCAATTTGCCAGGAATCCTGCCAGTAGAGAGCCGTATACGGACGCGTGGCATCGTAAACGGGCGTACCAAAACCTTGTTCGAGCTCCAGCGGTGCACCGAGTGACGCAGCTTGCAGCGGATCGATGGCCGCCGGGAAGGCCGCAACTCCGCACGCGCTCGGCGTGCTTAGACACGGACTAAGAGCGTTTCCGGGAATCGAGCCGAAGATGAAGCGGCCCGGCATGTATGTGTTCGCCTGGGTGTGGTCGCCGCGCAGAAGCTCGTCCGCCCCAAACTTGAAGGTGTGGTGACCTCGGATGATGGTGAGGTTGTCGGAAAAATCGTACCGGCGCAGGATGGTGCGGTTGGGCAGGAAAATATTGGTGCCGAGTGTGGCGACGCCGGGGATTTGCAGACCCACTTCGCCGGGCTCGTTGGGAATCACGCCAGTGTAGTTGTAGTCGAACTGCACCCGCGCTTCATTCTGCATGGTGGCGCTGAATTCGTGAAACCAGGAGCCTTGCAGAGTGTTGTCATAGGTGTGCAGAGAACTGCCGGCTGAATAGCCGGTGAGCGACTGTACGTCCGGGCTTTCCTCCAAATCGTAGCCGTAGCTGTAGCGCAGAAACGCCTGGTCGTGTTCTCCGAATTGATGGTCCAGCCGTGCGGAGGCCAGATACTCGCGCGTGTCGTACGGGAACAGGCCGCCGTTGCCTTCGAGTTGCCCGATCAAAAATTGGTTTACGGCATTCTGGTTGGCGGATACTCCGCTGGTCGGACTCACAGTCAGTGCGGCTTGCAGTGCGGCTGCGCAAACGACTGCAGGCAAAGTCTGAATCGTAGGAGGTGCGCCGGGATTGAACTGGCTGAGGCACGGAACGTTCACTCCGACGCCTTCGGCGGCCAGACCGCTAACGATCGTCTGCTGCGCGGCTCGTGGATCGGTTGCGGGGAACGCTGTCGGCGAGGCCGCTGTTGGCCCGGCGAAGATGGATGTGTCTGTGAGCAGAGGAACGGCATTCTGCGAATCCTCGTGCAGCCCTTGGAAAGACACGAACATGAACGTCTTGTTCTCCTTGATTGGGAAGCCGAGAGTCCCGCCGAATTGTTGGCGATTGAGAGAGTTTTTCACCGGCAGACCTTGCGCGTCGAACGAAAAGGCGCTGCCCGGAGCGAGCGCCTGCCCAAAAGCGAAAGGGTCGCGCGCATCCAGCGCGTCGTTCCGGAAATAACCGTACACGCTGCCGTGCACGTTATTGGTTCCAGATTTCGTGACAATGTTGATCGAAGCGCCGCTCGCGCCGCCAAGATCCGCGGAGTAATTGCTGCGGTTGATCTGAAATTCCTGGACCGCGTCTTGGCTTACGTTGAGCCGAACGCCGCCGGAATCATCATTCGCTTCGGCGCCGTCAACTGTGACGCTGTTGCCGCGCCCGTTGCTGCCATAAAACGAGAGCCCGCTCTGCGGTGTCTGCTTGACGCGAAAATTCTGATCGGAGGCCAGCCGCGTGGAATTTGAGACGCCCGGAGCAAGCAGCGTGAACGTCAAGTAATCTCGCCGGTTGATCGGCAGATCGGTGATGTACCGTTCGTTGATGGTATTCGCCTGCTGCGATTGTTCAATGTCCGCTGGCGGCGCTGCCGCAGTCACCTCCACTGTCGCTTGCGTGCCGCGCAGCGCCAGAGGGAAATCGGCGACGGTGGTTTGCCCCACGGAGATCGTAACCGACGTGCGGATCAACGCTTGGAATCCATTCGCAGTCGCGGTCACCCGGTAGTTGGCGGGGGGCAGGCCCGATATTCGGTATTCGCCCCTGCTGTCGGACGTGGCGCTGCGCTGGAAACCTCTGGTGGCGAGTGAGGCTGTGACGGTGGCGTTTGCCACGGCGGCTCCGGAGGGATCAGTGACGGTTCCGCTTAAATCGCCAGACGCGCCGATGCCTTGAGCGCGGGCGCTTCGAATCAGGAAAAGAGACACGAAGCCAGCGAGCAGCATAAGCCCTATGCGTTTCATAGCTTCTCTCCTCGTTTCCAGAAAATTCCAGCTGGTGGAGTCCCCGTTGAGGAGAGATATAAGTTGTAATATGCCTGCAAGTCAATCTGCTTCTTATCCGCTGTTGAGGCGGAATAAAGGCAGGTGCTCGGAACGATCCGCTAGAGCACGAAGCAGATATTGGGGGGATTGGCGAACCTGCCGCCGGTCAATCGGCGGTCTGTGATGTTCCGAGCATCGCGGGAGTAACGCTGAAAGTGAGCCGTATCCAGTTGCTATCGCGATTAACGTTGGCATTGCTGAGCAAGCCGGTCAAAAACTGATTTTGCTGCTTGGTCATTTGCCGGCGAACGCTTGGCTCGCCAAGCTCTGCGCGTCCGAAGATCCGGAAGGTGTCGGCCAGAGTGGAAATGTAGATCGCATTCTTTGTAGAGTTGCACTGCGCGTCAACCACGGTGTGAATATCTTGTCCGTCGGGTTGCGCGGACATGGTGATTTCCTGAATGCTGCGAGCCAGTTGTTCGAGCTGCGGAGAATTTTCGAAATTCGAATAGAAGTCTTTCGGAAGATTGCTGGTGCGGGCCACGGCGAACACCGGCGCGCCGGCCACGCGGCTGATGCGCGCTTGCATGGCGGCGTCGTTCGATGACGGGCCTCCGATGGTGAGCAGACTGACCGGATCTTGTCCACTGGCGATTAGGATGCGAGTGGGGGAGAGGAATTCAAACGCCACGGGCGGATTGCCGGGAACGTCGTAGAGCGTTCGCGCGCCGTCCTTGAAGCTCTTTCCAGTGCGCAGCGCATAAGCTTCAATCTTCTGCTGGTCGAACCGTCCGTCGGCCACGGCCAGCACGCGATTCTGGCCGATTCCCGCGGCAGCCTGCATCAAATTCGAGGGCCAAAAGGCAACCGCGACTTTGTCCAGATCGCGCGTGTAGTCGAATCCCGTATCGCGAACGAAATCGCGATATTCGCGGTCTTGCTGAGGTCCTGGAGCGGCGATTCCCAAAACGGAGGCTAGCGGAGTGTTTTGTAACGTGCGGAGATCAGCTACGTCGGCATAACCAATCACCGGTGCAGTTGCCGGTAACTCGCTGAAGATTGTGGGTGGAGTGCCGGGATGCGCGGGCGCTGGCGCGACAGCCTTATTTCCTCCGTGCAGGTACCACGCGGCCGCGATGGCGGCCACGCAGAGCAGCGCGGCAACCGATATGAGCGCGCGAGTTTTGGACGTAAGCGCCACGGCTGAGAAAATAGCTACGGAATCAGTTTAATGGCTGGTCAGCCATATTGCACAACTGAAAACGCGAGGAATCTAGTGGGCGAGATGCCGCATCAAACCTGTCTCGGGTGTATTCGGCCGTTTTTTGCAGGGCATTCCTTCGATCTGTGGCTGCGAGCCCATCCAAGATTTGGTTGGAAAACATCAAGTAGTCAAATCGGCATGATGGTTGTATA
>Ga0335075_10000830_pt1 | contig 52142 bp, 53 predicted proteins | sample Lox_Sample_24_FD_206723 | JGI IMG/M metagenome (GOLD analysis project Ga0335075, IMG submission 206723) | Soil microbial communities from Loxahatchee National Wildlife Refuge, Florida, United States - Lox_Sample_2.4 | ecosystem: Environmental > Terrestrial > Soil > Wetlands | place: USA... | reverse complement strand
CTCTCCCTACCCTCTCCCCGCCGGGGAGAGGGAAAGAAAGCTGAATGTCGATACAACCTAGGGCGCTTCCGGCAGGAGGCAGGACAGCTCCACCCGCAGCCGGCGATTGTCGAAGAGGATGGTCGAGCAGGGCGCGAGGACGTCGGCGCCGAGCATGATGTAATAGACGGCGGGCGAGGCGTCGGCGCGGGCGGTCACCACCACCTCGTCGGGCGCCGCCGCCGCATCCGCCGGGTCCATCCCGGGCAGCCGCGTCTCGCCGCCAAAGTCCCGGGTCCGCACGACCAGGCCGGCAAGCGGCAGGCCCTGGATCGACAATGGCCGGGCCAGGCGCATCGCGCGGACCGGGCGGAAGATTCCGGTGGCGAGGCGGATCGGCGGTTCCGCGCCGGCCGCGCCGAGCCGGCCGTCATGGGTCGCGGCGAGCAGCGCCCCGGCGGCGGCCGTGGCGACGCTGGTCGGCCGCTCCGGCGCGAAGCCGAGCCGCACCTCCTGCCGGCCGATGCGGAAGCGCACCACGGTCGCGATCAGGCCTTCGCGCACGATCGGAAAGCGGAGCCGGCGCTCGCCGGGCCGGGGCGGGCGCAGCTGGAACCGCACCTGCTCCCAGGGCAGCGCCCGCGGCCCCAGAGCGAGGTCGGCGCCCTCCGCCATCGGCCCGTCGAACCAGCTGACGCCGCGCAGGAAAACCTTGCCGCCCAAGGCGATCAGGGCGCTCGAGGGCGTCCCCTCCAGCCGCACCGGGCCGATTCTGATCTCGTGCGGCACCGGCACCGCCGAAAGCCGCGCCGCCGCGGCCGCGCTTGTGGTCAGAAAGGGCCGGTGGGGCATGTCCGGACCGACCCGAATGCGGATCGGCACGGCGGACGCGCCCTCCCCGGCCGCCAGCATGCCGTCGAACATCCCGTCGGCGGGCACGTCGAGCAGCGCGGCGCCGGGCGGCGGGGCCTGGAGCAGGCCGGCGGCCGCGAGAAAAAGGAAATGAGCCGCCACGGCTTGGTATCGCCCGCGCCAAGTCCCTCGGCAAGCGCGGTTTTCCCGCCGCTTTTGGCGCCGTTTCGGAGGATGAATCCCGCGCCGAATTTAACGTTCCATCAAAGTCTTGGGCGTAGGGCGGGGCTCCACCAGCGGGGCCCTTCATCCTTTCATGTTCCAGACGCCTGTAGCCAGTCACGACCAGCAGGACGCCGAGGCCGTTTCGGGCGCGGCGGAACATGTCGATTTCGACGCCGGCAACGAGCGGCTCCGCGCCGCCCATCTGCACAACGGCCAGGTCGAGGCGCGGGCCCTGTTCGCGCCCTTCTTCGCGGTCACCGCGGTCGTCGCCTCCCTGATCGTCGCCTGGGCCATGTATGGTTCGGTCGCGACCGAGTGGGTGGTCGGCTGGGTCGCCGCGGTCGCCTTCGCCAACTGGGTGTCGTGCCGCAGCGCGATCGTCGCCGCGCGCCGCGGCGGCAGCCGCACCGCCCGCCCCCGCGCCAAATGGTTCGCCATCGCCGAGGCGGTCGGCCTCGCCGGCCTCTGGGCGGCCCTGCCGACCTGGGCCTTCACCACCCAGCCGCCGCAGGTGCAGACCGTGATCGGCGGCGCCATGGCGGCGATGATCTCGACCTCGGTCGCGCTGGCCGCGATCCCGGTCGCGGCGGTCGCGTGGATCGCGACTTTCACCGGCGCCTTCTGCCTGGCTTACGCCTATGGCGGCGCCTCGCTCGACCCGAAGCTGACCCTGACCTTCGCCTTGCTCGCCGGCGCCGGCGCGTTCAGCGTGGCGCGGCTCACGCGCTGGATCTTCGATCAGATGAAGGGTCTCGCCAAGACCCGCGCCGAGGCCGAGGCGATCCGCCAGCTGCTCAACGAATATGAGCATCGCGGCGTCGGCTGGCTCTGGCAGGTCGATAGCGAGAATCGCGTCGTCTACATCTCCTCGCGGATGACCGCTTTGCTCGGCCGCTCCACCACCCAGCTGGTCGGCCATTCGCTGCCGGCCGCGCTCGGCGGCAGCAGCGCCCTCGGGCGCATCCTGCTCTCCCGCCAGCCCTTCGCGAATCTGGAGATGGAGATCGCGACGCGGCGCGGCACGCGCTGGATCAGCCTGTCGGGCGATCCGATCATCGACATGGGCGGCCAGTTCCAGGGCTTCCGCGGCGTCGGCCAGGACGTGACCGACGTGCGCCGCACGCAGGAGCGGCTGACCAATCTCGCCAATATGGACGTGCTCTCCGGCCTGCCGAACCGCGGCCGGGTGCGGCAGCTGCTCGGCGAGGCCCTGTCCGGCTCGGCCGGCGGCGAAAGCCCCTGCGCGATCCTGTTCCTCGACCTGGACGGCTTCAAGCCGGTCAACGACACGTTCGGCCACCCCAAGGGCGACGCGGTGCTGAAGAGCGTCGCCCAGCGCCTCGTCAAGGAGGTCGGCCCGTTCGGCGCGGTCGGGCGGATGGGCGGCGACGAATTCGCCATCGTCATCAAGGACGCGCAGAGCCGGCGCATGGTCGAGACGCTCGCCGAGCGGCTGATCGCGTCCATCGCCGAGCCCTTTCACATCGACAAGGTCGAGATCCGGATCGGCGTCTCGATCGGCTGCGCCTTCGGGCCGATCGACGGGCAGAGCGTCGACGATCTCATCCAGAAGGCCGACCTCGCGCTCTACCAGGCGAAGAACCAGGGCCGCGGCATCTGCTGCTTCTTCAACGCCGATATGCAGAACGAGGCGGAGGACCGGCTGAAGCTCGAGCAGGACATGCGGGTCGGCGTGAAGGCCAAGCAGTTCCATTTGCTCTACCAGCCGCTGATCAACGCCGCCGACCAGAGCCTGGTCGGCTTCGAGGCGCTGATCCGCTGGCATCACCCGACCCGCGGCATCGTGCCGCCCAACGCCTTCATCCCGCTCGCCGAGGAATCGGGGATCATCGTCGACCTGGGCGAGTGGGTGATCGAGGAGGCCTGCCGCGCCGCCGCCTGCTGGCCGGAAAATATCTCGGTCGCGGTCAACGTCTCGGCCAAGCAGCTGATCTTCCCGGCCCTGCCGAACGTGATCAACGACGCGATCCGCCGCAACCGCCTGCAGCCCAACCGGCTGGAGCTGGAGGTGACCGAGAGCGTGTTCATGGGCGACAGCGCCCATGCGATCGACGTGCTGAAGCGGCTGCGCGCGCTCGGCCTGTCGATGGCGCTCGACGATTTCGGGACCGGCTATTCCTCGCTGGGCTATCTGAACAAGGCCGTGTTCCACAAATTGAAGATCGACGGCAGCTTCGTGCGCGAGGCCGCGAACAACAAGGAGACGGTGGCGATCATCCAGTCGATCGTCCAGCTCGCCAAAAGCTTCCGCATGACCGTCACCGCCGAGGGCGTGGAGACGGCGGACGACTTCACCCGGATGCGCGACCTCGGCTGCCACCAGATCCAGGGCTATCTGTTCGGCCGGCCGATGAGCTTCGAGAAGGCCAGCGAGCTGGTCTCGGGAACGCAGCGTAGGCTTTCGGCCTGATCCGGGTTAAGCTTACCCCGATTTGAGGGGGAATCGCCGATGAGCCTGATCCTGCTTGCCGCTTTGGCCGGCGCGCCGACCAGCAGCTACACGCCGCTCGACTTCGACACTTGCGAGATCGTCACCGTCGCCCATGCCGGCGAGGGCGACTGGTCGGCCCGGCGCTGCCGCCGCGGCGGGGTCACCCTCTTCATCAACGAGGATGACGGCCGCTTCGACATCGATGCGGGCGTCGACAATGGCGAATGGGAATCGGCCGGCCCGCTCAACGAGCTCGGCCCCCAATTGGAGTGGCGAAGCGAAGCCGGCCGGCCCTTCGCCCTGATCTACCGTTATTCGATTCCCGAGGCGGTGGCGGGTGGCCGCTCCATGCTGGCGGTGGAATCGATCGGCCGCCCCGGCCGGCCCGGCTGCCTGGTCGCCCTGATCCCCGCCACCCCGACCGCCAATGCGCGGGCGCGGACCATCGCCGACACGCGGGCGCGGACCTTCCGCTGCGGACGCGACCGGCGGATCACGCAATAGGCGGCCCGCTCAGCGGACGGCGGGAAGGACGCGGTCGAGCAGGATCTCGAAGGCGATGCCGCCCTGCGCCGGATTGGCGTAGAGCCCGGCGGTCAGCACCATGACGAGATCGAGCTCGGGCAGGATGACCAGCCTTTGCCCGCCCCAGCCGATCGCGGCCGAATAGGCCAGGCTGCGCGCCCCCAGCCGGGCCGTGCCGAGATACCATTGATAACCGTAGCGTTGCAGGCCGACGGGCCGGTCGGCGATCGAAACCTGCGGCGCCAGGCTGGCCGTTACCCAGGCCTCCGGCACCAGCTGCCGGCCGTGCCAGCGGCCGCGCTGGAGGTAGAGCTGGCCGATCAGCGCGATGGCGCGGGGCGTGAGCCGGAGCCCGGAGGCGGCGATCGCCTTGCCGTTCGTATAACGCAGCCATTCGTGGCGCGCGATGCCGAGCGGCCGGAACAGGACCCGATCGGCATAGGTCTCGATATCGGTGCCGGTCGCCCGCTCGACGATCTCGGCGAGCAGCAGGGTGGCGCCGCCATTATAGGTCCAGCGCGCGCCCGGCGGCGATTCGAGCGGCCGCTCCAGCACGTAGCGCGCGCGGTCCGGCGCCGCGTCCATCGCGGTCTCGCTGTTGGTTGGATCGCCATAAGGCCGCGAACTCTCGTCCCACGCCCAGCCCGCGCTCATCGCCAGGACGTGGCGGACGCTTATGGCCAGCCGTTCGGGCGTCCTCAGGTCCGCATATTCCGGAAAGTGATCGAGCACGGGCGCGTCCAGATCCCGGATCCGGCCCTCGGCGACGGCGATGCCGAACAGGATGGAGACGATGCTCTTGGTCACCGACCGGCAATCGTGCGGCACGTCCGGGCCGAAGACGACCGTGCCGACGGGCGTGCCCCGCCGCTCGTCCGGCCCGGTGAAATAATGCTCATAAGCGAGGCGGCCGCGGCGCATCACCACGAGCGCATGGATGTTGCCGTAGCGGCCGGCGGCGATGTCGCGCGCCAGCGCCGCGAGCATCGCCTGGTCGAGCCCCGCCGGCGCCACGGCCCGGGACGCCGGCTGCGCCGCGGCTGGCGCGACGATCCCCGGCAGCAGCAGCAAGGCCGCCCACAACGCCCGCGTCGCCATCACGACCTCCCCTCTTTGTGCTACAAATGTAGCATATAAGAGGCCTTCGCGAAAGGGGCGATCAGAGGCCCGGTCGGGCCACCGCGAAGCCGGCGAAATCCTGGTTCACCGGCATCAGCTCGAGCGCGTTGATGTTGAGGTGCGGCGGCAATGACGCAATCCAGTGGATGGTCCGGGCGATATCCTCCCCCGTCATCGCCCCCACCCCCCCGTAGAGCGCGTCGGACGCGGCCTGGTCCCCGCCGTTGCGGACCAGAGTGAACTCGGTCTCGGCCATGCCCGGCTCGATCGAGGTGACGCGCACGCCGGTGCCGTGCAGGTCGGCGCGCAGGCAGAGCGAGAATTGGCGCAGGAAGGCCTTGCTGCCGCCGTATACGGCGCCGCCACGATAGGGATAATTGGCCGCGACCGAGGACAGGTTCACGATCACGCCCTTCTTCTCGATCAGGCCGGGAAGCAGCAGCCGAGTCAGCTGGACGAGCCCGGTGACGTTGGTGCCGATCACCGTCGCCAGCGGATCCCAGTCGGCATCCTGCAGCGGCTCGAGCGGCGGCGCGAGGCCGGCATTGTTGAGCAGGAAATCGACCGCGCCGGCCTCGGCGGCGAAGGCCTCGACGGCGGCGAGGTCGCGCATGTCGAACGGGGCCGGGCGGAAAGCCGGTCCGAGCTCCTCGGCGAGCGCGTCGAGCCGCTCCGTGCGCCGGCCGGTGCCGATCACCCGCCAGCCGTCCTTCACGAAGATCCGGGCGGCCTCCAGGCCGAAGCCGGAGGTTGCACCGGTGATGACGGCCGTCTTGGTCATGGGGCGACTCCTGAAGCTTCGCGTCAGGGCGCCCATGTCCGCTGCCGGCCATTTAGGCAAGCGGCAGCGGACGGACGATCAGCGGGCCCGCGCGTCGCCGGGGGCCGCGGCGACGCGACGGTCGACCGGCGGATTCCAGGCGGCGGTGACGACGCGGCCCTCGGCATCGGCGGTGCACTGGAAGCTGTAGCGCCGGTCGGTGGTCACGAACATCTCGACCCGGGTGCGCCGGCCGTTGCCGGTGATCGAGGCGATGCGCTGATTGCGGATCGTCTCGGCCGGGACGTGGCGGAGCACCTCGGCGCGGCACTGGGCGACGGCGCGGGCATCGTCGGCCGCTTCGGCGGATGCCGGCCTGTAGGCGAGGAAGGACGAGCCGACGAGGGTTGGCGCGAGCAGCAGCAGAAACGTGCGTGCGCTTGTCATGGTCAACTCCATCTGCTATTTATGTACTATACCGTAAAGTACAAAAATATCGATGACAAGGATTTTATAACGCATGGCACAAAAAGCCACGTCCGAGGCTGTGCCGCGCGGGCGGCCGCGCAGCTTCGACACGGACGAAGTGCTTGGCCGCGTTCGGGATATTTTCTGGCGCCACGGCTTCGCCGGGACCTCGATGGACCAGCTTTCCGCCGCCACCGGGCTGCACAAGCCGAGCCTCTACGGCGCTTTCGGCGACAAGAGGAAGCTCTTCCTCGCCGTGCTCAACAATTACCTGGCCGAGCTCGGCGCCGCCTTCGCCGAGGCCTTCGCGCGGCCCGACCTGTTCGAGTCGCTGGAGGCGATGATCGAGGTGACGATCGACAAGTTCACGCAGAGCGATTCGGGTTCGGGCTGCTTCATGATGAGCACCGCCTTGCCCGAGGCGGCCGCCGATCCGGAGCTTTCGGCGGTGGTGCGCGGGGCGCTGGAATCGCTCGAGCGCGCCTTTCTGCGCCGGTTTCAGAAGGCGATCGAGGCCGGCCAGATCCCCGCCGATGCGGACGCGCAGGCGCTGGCGATGATCATGGGCGGCGGCCATAGCGAGATCAGCGCCCGCGCGCGCGCCGGCTATACGCGGGAGGAATTGCGCGAGACGGGCCGCCGGACGCTCGCGCTGATCCGCAAGCTCACCGCCGCCTGACGGCGCCTTTCTGGACCCCCGAATGCAACGTCCCCTCCCGTGCGGAGCGGGAGGGGAACGCGCTCGCCCCGGACTGCTTCAGGGCGAAGGGGGACCAGAGCGATTTCGGGTCGGCTGAATCCGGCGACCCGGAAATCGCGTTGATCGGTGTCGAGCCTCAGCGGATCTGGCTGGGGTCGTCGTTCGTCTGCAGCGCGTCCCATTCCGCCTGGGTGCGGCAGATGCGGCGGCGGATGCGGGAATCGCTCAGCCGATCGGAGACGCAGATCCGGCGGTTCGGATCGGCGGCGCGCGGCTGCTGCGCGGCGCGGGACGACTGGGCGCCGCTCTGGCTCGAATCCTGGTTGGCGGGCGCTGCGACGGCGGGAAGGGCGGCGGCGCACATCAGAGCGGCGGCACTGGAAATCAGCAGGTTACGCATGGGGACTATCCTCTTACTCGCGTTGTACTCTCGCGCCGCCCCGCCCCCGTGGCCGCGCAAGAACCGTCTTAGCGAGGTAAGACAGTCGTTGCATTGACCGAACTTGCTATATTTGTAGCACCCCCGAAATTCCCTCAGCGGCCGCGCGGCTTGGCGCGGGTCGTGGCGGGGGCGGTAGTCGGATCTTCGGGCCAAGGATGCTTGGGGTAGCGGCCCCGCATCTCCTTGGCGACGTCGGCCCAGCTACCCTTCCAGAAGCCGGGCAGGTCGCGCGTCGTCTGGATCGGGCGGTGGGCCGGCGAGGTGAGACTGAGCACCAGCGGCACCCGGCCGCCGGCGACCGAAGGATGGACGGTGAGACCATAAAGGGTCTGCACCCGGGTTTCGACCGTCGGGCCGGCCTCGGCATCATAGTCGATCGGATGGCGGCTTTCGGCGGGCGTCTCGAAATGGCTGGGGGCGAGCCGGTCCACCGCCTTGCGCCCCTCCCAGCCCAGCAAGGCGTCGAGCGCGCCGGACAGGGCGCCGGGATCGATTTCGCCGAGCCGGCGCCTGCCCGCGAGCAGGACGGGCAGCCAGTCGTCCAGCGCGGCGAGCAAGGCCGCGTCCGACAGATCGGCGACGGCGGGATCGAAGCGGCGGGCGAAGGCGGCGCGGGTGCGGAGCGCGCGGGCGCCGTCGCTCCAGGGCAGCCGGGCGAGGCCGTGGACGCGGACACCTTCCAGCAAGGCGGCTTCGACCGCGGCGGGGGCGGCGCGGCTGTCCTGCCCGCCGGAGAGCTGGATCGCGCCGAGGCGGCGGCCGTGCGAGGCGCGGACGGCGCCGGTCGCGGGATCGAAGCTCACCTGGGTGCCGGACCGGATGCGATCGGCGAACAGGCTTTCGACCGTCGCCTGGTCGATCGGCGCGGCGGAGAGGATGCGCGCGCCGGCCGCGACGCCGCCCACCTCGGCCACCGCCAGCCAGCTTTCCCGGGCGAGCGGCGAGGTAGGGTCGAGCCGGAAGCCGCGGCCGCCGACGCTGAGCCAGTCGGCGCCGGTCGAGTCGCGGCGCTTCGAGAGGCGGTCGGGGAAAGCGAGCGCGATGCAGGCGCCGACATCGTGCTCCGGCGAAGGCCGGAGCGCTGGCCGGCCCTCCCGCAACGCTCCGGCCTCCGCCGGAGCACGAAGGAGGGAACGCCACCGCCGCGCCAGTCCCCGCGCGGCCTCGGCCCGCTGGCCCTTCTCACCCCGCCAGCGGCGGAGGCGCAGCTCGAGATCCGCATCCTGACCGCCCAGCCCGCGCTCGGAGAGCAGGACCGCCACCTCCGCCGCGAGCCGGCCCCAGCCACGCGGCTCAGCCTCGATCAGCATATGGGCGAGGCGCGGGGGCAGCGGCAGATCGGCGACGGCGCGCCCATGCGCGGTCGGCCGGCCCTGCGCGTCGAGGGCGCCGAGCGAGGTCAGGCGCCGCCGCGCCTCGTCCACGGCGGCGGCGGGCGGCGGATCGAGCCAGGCAAGGTCTCGCGGATCGGCGACGCCCCAGATGGCGCAGTCGAGCAGCAAGGCGGAGAGATCCGCCTCGAGGATCTCCGGCGGATCGAAGCGCGGCAAAGCCTGCGTCGCCGCTTCCTCCCAGAGCCTATAGACCCGTCCCGGTCCCTGCCGGCCGGCGCGCCCCGCGCGCTGCGCGACCGCCGCCTGGCTCGCCCGCTCGGTGACCAGCCGGGTCAGCCCCGCCGCCCGGTCGTAGCGCGGCCGCCGGGCGAGGCCGGAATCGACGACGATGCGGACGCCGTCCAAAGTCAGGCTGGTCTCGGCGATCGACGTGGCCAGCACCAGCTTGCGCCGTCCGTCCGGCGCGGCCGCGATCGCGGCGCGCTGCTCGCGCGGATCGAGGCTGCCGTGCAAGCGGTGCAGGTCGACATCGGCGGACAGGCCGGCGAGCCGTTCGGCGGTGCGCTCGATTTCGGCGACGCCGGGCAGGAAGGCGAGCAGGCTCCCCTCCCCTTCGGCCAGCGCGCGGCGGATGGCCGGCGCCATCTCGTCCTCGATCCGCTTCTCGGCGGCGCGGCCGAGATGGACCAGCGCGATTGGCCAGGCGCGGCCGGCGCTCTCGATTACCGGCGCACCGCCCATCAGAGCGCCGAAGCGGGCGCCGTCCAAAGTCGCCGACATCGCCACCAGCCGGAGGTCCGGCCGGAGCGCGCCCTGCGCGTCCAGCGCCAGAGCGAGGCCGAAATCGCTGTCGAGGCTGCGCTCGTGCACCTCGTCGAACAGGACCGCCGAAATGCCGGCCAGCTCGGGATCGGCCTGGACGCGCTTCAGGAAGATGCCCTCGGTCAGCACCGTGATCCGCGTGGCCTTCGAGCGCTTCGTATCGAGCCGGGTCGCATAGCCGATCGTGCCGCCCACCGGCTCGCCCGCCAGCGCCGCCATCCGCTCCGCCGCCGCCCGCGCGGCCAGCCGGCGCGGCGAGAGCAAGAGGATCTCGCCCGTGCACCAGGGCTCGCCGAGCAGGGCCGGCGCCACCGCCGTCGTCTTGCCCGCGCCCGGCGGCGCGACCAGCACCGCGTTGCTGCCGGCGCGGAGCGCGGCGAGCAGGTCCGGGAGGACAATATGGATGGGCAGATCGGTCATTGTTTCGGCGGGCTCTATCCACCTTCGGCCCGCGCGTCATCGGCCTCGGCGTCGGGCTCCGGCGGAGACCGGAGCGTTGGCCGCCGATGGAGCGGGTCTCGCGACGCTCCTACTTTCGTGGGAACACGGGGTCGCCAACCCTCCTTCGCGCTTGTGCGACTCCCTACCGCCCGGCTAGATTTGTTGAAAGATCAACAAAGGAGAGGGCGATGCTGCGGAGCGAGGAGCGGATCTTGACCACCCATGTCGGCAGCATCGGCCGGCCGCCGGAGCTGCTCGAACTGTCCAACTTCCTGACCGGCCCGCCCAAGGATCTGGACGAATATGAGCGCCGGCTGACGGGCGCGGTGAAGAAGGTGGTGGCGCAGCAGGTCGCGCACGGCATCGACATCGTCAATGACGGCGAGTTCGGCAAGGAGAGCTGGGCCAATTACATCATGAAGCGGATCAGCGGTTTCGAGAGCCGGCCGGACGATCTCCGCCCGGTCGAGTGGCTGGGCAGCGACCGCACCCGCTTCGCCGAATTCATGAAGACCGAATTCCCGCGCGCGCTGACCGGCGTGCCGACCGACGCCTGCATCGGCCCGATCGCCTATCGCGACCGGCGCGGCATCGAACGCGCGCTGGCCAATCTCAAGGCCGCCGCCGATGCCGCCCAGCCGCTGGAGGTGTTCATGACCGCGGTCGCGCCGGCCAGCACCGCCTATGACGGGATCAACGAATATTATGAGAATGAGCGCGATTACGTCTTCGCCATCGCCGAGGCCCTGCGCGAGGAATATCTGGCGATCCACGCCGCCGGCTTCCTCGTCCAGGTCGACGACGCCCTGCTCGCCAACATGTACGACCACCTCGTGCGGCAGAGCCCGGAGCGCTATCGCGAGTGGGCGGAGCTCAGGATCGAGGCGCTGAACCATGCGCTGCGCGACATTCCGGAGGACCGGATCCGCTACCATGTCTGCTTCGGCTCCTGGCACGTCCCGCATATTTCCGACGCGCCGCTGGAGGCGATCGTCGACCTGATCGTGCGCGTGAAGGCGGGCGCCTATGCGATCGAGGCCGCCAATCCGCGCCACGAGCATGAATGGCGGGTGTGGGAGAATGTGACGCTGCCCGCTGGGCGGATCCTGATCCCCGGCGTGATCACCCATCATACGGTGACGGTGGAGCATCCCCGGCTCGTGGCCGACCGGATCGTCCGCTACGCGAAACTGGTCGGTCGGGAGAATGTGATCGCCGGCACGGATTGCGGCTTCGCCCAGGTCGACACGGTCAGCCGGGTGCATCCCGAGGTGATGTGGGCCAAGTATGATACTTTGGTGGAGGGTGCACGACTGGCGAGCGATGAGCTCTGGGGACGGCGCGCGACCGCCTAGAGCGCCCGCACGATCCAGTCGCCCGGACCCTTCCAGGCGATCTCGTCGAACGGGCCCGCCAGCAATTTGCGGTCACGCAGGTCCTGGACGACCTCCGACGGCGACCAGTCGCGCCCGGCGGAAAAGGCGAAACCGGCCTCGATCAGGACGCGGGCGGCGAGGGCCATGTTCTCGAAATCGAGCGGCGGATCGAAGACGGCCTCGAACCAGCCGCCGAGGCGGAAACCCCGTTTGAAGCCGAGCCCGCCGAGCAGGATCGCGTGCGCGTCGGCACCCTTCACTTGCCAGAGATCGGCGCGCGCGATCGTCACATGCGGCGGCGGGGTCGCCACGGCCGCGCCGGCTCAATAGGCCCGTGCCACCGCGAACTCGACGGCTTCCGCCATCGCCGCCTTGGCCCGGCCGCCGGGAAAGGGGCCGAGCGCGTCGATGGCGCGCTGGCCGAACAGGCGGGCGCGGTTCAGCGTGTCGTCGAGCGCGCCGGAGCTGCGCAGCAGGCCGGTCGCCTCTTCAAGATCGGCGTCGCCGGCCCGCTCGCCGGCCATGGCCGCGCGCCAGAAGGCGCGTTCGCTCTCCGAGCCGCGCGCATAGGCCAGGATGACCGGCAGAGTGACCTTGCCATCGCGAAAATCGTCGCCGACGCCCTTGCCCATCGTCTCCGCGTCCGAGGCGTAGTCGATCGCGTCGTCGATCAGTTGGAAGGCGATGCCGAGATTGCGGCCATAAGCGTCGAGCGCCAGTTCGTCCGCCTCGCCCCGTTCGGCGACCACCGCCGCGATCCGGCAGGCGGCGGCGAACAGGGCCGCGGTCTTGGCCTGGATGATCTCCAGATAATGCTCCTCGCTCGTCTCGACGCGGCGCTGGGCGGTGAGCTGGTCGACCTCGCCCTCGGCGATGATGGAGGAGGCGCGGCTGAGGATCTTCAGCACCTTGAGGCTGCCATCCTCGACCATCAGCTCGAAGCTGCGCGAGAAGAGGAAATCGCCGACCAGGACGCTCGCCGGATTGCCCCAGATGATGTTGGCGGTGCGGCGGCCGCGCCGCAGACCCGAGCCGTCGACGACGTCGTCGTGAAGCAGGGTGGCGGTATGGATGAACTCGACCGCGGCGGCGAGCTTGTGATGGCGGGCACCCGAATAATCGAGCAGGGCGGCGCTCGCCAGCGTCAGCATCGGCCGCATCCGCTTGCCGCCGCCGGCGATCAGATGGCCGGCCAGCTCCGGGATCAGGGCCACCTCGCTCTGCATCCGGTCGAGAATGACGGCGTTCACATGATTGAGGTCGGAGGCCACGAGCTGCATCATCGGCTCGAGCGAGGGCGCCGCCTTCGGCACCAGGGGGACGACGTTGCTCATGTCGCGCCGCGTCTGCGCCCGGCGGGGCGCAAAGGCAAGAGGGCGTCAGCCCGATGCGGGCAGCTTCAACCTGACCAGCAATCCGCCCAGATCCTCGCTCTCCTCCAGCACCACCGTGCCGCCGTAAATCTGCGCGACGTCGCGGACGATGGCGAGGCCGAGGCCGGTGCCGGGCTTGCCGGTGTCGAGCCGGGCGCCGCGGTCGAAGATCGAGACCCGCTCCGCCTCCGGGATGCCGCGGCCGTCATCCTCGACCTCGATCTCGACCATGTCGTCGGCCTTGCCCACCGTCACGAAGACGCGGCCGCCGCCATACTTGGCGGCATTCTCGATCAGGTTGCCGAGCATTTCGTCCAGATCCTGCCGCTCGACACGGACGGACACTTTCTTGTCGCCCGCGAGATCGATGGTGACATTCTCGTAGAGGCGCGAGACCGCGCGCTCCACCGCCTCGAGGGAGGGCCGAACCGGCGCGCGGGCCTGGGCCGAGGAGCGGCGGCCGATGGCGCGGGCGCGGGCGAGATGGTGGTCGACCTGGCGGCGCATCGTCGTCGCCTCGCGGATCACGGTCGGACCGAGATCCTCCGCCTTGGCGGTGGCGGCGTTGGTGATGACGGTGAGCGGCGTCTTCAGGGCATGGGCGAGATTGCCGGCATGGCGCCGCGCCTCCTCCGCCTGCACCTCATTATGCTCGAGCAGCTGGTTGAGCTCGACGACCATCGGCTCGATCTCGGCCGGGAGACGCTCGTCGACGCGGGACTTGAGGCCCGAACGGATCGCCGCGATCTCGCGCCGCACCCGCCTGAGCGGCCAGAGGCCGTAAATCGCCTGCAGGGTGGCGAGGATGATCAGGCCGAGGCCGAGGATGCCGAAGGAGCGGACCATAGTCCGGCGCAGCACGCCGATCTGTTCGTCCAGCGCGTCGCGATCCTGGGCGACCTGGAAGCGCCAGCGGATGTTCGAATTGGGCAGCCGGACGTCGCGCTCGATGATCCGCAAATTCTCGTTCGGGAATTCGCTGCTGTCGTAATAATGGACATTGTCGTCGACATGGGCGGGGGCGACGCGCAGCTGCCGGTCCCAGAGCGACCGCGACGGAAAGGGCTCCGAGCCGCGGCCGGAAATCTGGTAATAGAGGCCTGAATAGGGCTCCAGGAAACGTTGATCGGCAAGCGAGCGGGTGAACAGCACCTCGCCGTCCGGGCCGATCTCGGCCGAGGAGATCATCGCGGTCAGCACATAATCGAGCTGGCTGTCGAAATTGCTGGTGATCGCGGAGACCAGGAAGCGATCGAGCGTATAGCCGCCGACGCCGAGCAGCAACGCGATCCAGAGCGCCGAGACGCCGATCATGCGCCGGGTCAGCGACCCGGTGTTGCGCACGCCCGCGCGCCGCCGCCAGAAGCGGGGCCATCTGATCCGTGGCAATCTCATCGCGTCACGTCACCCGCGGGAATGACGCAGGCCGCATGAACCTCGGCCTAATTCTTCGGCTCTTCGAGGCTGTAGCCGAGGCCGCGGATCGTGGTGATCACGTCGGGGCCCAGCTTCTTGCGGATGCGCGTGACGAACACTTCGATCGTGTTCGAATCCCGGTCGAAATCCTGATCGTAAATATGCTCGATCAGCTCGGTGCGGCTGACCACCTTGCCCTTGTGGTGCATGAGGTAGGACAGGAGCTTATATTCCTGCGCGGTGAGCTTCACCGGCTCGCCGTCCAGGGTGACCTTGCCCGAGCGGGTGTCGAGGCGGACGTCGCCGGCGATGAGCTCGGACGAGGCGTTGCCGGACGCGCGGCGGATGAGGGCGCGGAGGCGAGCGATCAGTTCCTCGGTCTGGAAGGGTTTGGCGAGATAATCGTCGGCGCCGGCGTCGAGGCCGGCCACCTTGTCCGACCAGCTGTCGCGCGCGGTGAGCACGAGCACGGGGACCTTGATCCCCTCCTTGCGCCAGCGGTCGAGCACGGTGAGCCCGTCCACCTCGGGCAGGCCGAGATCGAGGATGATCGCGTCATAGGTCTCGGTCGAGCCCAGATAATGGCCGTCCTCGCCGTCCGTGGCGAGATCGATCGCATAGCCCGCGCCTTCCAGAGTGGCGCGCAACTGGCGGCCCAGATTGGGTTCGTCCTCGACGATCAGGACCCGCATGTGGCTCTTCCTTCCTGCGCTCGCGCGCGTGACGACACGCGGCGACTGTGACAATTATGAACGGAATAGCAGCGGGAGCGGACCGGGGCTAGCGCCCCGTCTGCGCGACGATGCGGCCGGTGCGGGCGTCGACGTCGATCCAGATCACCTCGGAGCCGCGCATATATTTGAGGCGGTAGATCATCCCGCCGATAATCTCGACGCCGATGAACTGGGCGTTGGGAACGCGGATCCGGGCGCGGATTTCGGGGAGGGACAGGACCTGGCCCTGCTGCATGGCGCGATAGGCGCCGTCCTGCTCGTTGCGCTGCAGGCCCCGCTGCGCGAAGACATGGGCCGGGGTGGCGGCGAGGCCGGCGGCAAGAAGCAGAACCAGAAGACGCATTGGCACGAAAACTCGGCTAAATTCGGAAACTTGGCAACCCCGATAGCCCCAAGCCTTTGAATAGCCCATGAATGCGTTCGTAGCCCGAGCTTAACGTTTCTCCCCCGCCGAGAGGGCGTCGGCGACGAGCGCGCGGATCATCCAGCCCCGGACCGCGGCCGCCTCCGCCTCGCCGATCGCCAGCACGTCCTTGAAGACGAGCATCGATTCGGTGCCGATCACCAGCGCCAGCGCGCGCGCCAGGCGGGTGAAGTCCGCCGGCGCCAGCCGGTCCCGCGCGGGCGCGAGCGCCTGCTCGATCAGCGGACCGCGCCGATTCTGGCGGACCGGAAGCGTGGTGTCGTCCAGGCCGCGCTGCAGGCTGTGCACGAGCATGGCGCGCAGCGCCGCCTCATTGTCGCGCACCATCGCCGCGACCGCCGCGTCGACGCGCAGCAGGCGCTCCGCCGGATCGGCGGAGCCGTCGCCGGCGAGCAGCGCCTCGTCCGGCATCGCCACGTCCAGCGCGGCCTCGACGAGCAGGGCCTCGACGCCGGAGAAATAGCGATAGGCGGTGGCGCGCGAGACCATCGCCTCTTCGGCCACATCCTCCAGGCTGGGATTGCGGCCGTCCTTCATCAGCCGCGCCGCCGCGCGGAGCAGGTCTTTGCGGGTGCGGCTCTTCTGGTTGGGGCGGCCGGGCCGCTCGGCGTCGGCCATCAACGCGGCGCCAGCTGCCGCTGGATCGCGCCGAGATCGAGCCAGACATTCTCCCGGCTGATGTCGCCGCCGTCGCTGAACTCGATGACATGGAGCAGGCGGAATTCGAGCGGCCGGCCATGGCCCTCGATGCCGAAGGGACGGCCGACCGCGGTGCCGCGCCAGATGGCGTCGTCGACCATGAAATCGTCGCCATAGAGCCGCCGCGTCGAGGTGACCGCGCCATCGGCGAGATCCGCGAAGAGCGTCGCGTAAAAGGCGCGGATGTCGGCATGGCTCTTCGCCGGGCCGGGCGGCCAGCCGACGATATCATGCTCTACGTCGGGGGTGAGCGTGGCGAGCACGCCCTCGATATTGTCGGCGGCCTCGAAGCCGAAATGCTCGTCCAGCTTCGCATCCATCTGCGCGCGGGTCAGCGCCATGTCCATTCCTCCGTTCGACTCGCTTTCGTTCCGGAGATATAATGAGACTCTAATCTCATTTCAAGATACATGTCTTGTCAATTGATCTCCCGCCTGGCCGGCAGGAGCCTGGGGTTGCGGAGCAGGCCGGCCGAGACCAGCGCCACCACGGCGCCGACCGGGAGCAGTTCGAGCGCGGTGGTGCCGGCGCGGTTCAGCGGATTGCTGTACCAGGCGTGCCAGGCGCGGCTCGCCGGATCGGTGCCGCTGAAATAACGGTCGATGAAGGCGTAGTTCGTCGCCGCGAGGTAGATTTCCCAGATCGCGACATAGGCAAGCACCGCGACCAGGGCGATGGCGAGGCCCATGCCCAGCGCGGGCAGGAAGCGGATCACCCCGCCTTTTTCGACGTCGCGATAGCGGCGGACGCCGACGAAGATGAAGGTCATCGCCACGAACATGACGAGATAGCCGAACCAGACCGAGCTGAAGATCGGGCTGTCCGGCGCGAGCAGGATGCCGCTGAGAATCACCGCGATGATGACCGTGCCCGAGAGCAGGCCGTAGACGAGTGCGTAGCGCATCTTTGTCCCTCCCTTGCTGGGCCCCCCGCTTAGCCCGCCGCCTTGCGCCCGGATATCGCCCTGAAGGGTGATTTCAGGGGATGATCGCCAGCCAGCGCGCCTTCTCGATCGCGGCGACGCGCTTCTGGACCTCCAGCTTCTCGTAGACCCGCGCGACGTGGGTCTTCACCGTATTGGGCGAGATGCCGAGGCTGCGGGCAAGCTCCTTGTTGGACTGGCCGGAGGCGAGCAGCGCCAATATCTCGCATTCCCGCGGCGACAGGCCGAGCGAGCGGATCGCGGCGTCGTTGCGGGCGAAGGCCGGAGGGCGCGGCCGCGGCGTCAGCTTGCGGCCGAGCCAGATGCCGAGCGCGACGAAGCCGACGGCGAGGATCGCGACGTAGATTTCGGTGGAATCGAGCCGGGTCACGTGGCGGAAGCGCAGCCATTCCAGCAGCACCGCCGCGACCGCCAGCGCCAGCGCGTAAGGGAGGACGAAGCGGAGCAGCTGGCGCCGGCTCACCTCAGGCCGCCTCGCTCTGCTCGATCGCCTCGCTCGCCTCCAGCCAGCGCGCCTCGGCCTCGGCCAAAGCGGCGAGCGTGTCGGCATGGCGCTTCATCAGGGCGGTCATGGTCAGCGCGGCATCCTTGGGCGCCGCGGAGGTGGGATCGAACATGGCGCGCTCCAGCTCGGTCTTGCGCGCCTCGTGCTTCGCCATGTCCTGCTCGGCCGACCGCGCCGCCTGGCGCAGGGCGCGGTTGCGGTCGCGCGCCTCGGCGGCGGCGCGGCGCTCGTCCTTGCGATTGCCCTTCCCCGCCTCCTTCGCGGCGCCGCCGCCGTCGCCCTTGAGGATCAGGTCGGTATAATCGTCGAGGCTGCCGGCGAATTCGGTGGCGGTGCCGCCGTCGACCAGGACGAGCCGGTCGGCGCTCAGCTCGAGCATGTGGCGGTCGTGGCTGACCACCACCACCGCGCCCGAATAATCGTTCAGCGCCTGGACCAGGGCCTCGCGCGCGTCGACGTCCAGATGGTTGGTCGGCTCGTCGAGGATCAGCATGTGCGGCGCGTCGCGGGTGATCAAAGCGAGCGCGAGGCGCGCCCGCTCGCCGCCCGACATCTTGCCGACCTGCATGACCGCCTTCTCGCCCGAAAAGCCGAAGCGGCCGAGCTGGGCGCGCACCGCGGCCGGCTTCGCCTCGGGCATCAGCCGGCTCATATGCTCCAGCGGCGTATCCTCATGGTCCAGCTCCTCCACCTGATATTGGGTGAAATAGCCGACCTTGAGCTTGCCGGACGCGGTCATCCCGCCCTCCATCGGCGGCAGCTGCGCGGCGAGCAGGCGGGCGAGCGTGGTCTTGCCGTTGCCGTTGCGGCCGAGCAGGGCGATGCGGTCGTCCGGATCGAGGCGCAGGTTCAGCCGCTGCAGCACCGGCCTGCCGGGCGCATAGCCGACCGCGGCCATGTCGAGCGTGATCAGGGGCGGCTTCAGCTCGGGCGGGCTGGGAAAATCGAAGCTCAGGCTCGGATCGTTCACCACCTCGGCGATGGGCTGCATCCGGGCGAGCGCCTTCACCCGGCTCTGCGCCTGCTTGGCCTTGCTCGCCTTGGCCCGCCAGCGGTCGACGAAGGCCTGGAGCTTCTCGCGCTCGGCGAGCTGCTTGGCGCGCATCGCGCTCTGCTGCGCCTGGCGCTCGGCCCGCTGCCGCTCGAAGCTGTCATAGCCGCCGGCATAGAGCGTCGTCTTGCCGTCCTGCAGATGCAGGATGTGATCGACGACATTGTTGAGCAGGTCGCGCTCGTGGCTGACGATCAGCATCGTCGCCTTGTAGGAGCGCAGGAAATTCTCCAGCCAGAGCGTCGCCTCGAGATCGAGATGGTTGCTCGGCTCGTCGAGCAGCAGCAGGTCCGGCTGGGAGAAGAGCAGGGCGGCGAGCGCGACGCGCATCCGCCAGCCGCCGGAGAAGCTGTCGAGCGGGCGCTGCTGCGCCGCCTCGTCGAAGCCCAGGCCGACGAGGATGCGGGCGGCGCGGGCCGGCGCGGCATGGGCGCCGATCGCGTTCAGCCTTTCGTGGATCTCGCCGAGCCGGTGCGGATCGTGATTGGTCTCCGCCTCGTGCAGCAGGGCCGCGCGCTCGGTATCGGCGGCGAGCACGGTCTCGAACGGCGTCTCCGGGCCGGCGGGCGTCTCCTGCGCGATATAGCCCATGCGCGCGGCGCGGGGAATTTCGGCGCTGCCCTCGTCCGCCTCGAGCAGGCCGGCGACGACCTTCATCAGGGTCGACTTGCCGGCGCCGTTGCGCCCGATCAGGCCGACGCGGCTGCCCGGCGGCAGGGCCGCGCTGGCCTTGTCGAGGATCAGGCGCCCGCCGAGACGGACGGTAATGGCGTTGATGGACAGCATGAGCGGCGCCTTACACAGCGCCGCGCGGGCTGTCAGGTGGGCTTTTGGCAGCGGGGCTTTTGGCGGGTGGGTCGATCCTCCCCTCGCTTTCGCGGGGCGGGGGACCCTGCGCAGCATGGTGGAGGGGCCGCGCGCCGGCGCCGGGCGGCCGAAGGGACGGAAAGAACGCGCGTGCCACGCGCGCCCCTCCACCGCGTTGCACGCGGTCCCCCTCCCCCGGCAAGCCGGGGGAGGATTGAAGAGAGGCCAGTCAGGCCTGGGGCGCGTCGGCCGGGGCGGCGGGCTTGTCGGGCGTGGTGCCCTCGGGGGCCTCGGTCGGCTCATCGGCGGGAGCCGCCGTGTCCGCCGGCTTGTCCGGGGTGGTGCCGGCCGGCGCCTGCTGGGGCTCCTGTCCGGCGGGCGGCTTGCCCTGATCGGCGCCGCTCTGGGCGAAAGCGGGGGCCGCGAGGAGGCAGGTGGCGAGGGCGGCGGCGAGGATCTTCATTGGAATCTGCTCCAGACATGACGCCGGGCACGCACAATCGCCCCCCGGCGCGGCGTGGTGTACGCCTGTCCGCGGTGGCCGACAATCGGGCGCGTGGCGGACGCGGAAGTTTCAAAGTTTCCACTTCCCAAAGGCGGGAAAAAAGCCGGGGCGAGGCGGCGGGAATTGGGCGAATGGTCCCAATGTTCGCACTGGCCATGGGGGTTCGCGCGCGGGGCCAAAACGGGGCGAAGTTCACGACGCCCGCACCCGCCATGCGTGTGGCGATCGCGGCCCCTGAAAGCGGGCCGTGAATGACGCGAATGTCACGACTGTCACATGGAACCGCCGGGGGGCTCCGGTCCGGGGCGGCGCGACGCGGCGCGAGATTTTGGCCGGTCGATGGGCGCCGTCCGAAGAAGAAAGAAGGTGTTTCACGCGAAGGCGCGAAGGACGCGAAGGGCGCGAAGCGGCGCGTCGCCGGTTCGTCACCCCGGGCTCGATCCAGGGTCCACCTGTCTGTGCCGCGCCCGACAGAAGGTGGGCGCCGGATCGGGTCCGGCATGACGTGGGACGGGGAATGTTCGGCTGGAGGCGTTGCCCAGGGGCGTTTGCGAATGCTGCTCACCGACCAGGATAAGCCAGAGGAAGTCCTACATTTCAAGAACCGCAGGCGTCGCAACCAGCTTCGGGGGAAGCTCAATACGGGGCCCTATGTCCGAGCTGAATCAGGTCAGCAAGTCCACGATCAGGCTTGCGATCGGCATCAGGAGAGGCAGAGCGATACTCACGCTGATCCCGACACGGTTCCCGTAACGACCGCCGGCCAGAATGCGGTCATGCAGGGCCGCAAGACGATCCAGCGTCGCCTGATCCTCGGGAATGCGCTCTTTGGTCGGGTAGAGAAGCTGATTGCTTGCGGTCTGCAACGCAAGCGCCTGCTCATAGGTAAATCGTTGCAACGTAGCGCGAATATTAGCCTCGTTGGTAACGTAAACCAGAGCGCCGAAGCCCAGCGAGAAAAAGCCCGCTATGGGGACCAAGGTAAAGAGCAGGCTTGAATTGGCAGTAAGTCGATACGAATCCGGCGGCACCACCGCGAGCAGCATGATCGAGATGACCGCGATGAAGATGAAAATCCAGAATATCAGGACCTGCGTGCAGAGTTTCGAGAGGCCCCTGACAAGCGGGGTTTCGGCTGCTCCGAGCACATAAAAGGCGCCACGCTCGACCTCCAGATGCCTGGCGAAGGCACCGTAGAAACGAGCCGCCACCACACCCTCTGCCGCGGTGAAGAAATAGATGAAGTAACTTATGCACCAAAAGACGATCTCTACCGAATAGACTTCGCCCCGGAGCCCCAGGTCCACCTTGATGTCGACGCCCAGCGTGAAAAGGGCGGCCAGCAGCGACAACAACCCCACGAAGAGCGGGAGGCCAAGGAGCAGGAGGCGGCTGTAGGACTTCTCGAGATCCTGAGTGACTTTCTCTATGTAGGCGGGAGAGGCGTAAGGAAGAATGTCCTTCCTCACCGTCTCGAAAATCTTGGCGGTTGTCGTCACCGACAGATAAATGCCTGCAGCGAAATAAAGAGCGCCCCACGCGAGAAGACTCTTTACCTGCGGCGATTCAGGCGTGGAAGCGGGCGCCAGATGGTCCACCGCAAGCCAAAGGCCGAGATAGATCACCAGCCAGACTGCGGCGACCGCCAGCGGGTTGAAATCCCTGTCCGGTCTCCCGGGTATGAGACGCACACCCATCGAGGCGCCAAGAATCCGCCTCAACGCAAGAATCAGGCGCTCATTCCCGCCCAAGTCATTTCCGGTCTTCTCGGTCACAACTTGGGCTTAACCTAGATCGGGCCTGCACGATAGATTGGCCGATTAGTGCTTGTCGGAAGGGGCGCACAGACTAACGCCCCCCAGTCGCCTCGCGGATCAGGCGGGTTGCCTCGGCGATCGCGGCCGGGGTCTGCATGCGGCCGGCCTGAATCTCGCCGCCCATCTCCAGCAGGCGGCCGCTGATCACCGTGCCGGCCTGGGCCTCCTCGATGATGTCGATCCCGCGGTGCACGCCCTCGACGCGGGTCCATTCGGCGCGGACCGCGGCCCAATAATCGCGGGTCGCGGCCCAATAGGTGTCCGCCGCGGCGACGTTGAACTCGCTGAACGGGCGATAGGTGTTGAGCAGGCTCTCCTGCACGAAGGGCGAGAGCCGGCCGTCGACCAGGCCCATTTTCTCATTGTCCTGCCAGTGGATCCAGCCGCCGTCGGGCGTCGGGCTGTGGCGGTTGATCGAGAGATAGCGGTCGTAGCGCGGGGTGCGGACCGCGTCGCGGCGGGCGAGCGGGCGCCAGGTCCAGTCGCTCTGCCAGCGCATCACGCCGCCGGTATTGGTCCAGCGGCCGAGACCGCCGTAGCGCGGACTGTCGTCCACCTGCCAGACGGTCTGCGACCAGGCGCCGCGGCGGCGGGCGGCGGGGATCGCCTCGGTGCGCCAGCGGTTCGGGCCGGCATAGACGAGCACCGTCTCGGGCTCGTAGGTCCAGTCCTGCCGCCAATGCTTGATCACCATGGGCTGGCCCTCATGCTCGACGACCAGCAGGTGCTGGAGGCTGATGAAGCGGCCGGTGTCGCCGATCACGCGGACGACCTCGTGCCCGCCCGAGCTGGTGGCGTCGCGCGCGGTATAATCGGCCCGCCAGGAGGTGGTCTCGCGCATGTCGAAGCGGACCCGGAAGGTCCCGGCCATGCCGAGGATCGCGCGGCGGCTCGCCTCGAAATCGGCGGGCTGGTCGATCGGGCCGGACGCGGCGGGGGCCGCCGGCGCGGGCTGGGCGAGCGCGGGCGCCGGCGCGAGCGCGGCGGCGGCCAGGAGCAGCAGGTTGACGGGTTTCATAGCCTCTTCCCTTTTGTTTGACGCATGTAGCAGAATCAGTGCAGCCGGTCTTGTGTCGGAGCGGGTCTCAGGGCGCGGGCGCGGCGGCGAGCGTCGCCCGCAGCGCCTCGGCCTGGCGGCGGACCCAGATCGTGACCTCGTCGCTCGGCAGCAGGCCGCGCCGGTCGGCGGTGTAGGTGAAGCCCTCCAGCACCCGGCCATAGGGGCCGAAGCCGGAGACCCGATAGGGGATGACGATCAGGCCGCCGCCATTCGCGGTCGCCTCGGTGGCGATGGCGCGGATGCGGGCCTCGGAGACCCGGCGCTTCTCCGGCCAATCCTCGCGCAGGGTCTCCACGACCACGTTGCGGAACGGGCCGACGGCGCGGATCGCCTCGGCGCGGGCGCCGATCTGGCGGAGCCAGCGCGCATTCTCCGCATCGTCGCCCGGGCCGTGGGCGAGGACGAGCACGGTCTCGCGCGCCGGCGCCTGGCTCAGCGCCCGCACCCGCTTGGCGAGCACCGCGCCCATCTCCTCGGCGTCGGCGAGGCCGTCGGCGCTGAGCGCGAAGCGGGAACGGCTCTCGATCCGCCAGACCGCCACATCGTGACTCGCATGCGCGCCCCGATCCTCGTTCGGATTGGGCGCCGGGCGGGGCGGGGCGCCCGGGCGGAGGCCGAGAATCTGCTCGGTCCGTTCCCGGAAGCTGTCGCCGCTGACGAACAGGCGGACGACGGCGATGCGGCGGACGCCGCGCGCCTCGAGCCGCTGCACCGCCTCCTGCATCCGCTCCGGATCGGCCATGCCGAAGGCGGCCTCGACCGGCACCTCGCGACCGAGCGGGGCGAGCATCTGCGTCACGTCCGCATTCCAGGCCTCGCCGCCGCCATGGGCCATGACGAGGATGCCGAAATCGCTCGCCGGCGCTCCCTGCCCCGGCTGGGCGGCGCGGGCGGGCATGGCGCCCAGCAGGAGCAAGGCGGCGAGGAACGAGCCGAGCAGGCGATGCATCATCGCCGCCCTCAGAACCGCACGCTGAGCGAGACGCGGCCGTTGCGGCCCGGCTGCGTGTAGGCGTCGATCACCGTCGAGGTGGCGGCGAGCCCGGCCACGTCGCCCCAATAGGCATAGGTCTCGTCGGTGATGTTGAAGATGCCGGCGCGCAGGGTGAAATTCTCGCTGATCCGCCAGAAGGCGGTGGCGTCGAGAATGGTCGCCGCCTCGGGCCGGAAGCAGGCCGCGGCGCAGATGCCGACCGTGTCGTCCAGATCCTTGCGGGCGGTGGCGGTGAGGTAGAGCTGGGCGCCGAAGCGGCCGCCCGGATCGCGCCAGCCCGCGCCGAGCACCACCTTCAGCGGATCGATGCTGGACAAGGGCGATTCGGTGCCGGTGAGCGGATCGACGACGTCGCCCGAGGCATAAGCGAAGGCGACGTCCGCGTTGAAGCCGCTCGGGAAGTTGAGGCTGGCGCGGCCCTCGATGCCATGGATCTTGACCCGGTCCAGATTGATGAACTGGTAGATGGCCGGATCGGCCGGGGTGAAGCTGCCCGCCACGACCTCCTGGCTGATGAAGTCCCTGTAGCGGCCGGTGAAGGCGGTGAGCGAGGCCGAGGCGATCGGCCCCTGGTAGCGCAGGCCCGCCTCCCAGGTCTCGCTCCGCTCCGGGCCGAGGTCCGGATTGGGAATGGAGGTGTAGCCAAAGCCCAGGTTCGAGAAGAACTGGTTCACCTGGCTCGGCTCCGGCGCCTTGAAGCCCTGCGCGTAATTTCCGTAGACGCTGAAGCCGCTGTCGCCGATGCGGACCACCGCGCCGAAGCGCGGCGTGACCCGCGAGCTGGACTGGTCGGCGCCTTGGAAGGCCGGCAGCAGGGGATCATTGGTCGCGTTCAGGCTGTAATGGTCGAAGCGCAGCGCCGGGTGCAGGGTGACGTGGCCGCCCGCGAGCGTGATCTCGTCGCCGACGAACAGGCCGGCGCGGGTGAAGTCCGTGGCCGGGAAGGCACGGGTCGGGAAGGTCTCGCCAGCCGGGGGGACGGTGCCGTCGCGCAGGCCCTCCTGGCGGGTGACGCTGATGTCGCCGCCATAGACGAGCTGGTGGCGCAGGCCGCCGGTCTGGAAGGAGGAGCGCGCCTCGGCGCTGGCCCCGTAGACTTCGTTGTCGAAGGTGTTGATGCGGGTGCGATCCGCGGCGGTGTTGCGGTCCTCGAAGGTGAACTGGCGGTTATTGGCCTGCTGCCAGTAGATGGCGACCTGGGCGAAATCGATCGCGCCCTCGCCCGTATAGCGCCAGTCGAGGCTGACCCGGGCCCGGTCGATCGTGTCGCGGGCATAGAGATCGATCACGGCGGTCGCGGGGAGCGGGTTGGGCGCGGCCGGCGGCGTCGTCCGCCCGCTGATCACGTCGGTTTCCACCCGGCTGTCGCCATATTCGCCGGTCAGCCGGAAGCGATGGCCGCCGCCCGCGTCGAGGACGAGCTTGCCGAGGACGGCGTTGGAGCGCGTGTCCAGCGGATTGGCCCGCGTCCGGGTCGCATTGAGCGCGTCGTTCGTGCCCTGATTCTCGAGCTCGTGGCCGTCGCGGCGCGTGTAGCTGATCAGCCCGGAGATGTTGCCGGAACGGCCGGCGACGAGCGCGGTCTCGGAGAATTCGTCGCTGGCGCTGTCATAGGTGACGCGGCCCAGAGCGGCGATGTCATTGTCGCCGCGCATGAGGTCCCCCGGATCGGAGGTGGTAAAGCTGACCGCGCCGGCGAGGCCGTCCGAGCCGTAGAGAGCGGAGGCCGGGCCGCGCAGGATCTCGACCGACTTGACGATGCCGAGATCGACATAGTCGCCGCGGCCGGCCGCCTGCGCGCCGAAGGTGAAGCCGTCCGGCACGCGGATGCCGTCCACCTGGATCAGCACGCGGTTGCCGCCGATGCCGCGGATGCGGAAGCCCGAATTGCCGTCGCGGCCGGTGACGCCGAGCGCGGCGCCGAAGCGGGTCGGCCCGCGCGGCACGGAGACGCCCGGCTCGAAGCGGACGAGATCGCGCGAGTCGGTGGCGAGCTCGTCGGCGATGCGCTGCTCGTCGATCACGGTGACGGTGGCGGGCACCTCCCCGGTCGGGGTGGGCGTGCGGGTCGCGGTGACGGTGATCTGCTGGCCGGGCGTTTCGGCCGAGGCGAGCTGCACGGGCGCCTCCTCGGCGGGCTGGGTCTGGGCCCAGGCGGTTCCGGGCATGGCAACCAAGGCGGTGCCGAGCAGCAGGGTGGCGCGAGTCATCAATTCCCCCGATCTTCTTTGCTAATGCGAATGATTCGCATTCCTATTAGCGAGACCAAGCGGCGGGTCAATCATATCGGGCGCGAAAAATCGTATCAGGCGCTTACGATCGGGGCGCCGGGCGGCGGCGGCCCCGCTCCCGGGGCGCGGCTCCAGACGCTCTCCGGAGGGGCCGCGGCGATGCGCCGCGCGGTGGCCCGGGCGCCCCAGGCGAGGGCGAGCGCGCCGGCGCCCGCGACCAGGTCGACGCCGAGCGCGCCCGGCGAATTCCAGAGGCCGAGGCCCGGCACGAGCACTGCGGCGAGGCTGGTGAGCGGGATGGCGGCGGTCGCGGCGGCGGCGAAGGCCATCAGCCAGGCGACGCTCCGCCCCGGCCCGAAGGCGAAGGCCGCGAGCAGGGCCATTGCGAGCCCGGCATGGAAGAGGCCGCTATGCCAGCCGGCCAGGCCGGTCCAGGCCGCCGGAAACCATTTGGCCGAGGCGATGCTGAGCGAGAGGCCGGCGATGCAGCCGAAGGCGATGCCGGTCGTCGCGCTCGCCATCAGCCGCGAGGCCAGGTCGGCGCGGCGGCCGCTGCCCGCGCGCCGGCGCCGGCTCTCGATCCAGAGCAGATTGCCCGAGTAGAAGAGGAAGGCGCCGCCCAGGCCGAGGAGGAAATAGAACCAGCGCACCGGCGTGCCGCCGAACGTGCCGAAATGCAGCGCGCTGAAGCCGGCGACCATCGCGTTCCAGGCGGTGCCGCGGCGGGGCAGCTCGCTCTCGTCGAGCACCCGGCCGGTGGTGGCCTCGAGCGTCACGCCGGTATTGCGCGCGCTGAGATCGGCGGGATCGCGGCCGGCGACGATCGCGGCGGCGTGAGGCCGGCCGGGCTGGATATAGGTGATCGTCTCCGCCTCGAAGCCCGGCGAGATCGCCCGCACCCGCTCGATCAGAGCGGCGGGCGGGAGCATCGTCGCGCGCCCGTCGGAAGGCTTGCCCGCATCGGCCGGCGCGGGCACGGCGGCGTCGACGATCTCGTCGAGCCGGCCCGCATAGACGAAGCGGTCCTGCAGATTGAGGATGTCGGCGTCGAAGGCGAAGGCCGCGGTCGAGATCGCCATGAACAGGTGGAAGGGCAGACTGACGATGCCCACCACATTGTGCGCGTCGAGCCACATCCGCTTGAGGTTGCGCCCGACGCGCAGCGCGAACAGGTCGCGGACCAGCGACTTGAGGACGATGATCAGCCCGGAGAGGATCGCCACGAAATAGAGCAAGGCGACGACGCCCATGATGGTGAGGCTGGTGTCGCGGTCGATCGGCAGCCCGCCGGCGCGGTGGATGAGATCGACCGAGCGGGCGAGGCGGGAGCTGTAGGGCGGGCCGATGTCGAGCCGGCCGTCCGGCCCGAGGCTCGCGACATATTGCTTGTTCGTCTCTGGATCCCACCAGAAGAAGCGCGGCTCGGCATGGGAGTCGCCGACATAGAGGTGGATCTCCTCCCCCGCCTCCGGGCGCTCGGCGACGATCCGGTCGAGCAGGGCGGGGACGTCGGCGAGCGCGATGGTCGCGCGGGGCGGCTCCGCCCAGGCCGCGAGCGTCCCGGTGAACATGGTGAGCGCGCCGGCATAGAAAGCGACGAAGAGCAGCAGGCCGCAGATCAGGCCGGTCCAGCTGTGGACGCCCTTGTAGAGCTTCACGACCTCCGGACGGATGCGCATCGGGACCGCGATCCTAGAGCCAGGCGCGGCAGGCGACCATCGCTGCGTTCACGAGGATCGCGGCGCCGCCGAGCCAGGCCCAGGCCCGCCAGCCGCTGCGGAACAGGAAGCAGAAGGTGAGAACCAGCATCCAGACCAGGACCACGGCCCACATCGCGACCATATATTTGCCGGGCGCCTCCGGGGCGCCGGGCCCGGCCCAGACGAGCAGGCCAGAGACGCCGATCGCGATGGCGAGGCCGGGCAGCAGACCCGCGAGCGCCTTTGCCAGCCAGTGACGCCCGAGATCGGGCGCATTCATCCCCGGCGGGGCCGGAGCAGAGCGAGATAGGGGAAGAGCGCGAAGGCGAGCATCAGCAGGGTGAGCTGGATGAAGAAGCCGGTCACCGGGCTGGTCATCGTCTGCCAGACCAGCAGGCCGATCAGCAGCGAGACGATCCCCGCCAGCCGCGTCGGCGCGGTGGGGAGCGGCGTCCGCCGCCACGCCTGACGCGGCGCCTGCAAATAGAGAAGCGTGGCGCCGAGCACGGTGAAGGCCAGAGCGGCGAAAGTCATGAGTCGCCATCTATTGCGAGGGATTCGCATTAGCAAGCTGAATCGCGGCGGGAGTCGAAGCGTCACCCTGACTTGTTTCAGGGTCCAGGGTGGCGCGCTCCCATGTCGGCGCCTTGTCTCAACGGTGAGGGTCAGCGCCGCGCTGGATGCTGAAACGAGTTCGGCATGGCGGGACCCCCTGATGCCGCGCTGGAAACCCCCGCCGCCACTCCTTACATCCCCGCCATGGCCTGGGACCTGCGCGGCGCGATGCTCAAGAAGCAGGAGGTCGAATCGGCGCGGCTCGCCGAGTTCGACTATCGCTGGCGCGCGCGGACGATGCGGCTGCTCGCGGCGGCGCTCGATCCGGCTTTGTCGGCGGACGCGATGGCGGCGGAGACCGCGCGGCGGGACGACGCCGCGATCCTCGCCGCGCTCGCCGCGCGCTATCCCGATGCCGACGTCGCCGGCCTGTACGACCGCGCCCGCGCCGAGGCCCGCCGCGCCCTGATCGCGGAGCGCGGCGACCCGACGCCCCACCGCCTCGCCTAGGGCGTGGTGTCGGCGAGGTTGGAACGTAGCCTGGTGTTGGTCTGCCGGTCGTGGATCTCGATATAGACGTAGGAGGGCGGCACGGTACCCGACGGCAGGGCAAACCAGATCGAGCCGAGGTCGTTGGGGCTGCCCAGCGCGCAGAAGCCGTAGAGGCGCCGCCCGTCCTTGTCGAAGAAATCCACCCAGGAGCGCGCGCTGTTCGCGTTGTTGCCGCAGGGCGGCAGCTGCGGCGCCGGCGCGAACATCGCCGCCGGATAGGACGTCTTGTTGTGGACGTCGTAGCGGTAGCGGGTGAAGGCGCCGGACGCGGTCGTATATTCCTCGAGCCCCATCAGATAGAGGACCGGATTGGGCGGCAGCGTCTGCGCGCCCGCCGTGCCGGACAGGGCAAGGGCGGCCGCGAACGGGCCGAACGAAGTCAGCTTCATGTCTCTTCTCCTTCCCGCGCCATGCGTGGGCGCCGCGCTCAGCGCGGCAGGACCGAACCGGTGAACGCGCTCTCGGCCGTATTCCCGTCCAGCAGGTTGTTGCCGTACGAGAGGATCTGGGCGCTGGCGCCGACGGTCAGGGCGAGGCCGTTGGCGAAGAGCGTGCTGTCAGCGACCCGGACCCGGGAGCCTCCGCCCAGGGCGGAAATGCCGGTCGTGATATTGCCGACGAAGGCGCTGCCAGTGACCGTCACCTGGGCATTGTTCGTGGGCTGAACCCGGAGGCCGACCCGGTTTCCGGACACGATGCTGTCGCGGATGAGGACCGTCGAAATCGCGCTGTCGATCGAGATGCCGGCGCTGGTGGCCGCGGCGAAGCCGGAGACGGTGACATTGGTTATCTCGAGCCTGGCGCCGTTGACCAGCCGGATGCCGACCAGGCCGTTGGCCGGCGCGTTGAGCGTCAGATTGCGCAGCACCACGACGACATTGGCGCCGTTGATCACGATGCCGTTGCTCGACGCGGCAAGGATCGAGCCCAAAGTGCCGGCGCAATCGATGGTGATCGACTTGGTGATGGTGACCGCGCCGAAGCCGCCGGGATCGAGGCAGTTGATCTCGCCCCCGGCCGCCGTCTTGCTGATCGCGCCGGCGAAGGTCTTGCAAGGCGCGGTACGCGAACAGGGATTCACGTCGTCCCCGACTCCGGAAACCCAGGTCCGGGTCGCCTGGGCCTGGGCCACGGCGGGCACGAGCAACGGAGAGAAAGCGGCGACGGCAAGCATCGCCCGGCGAAGCATGATCATCTGAGTCCCCCTTTCGCGGCGCTCCAAGCGCCACGCGAGGATGCTGAACCTATCCCCGCTTTTCGTCAACAGTGCGGAAGAAGGCGACGGAAATGGATGACGCGCGCCGCGCCAGTCCCTATCTGGCCCGCCATGTCCGCACCGATCCTCGCTTATGAAAATCTCGGCCTCGTCCAGGGCAATGGCTGGCTGTTCCGCAATCTCGACCTGTTCATCGGGGCGCGGGACCGACTCGCCCTGATCGGGCGCAACGGCGCCGGGAAGACGACCCTGCTCAAATGCCTGGCCGGCCTGGTCGAGACGGACGAGGGCCGGCGCACGATCCAGCCGGGCACCAGGGTCGTGCTCCTGGAGCAGGATCCGCAGCTCGGCGCGTTCGAGACCTTGCGCGACTTCGCTTTGTCCGGGCCGGATGCGCCGGCGCCGCACGAGGTGGACGCGGTCGCCGACCAGATCGGGCTCGATCTCGACCGGCCGGCGGCGACGGCGTCGGGCGGGGAGCGGCGGCGCGCGGCGATCGCCCGCGCCATCGCGATGGACCCGGACGTGCTGCTGCTCGACGAGCCGACGAACCATCTCGATCTCGCCGGGATCGAATGGCTCGAGGACTGGCTGGGCCGCTATACCGGCGCCTTCATCGCGATCAGCCACGACCGCACCTTCCTGACCCGGCTGACCCGCCAGACCTTCTGGCTCGACCGCGGCCTGATCCGCCGCCACGAGGTCGGCTATGGCGGCTTCGAGGCCTGGACCGAGCAGGTCTATGCCGAGGAGGCGCGCAACGCCGAGCGGCTCGACGCGAAGCTGAAGCTGGAGCTGCACTGGCTGCAGCGCGGCGTCACCGCGCGGCGGCGGCGCAACCAGGGCCGGCTCGCCAAGCTCAACGAGATGCGGGCGGCGCGGGCGGCGATGCTCGGGCCGGCGGGCACGGCCAAGCTCGCCCTCGAGAATGACGAGGTGAAGACCAAGATGGTGATCGAGGCGGAGAACGTCTCGAAGCGGTTCGGCGAGCGCACGATCATCCGGGATTTCTCGCTCCGCATCCAGCGCGGCGACCGGATCGGCGTGGTCGGGGCGAACGGGGCGGGCAAGACCACTTTGCTCCGCCTGCTGACCGGAGAGATCGAGCCGGACGAAGGCACGGTGACCCGGGCCAAGACCCTGTCCGGCGTGATGATCGACCAGCAGCGCCGCCTGCTCGACCCGGACAAGCGCGTGCGCGACGTGCTCGCCGACGGCGGCGACTGGATCGACGTGCTCGGCACCAAGAAGCATATCCAGGGCTATCTGAAGGAATTCCTGTTCGAGCCGACTTTGGTCGACGCGAAGATCGGCAGCCTGTCGGGCGGGGAACGCTCGCGGCTGCTGCTCGCGCGGGAATTCGCGCGGCGCTCCAATCTGCTGGTGCTGGACGAACCGACCAACGATCTCGACATGGAGACGCTCGACCTGCTGCAGGAGGTGATCGCGGACTATGACGGGACGGTGCTCATCGTCAGCCACGACCGCGACTTTCTCGACCGGACGGTGACGATCACGCTCGGCCTGGACGGGTCCGGCAAGGTGGACATCGTCGCGGGCGGCTATGAGGACTGGCAGAAAAGGCGGGCGCCGCAACGTGCTCCGGCGAAGGCCGGAGCGCAGGGAGGCAATCCCGCAACGCTCCGGCCTTCGCCGGAGCACAAGGTGGCCAGGAAGCTCTCCTACAAGGACCAGCGCGACTATGAGCGGCTCCCCGCCCGGATCGAGGATCTGGACGCGGCGATCGCGCGGGACGAGGCGGCCCTGTCCGACGGCGACCTCTACCTGCGCGACCATGCGCGGTTCGAGGCGCTGACCCGGGCGATCGAGGCCGCGCGCGCGGAACGGGATGCCGCCGAGGAACGGTGGCTGGAGCTGGCGGAGCAGGCCGAGGCGCTCGGCGCCTGAGCCCGCATGATGTGCTCCGGCGAAGGCCGGAGCGTCGCAGGATCTGCGCTGGAAGCGGCCACTGCTCCGGCCTTCGCCGGAGCACATCGGTTATGATGAGCGGCCGGCTTGACCTCTCCCCGCGCCGGGCGCAGCACGTCCGCGCCCTCTGGAGTCCCTGCCCCGATGAAGAAGCTTGTCCTGAGCGCGGCCTTCGCCGCTTCCTTCCTGACGCCGCTCGCCGCCCCCGCTTTGGCCCAGCGCGGCGCCGCCGCGGCGCCCGCGGTCGCACCGCTCAACTATCAGACGCGTACCCTGCCCAACGGCCTGCGCGTCTATTCCATCCGCGACACCGCCACCGCCAACGTCTCGGTCCAGGTCTGGTACGATGTCGGCTCGAAGGACGATCCGCGCGGCCGCTCGGGCTTCGCCCATCTGTTCGAGCATATCATGTTCAAGTCGACGCGGAACATGGTGCCGGAGCAGTTCGACCGGCTGACCGAGGATGTCGGCGGCTTCAACAACGCCTCCACCAACGACGATTACACCAATTATTACGAGGTCGTCCCGGCCAACCACCTGCAGCGCCTGCTCTGGGCGGAGGCGGAACGGATGGGCTCGCTGGTCGTCGAGCCCAGCTTCTTCAACTCCGAGCGGGACGTGGTGAAGGAGGAGCTCAGGAGCCGCGTGCTCGCCCAGCCCTACGGCCGGCTCTTCTACCTCTATCTGCCGATGATCTCCTACGACGTGCATCCCTATGCGCGGCCCGGGATCGGCAGCATCGAGGATCTGGACGCGGCGACGATCGACGACGTGCGCGCCTTCCACGCCACCTATTACCGGCCGGACAATGCGGTGCTCGTCGTCGCCGGCAATTTCGACCAGGCGCAGTTCGACCGCTGGGTGGACCAGTATTTCGGACCGATCCGCCGCCCGACCGCGCCGATCCCGCGCGTCCGGGCCGAGGAGCCGGCGCGCACGCAGCCGCGCCACTATACGGTCTACGAGGCGAACACGCCGCTGCCGGCGGTATTGATCTCCTACCCGGCCCCGCCCGCGACCGACCGGGACGCGGCGGCGATGGAGGTGCTCGACGGCATCCTCTCCACCGGGGAGAGCTCGCGCCTGCACCAGAGCCTGGTCTATCGCGACCAGCTCGCCGCCCAGGCCAGTTCCTTCGTCGACATCAAGCAGGGGCCGGGCAGCCTCGGCGTCTATGCGATCCTGTCGCAGGGGAAGAGCGCCGAGCAGGGCGAGGCCGCCCTGCGCCGCGAGATCGCCCGCTTCCGCGACACGCTGGTCACGGCCGCCGAATTGCAGGAGGCTAAGAACGAATTGCTGACCGCCGCGCTGCGCGGCCGCGAGACGGCGGAGGGCCAGGCCGAGGCGCTGGCGGAGGCGGTGATCGTCGACGGCGACGCCCGCGCCGCCGACCGGCGGCTCGCCGAGATCGCCGCCGTCACCCCGGCCGACATCCAGCGCGTCGCCCGCCGCTGGCTGCGCGACGAGGCGAGCGGCGCCGTCCGCTACCTGCCCGAGGAGATGCGGAACGGCGCGACGGGCGACTCGATCCGCACGCCCGAGACGGTCGCCGCCGCCCCGCTCGCCGTCCCCGCCAATATCGAGATCGTCCAGCCCGCGCCGGAGGGGCAAAGGGTCGCGCCGCCGCCGCCGGGGCCGGAGCTGGTGCCGCCGGTGCCGACGCCGAACGTGCAGGAACTCGCCAACGGGCTGCGCGTGATCACGGTGCGCAACGGCAGGTTGCCGCTCGTCACCGTCTCGCTCGTTTCCACCCAGGGCGTCGCCGAGGATCCCGAAGGCAAGGCCGGCACCGCCACGCTCGCCGCGGCGGTGATGACCGAAGGCACGCGGCGGCGCTCGGCCGAGCAGATCGACCGCGCGGTCGAGGCGCTCGGCTCCTCGCTCGGCAGCAGCTCGGGCTGGGACGGCAGCCAGGTCGGCATCACCGTCCGTACCGGCCAGCTCGACGCGGCGCTCGGCATCATCGCCGACGTGGCCCGCAACGCCACCCTGCCCGGCGCGGAGATCGAGCGGCAGCGGACCAGCGCGATCGACGGCGTGGCCGTGGCGCTGCGCGATCCCGGCGCGGTGGCCGGCATGGCCGCGACGCGGGCGCTCTACGGGACCACGCCCTACGGCGCGAACCCGACCGCGACCTCGCTGCGCGCGATCACCCGCGACGACGTGGTCGCCGCTTATGGCGACACCTGGCAGCCGGGCCATGCCACGCTGATCCTCTCCGGCGACATCGATCCCGCCGAGGCCCGCCGCCTCGCCCAGCGCCATTTCGGCAGCTGGCGCGGCGCCCGCGTGGGGAGCACGCCGGCCAATGCGACCGCGCCGGCCGCGGCGGGCCGGATCGTCGTCATCGACATGCCCGGCGCGGGCCAGGCGGCGGTGGCGGTCGCGCGCAGCACGCTCGCCCGGCAGGATCCGCGCTTCTACCGCGCCCTCGTCGCCAATGCGGTGCTCGGCGGCGGTTACAGCGCCCGGCTGAACCAGGAGATCCGGATCCGGCGCGGCCTCTCCTACGGGGCGGGCAGCGGCATCGAGGCGCGGCGCCATCCGGGTCCCTTCTCCGCCAGCGTGCAGACCCGCAACGACGCCGCCGCCGAGGTGCTCGGCCTGGTGCTCGGCGAGATGCGGCGGCTGGGCGCGGAGCCGATCAGCGTCGCGGAGCTGACCGCGCGACGGGCCTCGCTGACCGGCGATTTCGGCCGCGACATGGAGACGACCGCCGGGACCGCCGGCGTGGTCGCGACCTATGTGATGCGCGGGCTGGGGCCGGACGAGGTCGGGCGCTACCTCCCCTCCGTGCTGGCGGTGACGCCCGCCGAGGCGCAGGGCGCGGCCGCCGAATTGCTCCGGCCCGAGGGCGCCACGGTGGTGATCGTCGGCGAGGCCGCGCAGTTCATCGAGCGCCTGCGGCGGGAGCATCCGGACGTGATCGTGATCCCGCTCGCGGCGCTGAACCTGGACAGCGCAACCTTGCGCGCGCCGGAATAGAAATCGGAATAAAAATAGTCATCCCGGCGGAGGCCGGGACCGATGAACTCGGACCTCGCCGGGAGGGGCGAGATGGCCCCAATTGGCCCTCATGGGACGGTGTTCGTGGGTCCCGGCCTTCGCCGGGATGACTATTTCTACTCTTTAGCTCTTGGCGACGCGCGCTAGCCCCGCCGGGCCTGGGCGAGGCGCTGGCGGATGGCGGTGTTGCTCGGGGCGCCGCGGGCGGCGCGCTGCAGCAAAGCGATGCCTTCGGCGCGGCGGCCGGCCTTGAACAGCAGCCAGCCGAGCGTGTCCGCGGTCGCGGGATTGTCGCGGTCGAGCGACCAGGCGCGGCGGGCGAGCGGCACCGCGGCGGCGAGGTCGCCGCTCTCCGAATAGGCCCAGGCGAGATTGTTGAGCACGGTCGCGTCATTGTCGCCGAGGCGCACGCGCAGCCGCTCGTAAATGCCGATCGCCTCGGGCCAGTTCTCGTCCTGCATCGCCTGGCTGGCGACGAGGATCAGGCCGGGCACGCTGGCCGGATTCTGCTGGATGAAGAGGCTGAGCACATCGGCCGCCTCCTCCCCCTGGTCGGAGCGCTCGAGCGCGCCGATCAGGCGCAGCGCGACCGCCTCGCTGAAGCCGAGATTGGCGGCGCGGCGATATTGGGCGGCGGCGCCGGCAAAGTCGCCGGTCGCGCCGAGCACGTCGCCGACCAGCATATGCACTTCGGGCGCGCCGGGCGTGGCCGCCTGCAGGCGGCGGGCACGGGCGAGCGCCTCGCCGGTCTGGCCGCGGCCGAGCAAAGCCGAGGCGTAACGGAGCTGGGCCGGGCCGTCGTCCGCATTCTGCTCGGCGGCGGCGCGCACCGCCGCGAACTCGCCGTCGCCGAGCGGATCGAGCGCGGCGAGCGCGCCGGGCTGCGGCTGCGCGGCGCGGGCGAGATAGACGGCCGCCTGGTCCTGATCGCCGGTGCGGGAGACCGCCCGGCCGATCAGCGACAGGCTGTAGGCGTCGGCGTCCGGCCGGTCGGCGATCGGGCGCAGGGTCGCGACCACGGCGGCCGGATCGTTCATCCGCCACTGCGCGGCGGCGAGCAGGCGGCGGGCGCGGCGGTTGGTCGGCTGCTGCTGGACGAGGGCGGCGAGGCGGCGCGCGGCCTGCTCCTCATTGCCGGTCTGGAAATCGATCGCGCTGATCAGCAGGATGCCGGCGGGCGTCTCGTCATAGGCGCCGTCGGTGCGGTTCCACAGCCGCTTCGCCAGCTCGAAATCCTGCGCCCGCGCGGCGAGCACCGCCTGCAGATAGAAGGCCCGGCTATGGCCGCCGGTGAGGGTGATGACCTTGCGGGTATCGGCAAGCATGTCGCTCATCCGGCCCATGTCGGCATAAGTGGCGGCGCGCTCCAGCAGGGCGTCGACATTGCCCGGATCGACGTCGAGCGCGCGGGTGAACCAGGGCAAGGCGGCGGCGAGGCCGTATTGGCCGCGGGTCAGCTCGCCGCGCAGGCCGAGCGCGACGGCGTTGCGGGGCCGCGCGGCGACCGCGCGATCCACCGCCTGCAAGGCCCCGGCGACGTCGCCCACGGAGCGGCGGAAGCGGGCGAGATCGGTGAGGACGTCGCTGTCGTTCGGCGCGGCGGCCAAGGCGCGCTCGAAGGCGGTGGTGGCATTGGCGGCATCGCCGAGGCTCATATAGGCGCGGCCGACGATGCGCTGGGCATAGGCCGTATTGGCCCGGCCGGCCCGCGCCGCCTCGCGCAGGGCGCCCTGGGCGTCGCCCTGCAGCAGCCGCGCCTCGGCGAGCAGGGGCGCGGTCTCCTCGACCGTGGCGCCGGACTGGCGGGCGCGCGCGATCTCGCCCTCCGCCGCGGCGCCGTCGCCGAGATAGAGCTGGACGCGGGCCTGCATGATCCGGGCGGGCCGGTTGTTCGGATCCTCCTGCAGCGCGTTCAGCAATTCCACGCGCGCGGTGCGGATGTCGCCGCTCTGGAAGGCGGCCGCGCCGCGCTCATAGGGCGTACCCGCCGGCCCGCCGCAGGCGGCGAGGGTGAGGAGAAGCGCGGCGACGCTCCCCTTGGTCATCCCGGCGAAGGCCGGGACCCATGAACGCCGATGCCGGTGAGGAAGCGACGACGCCTCCGCCTTACCTCCATGAATCGTGTTCATGGGTCCCGGCCTTCGCCGGGATGACTCATGTTTCTCCCTTCGGAGAGGAATCTCCCAGCGGAGAAAAGAGCGCCGGAGGAACGTCACGCCTGCAATCCATATTGCTTGAGCAGATCGTAGAGCGTGGGCCGGCTGATCCCGAGCAATTTCGCGGCGCCCGAGATGTTGCCGTCGGTCTGGGCGAGCGCCTTGCGGATCACCTGGCGGTCGGCGGCCTCGCGCGCGGCCTTGAGGTTGACCGGCAGCGTGTCGCCCTCGGGCGCGGCGAGATCGAGATCCTCGGCGGTGATGAGCCTGCCGTCGGCCATGATCACGGCGCGCTTCAGCCGGTTCTCCAGTTCGCGGACATTGCCGGGCCAGGGCCAATGCTCGATCGCCGCCAGCGCGCCGGGCGCGAAGCCCTTCACCTGCGGGTTCATCTCGCGGGCGAAGCGGGCGAGGAAATGCTTGGCGAGCAGGGGCGCGTCGCCATGCCGCTCGGCGAGCGACGGAATCCGCACCACGATCTCGGCGAGCCGGTAATAGAGATCCTCCCGGAACGTCCCGTCCGCGATCATGGTCTCCAGATTCTGGTGGGTCGCGCAGACGATGCGGGTGTCGACCGGGATCGGCTTGCGGCCGCCGATCCGCTCGATCACCCGCTCCTGCAGGAAGCGCAGCAGTTTCACCTGCAGCGGCAGCGGGATGTCGCCGACCTCGTCGAGGAACAAAGTGCCGCCATGGGCGAGCTCGATCTTGCCCTCGGTGGTCTTGATCGCGCCGGTATAGGCGCCCTTCTCATAGCCGAAGAGCTCGGCCTCCAGCAGATTCTCCGGAATGGCCGCGCAGTTGATCGCGACGAAGCCCCCTGCCCGCCGCCGGCTCGCCTTGTGGACGCCGCGGGCGAGCAATTCCTTGCCGGTGCCGGACGCGCCGAGCAGCATGACGGAGACGTCGGTATTCGCCACCCGCTCGATGGTGCGCGCGACCTTGGCCATTTCCGGCGCGGCGGTGACCATCGTGCCGAGGATGGTCCGCTCGTCGCCGACCTTCTCCTCGAGGCGCTTATTCTCGTCCTCCAGCTCGTGGAGCTGGAAGGCGCGCTTCACGATCAGGCCGAGCTGATCGATGTCGACCGGCTTCTGGTAGAAATCATAGGCGCCGGACGCGATCGCCCGGAGCGCGCTTTCCCGCGCGCCATGGCCCGAGGCGACGATCACCTTGGTCTCCGGCTTCAGCGTCAGGATCGTCTCCAGCGCGGCGAAGCCCTCGCTGACCCCGTCCGGATCGGGCGGCAGGCCCAGATCGAGGGTCACCACGGCGGGCTCGGCCGAGCGCACCAGATCGACCGCCGCGTTGCGATCCGAGGCGACCAGCACCTCATAATCGTCATAGGCCCAGCGCAGCTGGCGCTGCAGCCCCTCATCGTCCTCGACGATCAACAGCCGGGGCTTCACGTGAGCATTCATGCGCGTTTCCGTTCGGGGATGTGAGGCGCCCGGGCGGATTCGACGCCGGGCAGGAAGAGGGTGAACCGGGTGCCGTCGCCGAGCCGGCTTTCGACCTCGAGACGGCCGCCCATGCTCGCGAGCAAGGTCTTGGCCTCATAGGCGCCGACGCCGAAGCCCTGCTCCTTGGTCGAGGCGAAGGGCTGAAAGAGGCGGGTGCGGACGAATTCGGCGGTCATGCCGGCGCCGCGGTCGATCACCTCGATGGCGACGTCGCCGCCGGATTCGAAGGCGCGCAGGACGATCGGCAGATCGGGCTCGGAGGCGTCGATGCCGTTCTGGACGAGATGGGCGATGGCCTGTTCGAGCCCGTTCGGATCGGCCATGGCGACCAGCCCGGCCTCGGAATAGGCGCGGACCGGATGCTGGCGCTGCTTGGCGGCGGCGACGGCGTCGAGGATCGACTGCACCTCCACCGCGCGCGGCGGATCGGATTCGCGCGCCGCGCCGGGCGACAGGCGGGCGAGCAGGTCGTTCATCTTGCGCACCGAGCTTTGCAGGGTCGCGATCATGTCGGCGCGGAATTCGGGATTGTCGGCGTGCCGCTCCGCGTTGCGGGTCACCAGGCTGAGCTGGGAGACCAGGTTCTTGATGTCGTGCAGGATGAACGCGAAGCGCCGGTTGAACTCGTCGAAGCGGCGGGCATCGGCGAGCGCCTGCTGGCCGCGCGCCTCGGCGATGTAGCTCGCGGCCTGGATGCCGGCGGTGCGGAACAGGTCGAAATCCTCCCAGTCCAGCCGGCGGCGGAGGGCGGGATGTTCGAGGATGACGAGCCCGGCGAGCCGGCCCTCATGGCTGAGCGGGATGCCCGCCCAGGCATTGGCCATGGCGGCGAGCCAGTGCGGCACCGGGATCCGCTCCCGGCCCTCGACCAGGGCGCCGTCGCGAAGGGCGGCGAAGTCCAGCACATAGCCGGTCTGCTCGATATGGGAGAGCAGGGCCTCGGCCCCCTCCGCGCTGCCGAGCGGCGCCGTCCCGTGCCAGTTCCAGTGCGCGCCCGCCGACAGCCGGCGATGCTCGTCGACGAGCAGCAGCAGGCCGCCCGGCGCGCCGCCGATATCGGCCAGCGCCTTGACCACGCGCTCCTCCAGCGGCGCCCCGCCCTCGCCGGGCGCCCCGCTCCGGCCGACCGTGTCGGTGAAGCGCAGCCATTCCTGGCGATAATCGTAGCGATGCTCGAACAGGTGCTTGGCGAGGGTGACCCGGAGCCAGGCGCGCAGCTTTGCGGAGGGCAGGAAGATCAGGGCCGACAGGGTCATGCCGAGCACGATCGTGACCTGGCCGATCCGCGCCCAATCCCCGCCGACGATCTCGATCGCCCGGGCGGCGAGCATCATCGTGATGATATAGCCGAGGATGGCGATCACCGAGAGCGACTGGAAGGTCGCGACGCGCGAGATCTGGATCCGCCAGGAGACGTTCCTCAGGCCCATGGCGAAGGGCACGGCGATCAAGGCGAGCAGCACGCCGCGCGCGGCGAAGAGCTCTTCCACCGGGGTGCGGATGAAATAGTCGACCGTGTAGAGATGCAGGTCGATCGCCCACATGATGGCGAGCGCGAGCATCGGGAAGCGCAGGGCCGAGCGGCTGTCCGGCGCGGCCAGGCCGTAAATATTGTGGACGAGGATCAGGGCCCCGGCGGCGATGGTGAGGCCGATGATCTGGCTGGTCGAGGCGAGCGCCTCCAGCACCAGGGGCGCATGATCGAATTGCGGCATCACCCCGCCGATCACGATCTGCAGGCCGATGACGGCGGCGACGGCGGCGAACACCCCCTTCAGCGCATTCTTGCCCTTGTCGCCGCCCGCGCTCGCCATCAGCCCGTACATGAAGGCCAGGAAGGCGAGGTTGCGCCCGCTCTCGGCGAGCTGCGCCATCAGGTTGTAGGGGCCGACCAAAGCGAGGAAGATCGTCCAGACCGACATGGCGGCGAAGGCGGCGAGCAACGGCCGGTTGCGCGGATCGCCGTTCCAGCGGCGCAGCTGGAAGACGGCGAGCGCCCCGTAGAGCGCGGCCGCGGCGACGTGCGCCCACAGGACGACGAAGGCGGTCATCGCGCGCCCGCCCCCTCCGGCCAGAGCACGACCCGCGCGGTCTGCAGCAGGATCAGGACGTCGAGGAACGGGCTGTAATTCTTGGCGTAGTAGAGATCGAATTCGAGCTTCTCGCGCGCATCCTCGATCGAGGCGCCATAGGGATAATTGATCTGCGCCCAGCCGGTGATGCCCGGCTTCACGACGTGGCGCTCCGCATAATAAGGCAGGCGCGCCTCGAGATCGGCGACGAACTGGGGGCGCTCGGGCCGCGGGCCGACGAAGCTCATCTCGCCCTTCAGCACCGACCAGGCCTGGGGCAGTTCGTCGATCCGGGTCTTGCGCAGGAAGCGGCCGACGCGGGTGACGCGCGGATCGTCCTTCTGCGCCCAGACCGCCTTGCCGCCGACCTCGGCGTCCTGGCGCATCGAGCGGATCTTGATGACGTCGAACAGCTGCCCGTAAAGGCCGACGCGGCGCTGCCGGTAGAAAGCGGGGCCCTTGCTCTCCAGCTTCACGGCGAGCGCGGCGCCGAGGATCACCGGCGCGAAGATGACGAGCAGCAGGCTGCTGACGATGATGTCGAAGACCCGCTTGGCCGCGCTCGACAGGCGGCGCCCGGCCGAGAAGCCGTCGGAGAAGATCAGCCAGGAGGGATTGAGGCTGTCGAGATCGACGCGCCCGGTCTCCCGCTCCAGGAAGGTCGAGAAATCGTGGATGGTGACGCCGGTGGTCTTGATCCGGAGCAGATCGTTGAGCGGCAGCGCGTTGCGCCGTTCCTCAAGCGCCAGCACGACCTCGCCGGCGTTCAGCGCGAGCAGATGGTCCGGCAGGCTGGCGATGTCGGCGCGGTTGACCGAGGCCTTCACCGCCGCGGCGCCGTCGTTCATGCCGACGAAGCCGACCGCGGCGAAGCCGGTGCCGCGCTGCCGGCCGAGCGCCTCGATCCGCGCCGCGCGGGCGCCGGCGCCGAGCACCAGCACGCGACGCTTCAGCCGCTCCCCGCCGAGCGTGCCCTTCAGGAAGATGCGGGCGAGGATGAGGCCGAAGACGCCGAACCACATCGCGTAGAACAGGCTGGACCGCCAGAAGCTGACCGGCGGGATGACGAAGAAGATCAGGCTGAGCAGGATGATGCCGAGCGCGATCGCGACCAGCAGCCGGGCGATGGCGAAGCGGATCGACTGCAAGGCGGGCACCGAATAGACCCCGACCGCGACCATCGCCGCCTGCAGCGTGCAGGCGAAGGCGAGCAAATTGGGCAGCCGGTTGGTCTCGTCGTCGCCGCCGCCGAGCTGCCAGAGCCGGAGCGACCAGCCGGCCTCCGCCGCCCCGACCAGCAGCAGGAAATCGACCGCGCCGAGCAGCAGCACCGCGTAAGGCACATAATGTTTGAACAGCCGGATCATGCGCGCAGGGCCCCGCAAGCGGGCGGCGCGAGGGGCGCCGTTTCAGGGGGTGTAAGCTTCTCCGACACGGACACAGTGTCGGATAAATTGACAAAATTTCAGTAAATGCAGTGGCGGATGGACCGCCTCCGCGCCCGGTCTAGACATTCGGCGCATAGACTATAGTCTTTTAGGTCTTTCATCATCTGTTGGCGGGGGCTTTTTATGAAAAAGCTAAACTCTCTTGCTGCAATGCCAGGGGATGTCATCTTGGTAGGGGATGAAACAAAATCGAGCAGATGGATTGTAGCCGGACAAACCATTTTGCGACCTTGGAAGCTTTTCAGGAGAATGCCATTCTCCCACTTTCCTCATGTGATGCTTTGCGTGGCGCCTGGCGTCGTAATACATGCGGATGGGGAGAAGGCCGATGCCGAGGTCCTGCGGAGCGCCTTGGGCGACCTAAAGCCAGGCCTACGCTTCAGGGCGTTCCGATCCAGCAAAGCCTCAAAGGGCTTGGCCTTTTTCAACGCCGTAGCACAGGCGGCACAGCAGTTTATCGGTCAGCGCTATTCCTTTATTTATGGCCGGCGATCAGGATGGCTGGGGCGCCTCGCCCACAGGAATCGGAGCGAGACCCAGCCGTTTTGCTCCGAACTGGTCGCGACGGTTTTCAAGTCGCTGGGCATGCCGATTTCCGACAGGCCGGTAGACCGGGTCCTCCCGATCGATATCGAGCTTGCTTGTACGGGGCCGGACTGGACTGAGGTGACGGATGATTATTATCTGACACCCCTCCCCCCTGAGCTCGGCAGGGCCACGTTTTCCGCCGAAGGGCGGGAGATACCCTTCTCCGAGATTTTCGATGACGAAGAACGTTTCCATCCCGGGTTCGAGGCTGCCGTCGAGCAATTCAGGTTGGTATTCCGAACGGTTGCGACAGCGGCCGAAGCGATGGAGTTGGGGCTCCAGCTCAACACGGCGCGTTTGCAACAGGCGCAACTTCTTTACGATCATCCTCACCCCCTTTTTGAGAATGACGCGACGCTCGCTCGCAGCGCCCTGCACATTCTGCAAACCCCCCCCGGCCTCGGCACGGCAATGTTGCTGTCGACCACAGTGAGCGGCGGTCTTCGAAAGCTCTTCCCCGATGCTCAGCTCGAAAAGCCGTTCGAGGCCCTCCCGAGCCTGTCGGAGATCGAGCAACGGGAGATCGCCATGGACCTGACCGGCGTGAGAGCCTCGTTGCTTACCGCGATCGCGACTATGCGAGTACTTTGCCGGGTCACCAATATTCCCGGCTTCGAGGACGTGGCGCTGGATGGGGTAGACCTCGAGGCTGCAAGGGGCACGATCAAAGCCGTGCCGGCTCTCACCGACGCCGCGTTCAACGAGCTTGGCTCCCATCTTCAACAAATTCGCCAGCTAGGCGGGCCATTCGGCGATGTGGGCGATCTGATGGTCGAGGCGATACGCTTGCAGCGTCTGGTGACCCTGCTGCGCGATGGTGCCTGAGCGGCCTCGGTCCTCGTATCAACCGCAGCGCGGATCTTCTACTACTCGAAAACCCGATCTTTACCTGGCCTCTCTATCCCGGCCCCGATCCCGAGGGAGGCGATGATGGCGGTTTTGTTCCTGGTCCTGCTGCTGTTCTTCGCGGGGCGCGCCTTGCTCTATTTCAGCCGGGGGCAGCTGTTCGCCACCACCTTCGCGGTGCTGGCCTGCCTGCTCTTCGCCGGCGCCCTCTACGCGGACTTCGCGGGCAAGGAGAAGGCCGGGGCGCAGGCGGCGAAACGGTCGGTCTGAGGGCCGGCCCACCGGGCCTGCCGCGCAACCTCGGCGGGCGCCGATCATTTATCCGCTCGGGACCACAAGCGTCAGGAGCGGACCATGAACATCTTCGAATCGATCAACAACGCCATCCTCGGCACCTCGCAGCAGCTCGCCGCCAATGCGGCGCCCGTCAACGTGAAGGCGGTGCTGACCGAGAAGCAAAGGGCGAAGGGCGGCCCGGCGCTGAACTGGAAGACCTCGATCGCCGATCTGATGCGGCTGCTCGACCTCGACCCGAGCCTCGAGAACCGCAAGGCGCTCGCCACCGAGCTCGGCTATACCGGCGCGAAGGACGGCAGCGCCGAGATGAACATCTGGCTGCACCGCAAGGTGATGGAAGGGCTGGCGGCCAATGGCGGCCAGGTGCCCGCGGCCATGGCGGACTGAAGCCGCAAAAAAGGGGCCGCGGCCAGGACGGTCGCGGCCCCTTTCGAATGTCGGCGCGGCGCTATTGCTGGGGCTTGCCGCCGTCGTCCTGCTGCTGCTGCTGTTTGTCGAAGCCGGGCTTGTCGGCATAATCGTCGCCGCCCTGATCCTGGCCCTTGTCGAACTTGCCGCCGTCGTCCTGCTGCTGCTGCTTGTCGAAGCCGCCCTGGTCCTGGCCGCCGCTGCCCTGTCCCTTGTCGAAGTCGCCCATGATCTGGTCCTTTCGATTACGCTTCGGCGGCACCGGCCGCCGTTCGGTGCCAGCAAAACCCCCATGCGGTTCGATGCGTTCCCGCCGCGGCCGAACGGTCCGGCGCATCCGCGCCGCGGACCGGCTCAGGCGGCGCCTTGCACCATGGGCGCGACCGCGCCGATCAGGATGTCGAGATTGAGCGCGGCCAGGATGAGCAGGCTGGCTCGCTTCGAGCGGACCAGCAGCAGGGCGACCAGCAAGGGCAGGAAGAGCAGGCTGAGGACCGTGTCCAGCGTCGTCGACTGGCGGCTCGGGGTCTCGACCGAATGGCCGGTGAAGACCAGCGCGACGACGAAGGCGAACATGGCGAGGTTGGCGATCAGCATCCCGCCGGCGACGATCCGCCGCACCTTCATGTAGGCCATTCGTCGGGCGCGTCCGGGAAGACGAAGGTCGAGCAGAGGAAATAGGTGCCGACCACGCCGAGCACCGAGAGCAGCGAGAAATAGGTGAAGGGGATGGCGTGGCGCAGCTCCCAGGCGACGATGTAGAACTGGGTCTGGTCCATGATGACGAGCGCGCCGAGCAAGGGCACGAGCCAGCCGATCCGGATTTCGGCATGGACGCGGCCGACGCCCGCGGTCACCCGCCAGGCGTCGGCGAAGCCGGTGAGAATGCCGCTGATGCCCAGCCCCAGGACGAGGCCGAACAGCGAATAGATCATCGTCGTCGCTTCCACCCGCCACTCCGCGCTTGTGGGACGCCCTTTTTATCGCGACGGCGGCGGCCCGTCGATCCGGCCGCGGCATTGACCCCGGGCGAAGCTGTCCTATCTGGAGGGCGCGAGGCCACGTCCTCCCCCAGTTTTTGGGTCCAAGCCCGGGACGGCCCGGCAACCCGTCGGAGGTTGCCATGCCCTGGATCATTCTCATTCTCGCCGGTCTGCTCGAAATCGTCTGGGCCTTTTCGATGAAGCAATCGGCGGGTTTCACCCGCCTGACGCCGTCGCTCGTCACGCTCGCGGCGATGATCGCGAGCTTCGCCTTGCTGTCCTGGTCGATGCGGGTGCTGCCGCTCGGCACCGCCTACACGATCTGGACCGGGATCGGCGCGGTCGGCGCCTTCCTGGCCGGCATCGTCTGGCTCGGCGAGGCGGCCAGCGCGGCGCGGATCATGGCGGCCCTGCTGATCGTGGCGGGACTGGTGCTGATGAAGCTGTCCAGCCCCGCCTGAACCGCCAATAACCACCGTTTCGGACCAGAAAACAGGGTCTTGAACCCTAAATGGGAATGGAAGAATGTCTGCCCGGCTCACGATTCGTGAGCAGGGGGGAATATATAATGAAGAAGATCATGACGGCGGCGATCATCGCCGCTCTGACGAGTTCGTCCGCCTTCGCGCAGGCCGTGCCGGAAGCGACGCCGGCGGCCGCCGAAGTTCAGACCGCGTCTGCCGCGCAAGTGCCGGCGGCCAGCGCCGCGCTCACCGCGCTGACGCTCGCCGCGGGGACGCCGATCACCCTGGCCGTGGCCCGGGAGGCGAACAGCAGCACGCACCGCGCCGGCGACACGATCGAGCTGACCGTGCTGAACGACGTCCGGATCGGCGACACGATCGTCATTCCGCGCGGCACGCCGGCGGTCGGCGAGATCACCTGGCGGACCGGCAAGGGCGCGTTTGGCAAGTCCGGCAAGCTGGAATTCTCGCTGCGCCACATCAACCTGGGCGGCCAGCATATCCCGGTCACCGGCGACTATCGCCAGGAGGGCGAGGGCAATACGGTCGCGACCGGCGTCGGCATCATCGCCGTCGGCGTGTTCGCGGGCTTCATCACCGGCAAGCGCGCCCGGCTCCCGGTCGGCCGCGAACTGATGTCGCAGCTCGCCCAGCCCGTCGAGTTCACCGCCGATGGCCGCCTGGCGTCGAGCTATAACTGGCAGGCCGCGGTGGCAGCGGCGGATGCGCGCACCCCGCTCGGCCAGTGCCGGGCGCAGGCCGCGTCGCTCACCGACCAGCGCCGGCGCGAGCGCGCGCAGCGGGAATGCTTCCGCGAGCGCCTGGACTGATGAAAAGGCGGCGGGGCTCCGGCCTCGCCGCCCGGCAGGTTCAGCCGGCTTCCACGATCCGGCCGCAGCCGGCGCCCGGCTCGACGCTCAGCCAAGTGTGGGCATAGGCCGTGACATAGCCCCATTGCCGGCGCGAACCGTCGCGGCAGCGGAGCTCGATCGTGCCTTCCAGGCCGGGCATCGCATAGAAGAGGCCGCCGGGCAGCCGGTGCAGCGCCTGAACCTCGCCGCCGCTCGTGACGATCGCGGCGGCGACGACCTGCCCGTTCCGGTCGATGACGATGGCCGAGCCGAGGATCCAGAAGAGCAGGCCGGCGAGGAGCATGGCGATGGCCGCCGCGCCCAGCCACCGGCCGATCCGCATGGCGCGGTCGGAGATCATGCGCGGCGCGCGGCCGGAGCGACAGGGTCAGCCATCTCCGCCTGATCGCAGGGACGCGTGCAGCCCTGATCCGGCCCCGGTGGAGAAACCATGCAGGATGCGGAGGCGCGCGTTCAGCCCGGCTTGCGGGCGATGTCGACCGCGCCGATCTTCCGCCCGGCCGCGCTGTCCGCGATCAGGGTGGCGAGGCGCCTGGCGCGCGTCTCCGGTTTCTTCGCGCTGGTGACCCAGTTGAGGCAGATCTTGCGATAGCCGGGCGGCCGTCTTTCCCAATCGGCCCAGGCGGCCTCGTCCTTCCTGAACAAAGCGGTCTCGGCCGGGGTGAATTCGGCGAGCGGCCGTTCATAAGCGTAGACGCCGCCGCGGGCCGTATCGTCCTGATAGGCGCGGACGCCGGCCTCCGTCATCCTGCCCTCGGCGGTGAGCGCGGCGAAGCGCGCGACATTGACCTTCGACCAGATGCTGCCCTTGCGCCGCGGGGTGAAGCGGATGCGGTAGCTTTCGTCGTCGATCCGGTGGCGGACGCCGTCGATCCAGCCGAAGCAGAGCGCCTCGTCGCGCGCCTCGGGCCAGGTGATGGAGGGCTGGCCGGTCGCCTTCTTGCGGAAGCCGACGCTGAGCTCCGGGGCGGTCGCGGCATGGGTTTCGAGCCAGGCGCGGAAGCTTGGGGCGTCCGGGAAATAGGTGGGGGTGGTCATGGGGGCAGCTTTCAGTCCGCGGGCCGCGGCGACGGGCTCCTGTCCTTGCGCTTGTGCGCCAGGTCCTTCTTCCAGCCACGTGTACGCCACCACATGATCAGGCCGGTGACGGCGAGGATCGCGGGGATGATGCCGCCGATGAAGATCACGATCTGCCAGAACAGGCCCATGCCGGTGCCGTCGTGCAGGCGGCGCATCAGGCGGGCGGTGGTCTCCGGGCGGGGCGGACGCGGCGGGGCGACCTCCCCGTTCGTGTCGTTGACCGAGACCTCGGCCGGGCCGCCCTCTCGGGCGAAGGCGATCTTCCAGTCGCTGGTCTGATCGGTCGGCCAGGTGACCGAGACGAGCCGGCCGCCGCCGCTTGCCGGCGTGGCCGCGGCCAATGCGGCTTCGGGGCTCAGCGCGGTCTGGACGAGCGGGCGCGCGCGCATCGCCCGGGCCCGGTCCGGCGGCGCCTCCTGCCTGCCCTTCGCCTTGGCCTCGGCGGCCGGCGGCGGCTGATTGCCGCCGAAGACGCCCGGGAAGCTGATCCAGAAGCCGGTGAAGCTCAGCATGGCGAGCGGCACCATGATCCAGAAGCCGAGCAGGTGATGGAGATTGGCGTTGGTCGTCTCCTGCCGTTTCCAGCGGAAGCCGCGCCGCACGCTGCCCGTGACCGGCCACCAGAGCCAGATGCCCGTGAGGCAGGAGACGAACATGAACACGCCGACCCAGCCGACGATCTGGCGGCCCGTACCCGGAACCATGAGCGAGCCGTGGAGGACGTGCATGACCTGGACGAGACCGGCCTGCGAGGAGGCGCTGTCCAGCACCGCGCCCGTGCCCGGATCGAGCCAGACATTGGTGCGGGCCGGGCGGCCCTCGCCGGGCTGCGGCCGGGTGCCGACGACCGTGACCGGCCCCTCCCCGCCTTCCGGATAGCGGATCTGCGCGACCGCGCCGCCCCGTGCCGCCCCGGCTATGACGGGCCGCGCCGCCGCGGCATATTGCGCCGGCGTGAGCCGCGCCTCGCCGGTGGAGACGGCGTAACGCTGCGGATTGACCTGCTCGTCCAGCCAGTCGTGCCAGACCAGGGCGGAGCCGGTGAGCGAGATCGGGACGATCAGGACGGCGAGCAGGATGCCGATCCATTTGTGGACGGACAGCCAGACCTTCCTCAGGCGCATCGTGGCCGACTGCGACATGCCCACCTCCTCCTCGACGCTCCCTGCGTAGAGGGTCGTCCGGGCCCATAGCAATATGAGCGCGCGAAAAACTGTTGCGAACGGTTCGCAACAATCTTGCAAGCGCAACGCATTCGCTCTAGGCGATTCGCGATGACCGACGCCTCGCGGCCGGCTCCGGCCGCCACTCCCAAGCACCGCCGCGCCTATTGGCTGAAGCAGCTGCACCGCTGGCACTGGATCAGCTCGGCCATCTCCCTGATCGGCCTGCTGCTGTTCACGATCACCGGCATCACCCTGAACCATGCCGCGGAGATCACCGCCGAGCCGCAGGTGAACGAGCGGCGGCTGACCTTGCCCGCGCCCCTGCTGGCCCAGGTCGCCGCCGACGAGGCGCCGGACACGACCAAGCCGCTGCCGGCGCCGGTCGCGGAATGGGTGGAGCGCGAGCTCGGCGTCGCCGCGCGCGGCAATGCCGAATGGTCGCCCGAGGAGATCAACCTGCCCTTGCCCCGGCCGGGCGGCGACGGCTTCGTCACCATCGACCGCACCGACGGCACCGTCGTCAACGAAATCACCTGGCGCGGCTGGATCGCCTATCTCAACGACCTCCACAAGGGCCGCAACACCGGCACGGTCTGGAAGTGGTTCATCGACATCTTCGCGATCGCCAGCCTGGTCTTCGCGCTGACCGGCCTCGTCCTGCTCTACCTGCACAGCAAGAAGCGCCGCTCGACCTGGCCGCTGGTCGGCTTCGGCCTGCTGGTGCCGCTGATTCTCGCCATCATCTTCATCCACTGAGGGACCGCCATGACCAACGCCTACAGATTGCTGTTCGGATTGCCCGCGGCGGGCCTCGCCGCCGGCTGGGCCCTGCCCGCCGCCGCCGCGCCGGGGATCGACATCACGGTGACGATCCCGCGGCTCAGCGTCGCCGAATATCACCGGCCCTATGTCGCGATCTGGATCGAGCAGGCGGGCAACGCCAATGTCCGCAACCTCGCCGTCTGGTACGACCATGACAATCGCGAGGGCACGACCTGGCTGCGCGACATGCGCACCTGGTGGCGCAAGACCGGGCGGACGCTGCGCATGCCCGTCGCCGGCATCACCGGCGCCACCCGCGCGCCCGGGGCGCAGCGCCAGTCCTTCAACATCAACGGGCTCGCGCCCGGCCGCTACGAACTGGTGGTCGAGGCGGCGCGCGAGGTCGGCGGCCGCGAGGTCGTCCGCCTGCCCTTCCAGTGGCCGGCGACCGGTGCCCAGACCGTCCGCGCCACCGGCCGCACCGAGCTTGGCGCGATCAGCGCCGTCATCCGCCGCTAATCCCAGGGGGACTTCACCATGCGTTTCGGCTTCTCACGCTTCCTCGTCGTTCTGGCCGCCACCGGCCTGCTCGCCACGCCCGCCGCGGCCCACCGCCAGTGGATGCTGCCCTCCTCGACCGTCGTCTCCGGCGACGGCGTCTGGGTGACGGTGGACGCCGCCGTCTCCAACGACCTCTTCTATTTCGAGCACCAGCCGATGCGGCTCGGCAATGTGAAGGCCTGGGCGCCCGACGGCAGCGAATTGCAGCTGCAGAACAGTTCGACCGGCCGCTATCGCAGCACCTTCGACCTGCAGCTGAACCAGCGCGGCACCTATCGCGTTGCCAATGTCGGCACCGGCATCGGCGGCACGTTCAAGGTCGGCACCGAGGAACGGCGCCTGCCGCGCGGCACCACCGCCGAGCAGCTCGCCACCGCCATCCCGACCGACGCGACCGACGTCCGCATCTCCGAGAGCCAGAATCGCGTCGAATTCTTCGTGACCTCCGGCGAGCCGACCACGACCGTGCTGGCGCCGACCAATCGCGGGCTCGAGATGGTGCCGGTCACCCATCCGAACGACCTGGTGGTCGGCGAGGCCGCGCGCTTCCGCTTCCTCATCGACGGCCGCCCCGCGGCCAATATCGAGGTGCACGTCGTCGAGGGCGGGATCCGCTATCGCGACCAGCTGAACGACCGGACGCTGCGCACCGACGCCAATGGCGAGCTCAGCGTCGACTGGCCGAATCCGGGCTTCTACTGGCTGAACGCCGAGGCGAGCGACACCAATACCAGCACGCCGCGCGCGACCCAGCGGCGGCTGAACTATGTGGCGACCCTGGAGGTCATGCCCTCCTGACCGGGACACCGCCCGACGGGGGCGAACCCCGCATCCTGATCCCGCCCCTGCTCTCGCCCGCCGCCTTTCGCGCGCGGGCGGCGGGGGCGGCGGTCGAGACCATGAGCGGCCCGACCATGGGCACGAGCTGGCGCGTCACCTGGGCCGCGCCCGGGGCCGATCGCGCCGGCCTCGACGCGGCGGTCGCGGAGGAGCTCGCCACGATCATCGCCCAGATGAGCCAGTGGGAGCCGCAGTCCGCGCTCAGCCGCTTCAACCGCGCGCCGGCCGGCAGCTGGCACAATCTGGACTGGCAATTCTTCCGCGTCCTGGAGGCGGCGCTGGGCGTCGCGCGCGACAGCGGGGGCGCCTTCGATCCCGGGCTCGGCGCGCTGGTCGACGCCTGGGGCTTCGGCCCCTCCCCCGCCACCGGCGGTGCGCCGACGGCGGCGCGCGTCGAAACGCTGCGTTCGGCCTGCGGTGCCTGGCGCGGGATCGAGACCGACCAGGGGGCGCGGCGGGCGCTGCAGCCCGGCGGGGTCGCGCTGGACTTTTCCGGGATCGCCAAGGGATTCGCGGTCGACCGCCTCGCCGAGCGGCTGCGCCAGGCGGGGATCGTGCATTTCCTCGCCGAGATCGGCGGCGAACTGGTCGGCGCGGGCATCCAGCCGGACGGCCAGCCCTGGTGGGTGGATGTCGAGCGCCCGCCCGGCGCGCGCCTGGCGCCGCTGCGGATCGCGCTGCACGGCCTCGCCGTCGCCACCTCGGGCGACTATCGCCGCTGGTTCGCGGCCGACGGCGTCCGCCAGGCCCACAGCCTGGACCCGCGCACCGGCGCGCCGGCGCGGCACGGCGTCGCATCGGTCACTGTGCTCCACGACAGCTGCATGCTGGCCGACGCGCTGGCGACGGCGATCACCGTGCTGGGGCCGGCGGAGGGGATGGCGTTCGCGGCGGCGCGGGCGCTTGCGGCCTATATGATCGTCCGCGACGGGGACGGATGGCGCGAGCTGCTGTCGCCGGCGCTGGCGGCGATGCTGGACTGAGGTCGGGGCGTTCTAGAGCGAATCGACATTCAGCTTTCTTTCCCTCTCCCCGGTGGGGAGAGGGTAGGGAGAGGGGGCTCGGCCTCCGGAGCCGACTTCGGCCGCAGAGCCCCCTCACCCCAACCCACACCCCCCAAGGGG
>Ga0335075_10000829_pt1 | contig 52160 bp, 40 predicted proteins | sample Lox_Sample_24_FD_206723 | JGI IMG/M metagenome (GOLD analysis project Ga0335075, IMG submission 206723) | Soil microbial communities from Loxahatchee National Wildlife Refuge, Florida, United States - Lox_Sample_2.4 | ecosystem: Environmental > Terrestrial > Soil > Wetlands | place: USA... | reverse complement strand
ACCCAGGCTCCGGCCATCACCAGCGCCAACAATGCGACTTTCACCGTCGGCACTGCCGGCTCCTTTACCGTGACTACCACCGGCAGCCCGACTCCTTCGATTACGGAGACCGGCTCACTTCCCTCCGGCGTCACCTTCACCAACAACGGCAACGGCACCGCCACATTGAGCGGCACGCCCGCCACCGGTACTGCCGGGAGCTATCCGCTTACCATCACCGCCACCAATGGCGTCGGTTCTCCGGCCACTCAAAGCTTCACGCTCACCGTGAATGCGGGAACTCAGGCCCCGGCCATCACCAGCGCCAACGCCACCACCTTCACTGTCGGCACCGCTGGATCCTTTGCTGTCACGACGACCGGCACGCCCACTCCGTCCATCACTGAAACGGGAACCTTGCCCAGCGGCGTCACCTTCACCGACAACGGCAACGGCACCGCTACTCTGAGCGGCACGCCCGCCACCGGTACTGCCGGAGGCTACCCGCTCACCATCACCGCCACCAACGGCGTCGGCTCTCCGGCCACTCAAAGCTTCACCCTCACCGTCGTCTCTCCCGTCGCCATCGGATTCGTCCAGGAGAACTTCGCTACCCCGCAATCGACCGTCAGTCCCGTCACCGTGCTTTACACGGCTGCACAGACCGCTGGCGACCTCAACGTCGTCGTGGTTGGCTGGAACGATGCGACCGCGCAGGTCTCTTCCGTCACCGATTCGAAGGGCAACTCCTACGTTCTGGCCGTCGGTCCGACCGTGCAGAGCGGCGCGGCCACCCAAGCCATCTACTACGCCAAGAACATCGTCGCTGCCGCCGCCGGCAGCAACACGGTCACCGTCACCTTCAACACCGCCGCCGCTTTCCCCGATATCCGCATCGCCGAATACGCCGGCATCAGCACCACCACGCCTGTCGATGTGTCGATTGCCGCTCAGGGAACCGGAAGCCCGAGCAACAGCGGTTCGGTCGCTACGACGAATGCCAATGATTTGCTCGTCGGCGCGAACCTCGTTCAGCAGAGCACGACTAGCGCCGGCGCCGGATACACGAGCCGCGTGATCACCGCCCCCGACGCCGACATTCTCGAAGACTCGATCGTCACCGCTGCGGGAACTTACAGCGCCACCGCTCCGGTTTCCGGAGGCGGCTGGATCATGCAGATGGTGGCGTTCCGTGCGGCCGGCAGCGGCGGCACAGGTTCGGCTCCGGCCATCACCAGCGCCAACAGCACCACGTTCGCCGTCGGCACGGCCGGCTCCTTCACCGTCACCACGACCGGCACTCCCACCCCGTCGATCACCGAAACGGGCTCGCTACCGTCCGGCGTCACCTTTACCAACAACGGCAACGGCACCGCTACTCTGAGCGGCACGCCCGCGGCGGGAACTGCCGGGAGCTATCCGCTCACCATCACCGCCACCAACGGCGTCGGTTCTCCGGCCACCCAGAATTTCACTCTCACCGTAAGCGCCGCAAATCAAGCGCCGGCAATCACGAGCGCCAACAACACGACGTTCACCGTCGGCGCAGTTTCGACATTCTCGGTAACCACAACCGGAGTGCCGGCGCCGTCGATCACCGAAACGGGCTCGCTACCGTCCGGCATCACCTTCACCAACAACGGCAACGGCACCGCCACTCTCGGTGGTACACCCGCTTCCGGAACGAACGGCACCTACTCGCTTACCATCACGGCCACCAATGGCGTCGGTTCTCCCGCCACGCAGAGCTTCACCCTGACGATCCAGCTGGATACTCAGCCGCCGACCACCCCAACGAACCTGACCGCCACCGCCGTAAGCGGAAGCCAGATCAATCTGAGCTGGACAGCTTCCACCGACAACGTCGGCGTGACCGGATATCTCATCGAGCGCTGCGAAGGCGTGGGTTGCAGCACCTTCGCGCGTGTGCTGACCGTTCCCGGAACCACCTACAGCGATACCGGCCTCGTTTCCAATACCAGCTACACGTACCAGGTGAAGGCGACGGACGCCGCGGGCAATTTCAGCGCTTATTCGAACCAAGCCACCGCCACGACTCTCTCTCAGATTTCAGGATTGGTCGCCGCCTACTCCTTCGACGAAGGCAGCGGCAATATCGTCAACGACCTCTCGGGGAACGGCAACACCGGGACGTTGTCCAACACCACCTGGACGAGTTCGGCCAAATACGGAGACGCGCTCGTCTTCAATGGCATCAGCTCGCTCGTCACGATTCCAAACTCCAGCTCGCTCGATCTCACGAACGGCATGACCATCGAGGCTTGGGTGAATCCGTCCATCGCGAATACCAGCTGGGCGGACGTGGTTTACAAGGGCGCCGACAACTACTACCTCGAGGCCAGCTCCAACCCCACCGGAGTGCCCGGAGGCGGCGCCACGATCGGATCGAACGATGAAACAACTCTCGGAACCACCGCGCTGGGCATCAACACGTGGTCCTACCTCGCGCTCACGTACGACGGCACCACCCTGCGCCTGTATGTAAACGGAGTCCAGGTTTCGAGTATCACGCAGTCGGGACTCATCACAACTTCCACGAATCCGCTGCAGATCGGCGGCGACACTCTCCATACCAACCAGTACTTCCAGGGAACGATCGACGAGGTCCGCGTCTACGACGTCGCCCTCAACGAAACTCAGATCCAATCGGACATGAACACTCCCGTCAGCAGTGAAAGCCAGCTTCCGCTCACGAGCTTCAGTTCGTCGAGCATCGCTTTCGGAAACCAGGCAACCGGCACCACCAGCAGCCCGCAGCCGGTGACGCTCACGAACGTCGGCGGCGTGCCGCTCACCATCAACAGCATTGCCGTCGCCAACGGCAACGCCGGCGATTTCGCGCAAACGAACAATTGCCCGTCCAGCTTGGCGCCCAACGGCTCGTGCACGATCAACGTCACGTTCACTCCCACGGCTACGGGTTCGCGCAACTCCCTCGTGCAGGTCAGCGACAACGCTCCCAGCAGCCCGCAGTCCGTCTCGCTCTCCGGCACAGGCACCGGATTCGCCGTAAATCCCGGAGTTTCCGTGCTCACCTTTACCGGCCAGGAGCAGTTCAATGCGGGCCCTGGAACCATCACTTGGTCGGTCGATGGCGTCGTGGGCGGCTCGTCATCCATTGGAACGATCACCACTGGCGGCCTCTATACTCCTCCGAGCGCGGTCGGCACCCATGTAATCACTGCCACCACTTCAACCCAGTCGGCCACCGCGACCGTGTACGTGTCGAATGATGCCGGCGACTACACGTTCCACGACGACAATATGCGATCCGGCCAAAACCTCAGCGAAACCGTGCTGACCACCACCAACGTCAATCAGGCCGGTTTCGGAAAACTGTTCACCTATCCGCTCGATGGCTTGGCGTTCGCTTCCCCGCTCTACGTCGCCAACGTCAACATCCCCGGACAGGGTTACCATAACGTCGTATACGTCGCGACTGAACACGACAGCGTCTACGCCTTCGACGCCGACGGCAACACCACAACTCCGCTGTGGCATACCAGTTTCCTCAGCTCGGGAGTCACCACCATTCCTTGCGGGAACGTCTATGAATGCGGCGACATTCCGACAGAATTCGGCGTCACCGGAACGCCCGTGATCGATCCCACCACGAACACTTTGTACGTCGTTGCCGCTACGCAAGAGGGCGTCAATTACGTCCAGAGGCTCCACGCGCTCGACATCACCACGGGCGCCGAGAAATTCGGCGGCCCCGTTGTGATCCAGGCGACCATGACCGGATCGGGAGATGGATCTCAAAGCGGGCAGCTGTCCTTCAGCGCCCTCCAGGAAAACCAGCGCCCGGCTCTGCTTCTCGCCAACGGAGTCGTATACATCGCGTGGGGTTCGCACGGAGATCAGGCCCCGTGGCACGGCTGGGTGATGGGCTACAGCGCCTCGACTCTCAAGCAGACTACCTTCTACTGCGTCTCTCCCGACGGGTCGGGCGGCGGTATCTGGATGAGTGCGGGGCTCTCCACCGATTCGACCGGCGACGTCTTCTTCACCACCGGCAACGGCGACTTCAACGTCAACTCCGGAGGCCGCGATTACGGCGACAGCTTGGAGAAGGTCAGCCCCTCGGGAACGGTGGTCGACTACTTCACACCCCATAACCAGGCAGCCATGCAGAGCGGGAACCTCGACTTCTCTTCGGCCGGCCCGGTCCTCCTCGTCGATCAGCCGGGCACGTATCCCCATCTGTTGGTAACCGCCGCGAAAACGGGCACGATTTTCGTCCTGAATCGCGACAACCTGGGCAAGTACAACGCGAATAACGACAATGCAGCCGTTCAGTCGCTGGTCAGCATCCTGCCCAACGGCACCGAAGAGACGGGCAATTACAGCTCGCCCGTCTACTTCAACGGCTACGTCTACTTCGCCGCCGTCAGCGACAATCTGAAGGCGTTCCAACTCACCAACGGGCTGCTTTCTGCCGGCCCAACCTCCCAGACGCCGGAGATCTATCCGAACCGTGGTGGATCGTTCTCCGTCTCGGCCAACGGCTCGAGCAACGGCATCCTCTGGGCCGTACAGGACAACAGCCCGTCGAACGGTGTGCTGTATGCCTACGACGCGGGCAACTTGTCGAACGAGCTGTATAACAGCAATCAAGTGGCGTCTCGCGATGCGCTGGGGCTGGCGATGAAGATGAACGTCCCTGTCGTCGCGAACGGCAAAGTCTACGTGATCGCCAACGGTCAATTGGTGGTGTACGGGCTTCTGCCGTAAGGCGTCTCGGCTCGAGCGAAGAATCTCGTAACATAATGCGCGATGCGGAGCCCCGGGCAGGGTTCCGCATCGCCTCCTCAGCCCTCTGCTCGCGCCGCCACGGTTTCGAAATCGCTGAAATCTCGCCCGCCGCAAAAAACCTTGCATTCACATAGAATGGGCAGAGCGAAGCTGCGCGGGTAGCAGATCGCCGGCACCTTCATGGACCAGGCAAACATCGTCATTATCGGCGGCGGAGTCGTCGGCTGCGCCATCGCTCACGCGCTCTCGGCGCAGTGGGACGACGTTTTCGTGCTTGAAGCTTTGCCGAAAGTCGGCATGCTTACGAGCACGCGCAACAGCGGCGTGATTCATTCGGGCATCTACTATCCTCCCGGCTCCCTGAAGGCGCGCCACTGTGTGCGCGGGAATCAGCTGGCGTACGAATTCTGCAAGGCGCACGGCGTGCCCCATCACAAGATCGGGAAAATCGTGGTCGCGTCGTCGCAAGAAGAGATGAAGGACCTCACCGCCCTGATGGAGAACGGCTGCAAGAACGGAGTCGAAGGCCTGCGTATCATCGATCGCACCGCCATACGCGCCCGCGAACCGCATGTCGAAGGTTTCTCCGCGCTCGAAGTCCCGTCCACCGGAATCCTCTCGAGTGAGGATTTCGTGAAGACCTTCGCCCGCCTCGCCACCGCCAATGGCGCCCACATTCTGAATCACGCAAAGGTCGAGCGGCTCGAGGCGCTGCCCAACGCCATTCGCGTCACCAGCGCGGCCGGCGAAATCGAAACGCGCTGCCTGATCAATAGTGCGGGACTCTTTGCGGACGAGGTGGCCGCGATGCTCGGATCGAGCATGGCGCGGCACAAAATCTATCCCGTGCGCGGCGAATATTGCGAACTCGTTCGAGCGAAACAGGATTGGGTCCGCGGCCTCGTCTATCCGCTGCCTCACGCACAAGGGCTCAGTCTCGGCACGCACCTCACCAAAACGCTGTGGGGCAACGTGCTCGTCGGGCCCACGGCGCGCTATATCGACGACAAGAACGATTACGAAAGCAATCGCGAGCCTGTCGACGACTTCGCGAAGAGCGCCAAGCTGCTCCTGCCTGAAATCGAGCCCGCGGATTTCGTTCCCGCGTACTCCGGGATTCGTCCCAAGCTCACTCCGCCATCGTCACCCTCAGTGCACGCCCATGGAAAGGGCATGGCCGACTTCATCATTGAACGAGATCCCGAGTTCCCGCGCGTCGTCCAGCTCATGGGCATCGAATCGCCCGGGCTCACATCCGCTCCCGCCATTGCGGAACATGTATCTCAGCTCGCCAGCGAAATTCTCTCTTAGAGCTTCGTAATCGCAACAAAACAAAGGGACGGTTCGTCCACCTGGGACGAGAAGTACTAGAACCGGGCCGTTCTATTGACTATTTTCTCGCAGCAGCGCCTAATCTCGAAGTCATCGATGAGGCTTTCCCGACCAGCCCGGGCTTGTCTCAGTGGGTGGGAGAAAACATGAAGACCGTAATCCGGGCTACCTTACTTGTGGCTTTTCTTTGCTTTGCAGCCAAAGCCGACACCCTTAGCACGTGGGACTTTAGCTTCACCAGTGTCGGCGGACAGTACACCGGCTCGGGCTCGTTTCAGGCCACGGGCCCGGGGAGTGGGGTGTTCGATTTTGACACTATCGTTTCCCTCGACGGAGACTTGAACGGACAAGCGATGACCCTTGAGCCGGGAAGTCTCCTGAACAACGCAACCGACAGCTTTCTCGATAGCGCGCTGCTCTTCTCGGCTGGCGGCGACAACTTCATGATCTGGGACAACGATTTCGGCGCTCCTTCCGGCAATGATATCCAGGATCTGAGCAATGGAATGGGAGCCGTCTCGATCGATCTGACCCTGGTCGATCCGCCGACTCCAACACCCGAGCCGCCTGCAATCGCGCTCCTCTTGGTTGGCTTGGTGGCGCTGGGTGCCCTTGGCGCGTTGAAACGGACGCGCGGCAAGGCGGCGTCGGTCAGCACTCTCGCCTGAACCTCTGCATTAGGAGAGCGGCATCGTACGGCGGGCTCGCACTTCCTTCCTGGATTGGCTACAGGACGGGCTCGCCCGTATTTTGCGCGATGATAGTGCGGGTTTCGTCGCGCAACCGCACCACTTCGTGCCAATCGTCGCCGACGCCCGGTGTCGGCGTCACGAGGGGCCCGAACGTCACGGTGACCCTGCCCGGCCGCGGTATTCGCGTCTCATCGCGCAAGATTCGGCGAGCGCCGCGAATCGCGACGGGGCAGATGGGGCGTTGTGTGATGGCCGCGGCTTTGAACGCCCCCAAATGAAATGGCCTGATCCCGGCGGATGGTGTAAACGTCCCCTCGGGATAAATCGCCACGGACTCACTTCGAAGCAAAGCCGCGTCGATTTCTTCTGCAAGCTTGATTCGCTCCTCGGCATCGCTGCGATCGAACGCAAACTGTCCGGTCCGCCGGACGATTAGCCCAATCAGCGGCATTTTCAGCGTCTCGCCTTTCGCCACGAAACGCACCCCAGCCGGTAGCAGCGCCACCGTCACCAGCACGTCCACGTAGCTCGAATGATTCGGCGCAAAGATGCATGCGCCTCCCCTCACCGCCTCGTCGAGCGCTTCCTTCCCTTCGATTCTTACCGGAATCCACGCAATATACAGTATGAGCCGGGCGCCGAACCTCGTTAGTCGAGCCGCGCGAACTCGCTCCGGCGTGGCCGCAACTACCAGCCACAGCAGCACCAATCCAATGCCGAACGACGCCAGCACGTAAGCGCCGTAAAGAAGACCCAGCCCCTTTCGCACGGCGCGCTTCGTCAACGCCCAGACACGCGGGGCGGCGCCACGTGCGCCCAGTTTCACGATTTGCATCCACGGTGGCGCCGCTTTCTTCCCTAGTTTCCCTTCGATAAAGAGCGCCCGCGTGTCGCTGCGCCGCAATTTCCCGCTGGAGGTTTTCGGGATGGAATGCGGCGCCAGAAGTTCCACCACATCGGGCGGCGCGCCCAGCGCCTGATCTACCTCGCGCGTGATTTCGGCGACGATTCGCTTGGCGTCCCTCATGTCGCGGACTTCCGCTGCCACGACGAGCCGTTCGGTCCCGCTGCGCGCGTCCGGCGCTCCGAACGCCGCCACACACCCCGGCCGAACACCTGGCACCCTCCCGGCGATCTCCTCGATTTCCTGGGGGTATAGATTGCGTCCTGCCTTGATGATGACGTCCTTCGCCCGGCCCGTGATGTAAATATCGCCGCCCGCAAGATACGCTCGATCTCCCGAGTCGAGCCATCCGTCGCCCCGCACCAGCGCCTGCGTGGCTGCCGCATTCCTGTAATATCCGCTCGTCCCTGACGGGCTGCGAAACCAGAGTCTCCCTTCCGTCCTCTCGCCCGCGTCGTGGCCATCGTCCGTCACGATGCGCACTTCGACGCCCGGCAAAGGCTTCCCCGCACCCACAAACTCGAGCGACGACGCGTCCTCAGGAGCGGCCGGAGTCGCTTTTCCCTCTCTTTCGAAAATCGCGCGCGCGATCCGATCGACGGTATGCCCGGACCCCACCCGCGGCGCCGAAACGGCGAGCGATGCCTCGGCAAGCCCATACACCGGAAGAAAAGCTTCGCGGCGAAAACCGTGCGGCGCAAAGCGAGCCGCAAACCGTTCGAGCGTGGCCGGCTGGACTGGCTCGGCTCCATTGAGCGCGGCGCGCCACGAACTGAGATCGAGGCCCTCCAAATCCTTCTCCGCAATCTTCCGTGCGCACAATTCGTAGGCGAAGTTCGGCGCCGGGCTCATCGTGCCGCGATGCCTGTCAATCGCGCGAAGCCATCGCTCCGGCCGGCTGAGGAACGCCAGCGGCGACATGATCACCACCGGATTGCCCGAAAAAAGCGGCGTGAACCAGGCGCCGATCAGCCCCATGTCGTGATACAGCGGCAGCCAGCTCACCGCGACATCACCGGGTCCCACTCCGAGCCCCTCCACGATCGAGCGGATATTCGCCAGCAGATTGGCGTGCGTGAGCGTCACGCCCTTCGGATCGCCCGTCGAGCCCGACGTGTATTGCAGGAACGCGATGTCTTCGCCCTTCGCCTGGTGCGAAAAATGCTTCAGCGGGCGCCACTCGCCGGGCCGCGACGATTCAGCCTCGCCTTCGCTCGCGAAGCGCTGCGCGTTCAGGACTCCTTGCAGCGTGGGCACGCGCGGCTCCAGCAGGCGCGCCAGTCCCTCCGCCTGTCTCACGGTAAATAGGAATCGCGACTCCGCATTCCGCAGAATGTTCGCTTGCCGCGTCGCATATTCGCTGATGCGATCGGCGCGCAGCGGAGGATAGATCGGCACCGGAATCCCGCCCGCCAGCAGGATTCCCGCGAACGTGAAGAAAAACTCCGCGCAGGTTGGCAACATCAGGGCCACCGTTTGCCCGGGCTCGAGCCCTCGCCTCCGCAGTGCGCGGGCCACCCGCGAAGCGCGCTCGTAAAGCTCGCCAAACGCGATCGTGCGGACACGGTCGTCTTCTTCGTAGAGATGGATGTGCGCGCGGCCGGGTTCGCCCAATCCACGCAGACGCAGGATCTCGGTGAGCGTCTGGGCGGCGCGGACGCGATTCTCGAGATCGGGGCTCACCGCATGATCGCTCGGCGGGCTCGATGTTTCTGCCGGCATCGGCACCGGACCGCTCGCCGGCCGTGAACGCCCGCCGGCTCCCGCCTCCTGCAAAGCCTCGGCATGCAACAGCGCGTCGACCAAGTCCTGCACCGTCTCAGCATCCGCGACCACGCGATCCGGCAGCCGCACCCCGCACGCATCGCCGAGGCGCAGCATCAGCTCAACGCGCTCGAGACTCCCGAGCCCGAGCTCGCGCTCAAGGTGCGCCGCGATCCCGCGCGCGTTCAATTCCTCGATCCCCCGCGGCGAGCCGAGCTCGTCCAGGATCTGCCGTACGATTTCGATCGTCTGCGCCGAAACGGCGGACGTGCGATCGAGCCTTGTTCCCGTGGCACTCATCGAATCATCATCGCTCGCGGGCCGCCGCGCCTATTTCTGAGCCGTGCCGGGTTCAAAGCGTGGAAGGAGCCGTCAGAAGCCTTACTCGGCAGCGCGCAACATCCCCGGAGGCCAGCCTATCACCCGCGCCGATGCCATTCAAATCGTTTGGTTTGCGCGTCGCGCGACGCCGATTTGACCCCCGCTGAGCCCGAGGTTATACTTGTTCTGTTACCTGCGATGTTCGCCGCATTCCATTAGCGCTTTCCTTTCCGCTCCAATCGGAGCGCCGCCCGGCCGGCTTTTCTTCGACCCAAATTCAAGCTTTTCGATGATTTTAGGTGCACGCCAATGCCAAATTTGACGCTTTTTGAAAAGCTCGACCAGATCGAGTCGCGCTACGAAGAAATGACGCGCGAGCTTTCTTCCGCCGAGGTGCATGACGACTCCGCCCGCTACCAAAAGCTCGCCAAGACCCACTCCGAACTCGGCGAGATGGTGGCGAAATATCGCGAGTGGAAGGAACTCGAAAAGGGTTATCAGGGCGCGAAGCAGCTCGCCGAATCGGACGATCCTGAAATGCGGCAGATGGCGCATGACGAGCTGCGCGATCTCGAAGGCCGCCGCGAAGCCGTCGAGCGCGAACTTCGGTTGTTGCTTGTCCCCAAAGACCCGAACGACGAGAAAAACGTTATCGTCGAAATCCGCGCCGGAACCGGCGGCGACGAAGCCTCGCTCTTTGCCGGCGAGCTGTTCCGCATGTACTCGCGCTACGCCGAATCGCAGGGCTGGCGGGTCGAGATTCTCGAAAGCTCGCCCTCCTCGGTTGGCGGCCTGAAGGAAGTGGTGGCCGCGATTCAGGGGCGCAACGTCTATTCGAGGTTGAAATATGAAAGCGGCGTGCACCGCGTGCAGCGCGTTCCCGCCACCGAACAACAGGGCCGCATCCACACGTCCGCCGCCACCGTTGCGGTGCTGCCCGAAGCGGACGAAATCGACATCAAAATCGAGCCGAAGGATCTGCGGATCGACACCTTCTGCTCATCGGGTCCCGGCGGCCAATCGGTGAACACCACCTATTCCGCGGTCCGCATCACGCACATCCCGAGCGGCCTCGTGGTGTCGCAGCAGGACGAAAAATCGCAAATCAAGAATCGCGCCAAGGCGATGCGCGTGCTTCGGGCGCGCCTCTACGAAATGGAACAGTCGAAGCAACACGAAGCCATCGCCGCCGAACGCCGCGGCCAGATCAAGACCGGCGATCGCTCGGAGAAAATCCGCACGTACAATTTTCCGCAGAATCGGGTCACCGACCACCGCATCAACTTCACGCTTCACCAGCTCACTGAGGTCATGGACGGTAAACTCGGTCCTCTGGTCGACGCGCTCGTCACCCACTTCGAGTCCGAGCGCTTGAAGCAGGAGCTGGTCGAGGCGTGACAACTCCGTCTCAGCCGCAGCAACAAGCGGTGCCGCTCGATGTCCGGTCGGTGCTGAAGGAAGGGATCGCGCGGCTTCGGGCTGGGCAGGTGCCATCGGATACGCTTGCGGCCGAGGTTATGCTTTTGTTTTCGCTCGGTCGCGACCGTGCCTGGCTCTACTCACACGCCGACGAGCACCTCGACCCGTATCTCGTCGCCAACTACTTCGCGCTGGTCGCTCGCCGCGTCGAGGGTGAGCCCACCCAATATCTCACCGGCAAGCAGGAATTTTGGGGGCTCGAATTCGAGGTCACGCCCGCGGTGTTGATCCCGCGGCCGGAGACCGAACACATCGTCGAGGTCGCGCTCGAACGCCTTGGCGCGGCAGGCATCAAGATCGACATGAAAACCGGAGCGCCGAGCCCGCGGCTCCGCATCGCGGACGTCGGCACGGGCTCGGGCTGTCTCGCTGTCGCGCTCGCCTATGAACTCCCGCACGCCGAGATTTTCGCGACCGATATCTCGGCGGCGGCTCTGCATGTTGCGCGCGGCAATGGCGTGCGGCATCACGTCGACGATCGGATTCATTTCGTCGAGACCGATCTGCTCGCCGGGATCTATCTTTCGCCGCTGGCGAGCGCACGTTCGCCGCAACTCTTCGACTTGATCGTCAGCAACCCGCCATACGTCGCGCGAAACGAGGCTGATTCTCTTCAGCGTGAGGTTCGCGACCACGAGCCGGAAGCTGCCCTTTATGGCGGCGCAACCGGGATCGAGTTCTACGCGCGGCTGATCGAGCAGGCCGGTCCATGGCTGCGCCCGGGCGGCAATCTGGTCCTCGAGCTAGGCCACGGCGCGGCGGATTCCGTGCGGGCGATTTTCGCCAGACAAGCCGGATGGGCGAATCTTTGCGTCACGAACGATCTCGCCGGAATTCCGCGCGTACTCGCCGCCGAGCGCGTCTGATCGAGCGCGCGAGGGCTCCCGTTCGTCACAACACAAATCGGCGCCACACCTGCTCCTTGCAATCCCCCGTCCATCTGCTAGCGTAGTCGCAAGAGTGGCTATGCCGAACCTGGCTCACTTCCGCGCCAAGCACGATCCCTTTCCCGTTGCCGCCTCCGACACAGCCGCCGCGATCCTGCATGTCGATATGGATGCCTTTTTCGTGTCGGTCGAGCTTCTCGCGCGCCCGGAGCTCAAGGGCTTGGCCGTTGTGGTCGGCGGACGCCGCGATCAGCGCGGCGTCGTCACGTCTGCGAGTTACGAAGCGCGGCGCTTTGGCGTTCATTCAGCGATGCCCCTGCGCACCGCTGCGAAGCTCTGCCCTCACGCTGTTTTCCTTGAGAGCCACCACGAGCTGTACGGACAGTGGAGCGACCGCGTCGCCGGCATTCTGGCGAAGTATTCGCCCGTCGTCGAAATGGCGTCGATCGACGAGGCCTACATCAACCTCACCGGAACGGAACGATTGCACGGCCCGGCCCTCGCCGCTGCGCACGGGTTGCTGCGCGAGATTACTTCGACGACCGGGCTCCCGTGTTCGGGTGGGCTCGGCGCGACGCGGCTCGTGGCCAAAGTTGCGAGCGAGCAGGCCAAGCCGCGAGGACTCGTCTGGGTTCCCGCGGGCAGCGAAGAATCGTTTCTCGGCCCGCTCGACGTGCGCAGGATTCCCGGAATCGGCAAAGTGACTGAAGCGGCCCTGAAGAATCTCGGGATCGAAACGCTCCTTCAACTCCAGTCTCTCCCTCTCGAAAAACTCGAGGATGCGTTTGGCCGCTGGGGCACAGCTCTCTACCGCAAGGCGCGGGGAATCGATTCGTACGAGTTTTTCGTCGACGCCGAACCCAAGTCTCTTTCGCACAACCAGACCTTTGGCCGCGACACCAATGACGTCGAGGTGCTGCGCTCGACCTTGAGCCATCTCTGCCAGAAGGCGGCCAAGCGGCTGCGCGATACGGGGCTTCACGCGCGCACCGTCACGTTGACGCTGCGCTTCACCGACTTCCGCACGATTACCCGCAGCCACACCCTCGCGGAACCCTCTGATCTCGACACTGTTTTCTTGAAGGCGATCGGCGAACTCTTCTCGGGCTCGTGGAACGGCAAGGCGATGCTGCGGCTTGTAGGAGTCGCGCTTACCTCGTTCTCCACGGGCCCCGGACAGCTCGATTTGCTCGATCCGGGACGCCTCGAAAAACTCGAGCGGCTGGCCCGCACGGCCGACCGTTTGCGCGACAAATTCGGCTTCTCGAAACTCCAACTCGGCGGCTCGCTCGGTAAAAAAGACCGCCGCGACGAGCGCCCGCATTGAGCGAACAGCGAGCGTTTGCCGAGCGCGTTTGCCGCACCCTGCGAGACGCCGGACACCAGGCATTTTTCGTCGGCGGCTGCGTGCGCGACATCCTCCTCGGCCGCCATCCTGCCGACTACGACGTCGCTACCGACGCAACCCCGGACGAGGTTCAGCGCATTTTTCCTCACAGCCTTGCGGTCGGCGCGCAATTCGGCGTGATCGTCGTCATCGACGACTCGGCGTCGGAAGAGCCGCTCCACGTCGAGGTCGCCACCTTCCGCTCCGACATCGGCTACACCGACGGCCGCCACCCCGACAGCGTGGTTTACGCGAAATCTCCGCAGGAGGACGTGAGGCGCCGCGATTTCACGATCAATGCGCTCCTGCTCGATCCCCAAACCGGCACGGTCCTCGATTTCGTGGGCGGGCAGGACGATCTTCGCGCCGGAATCATTCGCGCGATCGGCAACCCCGAGGACCGGTTTCGGGAAGACAAACTCCGCATGGCTCGCGCCGTTCGTTTCGCAGCGCGCTTTCGCTACTCGATCGAGCCGGCGACCTTCGCGGCAATCGCGAAACTCGCCCCGGAAATCCATCAGGTGTCCGCCGAGCGGATTCGTGAAGAACTGACGAAGCTGCTGACCGAAGGACAGGCGCGCCGCGGATTCGAGCTCCTGGACGAGACCGGACTTCTTCCCGAGGTGCTGCCGGAGGTCGCCCGGATGAAGGGCGTCGAACAGCCGCCGCAGTTCCACCCCGAGGGCGACGTTTGGATTCACACCCTCCTCATGATCGAGCAGCTCCCAGCGGGCACCTCGCCGACTCTGGCCTGGGGCGTCCTCCTCCACGATGTCGGAAAACCGCCCACGTTCAAGCCGCCTTCCGGTCCAGGCGACCGCATCCGCTTCGACGAGCACGCCGAAGTCGGCATGCGCATGGCCGAGGACATTTGCCGGCGCCTGCGTTTCTCGAACGACGAGACGCAGCAAGTCGACGCACTGGTCGCCAACCACATGCGGTTTAAGGACGTGCCACAGATGAAGCCCGCCACCCTCAAGCGGTTCGTCCGGCTGGATCGCTTCGGGGAACATATGGAGTTGCATCGCCTGGACTGCCTAAGCAGCCACCGGAACCTCGGCAACTACGACCTCCTGCGGCGCTTTCTAGCCGAGACACCCCCAGAGCAGGTCCGGCCGCCCAGGCTCCTGAGCGGTGATGATCTGGTCCGGATGGGCTATCGCCCGGGCCCGGCTTTTAAGGCCATTCTAGAGGCCGTGGAGGAGGCGCAGCTCGATGGTTCGCTACAAAGCCACGAGGATGCCGTCGAATGGGTCCAGGCAAAATTCTCGAAAAGGCCCGTCGCCTAGCAAGCTTCTACGAAATAATGACTCAAATGGACAACTAAGTCCCGGCGATACTTGCAATTGAAAGTTTAGCGTAGTATGCTCATATCTCCTTATAAAGCGCGACGAAAAACAGGGATACTTTTCTCCTCCCACTGCATCTAAAGCCGTGTGGGCCGATAAGCATTGGGTCGGACAACGGCACGTACGTCGCGTGCTTCTGAATGGGGTATTGAGGGGGTCAAATGAGTAAGACAGCAAGAATTGTTCCAGCCGAATTGGCGATTCTTCCCGTGCGAGACACGGTCCTGTTTCCCGGAGCCGTGATGCCGCTTCCCGTGGGCCGCGAGAGTTCGCTCGCGCTGCTGGACTCGCTGGAAGGCCCTGAAAAGCTGCTTGGGGTGGTCGCACAGCTCGATCCCAGGGTTGAGGCTCCGACCGGGGCGGATCTGCACGGCGTGGGCACGCTGGCGAAGGTTCACAAGATGGTGCGGATGCCCAACGGCAACGTGGTCGCATTCCTCGAGGGTTTGGATCGCCTGCGGGTTATCGAAGTCGTCGGGCTCAAGCCGTTTCTGCGCGCCCGGATCGAGGTGCAGCCGGACGTCGAGGGGGAACGCGACGCGGAACTCACCGCGCTTGAGCGCAACGTCCAGGAACTGTTCCGTGAAGTTGTGGCGCGTTCGCCGCAGCTTTCGGACGATCTCCAGACGGAAGCGATGAACATCGACTCGCCGGCCCGCCTGGCGGACTTCGTCTCTTCCACGCTTCCCGCCCTGAATACGATGGTGCGGCAGGAGCTGCTTGAGACGTTCAACGTCCGCAAGCGCCTCGAGACGCTCGTGAACGAGCTCTCGAAAGAGAAAGAGGTTCTCGAGTTGCGCAACAAGATCCACGAACAGGTTCAGGAGCAGGTCAACCAGAGCCAGCGCGAATTCTTGCTGCGCGAACAAATGAAGGCGATTCAAAAGGAGTTGGGCGAGTCCGACGATTCCCAGAGCGAAGTCGAAGAGCTTCGCAAGAAGGTCGAGGAGTCGGGCATGTCCGCCGAGGCCAAGAAGGAATGCGACCGTGAACTGAAGCGGCTCGCGAAAATGACTCCGGCTTCCGCCGAGTACATGGTTTCGCGGACCTATCTCGAATGGATGACGTCGCTGCCGTGGAACAAAACCTCCGGCACCGGCGAGGAACAGATCAACATCGCGGAGGCGCAGGCGATCCTCGACGAGGACCACTACGACCTCGCGAAAGTGAAGCAGCGCATTCTCGACTACCTCGCGGTGAAGAAGCTCCAACCCGGCATGAAGGGTCCGATTCTGTGCTTCGTGGGTCCTCCGGGAGTGGGCAAGACGTCCCTCGGCAAATCGATCGCGCGAGCGATGGGACGCAAATTCGTCCGCATTTCGCTCGGGGGCATGCACGACGAGGCGGAGCTGCGCGGCCACCGTCGCACGTACATCGGGGCGCTGCCCGGCCAGATCATTCAGGGAATTCGCCGCGCCGAGACGATGGATCCCGTCCTCATGCTGGACGAGGTGGATAAGCTCGGCCGCGATTTCCGGGGCGATCCGGCGGCAGCCTTGATGGAGGTGCTCGATCCGGAACAGAACTCGACGTTCCGCGATCATTATCTCGACGTGCCGTTCGATCTATCGAAGGTTCTTTTCGTCATGACGGCGAACTGGCTCGATCCGATTCCGGAACCACTGCGCGACCGCATGGAGATCCTCGAACTCCCCGGCTACACCGAGGAGGAAAAGGTCCACATCGCGAAGCGCTTCCTGATTCCGCGGCAGACGAAAGAGCACGGGATCACGCTCACGGAGCAGATCGAGTTCACCGACGAGGCGCTGCACGATCTGATTCACCACTACACGCGTGAAGCGGGCGTGCGCAATCTCGAACGCGAGATCGCCACGCTCGTGCGGAAACAGGCGCGTCGTCTCGCCGAGGGCCAGACCGACAAGCTCGTCGTCACGCCCGACGTGGTCCGCGAGGTGCTCGGCATTCCAAAGTTCCGCCTCGAAAAGGAAGTCGAGGATCGAGTCAAGAAAGCGGGCGTTTCGGTCGGCCTGGTGTGGACGCCGGTCGGCGGCGACATCGTTTTCATCGAGGCGAGCAAGGCGCGTGGCGGCAAGCAGTTCACCATGACCGGCCACCTCGGCGAAGTGATGCAGGAATCGATGCGGGCCGCTCTAAGCTGGGTCCGTGCCAATTCCGATCGCTACGGCATCGATCCGGACTTCTTCCGCAAGCTCGACTTGCACATCCACGTGCCGTCGGGCGCAATCCCGAAGGACGGGCCGTCGGCCGGCATCGCGATGGTCACCGCGCTCGTCAGCCTGCTCACCGGGCGTCCCGTCCGGCCGCGCGTCGCCATGACCGGAGAGATTTCGCTCTCCGGCATCGTGCTGCCGATCGGCGGCGTGAAAGAAAAGGTCCTCGGAGCGAAGCGCGCCGGAATCCGCGAGGTGATCCTGCCTCTCGAGAACGAGCCGAACGTCCAGGAGGATCTGCAGCCCGAGATGCTCGACGGCGTGCAGATTCACTTCGTGCGGACCGTCGAAGAGGCGCTCGAGATAGCGCTCGGCAAGTTCGAAAAGCCGGTGCACCCGATCACGGGCGGTTCTCGCGGCGAAGAGGATCGTCCAATCGCGGGCCCTTTGCACTAGCCAGCGATCGCGACCCAAAACACCAAGGCCCGGGAAGAAATTCCCGGGCCTTTTCGTTTGTGGGCACCACGACGCTTTTCCTGTTGCGCCGCCGCACGCCTTCGCGTACAGCTAGAAAATCCTCCATGCCTTATCGTCCCCGAGAACTTGTGGTGCGCGCGAGGGAGGCGGCAGCGCTGCTGCTGGCCGCGCTCGATCGCGACGAGATGGTCGCGCGTTTTCTCGACCTCTACGCCGCCGAGCACCGCCGCCCGGGCCGGGCCGATCATCCCGTCTTTTATCGCGACCAGCTCGCGACCATACGCCGCGAGTCGATTCTGGCCATGGTGCTGCGCATCGAGGCGGCTCTTCCGGCGCGCCTGAAGGTAAGCGTCACCGTGCGCGGCGCCAGCAAGCCCCGAAAAGCGAAGAAGGGGAAAAAGAAGAAAAAAGCCCAGCCGGCCCGGAATGCGGCGATCGAGCTCGCCATCCCGTTTCTCGATCTCTTCCGCGAGGAGTTTTTCGTCGCGCTCGGACGCGCCCTCGATTGGACCGACCGCGACGCCGAGGAATTCTGGCGCGACCTCGAACTCTACGAACATCTCTCCGAGCACGCCGCGCGGCGTCCTGCGCTCCGCGCGACGCGAATCGCCGCTTCCGGCCCGTTCGTCGATCGCGTCGCCATGCTGCTCGATCCGTCGCTCATGGAACAAGCGCGCCGCGCCGCCGGCAAATTCCAGGTCGAGCTCAACTCCGCCGCCGACCGCATCCTCCGCAAGACGTTCGCGCGCCGTCACGGCGTCTGACGCAAAGGGTTTCGCCCGCCTCTACGCGCGAGCCTCCAGCACGATGTTGAACGGCGTCTCCGCCGCCCGCCGCACCCGCGTGAATCCCGCCGAGTGCAGCACGCCGGCTAGCCGTCCCTCGCCCGCCTGGGCGCCCAGTGCCAGGCCCACTTCCTGCGAGAGCGAGGCCGGTGTGCACAGCATGGTCGATGCCGAATAAAAGGCTCGTCCGATCGGATTCAGATTGTCTTCGAGCTTGTCGTTGGCAAAGGGCTCGACGATCATCCACGTTCCTCCCGGCGCCAGCGTCTCGAGAACGTGCTTTGCGGCGCCGGCCGGATCTCCCATGTCGTGGAGACAGTCGAAAAATGTGACGAGCTCGTAGTCCTTCCCCGGGTAGCTCTTCGCCATCGCTACTTCGAACTTCACGCGGTCGGACATGCCGGCCTTGGCCGCGGCTTCACGCGCGAGGGCGATCGAATCCGGGTGGTAATCAAAACCTACAAACGTGGATGCAGGGTACGCCTGCGCCATCAGAATCGTCGATGTCCCCAGGCCGCAGCCTACGTCCGCCGCGCGAGCGCCCCGCTTCAATTTCGCCTCCACTCCGTCCAAAGCCGGGATCCACTGGCTCACGAGATTCGCGCGGTAATTGGGACGGAAGAACCGCTCCGTGCCGACGAAAAGGCACGGATGATGCTCGTGCCAGCCCACCCCTTTTCCGGTGCGGAAGGCTTCGGCAATTCTTTCTTCGTCTTTCAGGCACGCCGCCACGACGTAAAACGCGCCCGCGAGGAACACGGGACTATTCTCGTCCGCCAGCGCCATCGCGTGCTCGGGCGGCAGAGTGTAGGTACCCGCGACTGGGTCGTATGTGACGAAACCGCCCGCGGCTTGCGCGGCAAGCCACTCGCGGACGTAGCGTTCAGTCGTTCCGGTCCTCTTCGCGAGTTCGGCCGAGGTCAGGCCGCCCGCGCCTGCCATCGCCTTGTACAACCCGAGTTTATCGCCCACCACGATGAGCGCGGCGTTGAGGGCTGCCCCCATCTCCGCGACGCCCTTCATCACGAATTCGTGCAGCTTGGCCTCGTTGATCGGCTGCGCAGCTGTAGACATTGGAACCTCCCAAGGGGTTGCGACGTACGGGGTCGAAACCGCGGAAAATTGTGCCGAAGTCTACACGTGCAAGTAAGGCAAGTCAACGGCAGCAAAAACCCTGCCGGACGGGGCCTTTTGCTATCCTCGCTCCAGTGACCCAGATCTTCTATATTCTCGTCGTCTTGCAGATTGCTCTCGGCCTGTATTCCCTATGGGAGGGCTTCGAGTGGATGCGCATGGTCGGCCGGCGGCTCGCGTCGCATGCCGGATTTTACGCGCCCCTGGTCGCGCTGGTCTGCCCCTGCAAGGGCACCGAGCCCGGACTCGAGGAAAACCTCACCGCGCTCACGCAATTCGATTACGCCAACTACGAAATCTATTTTTCGCTGGCCACCAGCCTCGATCCCGCCGTCAAGGTGATCGAGCGCGTGAAAGCCGCAAGCCAGCGTCCCGTGCACATCGTTGTGGCGGGACCTCCCGAAGCCTGCGGCGAAAAGGTGCACAACCTCAAGCGCGCGATCGAGGGTCTGCCCGAAAAATTCGAGGTTTTCGCGTTCACCGATTCGGACGTGCGCCTGCCGCGCAACTGGCTCGGCAAGCTCGTCGCTCCGCTGCACGATCCGCGCATCGGAGCTTCCACCACCTACCGCTGGATCATTCCCAGCGGCAGCCTCGGCGCGGGAGCCTTTGCCAGCGCCATGGCGTCTGCGTGGAACGCGTCGGTGGCCACGATGCTCGGGCGCCAGCGCGACAACTTCTGCTGGGGCGGCGGCACCGCCATCCGCCGAAGAAATTTCGATGAGGCCCAGGTCTCCGAGTCGTGGAACGGCGCCGTCAGCGACGACTTTGTCCTCACGCACGCGCTCGAATCCGCCGGCAAGCCCATCGTCTTTTGTCCCGAATGCATGGCTCCGACGTTGCATCCGTGGACGGGCACAAGCCTTCTCGAATTCACGAATCGTCAGATCGCCATCACGCGCGTGTACTCCTTCCGGCGATGGGCGCTCGGCGCCGCCGCCCATATCGGCTATTCGCTCACCTTGATCTATGCTGCGATCGTTGTTATGGCGACCCTGATTTCAGGCGACCCTTGGGTCCAGCTTTTCCTTACGGCGATGGTGATCCCCCTGCTCGCCGCCGCGAAAGGCGCCATGCGCACCATCGCCATCGGAGAGCTTTTGCCGTCATGGAAGGCGAAGCTCAACGAATGGAGCTGGGTCTGGCTCCTGCTCGCTCCTATCGTCCCCTTTCTGTTCGCGTGGAATTTCCTCTCCTCCCTCTTGACCAAGCGTATCCGTTGGCGCAACATCCGCTACGAACTCGTCTCTCCCGGCGTAACTCGCATCCTGAATCGCTAACCGAATGCGGTCTCGCTGTAACTTTTCGCGGGTCCGCACGTAATGCAGAGAAGAACGCGGTCCCCGAATTCAACACTGGAGGCATCCATATGGCCAGCGCCACCCTGCCGGCGGAAACACCGGAACGTTCGAACTCGTTCGGGCGCATTTTCGGCGCGATCTTCAGTCCCAAGGAGACGTTCCAGTCCATCGTTCGCAAGCCCACTTGGCTCGCGCCGGTGCTTGTGCTTGCTGTTTTTTCCTTCAGCGCCTTGATGCTCTTTGGGCATCGGGGGGGATGGCCCGCCTACTTCGAGCGGCAGATGGCCAGCAATTCGCGGGTGCAGCAGATGAATGCCCAGCAGCGACAGCAAGCGTTGCAAATCCAACTGAAGTTCGGCGTACCCGCTACCTACGTCATCACTCCGATTGCTACGGTGCTCGTAGTGCTCCTGCTGGCGGCCATATTTCTGGGAATATTCAACGGCCTCGCCGGGACGAAAGTAGGCTTCAAGACCTCGATGGGGATCGTGGCCTATGCCTATTCGCCAGGGATCATATCGGGATTGCTCGCGATCCTCGTGATTTCGCTCAAGGACGTCACAACGATCGATTTGCAAAACATTGTGGCATCGAACGCCGGCGTATTGCTTTCAAGTACCTCGCCCCGGTGGATGGTCGCGCTGCTCGGCTCGCTTGATCTCTTTTCGTTCTGGTACATGATCCTGATGTCGATCGGGTATTCGGCCGCCGCGCCAAAGAAGCTTTCTTTCGGGAAGGCCTTCGCATGGATCTTTTCGGTGTGGCTCGTCTACGTGCTTTTCAAGGTCGGGCTGACGGCCGCGTTCTCCTGATACACTCGATCGGATGGGTTTCCAATTCGAAGTGCTCGCCACCGATCCGTGCGGCGCGCGGCTCGGGCGTCTCACCACTCCCCACGGCGTGATCGAGACCCCGGCGTTCATGCCGGTAGGGACGGCGGCAACCGTTAAGGGACAAACACAGGAGAATCTCGAAGAGCTCTGCGTTCAGATTCTCCTGTCCAACACCTACCATCTCTTTCTACGCCCGGGCCACGAACTGATCCGCCGCATGGGCGGGCTCCACAAATTCATGTCCTGGCCGCATCCGATCCTCACCGATTCCGGCGGCTTTCAGGTGTTCAGCCTGAGCGACCTTCGCAGAGTCACGGACGAGGGAGTCACGTTCCGCTCGCACCTTGATGGTTCCGAGCACTTCCTTTCGCCCGAAAAATCTCTCGACGTGCAGATGGCTCTCGGATCGGACATCGTGATGGTGCTCGACGAGTGCATCGAAGCTCCCGCGCCCGAATCGCGCGCGCGGGAAGCCGCGGCACGCACTCTCGCTTGGGCCCGCCGCTCGCGAGACCATTTCGCTTTGCACGGCGACCCCGCGCGGCAAGCCGTCTTCGGCATCGTGCAGGGAGGCACGCACGCGAGTCTGCGGCGCGAGAATGCCGACGCGCTGGTCGATTTGGATTTTCCCGGCTACGCCATCGGCGGGCTTGCGGTCGGCGAAGCGCACTCGCTCACTTGCGAGATGACGCAAGCAGCCGCTTCGCGCCTTCCCGCCGATCGCCCGCGCTACCTGATGGGCGTCGGAAAACCCGAACAGATTCTCGATTACGTCGCCCTCGGAATCGACATGATGGACTGCGTGTTGCCCACACGCAGCGCACGCCACGGCTGCCTTTACACGTCAAACGGACGAGTACTGATCCGAAACGCCCAGTACGCAAATGACCCCCGTCCTATCGACGAAAACTGCCGCTGTTCCGTTTGCAAGCGATACTCGCGTTCCTATTTGCGGCATCTCTATTCCACGGGAGAATTTCTCGCCCTCATCTTGAACACCCACCACAATCTCTACTTTTACCTTGACATGATGCGTCAAATTCGCGAGGCTATCGGTTTTGGGAACCTAGAAAGATTCCGCTCTGACCTTCAGGCACGCCTCCAATAGGCAACCCAAGCGGGCGCTGGGTGCGGCAAGGGATGGGGCAGCATCTTTGGGGAATGGGAAGCCTGCCGCCCCGGCAGGCGGCGCGGTTCGAGCGGAAGAGGCACAAAAATCATGATAGCGAGCCTGACGATTCCGGCGACGTTCGCCGTGCTGGCCGAAGCATCGCAGCCCAGTGGAGTCGCGCTTTTCCTCCCACTGGTCCTCATTATGGTCATCTTCTATTTTCTGATGATCATGCCCGCGCAGCGCCGCCAGAAAAAGGTCACCGAAATGCTCAAGAATCTCAAGAACGGTGACAAGGTCATCACCAATGGCGGCATCCACGGCACTATCGTGGGTATCGAAGACGATTCCGTTCAGCTTCGCATCGCCGAGCAAGTGAAGATTAAGGTATCGCGCAGCGCCATTGCCGGACTCCAGGCTGAAAATAAGGAGAGTTAAGCAGCCCGCATGAGTTCCCAGCTCAAGTGGAAGTTCATTCTGATCGCCGCCGTTATTCTTGCTTGCATTTATGGCTTGATCGGTCTGCCGCAGTTCCCCACTTCGCCCGCGCAGGTGAAGGACAATCTCGCCAGCCGCATCAAGTTGGGTCTCGACCTCAAAGGCGGCAGCCACCTCGTCCTCCAGGTGCAGCTCGAAGAGGCGATCGCGCAGCGCGCCAATGAAGCCCACGACGATCTCATCCAGCAACTCCACAGCAAAAACATCGGCTTCAGCGAAGTCCGTCAGGTGGACGATACCCACATTCTCGTCCGCGGCGTTGACCCCGGTTCTTCGGCCAATCTTCGCGACTTGGTCAGCAACCAGTTCACCGATTGGGCGATGTCTCCTGCGCCCGGTGAGGTGAACGCCTATTTGTTGACGATGAAGCCGTCGGTGATTGACGAGATTCACACCGAAACGATGAATCAGGCTCTCGAGACGATTACGCGCCGCATCAACGCGCTCGGACTCACGGAGCCGACCGTCGCTTTCACCGGCCGCGGCAACGACGAAATTCTCGTCGAGTTACCCGGCGTCGGTGATCCTACCGCTGCCAAGGAAGTGATTCAGGCGGGGGGCCAGCTCCAGCTCGTCCGTGTGTCCGATGGCCCGTTCCAATCCGAGGCGGAGGCGCTCTCGAAATACGGCGGCGTTCTTCCTCCCGGCACGGTTCTCGTTCCCGGCAAGCCGCAATCCTCGAGCGCTGGGCAGCCGGCGCAGCAGGTCTACTATCTGCTCGACCGCACGCCCATCGTCACCGGCCAGGACCTCCGTGACGCCAGCGCCAGCCCCAGCACCGACAATCCCGGCGAGTATGAAGTCGACTTCAAGCTCTCGAATGCCGCCGCCGCTCGCTTCGGCCCGTTCACCGAGCAGCAGGCCGCGATCGGCGGCCGCATGGCCGTCGTGCTCGACCATCAAGTCTACGAAGCAGCCACCATCAAGGGCCGCATCGACGATTCGGGCCGCATCACCGGAGATTTCAGCCAGGAATCCGCGCAGAATTTGGCGCTCGTCCTGAAAGCCGGCGCCCTCCCCGCCTCGATCAAGTACCTCGAAGAACGGACCGTGGGGCCCTCTCTTGGCGCGGACTCGATCCGCGAAGGCGTTCGGGCCTCCGTCAGCAGCTTGATCGTCGTGATGATCTTTTTGGTGGTCTATTATCGGCTCAGCGGTGTCAATGCTGTTGTGGCCCTGATCCTGAATTTGCTGATCCTTCTGGCATTCATGACGTTTGCGGGCGCCGTGCTTACCCTCCCAGGCATTGCCGGTGTGGTGTTGACGATCGGCATGGGCGTCGACTCCAACGTTCTGGTGTTCGAGCGCATTCGCGAAGAATTGCGCGCCGGAAAGGCGCCCGCCCCGGCGGTAGACCTGGGTTTCAGTCGCGCCTTCCTGACCATCATCGATACCCACATCACGACCCTGGTTTCGGCAGCATTTCTCTTTCTGTTTGGCACCGGGCCGGTGAAGGGTTTTGCCGTCACTCTAAGCGTCGGCTTGGTGGCCAACCTGTTCACTTCGATCTATGTATCGCGGGCCATTTTCGATTTCCATCTGTCGCGGATGGGGCGGCAAGAGCCTCTAAGTATATAGGCCACTTCATTTGGGGGCTGTCCGGTAGTGCGCAATCGACCCGCGGCAAGACCCGGGAAGCGCCGGGAACAAATGGCAACTGGGTGGTGTCAAATCTAGACGGATAGGACTGGGATGGAATTCTTTCATGGTGTGAACGTCGACTGGATGAGGAAGGCGAAGTACTTCATCAGCGTCTCCCTGATCCTTCTGGCCGTAGGGTGGGCAGCCGTTGCCAAGGACCACGGTCTGCGATACGGCATCGACTTCCGCGGCGGCACCTTGGTATACGTCCGGTTCGCCCAGACTCCTCCCCTCAACAAGATTCGCAAGGGCCTCGAAGAGGCCGGCCTCGGCAACAGCACCATCCAGCAGATCAGCGACATCTCCGATCCCAGCTCCAAGAACGACGTCGTGATCGGTCTCGAACAAAAGGGCGGCACGGATCAGTCCCTGGACGCCGGCAAGCAGAAAATCGTCGACATCCTCGATAAGACCTTCGGCGTCGACACGGGCGCAGGCGGCAAGCAGGACTTCAATTCCATCACGCCCTCGGCCCTCGCCACCTTTCTCACTCAGAAGGATCCTCTTTCGCTCGGCGTCAACGCCGGCGACCGCTACAACCAACTGGCCCAGCGTCTCGTCGACGCCCGCGACAAGGATCATGGCGGCGTGATCACGAACTTCGATGAATTGAACAACGTCGACGGCGCCACCCCCGCCGTCCTCAGCGACCTTTCCGGCGGCTTCTCGCTGGGCGCCTTCGCGGTGCGCGACGTTGAGATCGTCGGCCCCAAGGTGGGCTCCCAGCTCCGCCATCAGGCTTTCTGGGCAACGATGTATGCGCTGGGCGGCATGTTGTTGTATATTGCGTTCCGCTTCGAGTGGGTATATGGAGCCGCCGCGGTCATCGCCGTCTTCCACGACGTCCTGATCACGCTCGGCTTTTTCTCGCTCTTTCATTACGAAATTTCACTGACGGTGATCGCGGCCTTGCTGACTCTCGTTGGTTATTCGATGAACGACACCATCGTGATCTTCGATCGCGTGCGTGAGAATCTCCGCCTGATGCGGCGCGAGTCGTTCACCGAGATCGTCAACAAGTCCATCAACCAGACACTTTCTCGCACCATCTTGACCAGCGGCTTGACCTTCCTCACCGTTCTCGTTCTCTACGTGGCCGGCGGCGAAGTGCTCCGCGCCTTCGCTTTTGCCATGGTGGTTGGTGTTGTGGTAGGAACGTACTCCAGTTTCGGCATTGCAGCACCCATCGTGGTTGCTTGGAACAAGTATACCGGCGGCAAGGGAGTCGCCTCCGCACGCGTCGGATCCGCAGCCGAGAAGCGCGTGCCGGCAGCCGCAAGGAGGTAGCATCATGTTCGATCAATTGGTCGTATCGAGCAACCAAACCAAGACCCATAAGTCTTGGACCGTGGGGCTCTCGGCGCTCGTTCAGCTCGTCGTCGTTTTCGTCCTGGTTTTGATCCCCCTGATCTATACCGAAGCGCTGCCCAAGGAGCTGACGTCCACTTTCCTCGTCGCGCCCGCTCCGCCGCCTCCGCCGCCTCCGCCGGCCGCCGTTGTCAAGACCGTGCGGCCCAAGTTCATTCAGCCGACTCGCATGGTTGCGCCCACCGTCATCCCCAAGAAAGTTGAAATCGTCAAGGATGAGGCGCCCGACGTTTCGGCCGGCACCGCCGGTGGCTTCGGTGTTCCGGGCGGTGTTGCGGGCGGAGTCCTCAATGGAATCGTCGGTGGCGCTGCGCCTCCGCCTCCTCCGCCCAAGCCGGTTCAGACGGGTCCCGTTCGCATCGGTGGCAACGTTATGCAGGCAAAAGCCATCGATAGGGTTCAGCCTTCCTATCCGGCGATTGCGCGGGCGGCCCACGTTCAGGGCACCGTGGTGCTGCACGCCATCATCTCCAAGGACGGCACGGTTCAGCAGCTGCAGCTGATCTCCGGCCCTCCATTGCTCGTCAACGCTGCAATGGACGCCGTTCGCCAGTGGCGCTATTCGCCCACCGAGCTCAACGGTGAACCGGTCGAAGTCGACACGACGATTCAGGTTGTCTTTACTCTGGGCGACTAGCAGAATTCGGGGTCCGTTTGCGGGCCCGGAAATTGTACGGCGCGGGGATTTGCGACCGGCAGAATCTTACTGCCGCGATCGATAGGCAGGAACGGAGGAGGAGCGAACGCTATGCTTTTGAATTTAGTGTGGGCCAGCCTGGTGATGTTGCAGGATCAAGGCAGCGATGCCGGCATGAGCTGGAACCTGATCGACATGTGGCACAACATGGGTCTCCCGGCAAAGGCCGTCGTTTTTGTTCTCTTCATCATGTCCGCGTGGTCGGTGGGCATCATGATCGACCGTGCGCTCATGTACAGTGCCGCCCGGAAACAATCTCGCGTTTTCGTCCAGCAGGTCGCCGGCGCTCTCAAGGACAACAAGCTCGACGAAGCCATCTCCATCGCCGAGCGCAACAAGAAGAGCCACATCGCCAAGGTCGTCGCCACTGGCCTTTCCGAGTTCCAGGCGGCTTCGGCCCAGGTCAGTGACGAGGAAGTCATCGAGGCGGCCAAGCGCGGTCTCGAACGCTCCGTCGCCATTGTCCACGCCGAAATGAAGCGCGGCCTTTCCGGCCTCGCCACCATCGGTTCGACCGCTCCCTTCGTCGGACTCTTCGGCACCGTCATGGGCATCATCAACGCGTTCAAAGGCATCTCGAACCAGAAGGTCACCGGTCTTTCGGCCGTGGCCGGCGGTATCGCTGAAGCCCTCGTGACCACCGCGCTCGGCTTGCTCGTCGCCGTCCCCGCCGTGTGGACCTTTAACTATTTCACGAACCGCGTGGAAGCCTTCGACGTCGAGATGGACAACTCCTCCATGGAGTTGATCAACTACTTCATCACGCGCCGGGGCGGAAAGAAGTAACCAATGGCTTACAAACCCAAAGCGCCCGCTGTGATGGCCGCCCCCAACGTTATTCCCATGGCGGACATCATGCTGGTGCTCCTGATCATCTTCATGGTGATCACCCCCATGTTGCACAAGGGCGTCCAGGTCAATATGGCCGCCGCCCGCAACGTGGACTCGATGCAGCCCGCGGATCGTGACGACGCCATCATCGTCGCGGTCACGCGGGACGGCAAAACTTACCTCGGCAACAACGAGGTCTCGGCGAACGAGATCACCGACCAGGTCAAGGATCTGATCGCCAATCGTCTCGATAAGACCGTGTACGTCCGCTCCGACGCCCGCGCCAAATACGGCGACGTCGTCGGCGCCGTCGACGCGGTCCGGGCCGCTGGCGTCGAGAATCTCGGTCTCCTCACTGACAGGTTGGCCGCCGGCAAGTCCGGCCCGCCCCCTCCGCCGGATTCGGGCGGCCAGTAACGAGACGCGCTAAAGGAGTATTTCCATGGGAATGGCAGTTGGTGAACAGAAGGGCGTCGTATCCGATCCGAATATCGTTCCGTTGATCGACGTGTTGCTCGTGTTGATCATCATCTTCATGGTGATCACTCCTCGGACGCCGACCGGCCTCAAGACTCTGGTTCCTCAGCCTCCTCCGCCGAACCAGAAGCAGGAGCAGCCTGACGACAAGACCATCGTCGTCTCCGTGCTCCCGGGCGGCAAGCTCATGATCAATCAGGACAACACGACGTGGAACGATCTCGGCCAGCGCCTCTTTGACATCTTCAAGGAGCGCGCCGATAAGATCGCCTTCGTCAAAGGCGACGACAACGTCGAGTTTGCCGACGTCGCCAGAGCGATCGACATCATGCGCGGATCGGGGATCGATCACGTCGGTCTCATCACCGCTAAAATCGAAGCGGGGCAATAACCAAGGAGAGTAAGAAATGCAGCGCAAGCCCCACACTATATTTCTCGTGGCTGTTCTTGCGGCCGCGGTCGCTGCCGGAGCCGGATGCGACAAGCTCCGCGCGCGCGACAAGCTCAATAAGGGCGTTCAGGCTTACAAAAACGGCCAGTTCGATCTGGCCATTGAGGATTTCAAGCAGGCCAAGCAGTTCGATCCAAGCCTTACCAACGCCCAGATCTATCTCGCCACCGCCTACGCCAGCCAGTACGTTCCCGGCGCTCCTTCCCAGGAAAACATCAACAATGGCAAGCAGGCGATCGCCGAGTTCAAGCAAATCCTCGATAGCGATCCGGACAATCTCTCCGCGATCGACGGCATCGGCTCGATCATGTACAACATGGGCAGCTCGCCTTACGATGAAGCCGAAATCGAGCAGTCCAAGGCCTACCATGAGAAACACATCGCTCTCAAACCCGATGATCCCGAGCCTTACTACTGGGTCGGCGTGATCGATTGGGCTCTCGCGTTTCGCACCAACCGCGAGATGCGCGACGATTACAACAAAAAGTCCAAGAAGCCTCTCAAGGAAACCGACCCTCTTCCTCCCGCTCTCGCCAAGGAGTTCGCGGATAAGCGCGGCTCGGACGTCGACGACGGCATTGCCAAGATTCAGAAAGCCATGAGCCTCAAGCCTGACTACGATGACGCCATGGCCTACCTGAACCTGCTCTACCGCCAGAAGGCCGACATGGAAACCTCCGAGGCTGCTCGCAACTCCGATCTCGACGAGGCCGACAAGCTGGTGGACGAGGTCAAGGCCATCAAGCAGCGCAAGGCCAACCTCCCGCCGAGCTCTTAGAACCGGCTTAAACAATTCGGGCGGGCCTCTCGGCCCGCCCCGAATTCCCTTCCCTCGTTTCCCGCTCTCTCTCGAATCTCTACGTCGTCGTTTCCAGCTCCATGTCCTGCCCTTGCGATTCGAGCAGGTCGGCCAGTTGCAGTCTCAGGTTACCCGGATTCGTAGCGTAAGAAAGGCCTGTGTGTATGTCCACCAGGCCCGCTCGAATCACCTTTTCGATTTCTCCGTCGAAAAACTGCATGCCCTCGTTCTCGCCGTCGCGCATCGCATCCAGCAGGGACTTGCCCTCCGTCTCGCCGCGCTCCACGTATTCGCGCGTTCGCATCGTCGATTTCAGTATCTCGAACACGGCCACGCGCCCGCCGCCGTCCTGCCGTGGAATCAGCCGCTGCGACACGATGAAGCGAAAGGCTTTCGCCAGCCGGTTCCGGATCGCGTTCTGATCGCTCAGCGGAAATACGCCGATGATGCGCTCCACTGTCTTCGACGCGTCCGTGGTGTGCAGCGTCGAGAACACCAGGTGCCCCGTGTCCGCCGCCTCGAGCGCCACCTCGATCGTTTCCTTGTCCCGCATTTCGCCCACCAGGATCACCTCGGGCGCCTGCCGCAGCGCCGCTCGCAGCGCCAGGCCGAAGCTGGGCGTGTCGCTGTGCAGCTCGCGCTGATGGACCGTCCCGCGCTTGTGCGTGTGCAGGAATTCGATCGGGTCTTCGATCGTGATGATGTGGTGCGCCTTTTCCTCGTTGATCTTGTTCAGGATCGCCGCCAACGTCGACGATTTCCCGCTGCCGGTCGGCCCGGTTACGAGCACGATTCCGTTGCGCAAGTTCGCCGCCTCTGTGAGCTGACGTGGCAGATTCAGCGCGCCAAAGTCCGGCACCGAACTCGGTATCACGCGCATCACGATCGCGCAGCTGCCGCGCTGCGTGAAGACGTTCACCCGGAAGCGCGACACCTTCGCCAGGCTGTACGAAATGTCGCACGAGCCTTCCTCCTTCAGCTTCTGCAGCGCCTGGGCGTTCTTGCCGATCAGGTCGGCGGCGATCTGCGCCGTGTCCTCGGGCGTGAGGATGCCTACGCCCTGTATCCGGATGGGCACCAGTTGCCCGTTCGCTTTCGCTTGCGGCGCTCTGCCGGGCGAGAAAATCACGTCGCTGGTCTTCGGATTGGCCGTGATGATCGTGGCGATCAGATTTGGTGTGGGAACGCTCTTGCTCAAGGCTTGCGCGGGTGCGGGCTGTTGCTGCGGTGTCGCGGGTGCTGCGGGCTGCCGTGCGTCCATCGTCGGTCCTCCCTGAAGTTCGCCTGGGGGAGGGCCCAGACGCGGTCACGAACTGTAATTATCGCGCGTTACGCGGCCGCCGCGCCGGCGAACGCCGGACGATGTTTATAATCGGTTAATTGACGCGAATGCTATCGAACACCCCCGGCCGCCCGAACGCCTCACTAGAGCTTATTGAGCCCGTCGAGCGCCGCCACCTTATACGCTTCTGCCAGCGTCGGATAGTTGAACACCGTATCCCGGAAGTACTCGATCGAACCGTGGTAGGAAAGCACCGCCTGCCCGATGTGGATGATTTCGGTCGCGCGCTGCCCGATCACGTGCACCCCCAGCAGTTTGCGCGTCTCCCGGTTGAAGAGCAGCTTGAGCATTCCCGTCTCGTCTCCGAGCATCATGCTCTTGGCCAGCTCCGCGTACTTCGACACGCCGACCTCATAGGGCACCTTGTCCGCCGTAAGCTTCTCTTCGGTAAGCCCCACCATCGAGATTTCCGGAATCGTGTAAATACCGTAGGGAAAGTGTTCCTGCATGTTCTCCGACGGCGCGCCGAACATGTGGCAACTCGCAAGCCGCCCTTGTTCCATCGAAGTGCTCGCCAGCGCGGGAAAGCCGATCACGTCTCCGGCCGCATAGACGTGCGGGATTTCCGTCTGATATGCCGCGTTCACCTTGATCTTTCCGCGGGGATCCGCCTTCAGTCCGGCCGCCTCCAGGCAAAGCTGATCTCCGTTCGCTTGGCGGCCCACTGCGTAGAGCAGCACGTCTCCGCGAACCTTCTTGCCGCTTTCCAGCTCCGCGAACACCCGGTCGCGCTCCGGATCGTAGCCCACCCGGGTCACTTTTTCTCCGAGTCGGAAGGTCGTCCCCATCTGCCGCAGGTGATACGCGAGCGCGTCCACGATCTCCCTGTCGACGAAATCCAGCACGGCCGGCCGCTGGTCGATCAGCGTCACTTCGGCGCCCAGAGCCGCCATAAACGACGCATATTCCAGTCCCACCACGCCCGCCCCGACCACGATGATCTCTTTCGGAACGCTGCTGATATTCGTGAATTCGTCCGTATCGAGAATGCGCTTCCCGTCAAACGGTATCTCGGAGCTGCGCGCCGGGCGCGTTCCGCACGCGATCAGAATGTTCTCTCCCCGGAGTGTGATCTGTTCACCGTCGCCTTCCACTTCGATCGTATGCGGGTCGGCGAATCGCGCGAGCCCCTGGTACACGCTCACTCCGTTCCGCTTCAGCTGCGCCCGGATCACGTCCGTCTCGCGCGAGACGATGCTCGTCACCCGGAAAGAGAGATCCTGCAGCGTCACGTCTCCATTTCCGCGATAGTTGTTCCCGTAAAACGTTCGCACCGCGATTCCCGTCAGCTGAAAAATCGCCTCCCGCACGCTCTTGCTCGGAATCGTCCCCGTATGAACGCATACTCCGCCGATCATCATGCGCCGGTCGATCACCGCGACCCGCTTGCGCAGCTTCGCCGCGCAGATCGCTCCCTTTTGCCCCGCCGGGCCGCTGCCGATGACGATCAGATCGAAGGATTGTTCGCTCATGAATTCCTGAGTATCGCTCGCCAATTTTACAGGAAAATGAATGCGGCCGTGAAAGCCCATTCACATCTCATCGGCTGAACCGCGGAATACTCCACCATCTCGCCGGCCGACGCCGTTCCTTTCGGCAAGCCCGCCGCCTAAGCCGCTCTGCCGGCCTCTACGCCAGCACGACGAGGTCGATTTCCACCCCGATATCCAGCGGCAGCCGCGCCGCCTGAATCGTCGTTCGAGCCGGCGGATTCTGCGGAAAGTAGCGCCCGTAGACCTGGTTCATTGCTGCGAAGTCCTGCATGTCCTTGAGGTAGACGTTCGCCTTCACCGCGCGGTCAAGCGACGACCCCGCCGCTTCCACGATCGCCTTCAGATTTTCCATCACCCGCTCCGTCTGAGCGGCGATGTCCCCTTCGACCAGCTTTCCCGTCGCCGGGTCAAGTGGCCCTTGCCCGGCGGTGAAAAGGAAGCCGTTGGCTTTCACCGCTTGCGAGTACGGCCCGAGCGCCTTGGGTCCTTTTTCCGTCGATATGATCTGTTTCACGAATCCTCCCTGTTCGCGTCAAGTCGTTCACGTCAGTTCGATTGGTATCGGCTTCTGAAATCCGCGGGAATGCCGTCGTTGTTGAGCCACACGCGAAACAGTTCCGCGAGATTCTTGCCGCTCGATTCCTCGAGCGCCGACCGCAGGCTGTCGTAGCTTACTTCCTGCCCCCGCAGCACTTCGACCATGTGCTTCAGTCCGTTCCGCATTGCCGCCGCTCCGCAATAATCTTCCAGAGCCACGAAAAACAGCGGTGCTTTTGCCAGGGCGATCTGCTGCTGGCCGGCTGGATCGCTCAGCATCGTGATCCCGAGCGGCCTCTCGGCGGCGTTCTTTCGCGCCTCGTCGTATTCGGTCAGATATTTCTCGATGCGCATTCGCCGCGCCGAAGGGCCGTTGCGGGCTTCATCGACCACGATCGTCGCGTACTCGGGCAGTCCTTCTCCAAGCCCCACCGCCGCATCCGGCGCCGGATACATCTCATCGCCGAACCAGTTGTGCGCCAGCGAATGCGCCACCATATCGAGAAACGGCTGGCTTCCGATTCCAAGCGCGAGCGCGGCCGGATTCACGAGCACGCCGCCCGGGAAGCTCGCCACCACCGGCCCGCTGTCGTCGCGGTTGTTGTGCCCGCGTAATTCCGGAGACTCCACCACGTGCGGCGTCGAAATATTCGGGTCGATCGGCCCGAAGTCGTTCACCAGGATCGTCCACGTCTGCGTGATATCGGCTGCCGCTTGCCGCGAATCGCCCGCCAGCGGCTCGAGCGTCCAGAACGTCGCGGAATCCGCCGGAGCGTTGACCGGCGTTTGAACGTAGCTTCCACCGACGACGAATGGCGGCAGATCGTCCTGCCTGAGAACGAATCGGTATTCGGTTTGGCCGCCCGCCTTCTTCCGTCCTTTCGGCGTCCCGCGGGCCAACACGAGGAAGTTCGAAGGTACCCGCACCGTATACGCTGTCGTCTTCGGCCGCCGCGGATAGGGCGAGAAGACGTGCTTCGGCGGCTCGAGCGCCGGGAACCAGCCGCGCGACCCGAGATGGAAATCGCTCTGGCCGAGGGTGATGCGCGGCCCGGGGTCCTGCGGCGACGCGAGATCGTACTCGATCGTGAATTGCACCGCCGCCTTGTGCTTCCAAGGAGGATCGAACGGGACGCGCACCGCGTTCGGCCGGTCCTGGCGGTACTCGGGAGGAATGCTCGCGGGCGCCACTTCGTGGCCGTTCAGTTCGAGGCGGAGGTTGCGGCGCCCGAACGCGGCCTCTTCCGGCAGCGTCACGTCGATGAACGTCAGGTCGCCGTTGCCGGTGTTTTCGAGCTTGAAGTCGCCGCGGATGTGCAGCGCCGGAGATTCACCCGGCACGAAGCGGACCTCGCGCGACTCCCGCAAGATCTGGTAGCCGGGAACGAGCGGAACGTCGCACGAAAAAGCGCACAGCAAAAGCACCACGGGGATCACAGCGACGGCGAGCGTGCGCGGCGCGAGTCGATTCAAGATGCGACGATTTTACCGGGACGGCGCACGCCCGGGCAAACCGTTTACTTCACTTCACGAGCCGGCAAAATGCTTCAGGATTTCCCGGTCGTTGGCCCCGTGCCGTCGCAGAGCGAGGATGGCGTCCGCCTGCGAATCCGGGACGCCGTGGCGCACCAGTTCGAGCAGCGTCGACTCGCGCATCCCGGCGTTCTGCAGAGTGGCGAGCGAGACGCCGCCCAGCACGGGCTGTCCGGCGGCGTGGTGCTGCGCCACTTCGAGGATGATCTCGTCGGAGAGGCCCGCGAGGCGCATGGCTTGCAGTTCGCCCGCCATGAGTCCGAGCTGATTGAGCTGCGCGAGCTTGATGATGGTGTCCTCAGCCATTCCTGCCTGCACCAGTCCTGCGATCGCGTCGCCGGCGTCGAACTTCTGGCTGCGGCCGTGGAAGATTCGGACGGTCTCGACGCAGGCCGCGTCGTCGAATCCGGCGCGGCGCGCCGTGGCGATCTCGGTGACTTCGGGCGCGTTCACGTGCAGAGCTTTGAGCTGCTGCACGGTGTCGTAAGTCATGCCGGCGTTGTCGAGCGGAGTCGTGTCGAGCGGCGGGACGTTGTGGCACCCGAGAAACGCAAGGGCGAGGGACACGGCAACGAGGCGAGCGAAATACCGGCTCGCCCGCGCCACGCTGCGCGGACCGTGTTTTCTGAGAATGCCGCCCATATTTCGATTCTACGCGCCCGGCGGGGCCGGGGACGTTTGATGTAGCTGATTAATCAAGGGGTAAGCAGGGACTAGCGAGCGGGGCCAGCGCCGGAACATTTCACACGTTTGTAGACTCACACGTTGTAGACCCGCTCGATATCGAAAACGCCGGGGATGCGCCGGATGCCGGCGAGAATGTGTTCGAGCTGCTTGCGGTCTTTCACGTCGAGTCCGACATCGATCCGGGCGCGTATGTCCTCGCCGCCGCTTTCAAACGTGCGTATGTTGGCGCCCGTGTCGCTGATGATGCTGGTGATGGCCGCGAGCATGCCGGGCCGGTCTTCGGTGAAGATGCGAAGACTCACCGGGAAGGTCGCCTGATTCGACTCGGCCCACTCGACGGGGATGCGGCGCTCGGTCTCGTAGAGAAGATTTTCGACGTTGGGGCAGTTTTTGCTGTGAACGGCGATGCCGCGCCCGCGCGTGACGTAGCCGATGATGTCGTCCCCCGGGATCGGATTGCAGCACTTCGAGCGGTAGACCATCAGATCGTCGTGTCCGCGGACGACGATCGCCGCGTCGTCCATGCCGAGCATCCGCTTGACGGTCGATACGGCCTTGCGCGGCTTCTCCTCCGTCTCGACCAGCGGCTGGCCGGTGGCTTTCGCGAGCACCTGGCGGGCCGACCATTTGCCATAGCCGAGCTCGGCGTGCAGATCTTCGATGCGGGAACACCCATATTCGGAAGCGACGCGCTGCCAATCCTCGTCCGCGATCTTCTTGAGGCTGACGCCGGCCGAGCGCGCCTCCTTCTCAAGCAGCCGGCGGCCGACGTCGGTGGCCTGTTCGCGCTCGTGGAGATTGATCCACTGGCGAATCTTGGCGCGGGCACGGGAAGTGTGGACGAAAGTGAGCCAGTCGCGCGAGGGCGCGTGGCCCTTCTGCGTCACGACTTCGACGACGTCGCCATTCGCCAGAGCGTGCCGCAGCGGGACCATCTCGCCGTTCACCTTCGCGCCCGCACACTGATGCCCCACCTCGGTGTGGACCGCGTAGGCGAAGTCGATCGGCGTCGCGCCGCGCGGCAGCACGACGACGCGGCCTTTCGGCGTAAACGTATAGACTTCCTCGGGGTAAAGATCCACGCGCAGAGTCGAGAGGAACTCGCTCGGCTCCTGCATCTCCTGCACCCACTCGATCAGATGCCGCATCCAGACGATGCGCTGATCGTCGGCGGAAGCAGGCGGAGCCTCGCGGCCGCCGTCCTTGTATTTCCAGTGCGCGGCGACGCCCTGTTCGGCGATGCGGTGCATCTCCTGGGTGCGAATCTGCACTTCGAAGGGCTGCCCGGAATGGATCACGGCCGTGTGCAGCGACTGGTACAGATTCGGGCGCGGCATGGCGATGTAGTCCTTGAAGCGGCCGGGGACGGGGCGCCAGATCTGGTGAATCACGCCGAGCGCGGCGTAGCAATTCTTGACGGTGTCCGTGACGACGCGGATCGCCAGCAGATCGTAGACCTGATCGAGATTGCGCTGCTGCTTCTGAATTTTCTGGTGCAACGAATAGAGCCGTTTCACGCGGCCCTGCACTTCGGCGGGGATGCCGTTTTCAACCATCTTGCCGCGAATCGTTTCCTGCACCTCGAGAAGGAATTTGTCGAACACCTTCTGCTTCGAAGCGACCTTTTTCTGGAGTTCGAGGAACGCTTCGGGCTCGAGATAGCGAAACGCGAGATCCTCGAGTTCGCCGCGGATCAAGCCCATGCCGAGCCGGTTGGCCACCGGCGCGTAGATATCGAGCGTTTCGCGGGCGATCCGCTGTTGCCTCTCGGGCGCGAGAAATTCCAGGGTGCGCATGTTGTGAAGGCGGTCCCCGAGCTTCACCATCACAACGCGCACGTCGTTGACCATCGCGAGCAGCATTTTGCGGACGTTTTCGGCCTGGCGATCCTCGGGCGCGAGCAGATCGAGCTTGCTGATTTTGGTCACGCCTTCCACGAGGCGCGCGACATCGGGCCCAAAGGACTCGGAAATCTTTTCGAGTGGAATCTTCGTGTCTTCGACCACGTCGTGCAGCAGCGCGGCGCAGATCGAGGTGACATCGAGCTTCATGTCGGCGAGGAGGTGGGCGACCTCGAGCGGATGGGACATGTAGGGCTCGCCGGAGAGGCGGAACTGGCTTTTGTGCTGCTCGGCGGCGAAATCGTAGGCGCGGCGGAGGAGGTCAATATCGTCGCCGGGGCGGTTCTTGCGGACTTTGTCGGTGAGTTCGACGAAGCGCAAATCGACAGTGCGCCGCGCGCCGATGCTCACGGTGGTTTTTCCGGCCGCGTCCATGCTGTGTATTATAGCTCGCCGCCGCGCCGTGCCAGTGGTTTCAGCCTCGTCGGTTACCCCGCGTAACCCTGTCGATTAGAAATGCGGTGATGGGTGATGGGTGATTCGTGAGTGGCTGAGTGGTGAGGCAGAGGAGGCACAGGAAACCGGTGCCTCGCCATGACTCTTGGCAAGCGGAAACCTGGCACCAGCGCAGTTCCCCGGGAAAGAGTTGACAGCGGGGCCTGATTTGTACTACACCGTTAGGCAAATAAACGGCGGCGCGGGCGAATACCGCCATTCGGGAGAATGGCGTTCCCGGGTGAAATACCGGGGCGGGGGCGCGCGTAGTAGCGAGCAAGGGGTACGGTCCAACGCTGGGGAGGCAATTCGTGAACGCCATCTCACTCGAAAATGTGAGCAAGGCTTATGAGGACGTGACGGCGGTCGATCGCGTGAGCCTGCAGGTGCGCGAGGGCTCGGTGCTCGGGCTGCTCGGGCCGAACGGCGCGGGAAAGACCAGCACGATCCGGATGATCATGAACATTCTCGTTCCGGACGAGGGATCGATCCGCGTCTTCGGGCAGCCGGTGAGCGACCAGACGCGGGAAGCGATCGGCTACTTGCCGGAGGAGCGGGGGCTCTACCCGCGCATGCAGGTGATGAAGGTGATCGTGTTTCTCGGGGCGCTGCGGGGGCTGGCGGAGAACGAAGCCGAAAAGCGCGGGCGGGAGTGGCTCGACCGGTTCGAGCTGGGCGGCTGGGCGGACAAGAAAGTGCAGGAACTCTCGAAGGGCATGCAGCAGAAGGTGCAATTCATCTGCGCGGTGCTGCACCGGCCGCGGCTGATGATCCTGGACGAGCCGTTTTCGGGGCTCGACCCGGTGAACGCGGCGACGCTCGAGAGCACGATGCTGGAATTGAGGAAGCAGGGCTCGACGATCGTCCTTTCGACGCACCGCATGGACCAGGTGGAGAAAATGTGCGACTCGATCTGCCTGATCGATCACGGGCGGAACGTGCTGGACGGCGAGCTGCGAACGATCAAGGAGTCCTACGGGAAGAACACCGTTCACATCGAGTTCACCGGGCCGGACGGCTTTCTGGCGCATCCGGCGATCGCGAACGTGAACCGGTTCGCGAGTGGAGCGGAGGCGAAAATGAAACCGGGCACCGATGCACAGGACGTGCTGAAGGGCGCGATCGAGGCGGGGGCGCGCATCCAGCGTTTCGAACTCCTCGAGCCGTCGCTGAACGAAATCTTCATCGAGAAGACCGGACATGCGTAAAACCTGGCTGATCGTGAAACGCGAGTACCTGACGGGCGTGCGCACGAAGGCGTTCATCATCTCGACGATTCTGGTGCCGGCGCTGGGCGCGGGCTTTTTCGGGCTGATCGTCTTCATCGTGAACCACCAGGCGAGCCAATCGGCGCGCATCGCGATCGTGGACGAGGCGGGCGGGATGGCGCCGACGATCGAAGACGGGTTGAAGGCGAAATTACCGAACGGCCAGCCGCAGTTGAAAATTGTCCAGACCATCGACCGCCCCGCCGACGCCGCGGCGGCGCAGGACCGCCTGCGCGCGCAGATCAATTCCGGCGCGCTCGATGCCTACCTGCTCGTGCCGCAGGACATCAAGCAGCCTGCCCAGTTGCACACGCACAACTCGGGAAACTTCGCGCTTATGGGAACGCTTTCGGCGGCGCTCAACCGGGCGCTGATCCTGAAGCGGCTCAGCGCGCGCGGAATCCACGTGGAGGACGCCAACGAAATCACCGGCGCCGCGAATCTGGAGGTGATTCGCGTGACCAAGAACGGCGAGTCGGTGGAAAGAGGGCAGACGATCGGCGTCTCGATCGCTCTGGTGATCCTGCTGTACGTGTCGCTCGTATCCTACGGGATTTTGACGATGCGGTCGGTGCTCGAGGAAAAGACGACGCGCACGATGGAGGTGCTGGTGTCGTCGGTGCGGCCTTTCGAGCTGCTGGCGGGAAAAATCACGGGCGTGGCCGGTATGGCTTTCACGCAGTTGGCGATCTGGGGGATTTGCCTGGGCGCGCTGCTGACGTACGGCGCGGTGATGTCCGCGGCGGCGGGATCGGATTCGCCGATCGCGGGGATTCGCGTTCCGGCGTCTTTGCTGGCCTACGCGGCGGTCTTTTTCCTGGGCGGATATTTTCTCTATTCGGCGATGTTCGCGGCGATCGGGTCCGCGTGCTCGAGCGAGCAGGACGCCCAGCAACTGCAATGGCTCGCGATGGGCCCGCTCGTCTTCACCATGTGCATCTACAGCCTGGTGCTGAGCGATCCTTCCGGCAAGATGTCCACGATCCTCTCCGAGATTCCGTTCTTTTCGCCGGTGCTCATGCCGCTGCGGGTTTCGCTGCAGAATCCGCCGGTGTGGCAGATGGTGCTGGCGATCGCGCTCTTGCTGTTGACGACGGTGGGCGCGATTTACGCGTCGGGCCTCATCTACCGCGTGGGCGTGCTTATGTACGGCAAGCGCCCCACGGTGCCCGAAATGCTCCGCTGGCTGCGATATTCGTAGCAGTAGTGTGCGACCCGAAACCTACGTGGAGGCGGGGTGAAATCTCCATGAAAGCGTAACCCGCTGATACCGCAGCACTTAAATCCATGCTTCGCCGGCGGAAGCTCGAGTGTTAGAATCCCCCCAGTTTTTTCCCGACCCTCAGAGACATGAGCAGCAGCTCCCGCTACCGGTTCGGTGCCTTCGAAGTCGACCCTCACGCGCGGCAATTGCGGAAGCACGGCGTACGCCTGAAGCTGTACGGCCAATCGTTTGAGATTCTACTGATGCTGCTCGAGCAGCCGGGCGAGGTGGTCACGCGCGAGCAGATGCGGAAACGAATCTGGCCCGAGGGGACGTTTGTCGATTTCGAGCACAGCCTGAACACGGCGATCAAGAACCTGCGGCGCGCGCTCTCGGATTCGGCCGAGAGTCCCGTCTTCATCGAGACGCTGCCGCGGGTGGGCTATCGGTTCCTGGCGCAGGTGGAGAAAGTTTCATCGGAGCCGGCTGCGGAGGCGAATCGCGCGCCTATTGCGGCGGCGGTTCCGGATGCGGCGAGCACTGCCGATCCGGACCGGGATGCAAACGGTGCGCGCACCGGACCGCCAGCCACCGGAACGTGGTGGCAGATTCCGGTGGTGGCGGCGCTGGTGCTGGCGGCCGCGCTCGGTGCGTACCTGAAATGGCTGCGGCCGCACGCCCGGTCCGCCGCTGAGAGCGGCCGCATCATGCTTGCGGTGCTTCCGTTCGAAAACCTCACCGGCAACCCGGCGCAGGACTACTTCACCGACGGCTTCACCGAGGAAATGATCGCGCAGATCAGCCCGCTCGATCCGGAGCGCCTCGAAGTGATCGCGCGCACCTCGACGATGGTTTACAAAGACAATCACGCGCCGCTCGACGAGATCGGCCGGAAGCTCGGCGTCGAATACGTCCTCGAAGGCACGGTGCGGCGCGACCAGGACGACGTGCGTGTTTCCGCGCAGCTCATTCGCGTGAAAGATCAGACGTGCCTGTGGTCCCACCAGTACGATCGCAAGCTTAGCAATTCGCTCGCGCTGCAGGAGGAAGTGTCGCGCAAGATCGTGCAGCAGATCCAACTCACATTCGCCGGAGATCATCCGGGCCCGGCTGTCCGTGCGGCGGTCGCGTCCACCGCCTCTCCCGAAGCGTACGATCTCTACCTGCGAGGGCGCTATTTCTGGGCAAAGAGAACCTTCGACGGTTTCGAGCAGGCCGCCGGTTACTTTCAGCAGGCCATCGCCAAGGATCCGAACTACGCGCGTTCCTATGCCGGACTGGCCGATACGTACGCCATGATGTGCAGCTGGAACATGGTTCCCAAGGGCGAGTTCGTCCCGAAGGCTCGCGCCGCGGCGCTGAAAGCCCTGCAGATCGACGACACGCTGGCCGAAGCTCACACGTCTCTCGCGCTGATCGTCGAAAACTACGATTGGGATTGGGGCACTGCCGAAAAGGAATACAAGCGGGCGATCCAGCTCGATCCCGGCTACGCGACGGCTCACCAGTGGTATGCGGAGTACCTCACGTGGGAGGGCCGCTTCGACGAAGCCTCCACGGAAAGCGAGCGGGCGCGCCAGCTCGATCCGCTATCGCTGATCATCGCGGCGGACCGCGGGGCGATGCTCTATTATTCGCGGCGCTACGGCCAGTCGATCGACCAATTCCGCGGCGTCCTGGCGATGGATCCCGCCTTCCCGCGCGGCAACTTCGTCGTCTACCCGTACGTGAAAAACGGGATGTACGCCGAGGCGCTTTCCAACGTCGACGTGCAGCGACGCGCCTCCGGCGAAAGCGACTGGTTGCTGTCGATGCGCGCATACGTCGAAGCGAGCGCGGGACAGCGGGGCGAGGCCGAGCGCACTCTCGGGCAATTGCAGGAACTGGGCCGCCACGAGACGAGCGATCCGCAGCTTCTCGTCTGGCCCTACGTCGGCCTGGGCGACAAGCAGAAAGCGATCGACGCGCTGCAGCTCGCCTACGCATCCCATTCGAATATCATCACGAGTCTCAAGGTCGAGCCCGCCTTCGACCCGCTGCGAGACGAACCCCGATTCCAGGACTTGATGCGCCGCGTCGGCTTGGCCCAATAGGCCCCCGCCCGCTGCGGCTCGTTTTCTTGCTGCGCGAAGTGGCCAGCCGCATGCGCGTCACTTACAATATGCGGGGAGGATTGCCGCGATGAATACAGCGGGACCGCGAGCACCTAGGCTAGTCGTTTCGAGAACGGGAGGACTGATTGTTTTCGCCATCATTGCGACGGCGGCAGGATTGATCGTTATGCCCACTTCGAGCGCGCAGACAGCGTTTGGCCCGAGCAACCCGTTTTACGCGCCCAGCACGCTGCCGTTTCAAGCGCCGCCATTCGACAAAATCAAGGACGCCGATTACGAGCCGGCATTCGAAGCGGGGATGGCGCAGCAGCTCAAAGAAATCGAGGCCATCGCGGATAATCCCGCGCCGCCCACCTTCGAAAACACGTTCGTGGCCATGGAAAAAAGCGGCCGCCTGCTGAATCGCGTGCAGGCCACGTTCAACGACGTGAGCCAGGCCAACCTGGACGACGCGCTGCAGAAGGTTCGAGACACCGTGGCGCCGAAACTGGCCGCGCACACGGACGCCATCTTTCTGAACCCGAAACTCTTCCGGCGAATCCAAGCCATCTATAACGAGCGCGCCTCGCTGAAGCTCGACCCGGAGTCTCTGCGCCTCGTCGAGTTCGATTACAAGCTTTTCGTCCATTCGGGCGCCAAGCTTTCCGAGCCGGACAAAGCGAAGCTCAAGAAGATGAACGAGGAAGAGTCCATCCTCGAAAACGATTTCATGAACAAGTTGCTGGCGGGAACGAAGGACGCGGCCTATCACACCACCGACGAGAACGCGCTCGCGGGACTGAGCCCCGCGCAAGTCGACGCGGCAGCCCAGGCGGCAAAGGACCGCAAAATGCCGGGCTACCTGATCCCGCTGCAGAACACGACGCAGCAGCCCAGCCTTGATGCGCTCAGCAACCGAACCACGCGCCACGAGCTTTTCGAGGATTCGTGGAACCGCACCGAGCGCGGCGGCCCGGACGATACCCGCGCCACCATCGCCCGGATCGCTCAACTTCGCGCCCAGAAGGCGAAGCTCCTCGGCTTCCCGAACTACGCCGCCTGGACGCTCGAAGACCAGATGGCCAAGACGCCCGACGCCGTCCAGAAGTTCCTCTTCGCGCTGGTGCCGGGCTCGACGGCCAACGCCGTGGACGAGGCCAAAGCCATTCAACAACTCATCGACGAGCAAAAGGGCGGCTTCGAGCTGCAGCCGTGGGATTGGAATTTCTACTCCGAGCAAATCCGCAAGCAGAAATACTCCATCGACGAAAAAGAAGTGGACCAGTACTTCGAGCTGAACAGCGTCCTCGAGAACGGCGTGTTCTACGCCGCGAACCAGCTCTACGGCTTGACGTTCAAGGAGCGCAAGGATATTCCGGTCTACAACCCGGACATGCGCGTCTTCGAGGTGTTCGACGCGGACGGCAAGCCCCTGGCCCTCTGGTATTGCGATTACTTCAAGCGCGACAACAAGGCCGGCGGCGCGTGGATGGACGTGCTCGTGCAGGGATCGAAGCTGCTGGGAACCCTGCCGGTGGTTTACAACGTCGCGAATTTCGCAAAACCGGCGCCGGGCCAGCCCGCGCTCCTCACCTTCGATGATGTCACGACGATGTTCCACGAATTCGGCCACGCGCTCCACGGGATGTTCGGCGACACGGAATATCCCTCGCTCGCCGGAACGAACGTGCCGCGCGACTTCGTCGAGTTCCCTTCGCAATTCAACGAGCATTGGGCCACCTACCCGGCCGTATTCGACCACTACGCCAAAAACTACAAGACGGGCGCGCCGATGCCGGCGGAGCTCGCAAAGAAGATCCGCGAAACGCGAACCTTCAATCAGGGTTACGACCTGACGGAGCTGCTCGCGGCGGCGGAACTCGACATGCAGTGGCACATTTTGCCCGCCGACGCGCCGCTGCAGAATCCGGACGCCTTTGAAAAACAGGCGCTCGAGAAAACGCACCTCGCTCTCAGCTACGTGCCGCCGCGCTACCGCTCGAGCTACTTCCTGCACATCTGGGCCAACGGCTACGCCGCGGGATATTACGCGTACCTCTGGAGCGAAATGCTGGACGACAACGCGTTCCAGTGGTTCGAGAATCACGGCGGCATGACGCGCGCGAACGGCGATCGTTTCCGGAAGATGGTCCTCTCGCGGGGCAATACCGAAGAACTCGCAAAAATGTATGCCGCGTGGCTCGGCGCGGAGCCCAGCATCGAGCCAATGCTGAAATACCGCGGCCTCACCAAACAGCAGAACTCGGACTGAGGCCGGCGAGCCGGATATTCATGAGCAGCGACGCGAAACGCTCGCGGCCGAAGGCGTGGCTCGCTTGGAGCTCCGGAAAAGACAGCGCGTGGACGCTGCACGTGGCGAGGGAGAGCGGCGAATTCGATGTCGTGGCGCTCCTGACGACGGTGAACCGGACTCACCGCCGCGTCGCCATGCACGCCGTGCGTGAATCGCTGCTCGAGGCGCAGGCGCAAGCCGCCGGCCTGCCCCTCGTCGTGGCGCCCATCTCCTGGCCGTGCCCCAACCAAGAATATGAACGCGTGATGGCCGAGGCGATGGATCGCGCCCGGGCGGAGGGCGTGACCCACATGATTTTCGGCGACCTGTTTCTCGAGGATGTGCGGCGTTACCGCGAAGAGAATCTCGCCAAATGCGGAATCACGCCCGTTTTTCCTCTCTGGGGCATACCGACGCGACATCTGGCGGCAAGCATGATCGCCGGCGGGCTCCGGTCGTACGTCACGTGCGTTGATCCGCGGAAGATCGACAGATCGTTCGCGGGACGCGAGTGGAATGCCGCGATGATCGAGGAGCTGCCTGCCGCCGCCGACCCGTGCGGCGAGAACGGCGAGTTTCACACGTTTGCGTGCGCGGGGCCGATGTTTCGATCGCCCGTCCCGGTGAGGACCGGCGAAGTGGTGGAGCGTGATGGCTTCGTCTTCGCCGACTTGCTGGCGGCGGGGTAGGGCGTACGATGTCCCGGCCGCGCGCAGGAAAGTGCGCGGGCCGAGGCATCGCGAGCGCTTCGACTGCATGCCCCTAGCGAGCATTTGTGAGACTACTTCTATAGAAGAGTCGGGCCGCCGCCGGTGCCGCCGCCACCGGTCCCACCACCACCCGTTCCTCCACCACCGTTGCCACCGGCACCGCCGCCATTGCCGCCGTTCGGAGGCGGTGTAGCGCCGCCGTTGCCGGGGCCATTCGGCTGGCCCGGCTGATTCGGATTGTTCGGGCTGTTGGGATTGTTCGGATTGTTGGGGCTATTCGGGGCATTCGGATTATTCGGATTCTTGGGGTTGTTGGGATTGCCCGGCTGATTATTGCCGGGCGGAGGTGGAGGGGGAGTATTGGGCGCGTTCGGATCGTTCGGATTGTTGGGATTGGGCCGGTTCGGATCCGGTTTGTTGTTGGGGCTGTTGGGATTGCTCGGATTGTTTGGATCGTTGGGCTGCTGCGAATTCTGCACCGGAACGGCGTTGAGTTGAGCGGCTCCCGCGCTCGCCGATGCGATCGTGAACGCGCCCATGGCGGCCAAAGCCATTGACCACGCGACCTGCCGGAGATGCGTCATCGTGTACCTCCCTGTGGCTTGAGGCTAGGCGACAACGCCCACCCACCCAATCGGGCACTCCGTGTACCCGGGCTTCGCCGACGCTGTAATGCGGACCTAAGTGCGCGGATGATGGTCGATTGACAAACCGCGCGACCTCGGAATAATAGAGGCACCTCTCATGGCTCCTCGCTGCGTGGCCAAAGCTATCGCGTGCGGTCTGCTGCTCGGATTGGTGCCGGCCGCGGGCGCGGCCCAGAACCATCCGGCGAAACGCGCGAAGCCGGATCCCGCTCTTGCGGCGGGCGCCAAGCTGTTCAAGGAAAACTGCGCGGTCTGCCACGGAGACGACGGAAAAGGAAATGGGCCGCCGCCTGCGGCATCGTCGTTCAAGGAGCCCACACCGGATCTGACGACGCTCGCAAAACGCCACGACGGCAAATTTCCGGCGGGCTACGTGAAGTCGGTGCTTCGCACGGGCATCACCCTGCCGGATCATGGGCCCGCGGAAATGCCGGTGTGGGGTGTGGTCTTTAGGGCCATGACGGAATCCGACGACGCCAAAGTGACGGCGCGCATCGCCGACCTTACGAACTACATCGAATCGCTGCAGTCGAGATAGACAACGGCCCGGGCCGCCGGACGCTTGCGTTTTCAATCGGCTGCGGGGCTATAATGTCCCCAGATACGAGCCAGTTTCGGCCACGAACGGTCGTTTTCGCGTTTCGCGCGGGCTTTGCGGCGGCCGAAGGAGCACGGCGATGGACCTGCGAATTTCGGAGCGAAAATCCGGCAACGTGACGATCCTCGACCTGCGGGGCCGTGTCGTGATCGGCGCGAGCAACGATTCGCTGACCGCCCAACTCCGGAAACTCGCCGAGAACGCGCCGTGCAACGTGCTGATCAATCTCACGGACGTCGCGCAAGTCGATAGCTCGGGCATCAGCACCCTGGTGCGATCCTTCGTGACGATCGAGCGCGGCGGCGGCAGCCTCAAAATGCTCAATCCCAGCGGCCACGTGCGCGAGATTCTCGAGTTAACGCGCCTCCTGAGCTGTTTCCCTACTTTCAGCGATGAAGCCGAGGCCCTGGCGAGTTTCCGCAACACCGCAGCCCACGCCTAGGGCTCGCGCTCCCGAAGAACCTCCTCGCCCCTGCCGTACGTTCAACGCATGCCATCTGGTCGCCATCGCCCACGCCCCGGAGCGGCGATCGTACTTGGCGGCGATCATTCCGCGTGCCGGCGTGGAAGCTCCAACCTTTTGCCGGCGTCCGGCTTATAATCGACCCAGGTTCACTTGGGAGGCCGCGATGGCTCGAGGTTGCCAGCACATCAAAGAGATTCACGAAGACGTAAAGCCGAGCGGCAACGGCTGCAAGGAATGCCTGGAAATGGGCGATACCTGGGTTCACCTGCGGCTCTGCCTGACCTGCGGACACGTGGGCTGCTGCGACAGCTCCAAAAACAAACACGCCACCAAGCACTTCCACACCGCGCACCATCCGATCGTTCAATCGTTCGAGCCCGGCGAAGACTGGCGCTGGTGCTACGTGCACGAGATGATCGTCAGCTGAAGCCGGCAGCGGTTTCGTCCCGGCATAGTCATGGCGCTATTTCGCGGAAGAAACGCGTCCGGATCGTGTCAAGGCGCATACCGGGTCGCCTGTGCCAAAAATAAATAGTGCGCGCCTGGCAACACCGTGTAAGTCGGTATCGACAAGGTGCGAGGTGTCGCCGATTCTGATGGCATGAACGCCGATATTCTTGCCACCATCGCGACGCTCCTGATCATGGCCGGGCTGACCATGCTCATGCTGGACGCCGTGCTCGACAAAGATTAGCGCATTCTGTCCACCGCGAAGAATCGCTCTCTCCCACGCAACGATCGGGGATGGCAATCGCCCGCTCTTTTGCGGCTCTCGCGAACATCGTGGCGTCGAGCGCTTGACCAATCCGCCGCTTGCCACCTATCATGAATGAATCACCGCTGCGTGCTTCGCGGGCCTGTAGCTCAGCTGGCTAGAGCGCACCCCTGATAAGGGTGAGGTCGGTAGTTCAACTCTACCCAGGCCCACCATTCCCCTGTTTTCGCCCGTTCGAAGATCATGTCGAACGGCTTTCTGTAGGTGGGATAAACACTTACCGCGTCCACCGCGCAGTTCGATAGCACCATTCTCAGTAATTTGGCCTTTTCCTGCGGACTCTGCGTAACGTACAGAGAATGCGCCTTATTCGCGAGTTCTAAAATGCGAACGCGGTCGAGCGCACGCTCGGGAGTTTCGGCGCGTTCGAGCTCCCGCAAGGAGGCCAGAAGCGCCTGTTCTTCCTCCTGCCATTCCGTGGACTTCGCCTCCCAGAATTCCTCGGTGATTTTTCCGTCGAGGCGGTCCACGTAAGCCTGCTCCAACCGCCTGCGGAGCAGGGCCAGCCGCTGTTCGATTCGCTCGGCCTGGCGCTTCCTGAGCGTTTCCTCGTGCGTTTTATCGGAGAGCAAGGACTCTTCAAGCTGCGTCAGAATGTCATCCGGGATTCGGATCGCCTGCAGGACCTGGCCGAGGCGCTCGGCCATCACTTCTTCGCGAAAGTAGGGCAGGTCGCATTTGCCGCGATAACCTGTGCAGCGGTAATACGTGTACTTTTGTTTTTTGAATTCGGCAGTGACGGCGCAATTGTCGTAAGCACAGTGGAGTATCCCGGAAAATGCGAACTCGTGTATCTGTTTCCGAGGCCGCGCTTTGCCAGTCAACACCTCGCGCACGCGGGAGAATATTTCAGGGCTCACAAGGGGAGGATGCGTGCCTGCGTAACTCTTGCCTTCCCACTCGTAAGTGCCGATGTAGAAGGGATTCTTCAGGAGTTTTTCTAAATGCCACTTCGAGATCACCTTGCCATACTCGGCTTTGAGAAACAGACCTAAGGTGGCAAGCGAGTACGAACCTGTCGCGTATAGCTCGAACATTCGCCGCGCGATCAGCGCGTTGTCAGGGTCAACCTCGATTGTGCGCAGTAGTTTGTTATTCCGGTAGCCGAGCGGCGGCCGGCTCGGGTAAATGCCCTGGGCTGCCTTCTCGCGCATGCCTTTGCGCACTTCGTCGCGCAGGTTCTCGATGTAGTTCCGGGCTATGACGAGCTGAATGCCGTGAACGAGCTTGGCCTGAGACTTCGAGTCCTTGCTAATGACCTGGCCTTCCTTGGGCAGGTGAATTTCAACATCGAGGTCTTCGAGGGTCACGCAATCGCGGAAGTTCCGATACAGCCGGTCCGTCTTCTCGACTAGGACAACGCGGCACATCTTGTGATTACTGAGAAACCGCACCATCTCGCCGAATTGTTTTCGGCCCGTCGTCTTGGCCGTCTCCACGTCAACGAATTCACGCAGAATGTTGAACTCGTGGCTCTGTGCGTATTCGCGAAGAAACTTCAGTTGCGCGGGGATCGAGAAGCCTTCGCGCTCCTGGTCTTTGCTCGAAACTCTTGCGTACAAAACGGCTGGTCTCATGCGGCCCTCGGCCTACGTGCGCTGATGGTGGACGCGTGCCGCTCACCTTGCGCCGATTCGGTCTGCGTGTCAACGGGCGTCGCAGGAGTGCTGTCCCGGTCCCATTCGTCGAGCAGGAGAAAAAATGCGCGCAAGGCGAGCAGATCATCGGGAGTGAGTTGCTTCCCTCCTGTGGTCCCCTGCACTGGTTGGAGATGAGACGAGTCGGCAGTGTTGGCAGTAGAGCACATGGCTGAGTGGAATTCTGAGGAAGGTTGGAGGAATGACTTCGCGGAGTGCCCCCTCTATTTATACTAATGGGCAAGAAGTCGGGAAAACCTGTCAAAGAAAAAACACGCGCGCGATTTCAGAAATATTTGTGGTTTCCTTTTCTCCCTTCCGACACGCGGACGAAAGTCCTCGCGCATTCAAAAAGAAATTTGGGCGGGAGCGACCCGGTGAGCATGTTTGGGCGGCAAAACCGCACAAACACCCGGGTCGCTCCCGCCCAAATCGAGGTTTTCGTCCGCGGTCTTTTTGCGGAGCGAATTTCCAGGGTGCGTTGTTCAACCGAACCTTGCAGCTGAGCCCGGGTGAACGGAATGCCTATCTTTAGCGGTGAACACTGCGAATGTTCCTGTGTTCACCTTTGCTCGCGCGTCGCAGAACGCGATGGATACCTTTCGACCAGAACGCTGCCTGCGTTTCAGCGTCAAACGTCAAGGTGTAAAATCACCTGATGACTGCGTCCGTTTAGCGAAGGGGGGTTCCATGCCGCCTGACGGAAAGGCCGAGCAACTGGAGCAACTGTTGCGTACCGGGCGAACCAGGGGGTACGTCCTTTACGACGAAATCGACAAGATTCTCGCGCCGGGACGTGATGGGGTAGCCGAACTCGATACCGTTCTATCCGAACTCACGATGAATTCTATCGAAGTAATCGATGAACCTCGGACGGAAGACTCCATCCCAGATGAGATGTTCTTTGACCAGCAGGAACTCCAAGAGGATTTCGGCAACTCGACGCCGCTAAGGCTGTATCTGCGTGAGGTATTGACGGTCCCGCGCCTGACTATGGAAGAGGAAAAGGAACTGGCCAAACGCGTTAAGGAAGCCTCGAGTGCGATGCCAACCTCTGACGTCCAAGAAGCCCCGAGACTTTACGCGACTGACGGAACCGGCGCGGTTTACCAAGCGCCCGGTATGGCCGATGCCGTCCATGGCTCGCCGAATCGAAACGCGGAAGAGGCGGAAAAGCGACTCATCGAGTCAAATTTGTGGATCGCCCTCGGCACCGCGATGCATTTCTTAAATCGTGGGCTAAGCCTTGTTGATCTAATTCAGGAAGGTAATATCGGCTTGATGCGCGCCGTCAGGGAGTACAACTACGCGAGGCCATATAGGTTTTCGATCTACGCCACCTGGTGGGTCCGAAAAGCGATACAAGTCGCCATGCGCCGAATCGAAAGCCCAGAATAGGTGGGACATCAAAAGTTCATCCGTATGCGTTTTACAAACCGCTCAGCGACCTCTCGGGCGCGGCTTGGATTCTCCTCGAACTCCATCCGCGCAGCTTTGAACCGCGCCAAATCCTGAATCGACACCTTGTCACAATTCAAGATGTGGTCACCAATATCAGCCAAGGCAAGTGGCTTAAGACAGCCGAAGCACCTAGGGCGAATAGAGGGGAATTGCGATGGGTCCAGAAGGTCAGCGCCAGTGTGTTTGCGCGGCGGCCCGAAGCGGCTACCAGAAGGCTGAGGTTCGGGCTCTGCTTCGAGCCTAAAGAACTCATACATTATGGCAAATATAACGCTGTGCTGGCAGGAACGTCCAGGTTGCGAGAGGCCCGATTGCTCTTCGCTGAGAATCAGAGCGGCGAGAGATCCCCAATGTGCCCAATTCCTGCGACGATCCGCCCCGGGGGGAGAGTTCTAAGATCGTCAACCAGGGCCCACCATTCCCCTGTTTTCGCCCGTTCGAAGATCATGTCGAAGTGAACGGAACGCCTACCTCTAGGGGTGAACACTGCGTGTATTCCTGTGTTCACCCTAGCAGCTCATCGCAGAACGCGACGGGCATCCTTCGACCAGAACACTGCCCGTGTTTAGAGTTCTGCCGCATTGAAAGAAGTGACGGGGTGAAGCTTGCGCTCGTAAATGCGTCTGGACTACGATTCGCGTATGCGCCCGGCAATACTCGCGTTCGCCTTGTTGTTTGTATGCGCAATGACGCTGGCCAAGGATCGCAAGCCTGTGCCGCCGATGCCGGATCGCTTCGTAATAGGACGGGACACCTTTTTCGATTTTGGGCCGCCTTTTCATTATGTTGAATTACTCCTAGTGAACCCCAGTGGCGAAGGCACCTCGATTGAACGAGTAATCCTCACGGCTGGCTACAAGTGCACGCTTCCGCCTAAAATCGAAGTTGCCAAAGCCACAATGAAGCAGTCGGTAGTCGATCTCTTTGGCACCACGAATCCTTGCACTATTCCAGAGAAGGACTTGAACCGTGAGTTGAAGCGGAGAAAGCACCAGCTCGTATTCAGCGGTGCCAACATTTCAATGCAGGTCCAATGCGGCGGGCAGACCCGAATCGTTCGATCAGACATCCTCGATAGAGACATGTTCGATCCTCGCGCGGGTACGCCCGAACACACGTCGTGGACGATGGGGGTTCTCGCGCAACTGGATCATGCGCTCGGACCAGGCGTGATGGACAAGCCAATGATTACGCTTCCCGGAGATGCCGGTGGGTCAGCGCAGCCTGTCGATTCTCCGGCGTTTCAAGAGATAGCCGCAGGAAAATACGACCCGTTGTTCCCAGGGACCACGGACAAACCGTCTCAGATATACCTGTCAACAAAAGAGGCGATCCCGCCCCCAACCGTCAGCTTGGCCAATAGTTCGCCGTTCAAACCGATCGAAGCACCGCTGCCCCAATATCCCGCGATTGCGCGAGCGGCAAGCGTGGAAGGCACTTTCACTTTCACGGTGGACGTAGAGGCGGACGGCCGAACGACTAACTTCGCGGTGGAGAACGGAGCACCGTTGTTTCGAGGCGCCATGGAAGAGGCGTCGCACGGGTGGGTATTTCCAATTCAAGCGGCTGGCCAACGAGTCGTGGTTACGGTCGAGTTCGCTCTCAATTGCCACGACAAGAAATAGCGGTTTCGAGTTCAGAGCAGCGATAGCTCTCCAATGTGCGGAATCCCTGC